>Ga0208790_1000269_pt1 | contig 26965 bp, 27 predicted proteins | sample 10_taG_FD_184083 | JGI IMG/M metagenome (GOLD analysis project Ga0208790, IMG submission 184083) | Marine viral communities from the Subarctic Pacific Ocean - 10_ETSP_OMZ_AT15264 metaG (SPAdes) (version 2) | ecosystem: Environmental > Aquatic > Marine > Oceanic | place: Pacific Ocean | collected... | reverse complement strand
TTGCAGATTTTTATCCAAGTACAATTAGAAGTCTCAAATTTGAAAATACAGGCTCTACCGTTAATTTAACTACAGGAGCAACTGCAAACTATACTGGTGTTATACGGGGAGATACATCTTCTAGTCCAGGAACGGTGAATATAAACATAGACACCGTTAATGATAAAACCCCCTCTATTTGGATGGGTTATGCAAATACAGATGTGGCTAATGATGTAATGACAATAACAGCAAGTAGTTTAGGTTGTATCATATTAGGTAGTGTGTCTGATTATGTAAACGGGGCGCAAGGTGGTGCTTCGTCACTTATAGCGAATGATGTAAACTCTGCAATTATAGGCACCGCTTTTGTGGGTGGAGAATTTGGTGGTGGTACTAAAAGCACAGCGACAATAACTTCATCTGGTAGGGGTTCCTTGGTGGTAGGTACTTGTGGTTCGCAAGGTGACTTCTGTATTAGTGGTTGTTTGGGAGAAAACAATACGACAGCTATGACAGTATCTGGTGATGGTTCTATGAAAGTTGGTCATATACAAACAGCGACTGGTGCGGAGGGGCACATAGCTAACTCTACTGTAAGTGGAAGTGGCTCTCTTTCAGTATCAAGAATTATTAGGGGAAATGAGGTGGTGAGTGGTGGTGGTTCACTTTCGGTTGGATATTACGATATGACAGCAAACACTATTGGTCTTACTCATTCAGGTATAGGTTCTCTTGCTGTCATTAACGCCCAAAACGATTACGACAACATACTTAGTGGTAATGGAAGTTTGCTTGTAGGAACAGCAGAAGGAACCCCTATTTTAAAAAATACTGGAAATGGTAGTTTCGCAATAGGGGAAGCTATAGGTAGTAATGTGATGGTAACAGCTAACAACGCTATTCAATTAGGAGAGGGTACAAACGCTGTTGCAGAATCTATGCAGATTCTAAACAACCTCTCAATGAGAGGAACGGGAGATATATGGCATGATGGTGATGATGTGGGTTCAGTTTACGGAGAAGGACAGGATGCAGAAATAATTTACAATGGAACTAATTTAGTTATTGACCCAGATTTAGTAGGTTCTGGTAGGGTTTACATAGGAGCAACAGGGGATGATGACCTACTCTTGAACGATATTGAAATAGATGGAGACTTAAACCACGATGGAACAAACATAGGCTTCTACGGCACAGCACCAGCCGCACAGTCGGCAGCTTACACGAGAAATGCTACTATTGTAGAAGATAGAACATTATTAGCCTCTGCAAGTGCTACGACATTAAACAACAACAATGTCTTAGCGGCATTGATTGCAGATTTACAAGCAATAGGTATATTAGGATAATATGGAAGATAAAAAGATACCAACAAAAACAGAAGTAAAGTTTAAAAAACTTAAAAAGCCTGTAGACATACAATATCCAGGAGGTAATGTTCCTACCTTATATGTGGAGGAGGTTACAACGTTAATAAAAGACATTGATGGCGTAGAAAGAAAAGTAGATGTGACAGAAATACCCGTTCATAAAGAACCCATGACAGGGGGTCTTGATGCCCACGTTCTCAGACTTGAACAAGAAATTCTGGCTGTAAAAGCACGGAAGAAAGAGCTAGAAGATTTAATATGACTGACGCAATAAGGGACAATAATCATAGGCCGGTATTGATAGGAACATCCTATGTGGATGGCGTTACTCCTGTTCCTATTGCTTTAGACGCTTCAAACCAAATGCTTGTAGATAAGACGAGTCATGCCTCTGATTTAGTTGGTCATTGGAAGTTTGATGAGGCGGCGGGAACTACAGCAGACGATTCTTCTCTTAGTGAATTAGATGGAACAATTATAGCTGACAATGTAACTCTTGATGGTTCTGATTTTACTTTTGATAATGTAGATGTAGAGTATAAAGTACGCGCAACTGGTACAGTAGATAAGTTTGAATCTGGAGATATGACTTGGAGTACTTGGATAACGCCAACAAATGTCTTAGCTTCTCAATATATCTGGTGCAAATATAATGTAAGATTTTCACTTAATGGAAGTAACCACGTGAGATTTGCTTGTGGCAGAATGACTGACTCTGGTGGTCCAACTTATGATACTGACGCTATTCTTGCTATGGAAAACGATACAGAATATCACTTAGTTGGTCAGTACCACCCAGACCCAGTTGGTGGAAATGGATATATAAACTTGTATGTAGATGGAGTATTACAAGATACTAAAAATATAGGTGCTCTAGAAATATGGACAGGTTATGGAAACAAAGATTTACAATGGGGAAATTCAAATCATGGTTCTGCAGTTCCATATGAGGGCAAGATAAGAGAATCAAGAATATATAAACGACTACTTACGGAGACAGAAATAGGAGAATTGTACGCTAACGATACAGCGGTGATTACACCTGTAACCGCATCTTTGACCGGAAACGCCTCGCGCGACAATAACCACGTCCCAGTAATGATGGCAGTAGATTCAACAGATGCAACAAAAAAGTTACCTGTATATGTTAATCCAGATACAGGAGCAGTATTAATAGAAACTAATTAATAATTATTATGACCGACGCAATAAGAGACGATAATCATGTACCAGTATCAACCGGTGTTTCCAGCACCGACGCTACTGTTGTACTACCTTTCAAGGTAAACCCCGCCACTGGGAGACTTTTGACGGACACTGATAGTGGAGGATCTGGAGACCTAAAAGCTGATGGAACGGTACCAATGACAGCTGATTTTAATCTTGATGGAAATAATATAGACAATGGAGGTGTTATATTCCTAAAAGAGCAAGCGGAGGCAGACGCGGACGTAGCTGGAAGTGGCCAGATATGGGTGAATACAGCTACTCCAAATGAACTATGGTTCACGGATGATGCTGGTACGGACTTCCAACTCGGACTTCCGGGCGCGGGTGACTTGCTGGCGGATGGTACGATACCTCTTACTGCGGACTGGGACGTTGGTGCATACACAATAACAGCTAAAAGTTTTGTAGCAGATACTTCAACACCATCTACTTTTGCTGGAGCTATAGACATAACAATAGCTGATACTGTAAACGACATAGGACTTACTGTTACACAGAATGATACGACTAATAATCCTCAAGCAGTCAGCATAACTAACGCTGGAACAGGAAACGGTCTAGTCATAGACCAGAATGGAACAACAGCAAACTCAGAGACTGCTGGTGCCCTCTTTGTATCAAACACTGGGAATGATGGTATTGGTTTAAATGTGTTTTCTGATAATACTGGAGACCAGGTAAATAAACTTGTTCAGTTCAAGGCCAAAAATGCCGCCTTTGACACGCAAGTCCTAGAGGTTTTTCAGGGCGGAAGTGGTGGGGGAATACGGGTATCCAACAATGGTGCAGGGAATGGAATCTTCATTGACCAGAACGGTGAGGGGGGAAGTTTTTACATAGACACCGAAGCAACATCTTCTACGGCACTTGAAATCTATGGACAAAACACATCTGGAACAATGGTGCATTTTGAAAATGAGGGAATACAAGCAAGTGGGCAACTGATAGCAGTTATACAAGAACACGCTACCTCTGCGGCGGGCGCAGTAGTGGTTAGGAATGACGGAACAGGAATCGGGCTTCTTTTAGACCAGAACGGAGAGGCTTTAGCTTTAAGTATTGACGCTGAAAATACAACATCTGACGCTGTACTTATTGACGCAACAACAACAACTGGAGATACTTTACAGATTTCTTCCAGCTCTCTAACAACAGGAAGATTAGCTACGTTCTATTCTAATTCTTCAACAATAGATAACGTCTTTGTGAATATGCACTTAGACCACGCTAGTTCTACTGCAGTTCTTCTTAATCTTATAAATGATGGAACTGGAACTGGAATTGTGTTAGACCAAAATGGAAACGCAAGAAGTTTACATATAGACTCTGAAGCTACATCACTGCCAGCAGTAGAAATAGACATAGTAGACGGAGACGCACACCTAAGACTTGTAGGAGACTCTGGTAACGCAACACCTACAGAGGGAGACCTTTGGAGAGAATCAGATGGACTTAAATACTATGATGGTTCAGCAGAACAAAACCTCTTAGACAACCTACCACTAGCAGGGGGGACAATGACAGGGGCTATTACTCTGGGTGAGAACGCAGCAATAGCACTAGACCCAGCAGGCTCAGCAGATGGTAAATATTCAGGAACAACAGTAACAGGAACAGCAGGTGTAAACCTTGTCTTTGGAGATTTAGTTTATCTAGCAGTAGCAGACTCTAAGTGGGAGAAGACAGACGCAGATGCAGTAGGAACAGCAGGAACAGTAATGCTTGGAATAGTAGTGGTGGCAGGAGATGAAGACGCTTCAGTAACACTTCTTCTTAGTGGAATTATTAGAGCTGATGCAGCCTTCCCAACACTAACGGTAGGGGCACCAGCATACGTGGGAGTTACAGCCGCAGCAATACAGGTTGCAGCACCATCTGGAACAGATGATGTTGTAAGAGTGGTTGGTTATGCTTTAACAGCTAACGAACTTTACTTCAACCCTTCTCCCGACCATATAACAGTAACAGGATAATATGGCTGATTTTCAGACACACGCAACCCTTACGCAGAACCTCGTATCTTATTGGGATATGGAGGAGGCTTCTGGTGTTCGTATAGACAGACACGGAACTAATCACTTATCAGACATAGCTAACGTTACACAATCCACAGGTAAGCTTGGCAACGCTGGGCAGTTTACTTCTGCCAACTCAGAACAGTTAGATATATCGGACAACGCATCCCTTTCAATTACGGGAGACCTTTCTGTTTCTGTTTGGGCTTATTTTGATTCCCTTAAAAACTGTATGATAGTTTCAAAGCGTGATGACGCATCTACTAGGTCATATACGTTTACTTATGAATACGGTTCAACAGAACTACAGTTCATTATCTCTTCTGACGGAACGAGCGGGGATGAGACAACGGGTGCTGTTACGTGGACACCAACCCTATCAACTTGGTACCATATTGTTTGTATTTATAGGGCTAGTTCTGGAGAGGTAGACTTTTATATAGATGGCTCACAGCAAGGAAGCACACAAGGGTCATTGAACACATCTATTGCTGATACAAGTGCTGACTTTAATGTGGGAGCTAATGGTACCAGTGGGGACTATATGAATGGAAGATTTGACGAGTTAGCTCTCTGGTCTAAAGAACTTACATCTGGAGAAGTAACAGCTCTATACAACTCTGGTACACCTTTACCATACGCAACAAAGACAACATCTAAATTTGTAAGAGCTACTACTCAATATCTATCTATTCCAGATAGTGCCAGTCTTTCAATGACTTCAACAGTAACTATTGAAGCGTGGGTAAAGGTTGGGCTAACCCCAGCAACAGACGAAGGTTATTATGTTTTATCCAAGGGGATAGATGGTGGTGCAAATTCGTATAATGTTATCTACCAGAATAGTAGTGATGTTTTTACAATGAAAATGAACATCTATGATACTGCCGCAGATACAACAAATAATATTTCTTCTTGGTCTACAGGGGAACTAGATGTAGGTAGGTGGTATCATATGGCTTGGACTTTTGATAAAGATTCTGCTGGAACAGAATGTGAATTTTTTATGGACGGAGTTAGTTGGGGAACTGCCGCTAATGCCGCTGACGATATTGACGATAATACTGGCTTGGTTTACATAGGTAGTAACCCCGGCAACACCAATGGTTTTGATGGAGAGATTTGCGAAGTCCGTATTTGGAATGACATAAGAACCCAAGCAGAAATTACAGCTAACGCTAGAGTAGAACTTGACGGAGATGAAGCTGGGCTAGTGGGTTACTGGAAAATGAATGACTACACACGACTTCTTGACCTTACTTCAAACAGTAACGACATCACAGTAAATACAGATGATGTAACTTGGGTAGTAGACCACCCATTCAGAGCAGACGGAAACACAGAGAATACACACAGTATAGATTTGGAAGCTGGTAGTTCTCAATATCTTTCTATCACAGACGCTAGTCAAACAGGACTGGATTTTACAACCGACTTTTCTATTGAGGCTTGGGTTAAATTAGAGTCTGCTCCAGCAACAGACGTGGAATATTGTATAGCTCAAAAATGGGAAGATTCTTCAGAGGGTTGGGTATTTGCTTATAGAGATAGCTCTAGTACGAAACAACTTCGTTTATTTTATTATGACGGAAGTACAAATATTACAATATCCACTTTCAACACAGACATACAAGCTGGACAGTGGTATCACGTCGCTGTAACAGTAGACATCTCTGCTTCCACAGCTAAATTTTATGTGAATGGAAAGGAGACAGCTGGAACTGCTGGTACGCAAGACGCAACAACTTTAGGAGACACTGCTCACCCATTCCAAATAGGAGCAAGGGCTACTCCGTCTAATTACTTTGACGGACTTATTCAGAATCTAAGGGTGTGGAGTGAGGAAAGAACTCACGCAGAGATACGACAGAATATGGGGGTACGAAATCCTGTAGACTCTAACTCTAAATTACAAGGTAATTGGTTATTTGATAATGACGCAACTGATAGCTCTAGTAATAGTAACGACCTAACTCCAAGTGGTAGCCCAGTCTATTCAGTAGACAGACTTTATAACTACGACTCTTTTTGGAGTGACGCAGATCCAGAAACAACATCGGTAGATGGACACGTTAAAGATGCAGACGCTAGTTGGAATACTGCTCACGATGAAACAACTGCGGCAACAGTAGACTATAGTGGGGCTACCTTTGCTATTGGTGTAAACAAGAATGGTACTTATGGAATTTACAGAACCCCTACTCTTTTTGATACTTCAGCTATAACAGATACCGACACAATAGATTCAGCGACCATCACCCTTGTCCCAACAATAGTTACTGATGATGACGGAGACCAATATTCATATATCGCAATAGTAGACTGTACTTTAGGCTCACCAACAACCTTAGCCACCACTGACTACCCAAATATAGGAGACGCTGTAGACAACCCAACTGAGCACGGAACAAGAAACTTTATTGGGGGAATGGTGGTAGCAACACCAGAAACATTTATAGTAAACTCAACAGGACTTGGAACGGTAGACGCTACAGGTATTTCTTATTTTGCCTTTAGGGAGGGGCACGACATAAACGATGTTGCTCCAGCGGGAACAAACACCACAAGAATTACAGCTCACTCAGCAGACAATACAACAGGAATATCAGTATCTCCTAGACTTGAAGTATCTCACTCATCAGCAGGAAGTTCAGGCCCAGCCAACCTTAAAACCTTAGACACAGTAGCCAAGGCAAGTATTAAAACAATTAACGGTGTAGCGATAGCTTCAGTTAAGACATTTAACACAGTAGTATAATATGGAAAACGGAGAAAAAATAAAAATGATTAAAAATATAGCAAGACTTAATGCAGAAGTTGAGAATATTAAACAACAAGTTACGAATCATTTACCTAAAGCTATTAAAGATTTACGAACAGAGATGACAGACAATAATACGACTATGAATAAGAGGTTTAGTAGGTTAGAGATACGGATAGCCTCTTGGGGTGGTGGTATCGCGGTCGCTTTAGCAGTATTGCAATTTATATTAAACAAATAACATGAGAGGCAAAAACCCAATCACAATAGGAATAGAGCAATTTGCGCAAGGAGTATCTACATCCAATAACTTTTCGGATGGAGGTTTTTCGCCAAGTACGGATCAAGTAAACCTAACGAATACTCTTGGCGCTATGTACCAACCAGCATCTCCGGTAAACGCAAGTACGAACCTAACAACAACTGATAAGATTATCGCGTCCTGTGAGGACCCTAGCTATGGTGGGAATAATAGGATGTTGCTTTCAGTTGGAACATCAGATTATGGCACGTTCTACACTGTCAGTACCTCAAACGTCCTCGCTAATAAAGTAACAACATCATCAGCGAAGTTTGCTAATGGCATATCACAACTTATTCCGTGGTATGACTCATCCACAGCTTCAACTAACTATTACGCTACAACAAAGGCTGGATCTGGTGGGGATGTTGTGCAATGGGACGGGAATATAACTAAAGATGAAACGTGGTTTTCAGCCACTCTAGCTGGAAGTGCGACATTATCCGCAACAACCGCGTGGCGCCCACTGTTAGTATATGAAACAAACCTATATGTAGGAGATAAGAACGTACTCCATAGGGTAACACCAGACCTTACGTTATCAGCGATACTGACCTTAACAGTAAATGAAACAATAACCGCTCTTGGGTTAGATAAAGGTACTGGATTAATGCTTATTGCTACAACTCAAACGGGGTCCAATGCAGACGGAACATATAACAGTTCCTCTAAGGTTTACCTATATGACGGCCTTTCAAATAAAGCGTCCCGCGTTATTCCTGTAGAGGGATTAGTTACGGCATTCAGAAGTCTTGATAACGCTACCTTTGCATTTTTCGGAAACAAGTTCGGTATCTGGACAGGGAATGGAATCAGATTCCTACGCAAACTGGAGACTACTCTTGCTAGTACATCACTAACTTACCCGCCAAAAACAACAGCAATAGATAATACTCTTTACTTTGTTGAGAATAGGAGGATTATGGCGTATGGAGAACTAAGTGGTGGTACGCGGAAAGTGTTTTACCCAGCATTTTACAATCAATTAAGTTCAGACAATATAGACTCCATATCCCATCTTGGCAGTAATGTTCTCGGTGTGGCGTATGAGATTTCCAGTGTTAATAAATTCTATACCTTTGATACTTCTAGTGTGGCAACTGCGGGTGGGTCAGACTTCTATTTTAATAGATTGAATTTTGAGAAAGAAGTACAATTGAAAGAGTTATATGTTGAGATGAACGAATCTCTTGCTGACGCAGCTAGTATAGGTACATTTCACGCTATGGATGACACGGCAACCAACCCAACGACAGTACTTACTAATAGCTCTGGCGCGGCTGTATACAGTATGAGGATACCATTATCTTTTGGCGATAAAAGGTTTAGGTCTGTACAGCCGAGAATTGTGGGGAGCGCTAACAAAGGTATTAAAAGAATGGTACTTTCGTTTGATGTAGTTGAATAATATGGAAGAAGAAATTGAAAAACTAAAAAAAGAAGTAGCTTATGTGAAGCTGATGCTCCAAGAGATACAGGATTCTTCAGCGGATAATGATATTGTGAACCCGACAACTGTAATGTCTGGGGATATTAAATCTGGTAACTTTGTTGCTGGTTCTACGGGGTGGCAGATTACCTCCGCTGGAGACTCTGAATTTAACTCTCTTGTTGTTTCTGGTTTTATTGAAACCGAGGGAGCGGCGGCTGATATAAATACTTATTCTACTACAATAGGTGGTGGTAAAATAACCACGAACAGTATCGCCGCTGACAAGTTGAGTGTGAGTACTCTCTCTGCTATTTCAGCTGATATGGGAACAATAACAGCGGGAACGATTACTGGAGCAACATTACAAACAGCTTCTTCTGGAAGAAGAATCGCGATGTCATCTGCTGTTAATAATAAAATAAGTTTTTATAATGAGTCAGATACCTTAATAGGAGACCTTATTGTTACGGGAAGTGCGTCGGAGGGCGAACTGAACTTATTGTTAGTAGACGGAGCTGGCCTTACTATGGGTTATGGTACTGGAGTATCTTCTTCTAACTTTTTTTCTCTAGGCTCTGGAGGAGGAGGTTGGAGCAGTGCGGGAACTTCAGGTGTTAGTTTTAATGGAGTTTATCGTACAAGTTCATCATCAGAATACCTTGCTGTAAAAAGAGGTTCTGGAGTGACAACAGCAGAAACAGACCTAACTTTTGTTGCTCCAGCAATAAATCTGAATGGAACCACAAGAACAACTTGGCCATCAGCATCAATGGTATATCCGGGTGCTGGAATAGCACTTTCAACTGGGTCAGCTTGGGGTACATCAATTACAAACAACTCTAGTAACTGGAATACAGCTTATGGTTGGGGAGACCACGCTTCGGGCGGATACGCCGTGAAGTCAAGTTCAAATACATTTACTAGCACAAACATTTTTAGTGGTCTTGTCACAGCAAACGGAGGAATAACCCTCGGAGCAAGTGATGTTTTAACTTTTAGTGCAGGAGCATATATTGATGACCCGAAAGCAATATATTTTAGTTTAGAAACTTCAGCTCCCGGAGCAAGTGAGGGCGGGGTGTACTATAATACATCAACCGGCTATTTGTATGTGCATGATGGTTCAGGTTATAAAGCATTAGCATATGTATAAAATTAATAATTTAACAATAATAACATGAAATCATACACAACATTACGAAATCTAGCCGCAACAAATACAAAGGTCTTAACGACTGATACAACCAATATGGCGTTATTGGACCAGTATCTTAATGACAGTATAAGGACTGTCTGTAATATCCGCTCTGGTAAATGGTGGTTCCTACAAACAGTAACGAACGTAGCTACTGTTGCCAGTCAGCAAGGGTATTCAATCCCCGCTGGGATAAGGAAGATTATAGATATATACGTCACTGTTGGTACGACAGTTTACACTCCTACACCTGTCTACAGTCCGGAACACTGGAACAATATCCTATCAGCACAGCTAGGAGAATCAGATGTTCCACAATACTACTTTATACAGGATAACAAGGTTCTTATAGAACCAACACCATCATCTACTGCTGGTACGATTACATTCAGAGGACGTAAGCAAGTGAGAGACTTAACTGTAGCTGACCTTACATCATCAACAGTAACAACAATCGCGAATGGCGGGACAGTAATAACAATCAGTGCTGGTGGACTTGCTTCAATGGCTGGAAAATATATACGAATAACAAGTACCGGAGTAGATAATACAGGAGATGGTCAGTGGTACGAGATAGCGTCAGCAACCGCAACAACAGTCACTCTAGTCGCACCTTATGAGGGAACAGCGATCGCGGCTGGAACTGCCGCATGTGTCATAGCCGAAATGTCACCTATACCGGAAGCTTATGATATGGCTCCAGTGTATCGTACGATTGCTTTATATCTATCAACAAACAATCCAACAGATCCAAAGGTAGCAAATACTTATTGGAGGCTGTATGACGGAGGGCAAGAGGCTGGACTATCCCACATGGTCGGAGGGTTAGTTGGTCAAATGCTTGAAAATGAGGGTGAAAGTATAGAGGGAGCGTATGTTCCTCCGGTCGGTTCAAGAAATCTAAGCGGACCACCTTATTATGAGTCTTATCAGAACGCATCTGGATTTTAACAGCTAACCAATAATATTATGTCAAATTTATACAATTACTACACAAAAAACCACGGGTTATTCAATTCTTGGGATAGCGCAACACGACAAGCGGATGTCACCAGAGCAACAAACGCTGGTGTTGATTTCGGAGGAGCTTACACAGGAGGCGGGGACCAGAACGTCAAACTTTATGACTACCTCACAAGTGACCAGTCAGCTACCAGCCCAGAGAAAGATGCTTACATAGGAAACAAAACAAACGAGGAATATCTAAGTGAGATTTCTAGTATGAACCCAGAACTTGGAGACAGTTTAATGGATACATTAGGGTACTCCGGAAGCCCTAATGGAGGAACCAGTGGGGGAACCAGTGGGGGAACTAATGGTGGGACTCCGACGTCACCAACAAGAACCGCGGCAGACGAAGCGTATGAAGCATACATCCAATCTCTTATACCATCAGACGAGACAACTGCCGCAAACAAAGCTCTAAGAGAACACGATACACAGGCCGCGCTAGATCGTGAGAAAGCCCTAGAGAGTGGGGAAACTCTTGGTTTCGCTAGAGGTGAAGCGGGATACACTGACCGACAGAACGCTATCCTACGAGGAGGTGCCGCCGCATCAGCACAAGCTTATGCCGCTCTGGACGCACAGAAACAAACAATGACTAAGGCTCGTTATGAATACGAGAAAGCAAAGATTGATGAAGAAGCTGGAAAGAACCCAGACTTTACTATTAGTGAGGGGCAGAGTAAGATGCGTTACAATCCAGAGACTGGGAAGTATGAGGAGATCGCAAGTAAAGGTAAAACATACGCGCCGAAAGCAGAGACAGCGTATGAGCGTGATAAACAAATGAATGATGATGTTTCAAATGTTCTTAGTCAGCTCGTAAAACAGGCTGAACTAACCGGAGGAAGTGTCTCTAAAGATGATTACTCAAAAGTTCGGAGTTGGGTTCTTACCAACTACGGAGCCGCTGGGTTGGAGATTCTTTCAGATGGTTTAATTTCGGGACGTATAAGAATAAAATAATGCCAGTACCTAATTTTTTCAACAGCACAAGCACCCCACAAAAGACGAACAGTAATGTTCCAAACTTCTTCGGTGGTGCTGACACTAAAACTGAGGAAACATCTGGCGGTGTTCCAAACTTCTTTGAGGGACAAGTAGCCCCTCCTGTAGTTGAGGAATCTAAGATGTCAAAACTAAAAGGCCCGAACTTTAAAGCTATTGGGGACTTCATTTCTGGTGCCGCAGAAGAACCTACATACACAGGGAAAGGGTTTGATTGGTTAAAGAATTTACCGAACGAGATTGTTCGTACAATACTCCCCGGAGCCGCCGCAATTAAAGACAATGAAGAAGAATTTGGTGACATATCTAATTGGGACATAGCCAAAGAAGTACCCGGCGTTGTTCGTGATATGTTTGTTGAGCCGATATTAAGTTACCCAGCCACATTCTACGGAATGGCGGATAAATATATCAATAAACCATTAGGACTATCAGCTCCTCCGGGAATCTCTAATAGAGAAACTGGAGCTGTGGATGCAAAACTCCCTATCATTGGGAACATTAGTAATGTCCAACAGCGAGCAGAAGAAGATATGGAATCTAAAGGGAAAGTCCCAGAAACTCCACTAGAAATCACCGCTTTTGTAGCAAAACATACAGGGTTTGAAATATTAAACGGCCTGTTCGCGGCGAGTATGGCAAGTAAGATTGTTAATCCTAGAGTAACAAAACTAACACCCAAAGATACATACACTCCGAAAGATGGTAGGTTTCCTAAACAACCCGGACCAAAATCATTCCAATTATTTGAGAATGTTTACAGAGACCCAATCCCAGCATCTGCTTTTGATAAAATAGTAAAGGATAGAAACATCCCAGTTAGGACAAATTACAATCCTAAAAATCCTATCTTTTTTCAAACAACTAAGATACTCCCAGATGGCACAGCCACTGGACAGTTTTTCCAAGTGCGTCCGTCATTTTGGAACACCTTTTTAAGTAAATTTGGGAGAGATATTACAAAACTCCCACAGAATCAGATAGTCCCAATAACAGGAACTATGCAAGGATTAGGTCCAGAGGGGAAAGCTCCACCCCCAACTCCTACGATAGCTCCTCCTACTGTAGTAACTCCACCCAAACCAACAACCACACCTAAACCTCCTGTAATTGAGACTCCACCTAAACCTCCTGTAGTTGAGACTCCACCACCTCCAACAACGTCTCCTGTTGTGACTCCTACAGTCCCTCCTAGCAAACCCGCAACATTAGGAGAAGTAGCCGCTGGTTTGGCAGAAATTGATATTAAAGGGGTTATTGGTGGAGCTAAAAAAGCACTTGATGAACTAAGAGCCGCGATAAAGAAAGATGTCACCACTGTTCCAGACGATAAACTAATAGCTCTCTACAACTTTGACACTAAGTTTGCTGGTGGATACCCAGAAATAGCCTCAACAGACCTATTCAAAGAACTGGTGAATCGTGGATACACACTTAAAGATCCAAAGAATGTGCAAGGAGGATTTAAACCAAAAAAGACTTCAAAATCAGATACTGTAGACGTTGTCCCAGCACCGAAGCCAGATGCTCCGATTGAACTTCCGGGTGGGAATAAGGTAACTCCTCCAAAGCAACTTGTAACAAAGACACAAGTAAAAGACCTTATTAATGCACACGGAGGTAAGGTTGAGTTCACTGTTGAGGGGACTGGAGACCATTCATTCTTGACCTACAAAGACGCTAAGACAGATATGAGGATTAGACCGAAAGCTCTAGGGTTAGTTACTGACAATCTAAAACCCGGCCAAACTGTTCGTATTACTTCAGACAACTTAAAGAAATCTGGTACTGGATTCCGTGGGGTTGATTCCAAAGGAACGACTGTCGCTAAACAAAAGCCAAAGAAACCTAAGAAGAAATCCCTCCCATCTAAGGACGGGGGAATTAAGGCACCTAAACATAAGCCGCAAGCTCAAACTAAAGATGACATTATTAAAGCTATTGAACAGTTAAACAAGTTTGGTCAGTCGCAAGCTATCCTACGAAAAACGGGAGGAGTATCTAAGAAAGCCTACGGACACTTTAAATTTAAAGGTAAAGGTATACCAGCAAACAAGAAAGGTAAGGTTGAACTTAGGGATGATACTGCGGCAGATCCAAGAAATTATATGGAGACACTTGCTCACGAACTTGCTCACGCGTTAGACTACAACATAAACGGAAAGGCATTTAATAAGACACTTGAAATCTTTGGTAAAGACCTAACTAAAAAGCAGTCAGAGACTCTTATGGCAGAATTAAAAGAGGTGACACATCAACTTGTAGGTAAGGAGGTTGCTATGTCAAAGCCATCATACTATTACTACAAACCAGAACTATTTGCTCGTTTCCTTGAAACCATGTTCGCGAAACCCGGAACTCTTGAATCAATAGCACCAACAGCTGTAGATTTATTTGATGCGGCAAAAGTCAAGAACCCTATAATAGCTGAATTTTTAGAGGCTGTGGCTGGGACTATAGATAAAGGAGAACTAAAACATATATTGGCACGGGATATGCGCCAAACATATATGAAGTACCTCGGTACTCGTAACGGAAACCAAGCTTGGGATCAGTACATCAATTACAGAGCTATGAAAGAGAGGGCTAAGTTCCAGATAGGGGAATTGTTAGAGAGTAAATTTAAAAAGAACCTCACAATCGCTGGTATTAAGATGCCAATCAAACTAAATAAGATAACAGATTCACCAGAACTTATATTTGACTCTATTGAAAGTATAAGGATTACAAAGAATGATGTCCCAGAGTTTGGAACCCGCGACATGCTCTACGCAAAAGATAAGGCAGAGATCGCTAAGTTAGAGGAAATGGGATACGAACCATTGAAAGGTCCGGATGGTAAAACTCTCTTAGAGCTAGTTGATGGGGAGCAGTATCCACGATACGCAAAACTACGATACACACCAGAACAAGGAAAATCCTTTTATGACGCTCTAAGTATAGAGGGGAAAGCTCTTGTTAGAGACTTTACTGCGCAGAGAGCTGACGCGAAAGATTACTTTAACCGCGAGATTATTAAGGATGTTCACAAAATAGATTCAAAACTGGAGGGATGGGTACATAGGTATTGGGACGATAAAGCTTTTGGGATGGGTGGAGATAAACTAAAGTTAAAGACAGCTAGCTCCCGCCGGTTCCGTAAAGGTCAAGAGGGGTATGTGAAAGACCTTGAAAAAGCTATGTCAAAATCTCTTGTAGAACTTGAAACGGAGAAAGCTTACAACCACTTTATGAAAGACTTTTTCCCTAGGGTCACGCGCCCGCTCGCAAAAGGGGCGGAGCCGGACAAAGGTTGGGTTGAGGTATTTGGTGATGTAAGTAAGGGTGGAGTTGGTCTTGGTTGGGAGGTAAACAAAAAGGTTATCATAAAAGACGGAAAATCTATCCCTGTACAGCAACCTAGATACCAAATGCCAAAAGAAGTGTACGAACAATTTAAACTAATGAGGGGTGTCGCAGAGGAAGCGGCCACAGCCACAAGGATAGTTAGTTCAGTAATGAGATACTGGAGGGTTAATATCCTGTTCCATATGGGTTCTAACGCCACTAACTTTATCTCTGGCGGTATTCAGCAATCAGCAAATATGGTTAATCATTTCTATAAGGAACTCTTAACTGGACAGGTGACATTCCCACAGTTTAGGAGTGATGTATTTTCCTTGCTTTCAACAGTGACTCCGAGAGGGTGGCAAAACGCTCCCGACTGGATTTATGGTGGTGATACCAGCAACCTGTACGGACAGTTCTCTGGTGATGTAAGCCCCGGAATAAAGGCTTTAGATGACAATATAGACGCTTACGCAGACAAAGCTCTAAAGGTGTACGGAACAGTGGAACGATACTGGAAGAAAGTTATTGTTAATGCTCACAACACAAACGATCTTAGGAGGCTGAACACGATAACGAAAGAGGGATTGAAACTTCCAACCGCAGAGGAGGAGGCTCTTATCGCGGCAATAAACAGAGAGGCAGACCAGTTCGCTCTTGATTATGACAATATTCCAACGTGGTTAGCAAACTATAAAAAAAGTGCTGGGATTCAGTCAGTAAAACCATTCGCTGTATTCGTTTACAAAATAAACAAACAGTTTATGAGTCATGTTGAGAATTTTCTTGATGGGACTAAATCATTAGATGACAGATTAGCCGCAATCCTTACTCTCGGAACAATGTTGGGAGCTATTGGGTACCGCCTAAATGAAAACAAAAAGGAATCAACAGTACCAGCTGTTGGTGAAAATGCCCCTAGCTCACAATCATCTGCTGGTCAGTACTATCTAGGTACAAACGAGGATGGGACAGAGAAGTTTACGCGCGTGGGCAAGTATCCATATGTAAACTTAGCAGAGGCTGGACTACAACTAGCAGATGGAAACAGTGCTGAAGCGTGGAAAGTAATGAGTAACATGATTGGAAGTGTTGGTCCCGGAGGAGATGTAAGCGCCGCGATTCTCGGATACAAATCAGAATACCAAATGTACATGACCCCAGATGTAATTGCTGGTCAGTCTATGTCTATGTTTGTACCAGCATCAAGGATTCTGGCAGACATAGCGGCGTACAAAGACCCCCATAAACGTAAAATAACATCATTCACACAAGGATTCACAAGGCTTTACCCAACATCCAACCCAGAACTTCAAGACAAACTTCATGGCGATAAGCGGATAATTAGCCTCCCATTAGAGGGGAACGTGTATCCATCTGGAGACTTCTTTGAGAAACCCGGACGAACAACGACTGATAAGTACTTACTGAACTACAAAAACGATATTCTATTCCAAGCATTGTCTGGTATTTATATAAAAAGAATAGATCCAGATGTCGCGGAAGCGTTTAATATCCGTGAGGAGGCGAATGTATTTAATAAAGAACAAAAATTTGATCCATTTGGAGACTAATATTATGAAAAACTTTTTAGCTTTTATCAAAAGAATAGCAAAATTGGAGTCTAAACCTATCAAATACAAACGAGAGGAGCCTCCAAAGCCGAAATATAATGTTCCAAGCATTGTTCCCGATAAGCATAAGCAACTATTTATAGACCAAGCGCTCAAAGCTGGTGTTACTCCAGAGCAATTTGGGACAATCCTAAAAAGAGAACAGGGAGCGAGTACAACTTTTGAGAACGCCGCTATGGTAGGAGGAGCTGATCCAACTGACCGAGGACTTATGCAAGTGAACAAGGTAAATGAACCTTTGATACAAAAAAGGTTCATGGAGGAGTATGGAGTTCCATATGACCCAAACAACACGGAGCATAGTATTATTGGCGGAAGTATGACACTACAAGAGAACCGGAGGATTTTTGAACAGATGAGATACAATCAAACTTACACAGGTAACATCACTAATAACGATATTGTGAATAGCTACAATCTAGGGCCACGAGGGATTATAGAACAAAAGCAAGGAGATCAAGAGAGAACAACCAGACTCAATAGATACATAGGAGCTGGACAAGAGTAAACAAAAAACCGGGCGAAATCCGGTTTTTTGCAACATGCGAAAAAATAGGCGGTCGGTACCTATGTAGTCCCTAGTGTTCCCACTATTCCCCACTACCTCCCCATTGTAGCACTAGGCTCCCAATGTGTTAAGCACTTTCTTTCCACCTATTTCGTAGAGACCGACTGAAGCGAGTCCAGAGGCGATTCCGTTAAGAATGATTATGAAAGTGATAGCGTCGGCGGAAAGAGTGGTATATGCGATACCTAGAGCGATTGCCGCCAAAGGTGCATACTTACCTTTCAAACCAACACCTTTAATGACTTGTACGAGTACCGCGATAAGAGCAACGATACCAGCACCAGCGAGTGTTATTTCAACCATAAATTATGATTTTTTATAAATAGTTATTAATCCATTTTGTCCGACCTTTAGTCCGAGCTGGCTCCAGTCCGTTAGTACAACTTCACAGCCAGATTCCTCGTCTTTTTGTACTTCTTTCAGTATAACATCTCTCCATAGGTCAAGACTAGGCTTGTATGAAGTGACGTCTTTGTGCGTTATAAAGCTCTCCGAACCTCCGTCAAACGCTACTTTAGGGTCATCCCGAAGCTTTTTATACAACCAAGCGTTAGCTTTTAGCTGTTCTGGCGTCCATTTATCATTTGCCAGTGCCTCATTCTCAATTCCGATACTATATTTGTTAGGATTTACATAACTTCCCCAGCTTGTCTTTAACATTACCGCCTTTGCGCGTGTTGAGGGGTAATATACACGTCCCGCGTGCCACGCCATATCTTCATCTGCCACTAATTGATGTATTTCTCCTTTCTTTGTTATCAGATACTGTGCTGATACTTGTGCCGATGGATTTTGTAGCCATTGTAGCGTCCACGGCATATATCCGAGCGTCTTGTGTAGTATAACTACTGTCTTATCATAGCTACTACTACTATGATTTGGACTTGGACTTTGTATTATTTGCATATTATCCTGTAATTAAAGCAAACAGAAAACCAGCTATAAAGAATACAACTGCTATCCTCCAATAACACGACCAAGCGAACCCTAGTACTGTTATATCATCATTTTCTTTCATAAACTCTTTAAGTTTTTTCATATAATTTTTTTGCTAAACATTTGGAGTGGTAGGGTTCTACCTTATCCCCTCCGACTAATAAATGAAACTCTAATTTACCTGTTTTCTTTTTACAGACAATACAGGCCTGTCTAGTTGCTTTTGTCTTGATTGATAGATTCTTCATAACATTCAGTACATATTCCCCATTCGCCGGGTTGTTTTTTGGTCTTTTGTACACCCATGATGCGCGTACATACTCTACATCTGGGGAACTTCTGGCACCTTTCACATAGTCCCCCATCTATCCCCTCATTCTCCCAACAATGCTTGCAAGGTTTTGCCATCAGAATTCATCCTCTGGCGGTGGTTCGTATACAACCCACTCCGCCTCTATCTCTTTAGCTACCCTACTGATTAAAGCCATTGTATCTACAATATCAACCAGCTTTATTTCTACCTTAAACCTCTCAATCCTCCCTGTTGGTGTATAAACTCCGTCGTCATTGTGAGTTTCCATCCATATCAACTCTATATTCTTTGGTACAACCATATACTTCAGATATATAAGAGTCGCATAGAATTTCAACTGGAGGTGCTTATCTGCCTTTGCTTGCGTCCACGCTACTTTACCTGTCTTAAACTCAAAGAAGTCAAAAGTTTTACTGTCCATAGAGTCCGGCTTGCCGAGAATATCTACACTACCACTAGGAGTCTTAATCGTCGCTGTAATCTCTTTATCTTGTATGTCGTACTTAGGTAACAACTCCATAGCAGTATCTGTTAGTAAATCCCCTGTTTGTTTCCCGTGTTCTAATGCGTCCGCCACTCTGGATCCAAATTCCATACCAGAGTTCGTGATTCCGTACCGCTTGTCACCATCAAAATATAACTTCTTATATTGAGACGGCGAAGATTCCCACAATGATACCTGTGAGAAACTTAAATATCCTTTCGGTACTTGGATTATTTTCTTTTTCGCCATAACCAATTAATTAATCGCCTCCACCAGCTCAATTTGATGACCTTTACCACCGGTTTTGCTTTTACGGCGTGTGGTCGGCCTCTTGGGTGCTTTCGTCTATGCGCCCTTATTTTGCGCTGTTTTATGGCCCTTTTAAATTGTTTTTGTTCTTTATTCATTATCTTTTAGTATTTCCTCAACTTTTTTTATAGCATCCTCTCTATTTGGACGATTTAGCACGACACCGACTATGTATCGTGCTAGTTCTTCAGTTGTCATTTGTTCTTAATACCAACAATAGACTTCTCTAAATAAGTCTCAACGCCCGGAACTTCTATTCTCTCGCGCACCACAGCTTTCGTGAGCGCTTGCATATCTACAACTAAATACTCCCGCGGGATAAGACTTTCGTCTGTAATGCGGATTTTAGTTACTTTCTTTATAATCGTCTTACTGTCAGTTCCCTCAAAGGACTTTTTGTTTTCGCCAATACCCTCCATCTTACCGACGGCGGTATCAACTCGCATAGTTCCTTTCTCTACGCGCGCCTCTACGCGTGCCTTTTCCTTTGCTATTCTCTCCTCCTCCGCTATTGAGTAGTCCAACATCTTTTGCTTTGTTATTGATTTAGCATTTTTGAAGCCTACTTCTAGTGGTCTGAAAAGGTCTCTAGCACTGGCAAGGCCAGTCATAAGAGGTCTAGTGATTGCCTCTTTCCTTTCTTTGATAGCTTTATCAACTATCTTTAATTCGTCCAAGAGGTCAGTCCCCGCTGTCATTCCGGCCTCACTCTCAATAATGAGTGATGTGGCTTGCTTTTCAGCGAAAGATACCTGTGTTTGATACTCCTTTATCTCCTTTAATTGGTTTTTTTCCATATAACCTTATTATATTATTTCTACTAAGTACCGACCAGAGCAGATTGTTGAAAGTCGGTTCAACAATCCATCTAGCAATTACTCCTCTAGTAGAGGGCTTGGAACATCCATTGGCTCCCAAACTCCTCTAACTAGGTCGTACAGAAATCCTCGTTCTGATAGTCCACAAACAAAAGGTACTGTTTCCTCGTCTACTCCTCCTTTTGGGACATAAACAATCTGTATAATTTTATCTTCCATACTACTCTTTGTCGTCATCAAATCCCTCTACAGAATTTTCAGCTAACCATTCATCATCTGTTTGGTATGTGCCGTCATCATTCTTTGGCGTGTAGATTTTGATGCTCTTAGCTGGTGCAAAGCCCTTAGTCTTAGACGGCTTTTCGTCTATAAACTTAAAGCCTACTTTTTGACCAACTTTCACGTTACGCATTTGAGCGTCAATGGAGTTCTTTCCACCAACAGCCCAAATCTCCCCCGCATTAATAACTACGGGTTCTGCGATTAACTTCTTACTTGCGTCTACATTGTGAAATGAACCTACGTCCGCTTTCAACTCGTAAACACTCACGTCCTCATTTTCCTTTCCGGGAATTTGAGATTTCATAGTCCTCTTAGCTATGAGTGTGCCTAGAACCTTGTCCTCCATAGGGACGTTGAACTTAATCCAATTACTCTTTACTTCGTTATCTGGGTTATCCCAGTCTGTTTTAGCCATAATGTTATATTGTTATATGTTTATAATGGCACCTCCGACTCGGTGCGTTAGAGCTAATGCCCTAAGTATCGGCCTGTACACTGGGCAGAATACAGACCAAGACTCAAAGCACTATCCCTTGATCCATTTAGGTTTATAATCTGATGGCATACGACGAATAATCCGGTGGATTGTACTCCGGTCCAGATTAAAAATACGACCTATTTGCGCGTCGTTATATTCTTGTAGGGATAAAGCCCAAATGAGTTCGTCCCTCTTTGCTTTGATGTGTATCTCCATCTCTATATACTACCTTATCCACAACATCTTTGCAACATAAAGTTGCGCGCTTTGTGGGGATAGTGTATAATTCTCCTTATGTCTGAAACTAAGTTTTATTACATTCATAGCTTAGATAAGTATCTCTCCTCAACAGGAGGTCTTTACACCGACGAAGAATTAGACTATTTATATGACTTAGAACAAGCGTGGAAAGACAGTTTACCGAATTACACTTTCAAAGAATTAATGGAGATATTTCCGGAGGCAAGTGCCTCCGCGAAACGCGGATTGAAAAGTGAGATTAAATATTATAAAAAACTTATAACCGACTCTGGTGTTGCGCGAGAAAAGTTTTATGAGGAGAGGGTTATGGGAGCGGACTTCCGTGACCAAGTGGAAATGAAGAAAAAGAATGACGAATTCCACGACGAACAAGTTGGGAAATATGAAAGTAGAATTAAGTCTGTTATGTTCAAACTCTCTCATTTAGAGGGTAAGCCAAAGACTAATAAGAATGGTGTTGATGAATTACAAGTTGAAGAAGCTAAACGCGTCCCGATTGAAAATTTTTATGATGGTAAACTACAACGGAATGGTGCAAGACTAAAAGGGAACTGTCCTTTTCATAATGAGAAAACTCCAAGTTTCACCATTTACCTAAATCAGAATAGTTTTTATTGTTATGGGTGTCACATAGGCGGTAGTGTGATTGATTTTCTTATTAAGAAAGAGGATAAGACATTTCTTGAAGTAGTTAAAGAGTTAAGTGGTTGGGAGGGGATATTATGAAAAGTAATCAAGTACATATAGACCATATTTTAGATTTACGCTTGTTTGCGATTCAGAAATCAGACTGGGCTTCATATTGTGGAAACAAATATCTTTTAGCAAATGGTCGTATCTTTTTACCTCTTTCCTATAAAACATCACAAAAAATAACTTTCTATGACAAAACTTGAAGATATAAAAACAGAGTGGAAAAACTTTATCGTCCTCAAAGACGAAAGAGCATTGGATATGATGTTAGCCGTTCCGATTGGTAATATGTTAGTGGACCTTGATCCGATATGGTTGATGGTGGTCGCCCCAAGTTCCGGAGGTAAGACGACATTACTTGCACCTGTTGTAGATATTCCTAATGTACACTTCGTAGACGACCTCACGGAGAAAACACTACTATCTGGTTATAAAGTGAAAGGTAAAACAGCGTCACTTCTGCAAATGATTGGTTCCGGTGTAATGTGTTTCTCTGACTTTACATCTATCCTATCCAAGAACCCAGTATCGCGCGGTGAGATTCTATCCCAGTTGAAGTTAGTCTATGACCGAAAGGTATCTAAATATACAGGAACCGGCGGTGTAAAATGGGAGGGTAAGATAGGATTTTTAGGATGTGCTACAGCTGACATTTATTATCACTTAGAGAGTGGACGCTCAATGGGTGAACGATTTATATATTATTGGTTAGATGTACCAACAGACAAAGAGATAACATTAAAGCAAGCTGAAACGGATATATCCGCAAAGGAAATGACAGATGTTATGAAAGAGTATTATAAGGAATACTTTGAGGGGATTGAGGCGTTTGTAGAAAAGAATGGAGTACCTAAGTTAAACATAACCGAGGAACAAAAAGAGAGGATACGCCAAGCGTCTATGTTCTGTGTCGCGGGTAAAGCTACTGTTCATACTAACTTTAAGTCCGGTAAGGTAGACCAGATCCCTCAAAAAGCCTCTGTGGGACGTGATTACAAATCTTTTGAGGCACTTTTGGTTACATTACAGCTTATGCACGCGTACGAAACAGGTAAAAAAGACGCTCCAGTCCAAGATTATATGATAGATATCGTAGAGAAGTGTGCATATTCCTCTATTAATAGGGAGCGACGCGCTATACTGGAGATATTAGCAGATAGCGATAAAGCAATAACTCCCTCACAGATTGGGAGTACGAGAGGATTAGGATTAGAGAAAGCGGGAGTAGACCCGTACCTTGCTCCTTTGTTTGCTGTTGGATTGATTAAGAAAGAAGTAAATTCAAACGCTCACAAATGGTATATGGAGGAGGGACCGACTAGAGATTTTATTAATAAGGTAGCCAATGCCGTACCTCAAATCAAACTAAAGGATGAGGATGTAGAGGAGGATGAGGAACTGTCAATATCCGACCAAGAGGCTGAAGATATATGGAATGGCTTACCAGTAAATGAACAATAATATGAAAATACAAGACGCAGTAGAGGAGATAGGAACTTTCTTTAAAGGTGAGTTTCCTAATGGGGATATTAAAAGAACCCTCACTACCATAGACAAAGAGGCAGAGCAGAGAGGAATGAGGATTGGCTATGATGATGCCCTTAAAGGAGAAGTGGTTAAGTTACTTATCTCCAAAGCCAGAGAGGAGGAGAGGGAGAGAGTATTTAATCACTTAATAGGAAAGACAAAGTTATTAGATTTAAACCACGGATATAAAGCTACTATTGTTGAATGGATGGATATCCAAAGACTATTTCCAAATGAGGCTAAAAAGATTGGTAAAAAGCTAGACAAAATAGAAGACTCCCTCACTAACAACAAGAAAGATGAATAAAGCAACCGAAAAAGAATTGGATAAGGTTATAGAGAATTTTGGTGTTTCTATTGACCCACAGGGTTGGGAAGATGGAGATATTAAACCAATCAAAGCCTTCATAGACGAACACTTTGTTGAGAGGGAAGACCAGAAGATACGAGATGAGTCATTTAAAGCCCTTAATGAGTTTTCAAACAGCCTACAACCAACTCTCTATACCAAAGAGCAGGTTGAGGAGATAATAGGTGAGGATATTCCGATAAGGGATTGTAATTTGAGAGGATATGATGAGGTGTGTGACAAATGCCACCACCTGATGACTTGCGAGTATGCAGACCAAGACAGGAGAGTAAACCAAGCTAAAGAGGAAGCTAGAAAAAGACTATGAACACAGACGAAAAAATAACATTATTAATAACTTTATGGGTGCTAGATAAACTGGTTATGCTAGTTATGTTTACGTTGTTCAGTATATAATTAAGATGAGTTCTTTAAGGAGTAGGAGCATGAGTAAAAATGAGGTACATTTCTGCGCGTTCTGTCGCTTTGCTACGAATGATTTTGACGATATTGTTATTCTGGATAATGGCGATCCCATTCATTTGCATAATAATTCTTGCCTTACTAACTGGAAAGCTGGTAAAAAGCGTGAGGATAATGATTTACAAAGACTACGGAATCAAGGAGTACTTTAATAAATAGGGCTGTCTACGGATAGCCCTATACTTTTAACTAGAAAATATGAAAATAAGTAAAGTAAGAATCTGGAAAAATAAACGAACATCAAAAGGTATCAAGTATCTAATAGGTGAGCCTCCTGTTGCCAATATGACACCAGCAGAGTATATGAGGTGGTATTGGTTTGGTGAAGATAAAAAATGAAAACATTATATAAACATCAACAAGACTTCATAGGACGTAACCCAGATAAAGCATTATTAGTATGGGAAACACAAACTGGAAAGACTGTCGGCGCTACGCTATGGATCAATGCGCGTTCCAATCTTAACGTCCTTGTAGTTTGTCCGAAAGGGATTGTTGGTAAATGGAAAAGAGATTTGGAGGATGATGGTGCTGTCGCGGATGTTTGTACGCGGGATGAGATAAAGAAGATAAACCTTGATAAGTATGACGCATTGGTGCTGGATGAGGCACAGGATTTCGCCTCTCCGCTCTTTGACAAGACGAGAAGTAAGCGAGCTGAGGTAGTTTACAATTATGTACGCAAGCACCCTCACGCGCCCATTTTGCTCCTCACAGCCACTCCTGTACGCTCTACTCCATGGAATATTCACACTTTAGCGTGTTATTTAGGTAAATACTGGGATAAAAGAGAGTTCCGGAACAAATTTTTCTATATGACAGACAAGTATGGACGCTTTCATTATGAAAAGGTTGATGGATGGCGTAAGATGTTACGTCCTTATATTGAGGAGATAGCTGATATTGTTTTAATGTCTGATGTTACAGACGTCCCGATTCAACACCATCAAAAGATAAGTATTAAGTGGACGCAAAAGCTCCAGAATCAATTAGAGTTACAACAGTATGAAGAACCAAGCGCGGAATGGCACTCACGCCACCGAGCTGAACAAAGTGTTGATAAATGGAAAACTCTTGAAAAGATAACTAATGGCTATCGCAAAATAATCGTGGTATGTCATTACCTAGAGCAGATTGACGATTATATGAAACGGATAGGTGATAACCGCGAGGTATATGTACTCCGAGGTTCAACCAAAGACCAAGACCAAGTGATTGAGGACGCCAAAGCCTCCGACGATTGTATCTTTATCATACAGGCACAAATGGGTGCTGGCTTTTCCGCCTCCGAGTTTAGTGCTGTTGTATTCGCCTCCATGCCTTTCTCATATGTACATTACAGACAAATGTTAGGTCGTACTAAAGTGATTACCAACCTCCACGAAAATACTTTTTACTATTTATTAGGTGGTAAATGCGATAAAGCGGTGTATAATACTGTAATGAGTGGGAATAATTTTGACCCCATCTCATATCTTAATAATAACGACAATAGAATATGCCCGGATCAAGAAAATACAAAAGAGAATGGTACTTAAAGAATAAGGAGAGGATTATCAAAGCAAATAAAAAGTGGGCTAAAAACAATCCCGAAAAAATAAAAGAATATAGAAGAACATACAAAGAGAAACACGGAACTGATTATCAGAGAATTGGACGCTTTATAAAGTTAGGGATAAAAAGACAAGACATCTTTGACCTCATAAAAAAAGGTGGAAATGTTTGCCCTATTTGTAAAAAAGAAAAAGACAAACTATACATTGACCATTGTCATAAAACTAATAAACTACGCGGAATGGTCTGTCGTGAATGTAATTTAGGGTTAGGTCATTTTGACGATAATATATTATACTTAAACAATGCAATCAATTATCTCAACAAATGAATTGCCGGAACTTCCGAGGAAGATAAAAAAAACCGAGGCCAAAGTAACTCCAAGAGTGATGGAGTGGATACAGAAGAACTACCCTTTTAGTGTTGCTGTTGAGATAAAGGTAACAAAAGGAAACTCCATCCCTAGAAGTGCAGTCAAGCCTCACCAGCTCAAAGCTCTTTTAGCTGTTAAAGATAAAGCTGGTCTTTCCTATAAAATACCGGACACAGGTAAAACGCGCCTACCTTTTGACGCGTTCGTAATGAAAAAGACGCCAGCGTATGTCGTGGCGTGCTTTATCAAAAATAATAAGTGTCTAGCAATCCCTCCC
>Ga0208790_1000263_pt1 | contig 27177 bp, 43 predicted proteins | sample 10_taG_FD_184083 | JGI IMG/M metagenome (GOLD analysis project Ga0208790, IMG submission 184083) | Marine viral communities from the Subarctic Pacific Ocean - 10_ETSP_OMZ_AT15264 metaG (SPAdes) (version 2) | ecosystem: Environmental > Aquatic > Marine > Oceanic | place: Pacific Ocean | collected... | reverse complement strand
GTTCAGCATGTGCGACCTGCGGTATGGCATTGCAGGCATGGCTGATTGCATTCTTCGCCATAAAGAAACCGGGCAGTATGCCTTGGCTGATCTCAAAACGTTGGGGCCGACTGGCAGAAAACGAGACATCTCCGCTCAACTTGGCGGCTATGTCTCTTTACTCGCAAGGCATAAGCCGGAAATTCAAATCACTAAATGTTTTGGCATTTGGGCCAAGCCAAAAGAAACATTCACGACGACGTTTGACCCGATCGATTGCCTAGACATTTACGAACGTCAACGCCAAGTCTTCCTATCCAAACAACTCAGGATCTGACATGACCTCCTATTTCAACAGTGTTCCTTTTGTACGAAACAGCGAAACCAGCAAAGAAGCGGCTGCTTTTCTTGAGGATAAATTAGGGCCAATGTGTCGTGTCGTGCGTAGTGCGTTAGCCGATTCAAGCGATGGGTTGACGTGTGAAGAACTGGAGACAAAAACAGGCTTAAAGCATCAGACTGCGAGCGCTCGACTTAAGCAATTACAAGATGCTGGTTATGCCGAATGGCGGACTGACAAAAATGGCAATCACCGCAAAAGACAAAACACTTCAGGGAGGAACGCGAAGGTTTATTTCTTCACTCACCGTACGCCTGCGAGAACGTATTGACAAAGGGTCAACCCCATAGCATCATCGGCTTATATGAGATCTACGAAATGGTTGAGCTTAAAAAGACCCTCTTTATCTGGACACCTATCTGCCTTCTTCTTTGTGGCAGTGCTTCCCTTTTATCTGCTGACCTTCCCTCTTTACCTGACAATGGCCATTTTCAACCGTCTTATGGCACTATTCCTGCGAGAGCGCAGCAAGAAGAAATCCACCCCGGTTTCTTTTACAAGAGCGCCAAGCATCCCTAGCCCGGTTTCTCCTGATGAGATAAATGACCTCTTAGATCCAGAAACTGACGCTTGGGAATATGCGATCTTGCGCCGTCAAAAAGCACACCTAGAAACCTGTCTTGACTATTCAATCCCCGACTATGACGATGACCTCCGTTGAGAATTTCCCTAATTCACCAGAGTTATTAGTGAAACTAATCAACGATGCGCAAACCATTATCAAGTTTCAACAGGATCACATTGCGAACCTCAAAGCAGAACTTGATCAGCATTTGCATCTAAGAACGATCACCGACAAGGTAATAACTAAAGAAGGTGTGACCGCTGTCCGTTGTAGCCGTCAAGGCAAATGGCATTACACAGATCGCGCTAATGAAATGGCCGCTGAGTTCAAAGCCGAACTTGACGCCTTAATGGCAATGGAAAGAGAAGACGGTCTAGCAAGTCAGGGACCCTGTACTTATTTCTGGATGGTCAAGGGAAAATGACAAGAGATGATCACCCCTATCCCTCTGACTTCTGGAATGAACCTGTAGAGGAAGTCTATAAAGTCGACAAAGACGGCAAATGGATAGACATAAATAAACCACCCGACTCCGAGCCAGTGAAAAAGGCCAAGGAGCGCGTCATCGAATTAAAGCTATGGATAGAAGCTAGGAGGAAATATGAACAACAAAAGCATTAACGTCAAAATCGTTGGTGTTCCTATCCCCCAAGGAAGTTTGGTTGGTAATCCTCGTTTTGGTGGTCTGAGATATAGCAACGATGTTTTATTAAAAGAGTGGCGAGCAAAAGTTATCGACGCTTTAGCTGATGCAATGCCTGTCGATTGGGATATAAGCGCACCTGTAATTGTCATGGCTGTCTTTAAATTCGTTAGACCAAAAGGACATTATGGAATTAAGGGGCTAAGAAAAACAGCACCAAAGCATAAGTCAACAAAACCTGATCTTGACAAACTGACCCGTGGAGTAGGGGACTCGTGCGAACAATCAGGCGTAATAAGGAATGACAGTCAAATCATCCAGTGGGTAGTGCAGAAACAATGGGTCAGGGATCAAGAGCCGCCTGGGGTCACTATTTCTATTAATCCCGCTGAGGGTGTATCTGTCCTGTAATTTCAACCGGGGGATGGATCGATAGCTAAAACCCACAACGCGAATGTTAGAACCGCCCTGTCTTCGCCTCAAATATCAAAGGCTTATAACTCACCCTTACGGGATACGGCGCAAGCACCGCGTCAAACAGGCTCCCCGGCGTTGGGTTATTCCTTCATTTTTTTAACTCCATCCACGCTTTGTAAAGGATTGCAAGTTCTTCAGGGGGGACAAAGTTTTCAGGGGGGACGTAATGAATGACCCCTACTTCTTCCCCTATGCGATCCTGGCTGTTTGTTCCATTAGAGCAAGGCGCAGAGACAATCCTGCATTCACTCTGTTCCATCCACGCTTTGTAAAGGATTGCAAGCTCTTTCCAATTTGGGTGCTTCGACCATGGTCTTGTTTTTTTCATGTACCTCCTTGGAATTGGATCGACCAGTCTTTAAGCGTTGACCATTCAACCGTTTCTTTACCGTGATACTCAGCAATGCCGGTTCCTTCAATCTCTATGCAAATCTCATGGTTAACGATGTCAACAGACACCCCAGTTATGTAAAATTCAGCGCCGTTGGGGTTAGTGACTAGAGCGCCTTTAAGGACGTTTATATCAAAGGATTGGGGGCCGTCTAATTTCATGAATCTTCCTCCTTTTCGAAGTTGGTGTTGTGAAACACGTCGGGATAACTGTCAGTTTGTGGTTTCATGTTTTTTCTCCAGGAAATGGTTTTTTGACAGACTTCAATAATGCGTTCAAGTTCATGGTCTTTGCATTTAAGTAATGCAGCATTTGCGATTTCAAAATAAAAAGAATCGCTTGGTTTTTTGCAAAGTTCCCGTATGTATTCAAGGTGCGTCATTCTTTTCAAAGTTGGTGTTGTGAAGGACGTCTATTGCTTCCTTAAGGCTTTGAGTTACTGCCTGATGTGATTCTTGACTTTGAGAGCTTTGTTCAAGGAGATTCGTAGATACACGCATGAGTTCTATTACTAATTTTTCCATTTTCGTTGAAGTCATTGTTTTAAAAGCAAAGGAATAAAAAAGGCTCCGGGTTAGGGAGCCTGGGTGATCAGAACAGTAAGGCGAATGTTGCTGTTACTGCTAGTAGAACAACTAAAGCCTGTCTGTCTTCCTTGATGGATTTCAGTTGCTTATCCGTGATGCTGATGTATTCCTCAGCGCCTTCGATAATCTGAGCTTTTGTTGACTTGGAATTGATGACTGAAGAAGTCATTTAAATCTCCGTTGTGGTTTGTGCCGTCTCCGGCTCCATAAATATATATCCAATACCTATAGGGGTAGACCCCTTCATGCGTAGGCTTAGCAACCTGTAACAGTTGCCCTCGATCCATCAGGTTCATGCTCAGACCTGACAGAAAGGATGAGGGGACTCACTGCACTCCGGTTATGCAGACCTATGGAAGTGAATCATTCCAAACCTATCCATTCACTAGGCGCACGCAAGTCTTTGCGTTTACCTCCCCACTTCCAAGTCTCAAACCAGTCTGCGCTGCTATCAAGAATTGATGGGTCGGCCTTATTGATTGCCTCCATCAACATACCAACAGCGGACAAATGGTATGGATCACCATCGTCGTAGTAATCAAAAAACTTTCTTAGATCTAAATTGTGAGTCAAAAGTTTCACGTCTCCTTGATATGGCGGCATATTGGTTAAGAATAAGCGCTTCTCATGCAGAATCCATTCGTTTATAGATCTCCTCCGCCAATGAGCGAGGAACGTCTACGGCGATTTTTTTTAATGGGTCTTAGTAACCGTGAATTAAATGAAGTTTTAGGCGTTACTCCTCATATCCATTGCGCGAATAAAAAACTAATTAGCTTGATTCTTGAAAAAGAGTTTGGCTAGCTATCAATATTTAGGCGAAAAACGACCGTGCCACTTTTTATAAATAGCTAATTCCTCTTTTAACCGTTCATAGGTCAAGATTTCTTGATGAAGACCTGTGTACGTTCCTTGATGAGGCCCTTCCTTGTCTCGCTCATCAAGCTTATATAGCTCATCCATTCGATCAGCTCTAGCCTGTTGCTCTTTAACCCACGCAGGCCCCATTCCATTACTTGTCATTGGTCTTACCTTTCTTTTCTTTGATGTCAGCTAACGCAGCAAAGGCCAACTGAATTACTGAGTTGCTTTTGAACTTTGGGTTAAGTGCAATTAGCTCACTTAATAAAGCGATCACCGCCCAAAAGACGGGACTTCCAAGAATGCTGTCCATTTAGTTTCTTTGTAGACGTATAGCTTCCTCTAATCGAGCTTGGGTAGTTTCCAGCTTGTTCAATCGCATGAAAATTTCCCTATTAAGTTCTGAAGATTTTTTTTGGCTCATTATTGCAAAGCAAAAAAGCCCTGAAACAATCGCAGCCAATACTTCAGTCAATTGCCAATTAGAAGATACTGCCCCAGACTAGGCCTATTTACTATTCCTGCGTATGGCTGAGACAAATCCTACTGAAAAGAAAAAAGGCCTACTAGGAAGAATTAAGGCAGGTCTTGACGATAAGGAAGAGCAGGTTTCTTTCATCTCAATGATTACGAGATTAGTCGTCCTTGGGTGGTCAGGATTCCTGCTTACATTGGCGTACGTTGATTTACCTGAAAGCATCCTGCCTAAACAGGATATGGATCCGACCTTCATTGCTTCGATCTTTGTCTCAACATTGACTACTTTTGGAATCGATGCCAACCAAAAAGGCAACGGCAAGAAGAAAGAAAAAGAAGCCGAGGCTGGAAGCTCAGGAGGTTATCAAGTTATACGTGTAGAAACACCAATTAAAATTATTGGGGCGGAAGAAATAAAAACAAGTAAAAGAATCAACGACCTCGACAGCATTTCATGAAACGACTCCTGCCTTTGTTGCTTCTCATAGCAGCACCAGCTAAAGCAGATCTGAACCATTCCATCACCTCAAGCATCCAGCTAAGTGTGAATGGTGCCGCCACTACTGCTTCTAGGATCGGCTCAACTTATGCCGTCAGCGGCAGCAACGTTGTTGTAGGTAGTGGGAATAGTGATGCTTTCGGTGGGCTAACCGCTGGAAGTGCAACAGCAGCCGCAACATATAAAGCCGGCACTTATGACATTGCTGTCGATAATTCTGCGTTCAGTTTTTCAGAGTCGTATACGCAGGGTGACGCAATTCCTGCAATTGGATCAGGTGTAGACGTGACTTCAGGAGTCGTTGCAGATATGCCTGCCTTTGGTAATACCACAACTCAATCGGGCGGTGTCGCCGGAACGCTTGCAGGGACGATTAATAGCGCAGGTTTGACGACCCTGGTTTCTGGTGGGGCTGGGACTAACGCTATAGGCCAAGTAATTACTTCTTTAGAAGTCGAATGATCGTTTTAGCTCTTCTTCTAATTGCTGCGATTACAACTTTTCTATGGCTTCACATCTCCGATCCTCACCGTTAATACTTTTTCTTTTAGCGTCACCTGCTAAGGCAATTCCCGTTGTCCCGAATTTTCAGCAAGGCGTTCTACAAAATCACGTCGAAACTAGCTCTGTCGTTCAGGAGACGATAAAGAGTTATTCATTTAATTCTGGATATGAACTAACCACAGGAGGAACAAATGTTGCTCCTTCTACAGGCAATGTTGCACCGACCGGATATACAAATATCAATAATGTTGTGGAGGGTGTGACCCAAACATTCACCTCGCCTGATCTGTCCAATAAGCCTTCCTACTCAATTGTGAACCCCGGTGGAAGTTTCACTTATTTCGAAACACTTCATGGCCCTGGACTCTCAAATTTTACTCAGATAGATAGGACTACTACTATAGAAAGCATCAGTGATAGTACGAGTACATTTAGTCAGTGAAGAGGTATCTATTAGCGGCGCTACTTATCGCTTCTCCTAGTTATGCAAACTCAGTTAACACGACCTCTAATTCTACTGGTTCGGTCGTCAATCAAGCAGTGCAGGTAGTACCCTCAAGGCAGTTCACTTCTGGCGTTGGCTCTGGTATTTCATGTCAAGGTGCAACCCTAAATATCTCGCCATTCCTTTCCTCAACAAACTCTTATTCCTCCCCATACGAACCATATTATGAAGAGCCCATTTACGACACGACTACAAATGATGATACAGGGGCGTTGATAAATCCTGGTAATATTCTTTACTATAAGCCTGTAAGAACAGGGCAAAAAAGCAACAACATGTCGATTAATGGGGGTATCACTGCAACCTTCTCTATCCCCTTAGATCAACAACAAATCAGACTTTGTAAGTCTGCAATGAAGAAACAAGTTGAACTATACGAGCATTCGGTTGAGGCAAAAAAATTAAACTATCACTTGAGCCGCTTAGCTACATGCGCGAAGAATTTCAAGGAGGGCGTCCGCTTCAAAGAATCCTCACCCTTCTACAAATTATGCGATGACGTGGAATTGGTGAATCCTCCCAATACTTTGCCAAATCACAGGCACGAACTTACCAACCCTTTTTCAGTTTCCGAAAAGCCCGGTTCCTCTCCCTTTGAAGCATCAAGTACTCGTGACGCGATACCTTTTTTGGTTCCTTCTTCAGGATCTTCTTTTTTAATCCATCAATAACTTTTTTAATACTCGGTTTGATGACCTTGAGCAAAAGATCAGCAATCGGTTTTGCTAAGACGGAACTAATAACAGCCGTAGAGGCGATTACTGCTGTTGTTGAAACTGTCCCGACTTGAGGCAGATACTTTTCAACTGCTGTAACAGGTTCATAAACAACAACACAAGTTCCTTCTATTAGCTCAAACCCTGAGACTTTCTCTGTTCCACTTGCAGCAACGTCGCCTATGCGGGGATTGTTCTTGCTCTCATCAGGACAAGGAACATCTACTTTTGGAAGTTCTGTTGGAGGTGGTGTTGCTTCTGGCGTGGCTGCTGTGTTTTCCGGCGGTGGTTCGATCCTCGGTTTCTGTGTATTGATTATTTGAATTTCTTTCCTGTTGTATTGAATCGGCTCAAAGGATGGAATCCCAGGACATAAAACAATATTCCCCGCTGGGTCGTCTGTGTAGATCTCTGTATTAGGAGTGAAATCCTTACGCCCTAAAGCACAGGGCATATTCACAACAGGCAGGGTTATTGACTTACTTGGCTGCGGAACAGGAACGAATGGCTGAGTTGTCCAAATAGACGGTACAACTATCTTCGGTATTTCTTCTATCGGCACTTAGAAAGGCAACGCCCCTCCAGTTGCTTTTGGTGCAACCATTTTTCCACCGGGTATAGGTAAAGAAGATTTAACAGCCTCAATTGCTTTTTCTTTAAGCATGTCTTGCGTGTCTTCTGAAGTGATCCAGAAATATCCATATACGCCACTTCCAAGCACGGCAGTGCTCATTAGAAACGATGCCACGACTAAACCATCTAAGACTTTACGCATTGATTAATTGACGCTACGTCGCCATAGTAAGGGTATTCAACTATTCAGTCCATGTGGCAAGAGAACCCCGTAAGAGATGCGGTCTATAGAGCCCTAGGCGTAGGTGTCCTAATGGTCGGAGCTTTAAGTATTACTTTGTTGCCCTTATATATGATGGGTCAAATGCAATTAAGAATGTCAAATAGACCGCCTTTACCTGAACGTATTTACCGCTAATCTGCTGCCTCCGGCTCATTGCCATCAATTTTCAACCATTCTAGGTATTCAGCATAGTCTGCATTTCCCTCATTCAAAGGAATATAAGTATAAGAATCATTATTATCAGCACGTCTGATTGAAATAACCTGACCAGCATTGTCGGGATGATCCATTAATTTATAAATAGCCATAATTAAAGCTCCGCAGAGGCGAGAAAATAAGCAGTTGAAGCACTACCAGACTGCTGAATCCAACATGCTCTCCCTACCGTATGATTAGTGTCACTACTTTCAGCATAGATAGTAAATCTATTTTTGTTAGAATACAATTTTACCACCTGAGAGTTAGTGAAAGCATTCCATCCAGATCCATCATAAGCTTTTGTACTTCCACTAATTGTTATTGAAGGATTCGCTCGCATTTCTACGGGATGCTGAAAAACATATCTTGACTGTCCTGTATCTCTAGCCATCCCAGTAGCCAAAATGTCATCATTACCCTCATCAGCATATACTTTCCAAGTGTATCTTTGACACCTAGCTAATTCATCAGCATACGATCTATGTTCAAAGTCAGTGGCTGTAGATCCAAGCTCAAGTTGAACTCCTGTTATCTGCCAAGTTGAACTAGCCGTATCTCCCATATTTATGCAACCATTTTTACTGAAATCGTTTCCAGTTTGCCAAGATCCTGTAGATGCTTCATAACTAGTACCAGATCCTAGATCCCAAACAGGGGTCATACCACAAGTTGTAACAGTTTTAGCCCAAGTACCTGATGTATCTCCAGTAAATGTAGCTGTTTTCTTTTCCCATGTATTAGCAGAACTAATTGTATAGCTACTTATGTAATTACGACTTGCATTATCATGTGCTGCTCCACCAGTATTATTTGTAAGTGCAACACTATATTCACCAGTAAGACTTGCTTTTACCCAAAAGGAAAGAGTAACTGTCTGAGCACTGGCTGTACCATATTGTAAATGAGCTACATTGTGTGCTTCTATATTCTGTTGGAAATAAGCAGTATTAGTACTTGATGGTGTCCATGTAGATCCTCCCATCGTAATCTTTTGCGACCATTCAAATCCATCAGGTCCATCATTGACAACTTGCATTAGCCAGCCACCAGGATTAGCTCCTCCAACAGTGCAGATCGCTTTAAACATGTCTGCACATGTTCCAGTACCTGAAACTTGAGTGGTACCGATTTCCTGAGACACCTGACTTGCACCGTTAATTATTAAATTGCGATTACTTAAGTTATTAGTAATCTTTGCTATACAAGTTCCGTCTGAAGCCAGCGTTATAGCGTCTGAACTAGCGCTACTGTGTCGGATTCCATTGACCTTAATTGTACTCATGATGAATTAAGAAGGCTTAGGGTTGTCAGCTTTGACTTTAGCGATGGCCTCTTTCCACCTATCCAGAGTAATATTGGCTCCAGAAGCTCCTGAGTGTTGTAACTCAGTTGTTATTACTTTTGCCATTAACCTGCCTCCAATGCTGCTACTTTAGTTTTTAATGTATCAATTTCAGCTGATAACTCTTTAATTGTGTTAACTAAATGAGCAGCTAAGCCATTATAATTAATACCCATTTCTTTCGAACCATCAGTACCTGTAACAATACTTGGTATAACAGCTTGAACTTCTTGTGCAATAAAACCAGTTAAGGTTGCTCCATCTGGATTATAGATAGTTCCGTCTTTTTCGTTCTCCTTACTTTCTTTCCATTTGAAAGTTTTTGGTGCTAATTGCTTAATTAGATTTAAAGATGTTCCAGCTAACGCTTGTATATCTGTTTTTATATCTCTATCTGATGAATAAGTGTTGGTTGCAGACCAGACGTTACCACTGCTATTAACATAGAATTTAGTACTATTTCCATGTAGATACTGAAAACCTCGGAGATCCCCGTTACCACCAGTAACGGTATCAACATATAGTCCATAAGTATCACCTCCCTGTTGAGTACCATTATATGCCCATACTGCTCTAGACCTCCTAGTACTATTACTTCCTGAATCAGACATCACTTCACCTTTAACACCACTTACGGTGGTGTTAGTGTTCATTGTTGTACCATTAACAATAAAATGACCAGAAATAGGATCGGTATTTGTTGCTGTAATTTTAGAATAAACACCAGTTATTGCTGCAGCATCTGCTTGTGTTTTGTCTATGTGAATACCATATATAGGGCAGTCATCTTGACTAGTCCCTGTAATCTTTAAAGCATATTGAGTTCCACTACCACTACTGCCACCATTGGTATGAATATTTAAGCCAGTAGTAGTGACAGAACTGTCATGTTGAATAATACTTGTTGTCCCTTCTGTTGGATTAGTATCATTAATACCAACACGTTCAGATGAGTCAATAGTTATTGCTGTTGCATCAGCACTAGATGAAATACCATCTACACCTGCAGCTGCCCATTCAAGTTCTGCATTTGTTGAACTGTGATTAGCAGAAGCAACCTTAAGTACTTGCCCCGCTGATCCCGTTGTACTTGGGACCTTAAGAGTTATATCTGAAGAAGGATTTGAAGCGGGTGAATGAAAACTTGTCCCGTTACCTGATGCATGTTTGAGCTTAATTGATGATGACATAACTAAACCTCGGGATTTTTATCTGCAATTAGTTTAGTTTTCCAAGCATCTTTCACCGCTGTAGTCCAGGCTGTAGTGCAAATACCTTTTACTTCTGTAGATTCTCCACTTATATCAGTATCTACAAGATTATTAGAACCATCTAAAGCCCCAGGGTGTAATACTTTTCTATGAAATGATCGACTGATTACAGCACCATCTTCTTTTATACTTGTTGAAGTTCGAATTTGGATAGCTTTATACTGCCCAACTACCTCAATTTTGTCTTCTTCTGTTGTTTTTGTTAAAGCCATTGAGAATTAATCTCCGATACAAACATGTGTGAATAGGTTAAGCTGCGATATAATGTACCCAACCTCTAAAATGAGAACTTGTACTAAAATTAGTATTATCGATTTGAGAGAGTTGTGAAACACTTCCTCCGGAATTGTTTTGGGCATAGAAGCCAAACTCTGTCGTGTTACCCATTCCATAGGAAAATAGAGGGCCATTTAATGTCCCTTGCATACTACCAAAGAAAGAGAAGCCGCCTTGGATTCGATCAAGAGACTCATTGTGAGCGGTATAAGGCAACCCAGAGACTCCAGCGCCTCCCGTATCACTTCCTAAATTATTTATACTAGTAACGAAACTTGCAAAAACTTTACGGCCTATCTTGATATAAAAGCCCCCCTGTTGTGAGTATCCAATACCTGTAGAACCACCTCCAAAATTATGAACAGGCGTCCACGTGCCTTCTTCATAATCGTCCAGAAGCTCAGAAGTATCTGTACCGCTACCATCTGAAGTTGCACTAAAATCAATCCCATAACCACTATCAAAAGCTAAATTAGAAGCGCCGCCCCCGCCTGCAGTCGCCCAACTGTTATTTCCACATAAGAAAGTACTTGAGCTAGCTGTACCTGTAGCGGACAACTCAGCTAACCCAATAGCATCATCAGCCATCTCTGCATTGGTAATACTGTTATCAGGAAGACCACCGGCAGAAATCCCCGTTACAGTTCCGGCTGATCCATCGATTACTATTGGCATAATTAGACGATAGTCAAGGTGCAACCACTTGGCACTGTTAGTGTAGCCGCCAAAGTCAAAGGACCAAACACACCGGCATTTTTTGCGCCAGATCCCGAAATTGTGTAGTCGTTATCCATCTGTTTTTCATTCTCCCAGAATATCTCTTCTCCTGAGCTGCCTTTAGCTCCACCACCAGCAGCGGCCCAACTTAGATTTCCTGATCCGTCAGAGACTAAGGCGTAGCCGTTGACAGTGGAATCAGCATTAGGAAGCTTCCATATAATGCTGCTTGCAATTGTGTCTGGAGCCTGGAAAGCTACATACTCAGTGCCCGCACCATCTGGCTCACCAAATCGCAGATCCTTCTGATTGTCGAGCAAAAGGTCACCTACCAGGGTGCCACCAGTAAGAGGTAGTTTTGAACTATCAGTTGCCGAATCTGTAGCCCAAGCCAACGTGGTTGGGGTGCTTGCATCGGCCTTAAGTATTTGGTTGGCCGTAGGTGCAGCCGCTGGGAGACTAATTGTGTAACTCGCCTCACTGCCCTTGTCCGTTTGGCCTTTTATCCCGACATAGGCCGAGCCATTCGAATCAGCCTCGTTAAACCTCAGCTCCTTGTCATTATCGAGAACGATATTCCCGGTCATAGTATCGCCAGCTTTTGCAACCGCTGCGTTAGCTGTTGTTGCCGCTGCGTCAGCCGCGTCCTTCGCAACTTTGACGCTTGCCGGAGTAGCAGCTTTGGTAGTAGATGTACTTGTAGTTGAGTCTTCTAACTGAACAGCACCAACAGCAGAAGTTGTACCCGCCGTCATGTAAGACGACCCTACAGCCGTTCCCTGCCAAACACCCGTAGCAATTGTCCCTAGAGTTGTAAGAGAACTATTAACAACCGCACCGCCCAAGGTCGTAGCACTTAAGACTGAAACATTATTGATTTTAAATTCAGTCCCCGTTGCAATATTGACGTGTTGATTGAAATCCCAGGAATCGGTTGAGTTAGTCCATGCAATCGTCTTATCACTTGCACCTTTTAAAGTAATGCCTCCCCCATCGGCAGTCGTATCAGACGGAGTGCTTACTTTTCCTATAGTTATATTTTTGTCTTCTACATCTAAATTCTGAGTGTCAATAGTTGTCGTAGTCCCATTAACTGTTAAGTTCGCAGCCAAAATTACGTTCTGGGAACTATCAACAGAGACAGCAGCGGTGCCACCTGTTACTAAAGCAACCGCATCGGCTGCTGTTCGTAGCAATCCAGTATTTGCATCGCCATCAAAGGCATAACCCGGAGTACTGGCAGACGTTGAATCATCACCGAGGATGGCCCCAGTCATTGTGCCCCCAGTAGTAGGGAGACCTCCAAAAGTTGTATAAGCAAGAGAAGTCCACGCCGTGGAGCTATCACCTACTTTTGTTTTGCCTGTATCACTTTCAATCCCTAGCTCACCTGTTAAAAGAGTAGGGTTTGCTGTTGTCCAATTTGAAGCGGTATCTATTCTTTGCTTCTGCTTGGCGGTGAGTGTAATTGCCATAGATCAAGCACCTGTTGACTCGATGATGTAATCCTGATTAGCTGTAGCAGCTGACCCTGCCTCTAGGGTATATGCCCACGTATCAGATGCATCCTGTCCATCGAAAATCAGATCATGTATATCAATTGGAACGGTTCTAAGTTCTACTTCTACATTCCAGCGACTTGTAAAACCATCGGCAATTGTTGGAGGTCCTGCGTATAACCAAGCGTGATCACTTACTAGAGCGACAGGTGGCGTGCTATATCCGGCCCATGCTTCAGACGGCAAGAAAAAGATGTTATAGCTTCCTTTTTGCGTGTCGTAATGCGTTCTAAATTCTGTGACCTGCGCTTCTGTCATGTTCTGATAACTCAGACTTAGCGTTTGACTGACACGCCTATTGCCTCGTCTAAACCCGGTACCCGATCCATTCAACGACGTTTGATAAGTCATTGGCACGTCGCCGGGTGAGTACATGCGACCGCTTGGGGTAATACTCGGAAAGGTTGCCATTAAATCGGTACGCTCTCTAACTCAATTGTTGCGCCGTATTGCATAGGTGCGGACAAGCCAACTTCAAAGGCTCCCGCATAGCGCCATTCATAGTCTGACGCAGAAACAGGGACAGAAGAATATCCACTCCAAACAGAGCTAGACAAAGCAAAACTAATCAGGCTTCCTTGTTGAGTGTTGTAATGATCTAAAAGTGATTGTGCTTCTGCCTCCGTTAAGTACTCATATCCAAGCGTTAAACGTTGAGTCACTCGATCTGTTGAACTCATTAAGAAACGAACATCACCACCACTGACGCCCTGATGCGTTCCCTGTGGATAATCTCCATAAAGAAGAGCGCGGCTTGTTGGTTCTAAAGACGGAAAGGTTGCCATCGTTAACTCACCCTAAAAGAACCAGTCACAACATCCTTACTTATTTCTGACTTACTATCTCCATCGACTGGGAAATGAACGGCCTTAATGCTGCAAGAGCCATTCGTTGAATAATTGACAGAGCTGATCTGATACCAATTCGTCTCAGTGCGATCATCACCTACTGAATTTTTTCTTTGCCTAACAACCTTGATCACATCGGTTGGGATTAAATCAGTTGTAAATAACGGAGTTTCAAAAGAAATTGAATGCGTTGCATGTTTACGCCTTGCAAGTTCATGCTTCCCAATCCATTGGGCATGAGTAGTAGAGGCACAAAACTCTGTCATGTCAAACTGCTCAATAGGAGCGTCTAAGGCTGTTGCCGTATAAGCAACTGTGACGGTTCTTTGCACGCTCACAGCTTCCGGGGTTACTTCCCTATAAAGCATTACTGCGGTAATGTCTTGCCTTTCTTCTGCTGATAAATATTCTTTGCTAAAACTTCCTGGCAAAATATTTGATTCATTAAAAGTAGCTTTGGCTGTTAATGCGGTTGTATCTATTTGATTCGATCCATTTAAGGGAAGTAAAGGAGCAAAACGATATTGCCCGCCATCAGCAACAAAAGAGAGCAAAAAGAATCTTGCAAAGTCTGATGCTAATTCAATTATGTTAACATTCTGAGCAATAATACCATTATAGAATAATGAATAGTTAGAGCAGAATGCCGCTAGGTTAGTGATATTAGTTGTGCCAATTGATGTGCCGCTAGTAACAGCTTCGCCGGTGGTTAGTCCTTTAAAGATTTTGAATAAGTAGAAAACTAAGTCAATAAAATGATTACTAGAACCATTCCCATAAGATCCACTAGACAAGCCTGCTGAATATAAATCTACCTTCACACCCTCATCAATAAAAACAAAAAGTTGCTCTAGTTTTGTGCCTGTGTAAATGTCCCCTTTAATACCTAAAAATGTAATGTCCGCATAATCATAAGTTTTACCAGTTTCAGCCCCTTCATTAGCAGCTGTACCCTGCTCTACTTCACGCATAAAGCCGCTTAATGTTCCTGAAGAAGCCGGATAAGCGGGGTCATATTGAGTATCAATGGTGCTATATGTATCAATCAAGGTAATGTTATTTACACCACTAGGAAGTATCGACCCTAAATCAAACAAGTCAGCGCCCACGTTGTCAGTATCTCCTGGGTTCATACCCTTTCCGCTTCTTGGCTTGCTTCCTCCCGAAGGCCCACCCCCTAGAATTAGGGTAGGGTTAGGATCGCCCCAAACGGCGTTAGTTATGTCGTTACCTGTCGCATTGTCATAGGTCTTAAATGTAAACGTAACCAATGTATTGTTAGTCGTACCTGTGCCTACACATTTGAAACGCTCCCCCCAATAACTAACAGATGGGCCTCTGGTTCTGTAAGTTCCACCACCCCCAGAAGTCGCTTCGTAAGTCCCTGCCAACCATGTTGTACTGTTGATATAACAATTGATCCCAGTTACAGGAATAGGGCAATATGTGTCATTAGAAGCGATATAAGTAGCGCTTTTATATTCTGTTGCAATGGTCCATGAACTACTTCCAGTTATATATGCAGCATTAGAAGAACCTAAGAAAATATCCCTACTAACAACCGACGCGGCAATATCTCCTTGAGAGAGAACATAACAAAAAGAATAGTCAAAGTTATACGATGATTTTTTCACCAACGGGGCCTGAACCCATACACCGCCAACATTAGAAGCCCGCTTACCAAAGACAATTGGAATTGTTTCACCTGCATTGCCTACCCGTTGCTCTAGTTCAATATCTTGCTGAGGGACAGGACTATTAGCAGGTGATTCATCTTGTCTCTTGGCCGAAGTCGCAACATCTGACTTTCTCTGAGGCTTAGCTGAAAAAGGCTTTGCGTTTCGATAGGCACCACTGAAAGAAGACGACATTGTTATTGCCCCTCAAATCTGCCAAGAATGTTGGAAGTTATTTTTCTGCTTGGGATTTGTGCTTTTAATTTATTGATAGCTGGATTGACAGTCCATTCAATAGTCTCATCACTTACAGACGCTGCATTAATAACCCCTATATAACGACTAACTAAAGTTGCTGAACCGCTGATCACGTCGCCGCCTGCTGTCTGAATATATAAAGAAGCAATGATGAGTTTTTCTGCTGTTGCGGCCATTGCTGCATCCGTTAAATCAACAAGGTCAGCCGTTGCAGCTAACGACACACGTAGATTAGAAATTGAACCCGCTTCAGTTGAACCAAAGCCATCAACATCAAAAGCAAGGTAAGAATAGTCACCTGTGACGCTTGTATCACCTGCAATAGCTTGTGGAGCTTGAAAGAAGTTTTGCCATTGTCTGACAGGCGCCCTTTTACTTGTTGACGAATCGATAACATTTGCTCGGTCGTTGTAATACTCTAAAGCTCCGAAAATATCGTAATTAGCCATTAGGCAATCCCCATCGATTGACGCAAGTTCATATCAGACCGCAACAGATCGAGCGTCTGCCTAACGCCACTTTGAACGGCTCTGCTCATTTCTGTAGTGGTTACATAATTAGTGCCGCCCATTTGTTGCACAGGTCCGGTGGTGATATTGACATTGGCATTGCCTGGGACATAACCGCCTTCAGCATTGCGAGGAATAGCAGAAGACCCCCTGAAACCAGCCATATAATTACGCGCAAAAGACCCGGCTTTCCCTGTTGGGACTATGTACTCACCGCCGCGCTCTCCAACCCAACTAAGTTGGGCACCTGAGACAAAGCCTCCTTCTGCATTTTTCTTTACTGAAGAAGAGCTGCTTTTTGCAGCTGCGGCTGCTCGACGTCTTCTAAACAATGCAGATAGTGCTGCGGCTGCTCTTCTTGCGGCGCTCATGATTCTATTGATAGGACCTAAAACGACTCCTAAATTACGCTGAACAAAATTAATCATTGTTCTGAAAGGTGCTGTCAATATTTCGCCAAGAGTGCTAAAAGCTTGAGCGATCTTGTCCCTAGAAGCCCAAACCAACCCGGCAAGCGTTCCAATTAACTTACCTAAGGCAATGACACCAACAACGATTGCACCGCCGACTAAGAGAGGTCCACAGGCAGCAACTAAACCACCAATTGCAGGAATAGCAGCGGCAAACATTGCCCCAAGCTTTATAGCCGCTAATGCCTTAAATGAGACAACTAATGCAGCCGCTATGGGCGCAATAGCAATAAGGGGAGCAACTAAAGCGACGGCCGCCGCAGCAATAGCTTTAACTGGACCCGGCAACGCTGAAAAAGCTCTAACGGCTGAAGAGATAACAGAAACAACCGTCCTGAAAGCAGGTAGCAAAGTAGTTGTTAACTCAACAAATAAATCCTGAAATAAGAATTTCACCTTCGTCATGCTGTCATTAAAAGCGGCCATCCTTTTAACGCCGTGCTCCGTCATAGCTGTCCCCATCCCTTCTATTGCATCCCGTCCACTATTTAATAGAGGTATTAATTGCTCTGAAGTTTTTCCACCAAAGATGTCATAGGCCAAAGCAGCCTTTCTAGTCCCATCTTCCATAGTTTTAAACTTGTCAGCGACATCTAAAAGGACCTGTTCACTAGCTCTTAAACTCCCGTCTTGATTAGTAACCGCAATACCTAATTGATCAAATGCAGTCTTAGCTTTACCTACTCCTAGAGAAGCATCTTTAATATTCATTGCCAATCGTGGAAATGTCTTCACCAAAGTGTTGAAGTTTGTCCCCGCTAATTCAGAAGATTTTCGTAACTTATCCAACAAAGGAACAGCAACACCTGTTGATTGAGCAAACTTCTCTAGACGATCTCCAGCCTGGAGAGTGTCATTAACAAATTTACCCATTGCCGCTGTACCAATGAGAGGTAGCAACCCTCTCAATGCACCCATTGCACCACCCGCCGAAGTCTTAAGACGAGCCATTGCACTGGCTGCTTTGTTTGTCTGAGTATTAACCCCTTGAAGACCTGTTTTTAATCCTTTTAGTTGACCCTGCCCTTTTACTTGCGTATCTAATACATATGTCGATTTAAGATCCATATCTATTTTCGCTACGTCGAGACATTACATCAACTACTTTAGCCTCGATTATCTGTAAATCATTCATCATCTCAACGGGCTTTTTCACTTCAAGTAGTTCCATCATCCATTTGACCGCGTTGTAGTCCAAACCCATTAAGACCCCGGAGTCTGAACGCCACTGAGTTTGCACAGACAAAAAGAAACAGACCGCAGGCCATGCCTCCTCTATGACTTCATAAACATCTGGCTTTGGTTCTGGTACTCCTTTAACTCCTAGCGCAGCGGCGTCAGCGTAAGTCTCATCTATGACCTTATCGCCTGCCCAAAACGCAGCCGCGCCTTCTAGTTTTTTGCCTTCTGCTCGGTGTAGGCCTCAAAATAAACTTCAACCAAACGGCTTGCCAGCATCGGGATTTCTAAGAGTTGCTTCTTAGTGGCTTTAGTAAACGGGACTTCTTTATCTCCGTCTGTTATGCCATCCCAACCAACAAGAATTTCATCAGCTATAGAAACATCGCTAATACCGTCTTTACCTGTAACACCGTCATCTAATTCTTTTTGACGACGTGTTGCCTCTTCTGTTATTTCTCTAATCCGAGATTGTGGAAGCTGTTTAAATTCAGCATCAAAACTATTTTCCTCTTGGATTCCACCATCACCAGGCATAGAAAAAGTGACAGGCCATTTGAAAGACGCCTGCTTTTTTAAGACAAACATAAATTAATTTTGCTACGCGCTAAGAGTAGATCCCCTTATTCGATCACGCTAGAAGAACTTGATTGATACCTCATCGTTGCCGCTATTAGGAACAGCTACAAATGGAAGCTCTAACATTTGGATTCCATCAGAATCTGTATATGACGGCGCACCTATGTCAGATGTAGGACAACTAACCTCTACCTTATTGCCGGCAGTCGTTCCGTGCGTCCATTTATTAGTCCCTGTGGAAGTACCGACAGCATCAGCAAAGAAATTATGTCCAGCCAAAAGAACGGCTTCTATTGTCATACTTCCCGCTGGTTTTCTGTCACTAATTAACACTTCTTTTGTTCCACCAACAAGCTCTCTATATATAACTTCATTAGCCATATCTAACTCCCAGCTTTGCAGAGCGCCTGCATATCCATAGAACTGGAAGCTTGAAGTATTTCCATTTTTCCAAAGCAGAGGTGAGGCTTGGTTAGAGTAAGTGCAAGTCGGCACCGTTACGTCCGCAGGATTATTATACTTCCCAGTAAATTCAAAGGAAATTGTAGGTATTTCATTAAGCTCAGCTGAGATAGTAAAGGTCCCTCTACAACCTGTAACCGCATGATTTACACCATCTACGTTTACATATATAGTCACTGATTTCATTGAACTAGCTGCACTTACCGGGGCATAAGTGTCACTAGTTGAGCCTACATTTGTAACGGCCATTGCACAGGCTTCCAAAGCAGGGCCAAACTTTGGAGGAGTCCCGGCTGTCCCACTTCCTACTAGTTCACAAGTAAACGAAACTACAGCCCTTTGATTGGCTAATAATTGCTCAAAGTTTCCGAGGTGAGCTTTTATTAATTCGCGCTCTACAACATCACTTTCTAAAGGCGTAATTTCTAAGTCCCTAACGAGGATGGCATTAGCGCCACCTGTAGGCGTTGGGTCCGTTGCATAGCTTGAGCCCTCATCCTTTAAAAGGATTGTCTTTTTTCTAGAGAGAAGTGCCACGGCTCAAAAGTTCTGGATCGTATGCACTCATATTAGAGGGCTTCTCCTACGTAGACGTATTAAGCGCTAATAGAATCAACATCAGTCCGATATTTGATAGCAAAATTTGTGCTTATTACAGCCGTTGGCTGATCCGCGTCGATCATCTCAAAATCGGTGGACTGACATTGAACGTCTAAAGCGTTGTTATTAACCGTCAGATCTGAAGTCATTTTTGCATACATGCTTTCCACTGAACTATCCGCCGATTCGTCTGCACTTGTGCTTGCATCACCAATAGCAATAATCGAAACTTTTACTAGCAAGGTCCAGTCGCATTTGGGTGTTGAAACATTTATGTCACAGGTATCTGATACCGGTTCAATAACTAGAGAATTACCAGACCTGTTATTAATTGCTGTAACACGTGACCTATAAATCCTTGACCCGCACCCCGTAGTCCCTGAAAGTTGTGTGACAAGCCTTGAAAGGATCGCTTCTCGTTTGGTAGCCATATCAAGTCTTGCTTAGTGAGATCTGTGTTTCTAATCCATCTGCTGTCTTTTGAAGCTCCCTGACTTCGTATGCTGTGCCGCCGACTGTAATGGTGTCTCCTGTATTTAAAGAACCGAAATCAGCAGTACGACAATGCAAAATGTAGTCCGTATAAATGACCTGATCTCCTACAGCGTAAGAGGTCGGCTCGTTCAAAATCCCGTTAGCAGTAACTCCCCCCCCAGTACAAGAGATACCGAAGGGAGAGCTAAGCATTGTGGATAAGTCGTCCGAAAAAGACACTTAACTATTAGGTGGTGTACTTCTTAGAAGCGTAAGCGGTGAGATTGACAGCCCCTGTGCCAGTTCCGCCAGCCACTACAGCTGCACTTCTCACATAGCGCTTAAGGTCAGAAACGTTTAATGCAATTTGCTCAAACGCCGCCGTATTCGCCGCGGTAGTCGTGAACGCGCCTACACCGCCTTGATCAACATCAGACCAACTTGAGTTGTCAGCGCTTTCCTCAAGATGAACAGCAAGAGTAACGCTTGCGCCCATTGCTTCAGATGAAAGAACGAAAGCAGCGCTCCCTTCGTAAGATTGCAAGTCAACTCCGCTTCCATTCGCGCTCGATGCCAAGACGTCGTTTGGGAGTATGTCGATTGCGGTTCCTTTAGAACCTAGGTTTTGGATGGTCATTCTTCAGATGGTGGTGATGGTTTTTTAGCTTTAGGAGTTGTTTTTTTGGGTTTAGGTTCCTCTTTTTGAACCTCGCAAATTACGGGTTCTCTCGCCTGGCCTGAATTAATGAGCTGTCTGGATTCGGAGGGGGAGACCTCTACGACCTCCCCAATCTGAACCGCTTCGCCCTTCAAGCCGAAAGAACGTAGAGCTTCAACCTTCATACGCCTATGCTCCTAAACAGAAACTGGCCGCATGCTTGACACAGCAATCGACATCTTGTAAAACACGAACGCGAACAGTGCCGCTTGCGCCGCCTGTATAAGGATCAACTTGTAGATCCAAACCAGACCAGTAGCCGATAATCAAATCAGACCAGTTACCGTACCAAATATCTCCTGACTCCACCTGATTTGAGACGTAGAGAGGATAACCGTTGACGACTCCGTCCTCATTAACAAAGCGACCAGAACCAGAATCTTTGGTCTTGACTTTCATAGCTCCAGCAATGTTGGCTCTAGTTACATAAGCAAGAGAACCAGTAAGAGCGTTTGCTACTGCGATGTCAGATTCCATGTTGACGACATCAGCAAAACTAGGATCGTTATTGCCAACGTTTTCTGTGGCGATCCCGGTTGTGTTATGCAGGCCTAATGGTTCTGAACCTGAACCGAGTCCATAGAGCGCACAGCGGTCGATTTCCAGAGCAATGACTTGAGCTAGGTCATTACGAACCATGTTTTCAACATCAATAGAAGACTGAATAAGCAGCTTTCTAGAAATGTCAGTCATAGCTCCTAACGATCTAGGAGTCATATTGACCTGCTCTATTGTCTGTTGGCTCTCTGTAACGGCTCCAGATTCTGCGACCCAATAGGCAGTGCCACTTCCTCCCAATCTGGGGATGCTTAAATTACCAGAAAGGCCAGTCAAGACGGTCGATCCGGTCTGTTGTAAAACACTGTTATTGCGAAGCAGATCTATAAAGTTTGCACTATCGAGATCTGTTTGAACTAGGTTGCCCCCCTGAGTGTCAGGAGTGGTTTTTAAATCTCTACGGAATACCTCGTTAGGGATTGTGATACCGCGAGATGATCTGCCTAGTTTTGCGGCGGCGGCTTCAGAAGCTTCAATTTCAAAAGCAGCAGCTTCACGCTTAGCGCGGTTGTTTGGATCGGCTAAATAATCAATAGCGCGAAGAACAGACCAGCTTCTTGTCTCTTTTGGTGTTAAACCAATGTCGGTTTCATCAGCTTTAGGAGTGATTGCCTCAGGCTTCCACTCTTTAAGAACTGCGGCGTTGAAATCTGCAACGCTTCTTTCTTCTTTTATGTACTGATTCCCAAGATCTTGGAGGTTGTACTTAGAAGCAACTGTTTGGATTTCTTGGATTCTGGAACGCTCAGCTTTGATCACTTTTTGAGTGTCAACCTCTGAACGCACCACTTCCAGTTTTTCAGGGGTGGTGGTCATGGACTCTTTTTTAGAGATAGGAATTGGTGCATCAGAAGATGCTGAAACGTCAGAAGAACGTTCCTCTTGAGATATATTAGATGCCTTTTCTACGTCAGACGTAGACGTAGCGGTTATTAAGTCGTCAAGAGATCTTCCTACTCCTACATTTGCAAAGTCGCTAGGTATCGAAACAATGCTGACCTCGTAAGGCATCCAACTTGTAGCCACAAAGTCATCACCACGTTGCTCTAAATCGTTTATTTGATAACCGACTGAGACGTTCCTTAGTATGCCCCGCTGGATGTCATCCCAAACCTGCGTCGCAAATTCATTACGACTAAATTCAACATCGGCATAAGCTCTTTTATCTTTGCCAACTTTGGCACCTCTGACCACACCTAAAACTCTGTCAGGGTCATGATTCCAGAGCAAAGGCGCTTCATTTTGTAAGCGGCTTAAATCAACACTTCGCTCTGTATGTTCCAGCACTTCATTCCCGAAATAGCGCATAACGCCAAATTCAGATGAGAAGGGGAATGAAAGTTTTCGTTCTTCTTCAGTATCAGTAGATTCAAATTCAACAGCTTGAGAACGCCTTAAAACGTTTTCTTCTAAGTCACGTTTGTTCTCCATCGTCTTCTTCAGGTTTAGATGTTTCATCTACTTTAGACACAGTCTGCGTAGGCGTAGCACCTACTTCCGTGTCAAATTTCAGATTTAACGCCTCGGCTAAGTCGATTTCATTTTTACGTGCGACAAGAAACTCCTCTAAATCAGTGCCACCCATCTCCTGAAGAACTTGCGATTGAGTTTTAAAACCACACCGCACAGCTTTCTCCATCGCCTGCACCTCCTTCATCGGATCCACCCATCCCCAACCACGGAATAGCCATTTCGCCATATGAAAACGACTCGGCTCAGCCTGATAAGTAGGAAGCTCTAACGCACCTGATAGAACAGCTAATTCCAGCCATTCTTTATATACACGCTCTAAGAAAACCTCTTTCAATTGATACTGGAGGGACTTAAAAGCTTCCTGATCTTGCAAGAGACTTAAACGGCTTGAGCTGTAATTAGTCTGCGAATAATCCCGACTTATTGTCTCGTAGCTGCAACCAATTCCAGCGGCTAACGCCCTAAGCATGGCACGCAAAAAGGGCTCGAATTGACCGTCTGGCGCATCAAGGTTTGGAACATGCACGGTCTCCCCAGGACTCAAATAACGAATGGCCCCAGGACTCATATCAAAAACTCTTTCATCGTCTGTTATCCCGTCGCCTTCTAACTCTCCTTCAGGTGATTGAATCCATGCCATCAAGGCACTGCTAGCCCTTGCCCTAACAAGTTCAGCGGATTCATATCCTTCTAGATGATGCATACGCTGGATAGCGCTAGACATCCACGGCACGCCTCTTGTCTGACCGGGACGGTCAAATTTCGCAAGCATTATCACGTCTTTTGCATCTACAAAAATATGACGCTCTTCTGCCGTTGGCTGATTAACAAAAAGAGTATCCCCAGGATGACGGCTAAAGAATGCGTATTTTTGCGGCCTCCCCCACTGGTCGCATAACACGCCCATCCTCCATTCCCAGCCCTTCTTCTGTGCCTTGCCCTGATAGTCCTCATCGAGCATGTCGCTCTCTAAGAGTTGAAGAGCAAAAGGAACTTCACTGTTCCCAAACTGCTTGCCTCTAATTAAGCGAATTAAACACTCGCCACTCTCTGCCCAAGCGCCAACGGCTTGTCGTGTGAAATCGTCAAAGCACAACTTGCCTGCAACATCACAACTATCTGCATGCCCCCATTTTTTCCATGCGCGTTCTATCTGATCGTTAATCCTTTGGTCTAATTTGCCGCCCCGTTGCTTTCGAACTTGTGCTTGAAGACGAACAGAAGTGCCAACTACGTTGTCAGTTATGGCACGAATAGCGTTTTTGCAATAATCAGAATCTCTAACTAGCTGACGACTTCTATTTCGAAGCTTTTTCAAACTTCCTTTTATTTCGTTATCGGCTGAGTTCGTACTAGTGACCCATCCCGACGTAAGGCGCGATACCTCGGCCCCGGCATATTGCCGTTTCCTTTGAGGCTTCATTACTTTTGGGTTTGGCTCCCATAAAGCTGACCAAGCGTTAATAATTCCCATGATTAATTCCTAAAAACGAACGTACATAGCTGAGGGGTTCCCGAGACCGTTGGCAATCAACTGACTCTTTTGGGCTCTCTTGAATTGATACTTAAGGCGACTTTCTAAAGCCATCAAATCTGACAACTCATATTTCTTAAGCGATCTTCCGCCAATTGAATACTCCTTTACAACACCACCAGAAACCAGCGTCCTAATAGCTGATTGCACAGCGTCTAGGTCTTGCTCAACTTGAGACTTCTCTTGGATCGAACTTACGCCGCCCGAATAAGCAAGGCTTTGTTGAATTAACAGCGAACCCGTGCCAACTGAATACTTAACTGACCCTTTCGAAACCTCACATTGCCAAAAGTAGTCTCCTTTTGTTAACGGTGCTGTCTCCGCAGCCGTAAGGGTAAATTCGAAACCAGTTCCATAGGTCGACCCCGTGGTAGTCAATCCGGATGAGCTATTTGTTCGGATATAGAACTTCATTACCCAAGAATCGGTGGACTGAAGCGCATCACCAAAGGGGTCAACTTGGCTGGATTCCCTCCACTTATAGGTGAAACCAGCCCTCATTTCTGACGGAATATTCATGCTGAACCTCTACCAGTTGTTGACATAGCTCTTCTTATTTGATGCTTGCCTTAATTTTAGACGGGATTCTGTAGAAGATTTAGCGGGATTTAAGAGACGATTAGCGAAGATTTGCCAGATTTTACCCCTTGGATAGCGTTGATAGAGATGATTAAGGGCCGCATAGGCATAACAGCAGCAATCCAGCGCTTCAACATTCTGATTCTTCTTTTGTACGTATTGAGTACCCCTACCGCTTTTCTTTAATACCTTCCTTTCTCCTGTTAATTGCTCGTAATACGCTTGATCTGTTTGACAGTGAAAATGCAGCTTGTCGTTGAATTTTAGTCTAGCAAAAATAACATCCTTTATCGTGTCTGTTCCAACCATGTAAACAACAACGCCTTTTTTTATAGCTCGGCCTCTATAACTCACATCAACTTTTGAGCCGCGTCCTATTGCTGGCTGACCTTCTCTACTGCTTCCCTTAATTCCTATAACTCCTAAGCCTTGACGTTGACGGCAATAGTTATAAACGGCGTTTGTTGACAATCCGCCAGTGTCTATCGCACAACAGTCAATCTTCATTTTCGCACCGCTTGGATGATCCCAATCAGCAGTCAAAAGAACGTCTAAGCCTTCCCATACAGTGCCTTGATGTGGATCCCCATAGATCACGTCATGCTGTATCAAATACATATGCTCCTCTGGAGCTATCCCCCATGTACTAACTTCTATCCGTTCATTTTTCGTTCCTCCGCCCCCTTGGATGTCAACGCCCATTACCAAACAGACAACATCTTCAGGGATAGTCCCCGGCATATATTTCTCATTCTTTTCTAATAAAGCCTCCGCTGATAATCGGGATTGATAGGACTCATCAAAGGTTTCTGCTAAACGGGTATTTACAAAAGTCTTAAACAAAGGGGCATCATCTTTAGATCTTAGAAATTCTTCTACTAATTCTGGCCAATTTAACCAACCCGCTGGACTGTAAATACTAGACATTTGGAAGCCTGCTGTCTTTCTTGTCATCTCTTTCTGTGCTCGCCATTCGCCTTGTCTCAGCATTGACGTTTTATGAGTCTCATCAAACCTTTCTCCACAATGTGCGCATTCATATTGAGCAGTAGAAGCATCCCTGTTTTCCCATTTCATTTGCGACCAAATCAATTCTTGGAAAGCTCCACAGCAAGGCGCTGGCACCCAGTACTTCCGCATATCTGACGCCAAATATTCTGATTCAATACGGCTAAAGTCCTTCGTTGTTGGCGTACTCGTCATCAATATCTTTTTGCGGCTGAAAGTCGAAGTTCTCTTAATCGCTAATTCGCAAGGGTCGCCTTCAGATACTCCTCCAGAAGTTGACGCATCCGAAGGGTAGGAATCACATTCATCAAGGATCAAAAAACGTATAGGAGCGCTACGCAAACCCGCTGGGGAATTGGCTCCGGTCAACATCAATATTCCATTTGGGAACTCTTTTATAAACATCGAATTGCTTGCATCCCTTGATCTTTGCGGTGCAATCTTTGCTTTGATTACAGGCGTCTCATTAAAGGCAGGTTCAAGCCTTTGACGGCTCATCCTCTTTGCCATATCGATACTGGGATTTACAAAAAGTACCGGAGCTGGCGTGTGATCAATTGTGTACAAGAGAAAATTAATTCCACTTTCACTTTTTCCTGTTTGCGCTCCAAACATCAACACCACCCTCTGAACCTCGGTATTCATTACGGACAAACAATCCATAGGCTCCTTTAAATATGGAGTTCTAGAAGTTCTCCACGGCCCCGGTTCACTTGAACCTTTGCTTGAAAGTCGTCTGTGCTTATCGCTCCACTCACTGACCGTCATCGGTGGCGGTGGAATAATGCCTTCTAAAAAGCCTTTTGAAAAAGGATTCATGCCGCCTCTACAAAACGTTCTAAACAAGCATGGATTTCTTGACGCATCACAGCATCAATAGCAGCAGCATCTGTCTCACTCGCGAAAAGGTTAGAAACTCGGTCTGGCAATGTCAAAAACGCCTCACGTATCCCGACCGACAATTCAAAACTCGCTTTTTCTACCTCTTTAGCTGAAATAAGTTCCTTCTTCTGTTGCGCTACCTGTATCTTTGCCAACTCACTCAAATAATGCTCCTTTCTAGCTCTGCTCACGTTGTACTCAGGAATAGCATCCTCTGGCAGTGCATCAACCTTCTTCTTAAGCTCCTTTTTCGTCGTAGCAGCAACGCCTATTACACCCTTTGAGGGGTCTGTGTTCTTATCCCACAAATCCATAGCCATTTCTCTGTTAACCAGATATTTCCCGTTGTGGTTAACAATTGCGGCTTCTAAAACACCCGTTTGCTTTTTCTTCGAGACTGCTGCTCTACTAACGTTTTTCAGCTTTGCTAGTTCTGCAAAAGTAATCAGCATTTCTTACTTGTTAACCCCTACACCACCTATAGTAATCAACCTGTTAACCACATATAGCGCCCGACGCTAGAAAAATTCCGGGCGAGCGAATGACC
>Ga0208790_1000261_pt1 | contig 27476 bp, 28 predicted proteins | sample 10_taG_FD_184083 | JGI IMG/M metagenome (GOLD analysis project Ga0208790, IMG submission 184083) | Marine viral communities from the Subarctic Pacific Ocean - 10_ETSP_OMZ_AT15264 metaG (SPAdes) (version 2) | ecosystem: Environmental > Aquatic > Marine > Oceanic | place: Pacific Ocean | collected... | reverse complement strand
TGAATATCTTATCATCATTGAATGCTTGCATCGGTGATGTTCTTGAATGTCCACATTGAACTGACCAAAAATGTGGAAAGTATGACCAAGCTAATCTCAAACAATGCATAGTTTGGACTATCTGATTGTCAATGAATATTGTATCAATATCAAACTTTTTGAGTTTCCTCATATGTTCGTGTTTTTCATCTTCACGAATTGTATAGTGTGGGAATCCATGACGCCTGTAATAATCGAATATAACATCTACTCCATATTCTCTATCTACTACATCTATTGAATTTGTAACCCTTTCAAACTCTAAGTCTTTCTCATCTACATCAATGAACTTACCGAGAGTTTTATAATTTACTCTTGTCATATATTTTTTCTATAAACTTCAACAAATTCACTCCAAGAAGAATGTGGACCTGTTTTGTCTGATGATATAAATTCTTTACTATGAATTAAACTAAAAATATCTACAACATCCCTTAACACTTTTGTATCATACAAATCTTCTATATACATTACCTTGTTGTCCCTGAATAATTCGGCTTCAACATTGGAACCTGTTCTTATTTCTCTCCCCTCATCATCAAATACCTTTGACCACTTCGGATTAAGTTTATCATTATATATTCCTGGCAACATACTCATAATATCCACATCAGGTATCACATCTCTATAATCTATAACATCATAATCTCTATAAACTTCAGACAACCAATGTGATTCCATTCTAAAGTTTGGTAAAATGGGTCCTGTTGCTGGTCTATCATAGGTAACATTTGAACTAATATAAAATTTTTGAAATGGTTGTGTATCCAATGTTTTTCTCACTAATTTCATCTTATCAATATAATTAAATCGTTTTACTTTATCTGGTCTTTGATCCGAATCATGGTTTGGCCAATGTCTTATATGAATACCTATCCTATCTTTAACTAATTCTTTTATTTTATCTTCTAACACATCGTCTTTTAACTTTATAAGAGATATAATATCTGAATCTAATTCCATGGATGCACCTACAAACCAATCCTTATCTGCAACTTCCTTTGCCTTTGTAGAATCCGTCCAGGTATCTCCCTTGTGTGTATGCCGTGTAAGTCTGCCAAAATAAAGTTCTGGTGAACGAGAAGGTAATACAGCCTTTGAACCATAAATATGTTTATGTGGATGAGTTTTATCATCCAATATAACACTATTATTTGAATTTACATTTGGGGCCTGTTCTGTATATGGAAAGTCGAGATACTTCAATTCTCTCCATTTATAGTCATCTACTAATATAGTATAAATAAAATTATTAATCTCATTTAACTTATATGCATATGTCCAATGTCTCATTCTATCTCCCAATCCAGTATCCACTATTCCATCCCAGCCAGGATTTGGCATTTTCAAATATGACATTACGGTAGATTTAGTTTCTTGATTTCCTTTGGTTCTACTCCATATTTCTGGAGTATAGTTTTTAGATTGGCCTTTCCTTGTTCAGTTGCATAAAATACATCTGCATATTCTTGGGCCTCTTTAAGACTTGATTCATAGTATTTTGATACTATTTCCAATAACCATTTTTCATATTTCATTGTCTTTTTTCCTTTAACATATTTCAACCATTCTTTCTTCTTTGGAAGAATGTTTGTGTATAATTTATATAATTCTTTTGGTTTCAAATTGTATCTCTGAAACTCATTTGCTATATCCACATACTCCATCTTCATAGATATAAATCTATGTATCATATAGTTAGACCACTGCTTCTTCTCTGTTTCGTTTAGAGAATCCCAATACCCTTTGGTCTGTTTTTGTGTGATGTGTGTGATGTGGTCAAATAGACCTTTGTTTTTACTTTTCATTTCTAGCCCACGAATCTTTTTTAAACTTCTCCGTTATTAAAAAAACACCTACTTCACTACAAAAACTTATAACCCGTGTTCTCGATACTGTATCTTTATATTTATACAAACTTTTCCAATCACTTTTTTTCATAAATACTCCAAACAAATACTGACTTGCTGCTAATGTATCAACCTTATTATATTCATCATATGAATATCTCAAAATAAAAATATTTTCTGTAATATCAAACTTAGGAATTGGTGCTGGCCATTGATCCACCATATATTCATCATAACCTATTTCATTAGATTCTAAGTTCTCTTTTAATTCATCTAACCATTCCTTAGTAGGATTATAGTCACCATACATAATATTTTTCAACCCCAATACAAAATCAAAATTATTGTCTTTTAAAAACTTTACAAATAAATCATAATTAAAATTAGTTCGTTCCACGTCACCTAAATCTATATTAGTATTTATCTCACTTAAATAACCATCAACCCAATCAAATGCAACAAAAGTTCCACATTTTTTATTAGACTCTGTTAAAAAATCATTGTCCACCCAATATTTTGATATATCTAATGTTATTTTTTCTATTTTATTCTCCGAACCCATTACATACCTTTAAACAATTGTTTCTCCAATTCTACATAAGTCAAACTTGGTGGTATAGTATCAGATTTAGTTTCATCTTGAATACATAAATTTTCATTCGTAATATATGCATTAATTAATCCCTCTCTAACTATTTGATGAACCATTTGACTATCAACTGACATAACAGGATTTTTCATATGATCAATAAATATTTTTGAAGCCTTTAGATTAACTACAAAACAAGTATTACCAGGTTTATACTCATAAGTACTGAAATAATCATTTATTTTGTCTTTTACAACCAACCCATTTGTTAAATAACCAAAGTGAATCATATCCCAATCGTCTGGAACATTTTTCCAATATTCTATTATTTTTTTCTCAAAACCATCTACAAATACACAATCATCTTCACATATAAGTATCGTCCCATAATCGTTCATTACATTTTTTTTATGTATTTCGAGAAAAGTATAATGAAGTCCGACCAATCCTTCTGTTAAAGATTTTCCAATTTCATAATCTTTTTCTTTTACTTTAAATAATTTTGATAATAACCTTTTTTTACTATAATCTATAGTTTTACCATCGATGGCAGGATATCTTTTCATAGGACTCAATATTGGATTTAATTTAATTCTCTCCACCATCAATCTATTCCTATCAGTTCTCCTATCAAGATTTATATAATACATCTTATCAAACATTTTTGTAAACCCAAATTTCTGATAGCCAATCCTCATCTATAATATTATACCACTCAGGATGATAACCTCTTTCATAATTTAAATTAAATAACATCGTTTGGATTTCACGATATTCTTCATGTGTCATATTTATTCGTTCATAACAAATAACTTGTGGTCTTACTTTATTAAAATCTATTGATTTCAAAATGTAATAATCATAAGATTCAGCATCTATATTTAAAAATCCAACATCATCTATATTATATTTAGATAATAAATCATCAAATGTTATACAATTGACCTCAATCTCTTTTATTATCAATGACTCGTCATTAACATCTATATCATATTTTTCTTTCCAACTCCCATCTAATGCCATTTTTTTCATTTCATTTACAAAAAGAATATCAAAAGATGTACATCTCGAATATTGTAATGGTTGTTCTTTTAAACTTTTATCATATAAATAATACATCTTTTGTTTACCACTTTCAGACATTATGGCTGAATTTTCAAATTCAATATTTTTAAAGTTCTTATAATTCTCTTTTGCAATGTCCATAACAAAATCAATTGGTTCTACACAAACTCCACTTAAATCACAAACTTGCAAATACTGATATATTGGGTCTGCATATATTCCATCATTCGTACCTATGTTTATAAAACTTTTATTTTTTATATTTTCTACATCAATCACAATATTGGAATTTTGAGAATATTTTACTATATTTGGATAAAACCTTTCATTCATTTTACTCCAGGGAGCTAAAAAATGAAAAAAATGTAGAGCGGTTGTATTACTATAATCTGTATCATCATAATAAGGTTTATTGGCCTCTTTCCACTTTGATATTTTAGATGGGATTCCAGTGTCATCATACCAACGGTCTAAAGCAGGATTACGATTAATAAATTTTTCACCAAGTTCATTCCATTTATCAAAGAAAATTAAATTGAAAATAGTTTGATCCCACCAACTATTTTTTGCCAATTCTAATTCAATATAATACCGAGTATAACACTCGATTAATTTATCAAAATAATTTTGTGTAATAAAATGTTTATTGAATAGCATAAAACAAGTTTGGAAGGCCTTTCCATCACCATATTTTTCATATACCTCATTTTTTGCAAGTTTTTGCTCATCTGTTAAAGATTTTTCTCTCTTTCTTTTTTCATATTCAAATGCATCATATTCTCCACCAAAGTGTTGCATAAAAGATAATCCATCAGTATTTGCATATAACAACTTTTTATCTCTGTCAAATAACTTTTTATCTATTTCTCCTAAAAACAATACATCCGTATCTGAAAACAATATCCAATCCCATTTAGAAAAAAATTCATCAAATAAATACATCTTATAAAAATGTGGTGGTGGATTTTTTGTTAATTTTGGTGGACGATATACCTGAACTATCCTATCGAAAATATAAAAACTTTCAAGTTCACTTTCTTCGGTCAGCACTAAAACAAAATCTCCGTCCCATTTACCTTCAATTATTGCACTCATAAACATTTGTCTGGCATAATAAGCCCAATCATTATTTACAACCGTAACTAAAACTTTTTTCCAACGACACCTTGTTAATGCCATTGGAGTGTCTAATCTATCTATTGTTTGTTTAGGATCATAAACAGAAATACCACTCAAACGATTATTTGAACGACCTAATCGTTCATCTAATAATGGATTTTCCACTTTCCATTTTAAATATTCTTTATACCTTGGATCAAATGACAATACTATCTTTCCATCAATCATTATTGCATTATCATTATTAGGAATTTTCTGATATCTACTCATCTCTGATATCAGTTTAGTAACCTTATTTTCTTTCATTTTATTTGTAATTATAATTTATGATAAATAAACCAATGAACCACTCGATATCATTACATAACTTCTATAAATCTTATAACCATCATCCATCTCATCATTCAATACTTTCGTTTCAAGAGATGATCTACTAGCAGAAGATATATAAATATCTTCACAATTACTTGAACTTGCATAAGTTTCAGTATTTGATTGTGATTCTCCACTTATAATATCCACCTGAGATTCTGGATCATACAAGTATCTTAATACAAATCTATCGTTATTTACACTACCAGTTAAACTACCATCAAGTCCTGCTGGATAATTAGCGTTGGTATGTTCAGAACCCGAAATTCCATGTTTTGCTAAACTATGACTTACACAATTTTTAAAAATGTCACTTGGGTTGTAGTATATAGATTCCGAAACTTTATCATTTGACTTCGATTCTATTACTTGAACAACAGAATTATATCCGTTAGACTTAATATGAGTTGAAAGTTTATTAAAATCAAACCGAGATTGTGATGTTATTTCAGTTAATTGTGAAGTTGTATTATAGCTACCAGTTGGAATCATAGTACCATCATTAGGAAATGGATATTCAGATAGAAATGTTGATGTTCCAAAATCTATCATTTTAGTACTATATGAACCAGAACAATAAAAATCTAAAGAAGCTATGACTCCAATATTATGAGAATTACTACCAGTCCAATAATTAGAAGAAGTAAAGGGACTACACCACCGAGTGAAATATGTTTTTATCGTATCTACATCAAACGATGAACTATCATTCGTAAATTTATCATACTGAGTATCCAGTAAGATATTTGTTATGGCAAGTCCTTGCCATTTATTTACTTCCTGGTCTTTTCTTGCTAAAAATGCCATTATTCTCTCCTGTTATCAATAAATATAAGAATTAATAACATTCATTAAATACTATATGAACCCTATTCTCTTTTTTATCATAAGTAGTATGACCTGTAACTATAACATACAACACTTTATAACTGAATCAATAAAGCTATAAAACATAATAATATTGATAATCCAAGTTTCCAATCTATACCTTCCCCGATGAAATAATAGGTAAAGATAGCAAATATCAATGTTCCCATAAAGTGAGACATAATCTTAAAGAACCAGGCCTGGTTAGAAAATGCAAAACTATACTTTGCTGCATATGCAAAGAATAAACCAGTTGGTACTGCTCCTATAATTGCTGGCCAGGGTGGTTTAGCCCATGCCCAAGCAATCTGTCCACTCTGTGTCAACCATGCAAGTGAATATCCACCTATCATACATAATGTCGTGTAAAGTAAATCCATTTTCATATTAGAACCTATAACTTACACTAAGTTCACTACTTCTTGGTGCTCCTGGATTAAATCCCCAACTACTTGCACTTGACCAATACTCTGTATCCAATAGGTTACGAATTTGTAATTGTACATCAAGATTTTCGGATACACCATACCTTACTGATAAATCAGTAAGAAAACTTGATGGTAATGTTGCAGAATCTTTTGTAGATACCCATTCGCCAGTTTCATCATTATATCCATCAACCGAAACTTCGGAATTGTTTTCCATAATATAGATACCATCATAATACCTCGAAGATAAAACTGCCGTTACATTCTTATACTGATATCTCAAGTTACCAGTTAACATAGTTTGTGGAAATCCAGTTTCATATTTTGTTTCCGTATCAGTTGAATCTTGATACAAAACACTTCTACCTTCTTCACCGAATGGTGTTCCCCAAACATTCTTAGACTTTGAATAACTTGCATCTAAAACTAATCCATAAGGTAGTTCTACTGAACCATAAAGTTCCAAACCACTATAATTAGCATCTCCAATTGGAACATACTTACGACCTTTATAATCATAGTCGTCTATATTTGCCATTTCAGGATTAGTAATCAATAAGTTCTTACCACTAAAGTCCATATTATACAAGTTTAATCCAAAGGTCTTATACTTTACACCAAATTCTGTATCTACTACTTCTTCCAAAGTAATATCTTCTTTTGGATTACCATAATTAAACATTGCCCGTACTCTTGGTTCATTTAAAGATTTAGAAACACTAACTCGTGCAGACAAATCATTATTATGTTGATATACTACACCAGCCTTTGGTGAAATTATATTAAATTTCCTTGTCCAACTGATTGGTGATCCAGTAGTATTATTTGTACTAACCATATTCTCATCAACATTATACTCAATAGATGAATATTGTAAATCACCCATTAAACTGAACTTACCTATATTGGTAAGACCTCTAACAAATAAATGAGTTTGCGGTTTACGAATCTCAAAATCCCAAATTTTACCACCTTCAGATAATGCAATACCAACACCACCTACATCATAAAAATATGATTCTCCGCCTGCACCAAATCCGTTATTAACATAACCAATGTGGTCTGATAACCATAGCCTATTATCAATACCAACATAAACTTTACTATTATTAATTGTCTTTGATAATGTAGTTACAAGTCCAAGTTGTTTATGATCAACCCAACTTGAATATTGATATAGGTTAGGAAACCAAGGTGCTCCTGCGTTTAATGTTTCATAACTCATTAATCCACTATCGTCTTTACCAATAAAATAAAATCTATCAGTTAGTGCAAGATATCCATTGCCCCAAGAATAATATGCATCATTAGTAAGTTCAACATCATTACCAAAAGTATAACTATGATGTAATTCTAATTGTGGTTTATGATAGACGCTATTATCTAAACTTGACCTATCACCTGCATTAATAAAACTACCAGCAACACTTTCAGTTCCACCTTTGGCAAGTGAGAAAATATCACCCAAAGTAATAAAAGGTTCATCTTTTACACTTTCACTTTCAACATGAACATTTCCACTATAATTTCTACCATATTTGGCAAAAGTAGATGGTGATTGGCCATAAAAATGTAATGTATATAGTGCTGGTGAACCATGAAATGCGGTCTTTAATGTATGACCACCGATATTGGTTTTTCCACCAAAATAATAAGCAAATGATTCAAAATACTGACTCTGTTTGAATCCATAATCTCGTAAATAAGTAAGTTTTGTTGTAAAGTTTTCCGTAGTCTTACCTACTGAAAATCTTACATTACGAGAATCACCATTCCAAGTAGAATAACTTACTTTAGTTTCTGGAGAGTATGTATCTTCGGTACTAATATGAACACTACCACCAAGATTACCGATTCCATAAAGAGATGAACTAACACCTCGTTGAACCTGTATCTGTCGTGTGTTATCTTTTACTGCTTCCCAATTGGGCCACCAAACTAACTTTGATGTTTCATCACTAACTGGAACATTATTAATGGATATATTAAGTCTTTGTTCATCAAATCCTCTAACCCATAACTTTGTCTGTCCTCGTGCACCTGCGTCATTTCGAACATATACACCAGGTACTTTTGATAATTGATAGGCAATATCTTGACCTTCATTAACCTCAACCTGTTCCTTTGATATATCCGTGTAGGCTACAGGTGTATTTGATTTTGCAATATTATAATCACCAACTACAACAATCGTATCACCAACGAAATCACTTTCCAACACTACTGGTGTCTGTGAATATCCATATGTTAATGATACAATCAAAATTAATAACTTATTCATTTATTATTCTCCTATATTTATTGTTACTTTATTTCAAATATTTCTTTTTTAATTTCTAAAGCAGACTCTACATCTTTGGCCAGAGATGCACCACCTTCATTCCAACCTTCTATGTGAAAAATTAATTTTTTAAAACCTAAATCTTCCAATACTTTAGGATGATTTACTAACATAACAGATGAAAGTTTTCGTCCTCGATGTTGTTTTTCTACATAAAATTGCCCACCAAAGACTTCATCACTTTCTATAAATATATCAGTAATAAACTTAAATTCATTTTTTTTATGCTCTTGTAAATTATAAACTAATCCATTAGTTTTATTAAAATAAACAGATAATTTTTTTAAAATATCCCAACACCATCCTATTATTTTATCATCCTTTTCCATAACATGAAGTATCCAATCATCTCCATCTAATCTCCACTTTACATCTTCCATATCCCACATACCGTGATAATCTAACTCATCATTAAAAATGTCCAATGCATTCTGTAACTTTATTTCCATCTCATCGTCTAATTCCTCAACTCTAAAATAAGTTACCCCGTTTCTCATATATTCTTCGGATGCTTCCCAATCGCGAGACTTTCTAATTGCAGGTTTCCATTTTTCAAAATCCATTACACAATCAAGGAGTTTAAAATCATAAATATTATCTTTTACATATCGATATTGTGAAGATACATCTGCCTGCATTCCTGATAAGATGCATCTCCAAGATGTCGGTGGGAAATAATGTCCACTTGAATCCTCTGCCTCATTTAATTTTAATTTATCTAATATTTTACTCAATTCTTCTCTAATTGGTGTGCTGTATTTAACGTGTTTCCAATAAGAAGTATCTTCTCTTGATGTTAAAACAAAGTGTGCCTGAATAAAATCTATTATACCATTAATTGTCCATAACATATTCTTATTATAAGTTTCTATATTTGATTTAACAGGTTCGTTATCGGAATTATTTAAGTGCCATACAAAACCACCTATTCCTTTTAATATAAGCATTATACCTGTACTCTCAAGTGGTTCTACAAATCCAGTAGCCAAACCTATTGAAACACAATTATTAAGCCAAGGATTTTGATGATATCCACATTTCATTGGTACAGATTTAAATTCAACATCTGAAACTTTTAGGTATTCTCTAAATTCTTTTTCTGCTTCTTCTTTAGTAATAAACTTACTACTATAAACATAACCGACACTATATTTATCCCACATGGAAATTCTCCAAGACCATCCCGCATTTAAACCAACACAATCAACATAAGTTATCAATTCTCTTTCTTTATCCTTATATGGTAAATGTGTATATATAGCTGAATCATTTAATAAATAATCATTAACGGAAACAAACTTATCTTTTAGTGTCTTTTCTATTAACAACGAATTAAATCCCGTGGCGTCTATAAAATAATCAGCTTCAATTTTATTAGAACTACATATTAATTCTTTAATATAATTATCTTTATCAAGTTTGACTTCCCCAACCGTATCTAAAATATAATTTAATCCCCTTTTAATTGCTATATTTTTACAAAAAATTGAAAACTTACTAACATCTAAATTATATGCATACAAAGGCCAATCTGGATCTTCATCAAAAAAAGGATGATAGAATGTATCATGTTTTCCCTTTGAATGAAAATTAGAAAACCTAATTGTAGTTTTATATGTAGCACTGCATTCTGACATCCACTCTTTCTCATCCAACCCCAACAGAGATTCAAATTGTTCTGTTACAGAAGGAACTGTGGCCTCTCCTACTTCATTTTTACCTATATCTGGAGATTCAACTAAAGAAATCTTTATATCTTTTGTATTATTAAGTAATGCTAATGCAGAAATCCATCCTGAACTTCCACCACCTACAATACAAATATGTTTTATTTTGCTATCAGGTATCATAAATGTACTTCACCCCTACTATCAAATCCCCTTACGGTACTTCGTCTTATAAATCTATAACCACCATCCACCTTTTCAAAAATATCTCCTGTATTATACCACTCTTTTATAAATTTTTCTTCTCCTAAATATCCAAGAAAAACTCTTGATCCCTTAATTAATAACTCTCCATTATCATTTAACTTAACTTCATAATCTTTATGTGGATTCATCACCAAAGTATTCTTACCTACCATACCAGGCATTAAAAATTCAGTTGCAGAATAACTATTCCACCAGTCACTACCACCCTGCTCTTTAAACTTATCAACATGCCGTTGTTCAACGATATCTGCACCCATAGTTGTTTTTGCACCATCGAAATCTTCAGTACCATCTAACATATCGTTCATCTTTGGTATCATTGGAATCATTGTAAATGCATTCTTATTAATCTCAGATGGATTCCATTTCTCTATTATAAATCTTGCTCCAGATAAAATTACTGGTATGGTCATCATTAATGGTGCTGTCGAATTGGGTATTTCTGTACAATAAACAAAATCATCTTCTGTATATTCCCATTCTTTTAATGATGACAACACACATTGTTCGATAGACTCTTTTGAATGGGTTACAAGTTTACTTTTACCTGTTGTGCCAGATGTAGGATAAACTGCTGCAATATCGTCTGTTAAATATTTAGCCTTAGACTCTATTTCATCAAGATGTTCCTGTGTAATATTCATTGATACTGGAATATATGTCGTTCCCGTTTTATAACAAGCGAAAAAATCAATTACATAATCCATTCTTTCTTCAGATTTAGATATAAGATATGTTCCATTTAATTTTGTCTCTTTCTGACCACAAAACGGACTATACCTCATATCTACTTTATCTACTAATTCAGGATGAACATTCTGTAACATCTCGTATAACATCATGCAAATTCATCTACCTTTTCCCACTTATCATTGGAAGTTAATTTAAATGCCCCAACAAATATTTGATTCCATTGGTTGGGTTCTATCAGACTCAACCATAAATGTCCTTGTTCATGTTGATATAAATAATAAGTGTGTCCTACAACTGGTTGGAAACTGTATTTAGCATTATACACAAGTTGATTCCATTCATATTCTTTCATCAACTTAATATATTCTTCTTTTATCTCATTATACCGTGTTTCAAAATAATGATTGGTTGATACTATTCTCTGTGATTTCCAAGAACTAACATCAGTTGGTTTTATTGATGGTGCTCCAACATTACTACCATAAGGAAGTATTCCTGGATTGTCAGCAACATTATCTGGTTTTTTCTTACCCATTACTTTTTCTTTTTACCAAATATCTTTTCCCAATTTTCATCCCATTTTTCCTTAGATACAGACATACTTCTTTTGCCCCGTTTCGCAGTATCCTCAAATTTTTGTCTAAGTTTTTGTTTCTCATCTCTCCATCTTTGTCTTTTATCCATCCTATCTCTATAAGCATTGGAGCTTAAAAATCCGGCACCAGTAGGTTGTTCATTATGATACTTACCAAAATTAGATTTCTGAAACTCAAATCCCTTTGGTTTTCTAGCCGGTTCACCCGGCATATATATCTTTGACCTTTTTTCGGCCTTACCCTCATTTGGGTCTGGTATCCAACCTTTATCTTCAGCCTTCTTTTTTCGTGCACTCACATTACTTCTCTAAGTCTGGTCGTGAAAGTGAATCTTCTTTTGGTTTATTTATTTCGTCATCCAAACCAAGTCCAGCACCTTCTATGAACATCTTTGGAACTTTACCACAATTACCACAACTATAAACTTGTACAGGAACAAGTGCTTCTTGACCTGTTGGTGATAAAATTGGTGAAATTCTTTTAATTACACTTGCTGTAATAAAAAGGTAATTCCCGCAATCATCACATTTTATAGTATCTGCTTTTTTCAAATCCACTTGAACTTCTTGTTGTGGTTGTTGACCAAGCTGTGGTCTATTTTTTCTTTTAGCCATTTTGTAACTCCTTTAATTCTACGGTTGCAACTCCGTGTTTTTGTACTACTAACGTGGTACATCTTTGTGCAAATTCTATTGCCTTACTTATATCTTGTGTATCTAAATAACCACGAACTAATCCTGCTATAAATGTATCTCCTGCACCACTTACATCTTTTACTGGAACTTCTTGTACTGGAAATTCTTTTCCCTTATATCTACATCCTTTACTACCTAATGTAACAATAAGTTTATCTTCAAACTCCTTATCTGATAATAATTCATGATTCTTCTTATACTCTAATTCATTTATTTTAATGTAATCGGCATCTTTAATCCATTCACCAAGTTTCTTTTTGGTATCTACAAATACATTCTTATTGTATTTACATATATGCTGAATATCACTTTCCTCTAAAAAACCCTTACAATAATCTGAAATAATAATTGCATCAAGATCATCTACAGTACCAGTCAAAGTGTAAGATGTAAGTTTATTGTTCATCACACCTTGTAATTTTTTTATTTTTATTCTATCACAATAATCATGTTCATCAACTCTTAATACCATTTGACCAGAACGATTTTCTACATATCGTTTCTTTACAATACTATTTCCATTCGTTATACTATAAATGTGCATATCTAATGATTCTACATTATTTGCAACATTTTTTGCCATACCATCATTTTTTTCTGTATGAGTTGGTTTAAAAACTGGTACTGGTGCCTCTGGACTAATACGAGTAATATCCCCATACACAAATGTATCTTGACAACTATCTCCTATAACTAATACTTTCATTGAAAATCCTCATATCTAATTTATTTGAATAAAAATAATATTCATCTTTAACTTCTTCAAAATCATACTTTTTTATATTTTTAAAAAAGTTTTTATTAAAAACTTCTATCTGTTTTTCTGTCGGTAATAAATATTCACCATTATAAACTCCCTGTGAAACTAAATCTCTAAAATCAATAAAATAACATCCAAGTTTAATTGCCAATTCAAAAATCTCATCTATTTCTTCTATATTGTCCTTTGTTACAATAACTACATATTTAATTCTTGGATTTTTTGTTTTTTTATTTTCCTTTAAATAAGTAAGGTTATCAATAAGTATATTCCAATCCTTAGATTTTAACTTTCTTGTTTTACAATAAGTTTCTTCAGTTCCTGCTGAAATATTAACTTCAAAATTATCTACTCCCCATTTTATAAAATTATCCATATCATCATGATTAACTCGCGAAAAATTAGTAAATATTTTAAGTTTAAAATCTAATTTCTTTGTGTGTTCAATCATTTTCATAATATCTTTTATAATAAATGGTTCACCACCGCCACTTATGGCAATCTCTTCACATCCACCAAGTTCTTTCAGATCATCTACAATATCAATATAAGTTTCTAAGTCAAATGTTTGTTTTGACCATTCCTTAAAATCACCCCTTTGTGCGTTATTTTCCAACATATCATAAGACCAATTCCAACAGAAATTACATCTATGATTACAGGGATTACTTACTTCAAACTGGAACTCTCTTGGCCCAACAAGTATCTTATCATTTAACATCCCCTCTCTTCTTTCATCACTCAGCATACCCCATAATTTTTCATCTGTATTTTCTAAATTACGAGAAACCGCCTTTTCCATTGAATAATGTGGACATTCAAAACAATCACCATTCCACTTCTCATTTTGTTTTTCTAAATTATATTTTAACTCGTGTCTTAAATCATCATATTTTTTAGAGTTCCAAAACTCCTTAAATCCACCATCCTTATCATAATTGCCTATTGGTGGTGTTCCACAGCAAAGAAAATAATCTTTATCAACATTAATTTTCCCAAATCTGTATCCAATTAGACATTGTGATAAAAGTGGTTTCATTAAATTATCTCATCTATCAACCCATACTCTAAACAAGTTTTTGCATCCCACAATAAATCGTGTTTCAGTATTTCATCAAGTTTCTTCATTGGAACTTTGGTATATTTCTTATACACATCTTTAATGGTTTTCATCATTAAATCAAGATTCTGTTTCTCATCCTCGAAATTAGCGTATGTTCCCCAAAAATTACTACTTAACTGGTGGATCAACATATAAGAATTTCTACTCATAAATCTATAATTACCAACTACTGACAAAAATGTGGCTGCACTTGCTGCAAATCCGTCTACATAAGTATGGACTGGAACTTTTGTTCTCAATATTGTATCCATAGACGAAATACCAGCAGTGATTGAACCACCACCTGAATTTATCAATACTTTAAGTGTAGGTGGGTCTATATCTAAAGTATTTGCCAATGTCAAACTCTTAGATTCTATCTCACCTATCTTTTTATTTAATTCTACTGCACTTTCTCTGTTTACATTAGAATAATAATAAATCTTATTCTCGTGAACCGATATATGTTTTTCTGGTTTAACACCATTAGGTTGTGCGCCTTTTTTAACAGGTGGTTTCTTTTCACCCCAATATTTTTCTACCATCATTCTACCACATCTACTATTTTTGATTGCTTTGCAATTATGGTTTCAAAAACAAAAGGTGAATCTTTTAACCATTCATTTACTTTTGCTTCTGCAACACTTACTGAATCACATTCCACCAAGTAAGTCTTACGAACTTTCTTTTCTTTTACTCCGTTTTTTGTCTGTATTTCCTCTATGAAAATAACCGTCGCCTCATAATACATTATAACTCCTTATTTTATTATTCGTAGTATTTCTATTATCATTGCCATCGCGTTGATTTCCTTATCAACCACTTGGGCATCACTTAATTCATATTTTGCTATTATCAAGATACATTCTGCAATATGTCCTTTACCATAACTATCAACTTCATCATATAGAAGTCTAAACAAATCTGCAAAATCTGTAACCTTTGCGTCTGCCATCAACTGACGAACATTATTGAATGCACTCTTTTTATCTTGTTTCTCTAATATCTCCAACAACTTTAACTTATAATCGTTCTCTACAATACTCTGTTTATCAATAACCAACTTACCATCTACTGATTGTCTTTGTGCACCATTGATAACTCGTCTGATATCAGGATAACCACTATTGACTAATATTGCCAAATCTTCTCTATCATAATCCACACTCTCTTGACTTAAAATGTTATGTAGATGTTTTGCTACATCATTTTTATTTGGTGGTATGACCTGAAATGTTTGACACCGAGATTGTATCGGGTCAATAATTCTCTCAACAAAATTACAAGTCAAGATGAACCTACAATGTTTACTAAATGTTTCCATTAGATTACGAAGTGCGGCTTGGGCGTTTGGTGTGATGTAATCACACTCGTCCAAGATTATAATCTTGTAATCCTTGAAGCCCATAGTGGATGCAAAGTTCTTAACCTTACTCCTTACGGTTTCTACATTGTTCTCGTCTGACGCGTTAATGTATAGATAATCACATTCTATATTATTAACAAGTAGTTTTGCGAGAGTGGTCTTACCTGTACCAGCCTTTCCGAACAGTAAAAGATGTGGTAAGTCGCCACTCTCCAAATAAACCTTGACTTTACTTTTTAATTGGTCATTACCAATATAAGTGTCAAGATTAGAGGGCCGATATTTTTCTACCCAAAGGGTATGTTCATTTTGCATTTTTTAATTCCTGTAAATATTTATTAAATTCTTCTTCAAAATCTTCTGATGACATTTTATTTTCAGAAAACCCACCTTTAAGATGAGTAAGAAATGGTTTATCCTTATAGTAATATGTATGTAATGTATCGTTTGTTTCCCAATTTGGATTATCATAATAGGGACCCAAATGTAAATACTTTAAATCATTATAAAGACAATAGATAGTTGCTCCATGATTTGTATCACCATAATACCAATCTATATTATAATTATCAAAGAACTTTCTCTTACACAAGAAAAAATACGCATCTGCAAATCCAAGTTTTTTAGTTTTTACATATCCACCATTTTCTGGTCTTATTGATACTGGCTGTTGTGAATATTCCTTGATATATTTATCTAAAAAATCTCTATTCAATAAATAAGTTGAAATCCATATCTTTTTATTATCAACTGAAATATATTCAAGTTCTTCTTTGTCCATATGTTCAATCATTTCATCAATACAATCTTGATGATAAAAAGTATCATTATGTTGTAATACAATGTAATCACCCTTTGCTTCCTGTGTTCCTAAGTGGAATGCCATAGATACCCACATAGTTAAACAACCAAGATTATCTAAACTTGCCTGTATATCTCTATGATTCATATATTCAGGAATCTTTTCAAGTTCCTCTACTGGTAATGCTTGCCATCCTTTGATTACTCTAACATTCGGTAAATCCATTTTTGGCCAAGTGTGACTATTATCTACTAATATAATCTCTTTTTCACATTTGAGTGAATTAATATTTTTAATTGTTTTTATTGTAGAATAAATTATATTTGCAGAATCGTTTTCTTCCCACAACTGTTCTTTTTCATTTAAGTTTAAAAACTTATCTTTTTCTATCGTAGAAAAAGGTATAATAAAACTAATCATTTTAACTCCTAATATCCTGAATATTCTTGAAACTCATCCAAAAAATCTTCTATATTTCTTTCCTTATTATTTTCATAATATTTTATAATTCTTCTTAAATCTACCATTCTTGTATAATTTGCATCTAAAGCAACCCACCTATTTATCATATCTGAATCGTTATCATACCAATTAGTAAAACTTGGTCTATAACAACAATTTAATTTTCCATATCTTCTAAATTTAATAGGATATTCTGGTTTATTTTTTGTTATAGTAATCCATAATCCTGTTTTTTCAACCGACCTTAATCTTTCCTCATTTCTTGGATAATCTGCTATCCATTGTGGCGTTCTCATATAAAAAGTATCGAGAAAAAACTTATGATAATCATATGCAGAATCAAACATATCTACCATCAATTCTTCAAGTTCTTTTAAGGTAGCATATTGTCCATCTCGTTTTGTTATTAATAAATCTATATCCTTAGTTTTTTCTGGCCAAGATATAAAACCACCAAATATATAATAATTAAACTTATCAAAATATTCATGTTCTTTTATATCCATCAACCAATTAACAAATACATCTATATTCGGAACAATGGGAGTAAGGTCTTTATTTCTCAACCAACTCATCTTTACAGTTCTCTGATGAAATTCATCATTGTCTTTTAATTCAGAGTTCCTTTTTATTGTCTCAACTACATCATCACTTGCAGTAAATCCCAATTTTCCATATTTTTCAATTCTTTCTAATGCGTTAGCCCAACTTCTTCCCTCTGGAGGTTCTATTTCAAGACGATGGATACGCAATTCTTTACTTTCTATATCATACAAGTATCTATTGGGATACACAAATGACTCAGTTTCAAAATGAAAAGATCCAAGTGTAATTGTAAAATCAGTCATTGAAGTGGTATACTCATAAGTTCCTATCAAATATGGATGTCTAATAAGTTGAAGTTCTAACTCTCCACACTTATATGTTTTAGTAAGAGGTGTTTCATCTGAAAACTCATAATGATTATTAAAATAATCATCTACTTCCTTGAAATATTTCAAATCTAAAAAATAAAAATCTAAATCGGCATCTGTCAATGGTATTCCCATAAACAATCTCATAATCGCCCCGCCTCTCAAATAGACCTTATTTAGTTTTAATATATCAATATTAAAATTATTATTCTCGAATATATTATACAACTTATCTTTCATCTGTGAATCAAAAAGTTTTCTATCCATAGTTTCTTCTAAATACTTATCGTATTCTGTTCCATATAACTTTTCTTTAACCTCATCATAATTTGATATACACTCATCAAGTGGTAAAATCCGTGTTTTTTTCAAAATAAAATCTTTGTTGTTATCAATATCAAACCAACCATCTTCAATCTTTCCAGTATAATTTTCTAAATCATAACTCTCCAATGCAAGAAAATCAGTTTCCTTTAAAAAACTATTTACATCTTTTTTATTGGTAATTAATTCTTGATAATCCAAACCAAGATACTCAAAACATTTTTGTATTGTTTTATTATTTTCGTTAGTAAAATTTATATCAAAATCTAACACCATATCCTCGTAATAAATTTCTAAAGCATTAGGGAACTTTTCATCATATATCTCCTCTTGTTCTTCGTCAATGCGAAATCTATCTAATAAATCATCTACATCCACTTCAACTTTATTTTTCAACCAGGGATTCTCACCATCATTTATCAAATAATTATCTCCCCACTTTCCTTGATTCTCATAAACTTTTTTCCAAGAAATATATTTTTTCAATCTGTTTCGTCTTTTTAAATGTAACACTTTGTAATTATTTTCTTTAACAAGTTCACTTATTTTTCCATCTCGTTTCAAATCTTGAAAGTATAAAAATTTGAATCCCTTTGATATTACACCACTATAATCCTTCAACCAAAAGTTCTTAATTAAATAATCAGGATGTTTCCAAAATATTTCATTCAAAAAAAGATTTCTCATTTCTCCAAGAATTTCTCCGCGATTTACACACCGAGGATGCATATTCAAAATAGCCGATAATAAAAGACTACCAGTTCGACCTGAAGTTATGATTACATGGTCAGCATTCATCATTGCCATTATCCAAAGGGGAAAGGGGCTCTATTTAAAGATACCTCTTCTTTTATCGTACCACTATCATGGAATATTTTTGCATTAACAACAGGAGTTCCAAAATCAAAATTACACTCTAACTCTTTTTGTCCATTGTGATACCAAAATGTCCATTTACCATGCATCATTCCATGTTTCATACCACCTTCTGACCTTTTAATTCCACTAACATGCCATTCTGTCCATTTACCATCTAATTGATTATTTTTATAAATACTATGTTGCTTTTTCTTACCATTTTCATACCAAAGAATATAATTTCCATGATTTAATATACCACTTCGTTCTATTTCACTTATCTTCTGTCCAGATTCTATCCAATCTGTAATTTTCTTTAACATAGCGTTCTCATACAATTCCTCTTTCATTTTTTTTCCATTAGCATGATACCATGTCCATTTTCCTTCCTTATAATTATCAACATACTGACCAGACATAATTAATATTTCATCCATTCTATATCTTTTTAAATCACCGTCTCGTAACCCATTTTTGAAAGATTCTATTGATTGTATTTTTCCACTCTCCCAATATGACTTAATCTCTCCTTCTTTCTTATGATTTTTCAAAGAACCACTCTGTCTTAATTTTCCATTCGGATGATAATACTCATATGGTCCTCTCAGTTCTTCATCCTCAAATGTCTCTTTTGATTTATTAGTTCCATCTTCATTCCATTGAATTAGAGTGCCCTGTAAAACATCATTTACAAAATCACCTTCCCATTTTTTAAAACCATTTTTAAAATAAAAAATACATTTTCCATCTCTCTTACTATTCTTATAAACTGCTTCTCTTTCTATTACACCATCTTCATACCAATTTTTTGATTTACCATGAAGTAGATTATTTTTATACTCAAATATAGATTTTAATTTTCCATTATCATAATATGATTTTTCTTTTCCTTCTTTTTTATCACCATCCATTTCACAAGATAAAGTTAATTGACCTTCCTCGTTATACCATCGATAAACATTTCCTTTTATATGTGGTGCACCATTATTATATAATCGTTTATTTTCTACTTCTTGTTCTAACTCATCAGCTAACTTTTGTTCTAAATCAGGATTCTCATCTTTCCATTTCAAATATTCTTTATATCGTGGATCAAATGATAATACAACCTTTCCATCAATCTCTATTGCATTTTTATTATTTGGAACTTTTTTATATTTTACCATCAAATATCCTGTAGTTCATCAGAACCTTCCCAAGTTAAATTAAATCTTAAACTTTCTTTTTTATTACCATCATCATCCCAAACTTTACCATCAATAAGTTCTCCATTTTTACAAATAACCTCACACTCTTTTTGTCCATTGTGATACCAAAATGTCCATTTTCCATCCATTTCATTATCAACCATTAAACCACTACTTACATCTGTTCCAGTAATACGTTGTTCTGTATACTTACCAACCACTCTACCATCTTTATAAATCTTAGAAGCCTTAACTTTTCCATTATGATACCAAAAAGTAACATTTCCATCCATTTTACCATTAGAATAACTTATATCATGAACTTTATTCTTCTTATCATCCCACTTTTTTTCCCTTGTAAGTCCATCATCTCTATATATCATTTCCTTTTCTTTTACTGTGTTCTGATACCAACTATTCCAATCTCCTTGTTTTTTACCATCTTTATAATTACCTTCAACCTTTTTTTCTCCATCATAAAAATATGTCATATAATTTCCAACCAAAACTCCATTTTTATAATTTTCAACTAATGCCTTTTTACCATTATCGTGCCAATAATTCCATTTATCTATTTTTTTATCATTGTTGTAAGATCCAGATTTCCAAGTTTTACCATCCATGAAACAAGAAACCCATTGACTATTCATTTTTCCATTAACATATTCTCCAGTCAAGTAAGGTATCCCGTTCTTATGATATTCCTTATAATCTCCATTTAATTCTCCATCTTTATATTTACCAATTTTCCACTCTTTACCATCTGGATGCCATTCTTTTACAATACCATCTAATTTCCCATTTTTATAATTTTCTTCTTTACCTATACTTCCATCATCGTTGGTATAAATCCACTTACCCACTTTTTTTCCATTTTTATATTGTCCATCAAGAACCACCAATCTACTATTATTAAACTCAAAATATTTACCATCTAATTTACCACCTACATAATTAAGTTCCCCACTTTGACTTTCAGTATCCTTATCAAACTCAATCCACTTTCCTATTCTATTACCATTTTCATAAAACCCTTGATATTCTTTATTACCATTATCATAAAAATATATCCATTCACCATCCCTTTTATCATCTTTATACTGACCTTCATATTCTGGTATTTCATCATATCTCCACCCCTTACTTATTCCACGTCTTTTGCCTTTTAAATATGTTTGTTCATCCCATTGACTACCATCATCGTGCCAAGACTTCCAAACTCCATCTCTAAGCCCGTCTTTATGATGTCTGTAGATACTCATCTCACCATTTGAATGATACAGAACCCAATCCCCTTCAGGTTTACCATCTTTAATAATATATTTTTGCCAAAGTCGTTCATCTCCGTGATTATATGAATGTTCTCCATCGGTAACTTCCAAATCACAATCAAAATGTCCATGTGTATACCATTCTATTTTGACAATTTTTCCATCATCATCATAATATATGTATTCACCATGTTTTTGTTCAGAATTTGTCATTATACTCTTTCCATATTGGATTAAATCTTAAATTATTATCTTCCCATTGTGCAGAAAACCTACCAAAATGAACACTAATAATTCCCTCTTCCGAATAATCTCTGTCATCTTGAAAATCTTCCTTTAGTAATTCTTCAGACCAATCTAAATCATTGTGTCTTTGATATGTGTTTATAAACTCATCACCTAAATCATACCATTCAATTGGTATATTTAAAATACTTTGAGCCAAGGTTAAATCATTAGTAATATCGTGAAACACATGATATTCGTGATAACAATTCATCAATTTTTCAAACATATTATCCTTGACCATCTCTTTAGGGTTAAATAACATATAACAGGCCTGGAACGATTTATTCTTATTAAACTTTCTAATAATATCTAAATCTGATGTATCAAATTGTTTTTCAAAAGGTAAACCATCTTCTTTTGCATAAAAAGACTTATCTCTTTCTTCCAACTTTAAGTCAATCTCATTAAAATATAATACATCTAAATCTGAATAAAAAACCCAATCCCATTTAGTAAAGTGTTCTGTAAATAAATAAAACTTATAAAAATCAGGATGTTTACATCCAAGTATTCTTGGAGCATAAAATATCTCAATCCCCTTATCAGTAAATTCCTCTTTATTAAACTCACCTTTATCTTCCTCGGGAACTATTAAGAGAAAATCTCCATCCCATTTATCTTTTACATTATAAAACAAACTTTTTGAATACGAAATATACTCTTTATTTGCTAATGCTACAAAAACCTTTTTCACTAAAAACTCTCTGACAAATAACCTACCATTAAATCCTCAACTCCTGGCATATTTTTTGAAAACTCTTTTGCGAACTTTTCCTGTTCACCTATAAATATACTTAAATCTCGTGATACCATAAAATATTTACCCTCATACCACCTAATATCAGTTTTAATAAAATTCAAATTATAATCAATATTACCATCACCATAATGTCCATTAAAATATATTTTCCATATTTCTTCTGAATGTGGACCTATATAATTTATTCCCCAATAATCATCATTATTATCTTCACAAACTTTCGACCAACTTTGATCTCCCCATCTATCACAGGAATAAGAAAATCCATCTCTACCCTTTACAAACATATTTTCATATGTTAACTTTGATTTATAAAAATTCCAAGTATCGTTAAAAATAGTATCATCACATTTTATTAAATAATCATACTCTTTGTTTTCACTGCACCATTTCATCATTTGTTGAGTTTTAATTGGTAAATCTTTATAATCTGTGTGATAATTTGCACCCCATTCTATAACCTCTATATTCGGGTCATCACAAATCTGTTTGTAAAACTCTTGTGCTTTAAAATTATCTAAATGTTTTTTATACTCTGAATCAGTATAAATTACTACCAAGTATGTCATTTTCAATAATACCTAAATGTTTTAAAATTGAGTTTATCTGTACAAAATTCCAATAGTAAAATGTATCTCCTTGATCTTTATAACCAATAGAACCAGATTTTATATCATATGTAAGATATAAATTAGGATGTGTTCCTCTTGTCGGTGGATCTATAGTCTTTGAGTAAGGCATTACTTCACCATATAAATAACTAAGTTCTAAAACTTTATTATCTAATATATCAAATTTCAAATTGGGTGTACCTAACTCATTTTTAATATTTAATACCACATCAATATAACTTTCTAATTCTTTTTCGTTTAATCTACTACACTCTGGACTATAACTTTTCCCATCAATTGATCTATGAATATTACCAGACCAATCAGAAATATTATTATATGGAAATGATGATGGAGAGAAATATTCTCTCTTTTTCTTCATTTTATAACCATATATGTTATCATTCGTAGCAAATATATAATATTCCCAATCATAATCAAGATATTCTTGAACGATACACGGAAAAAAATTTTCACTATTATAACAATCAGAAATATATTCTTCTATTTGATATAAATGTTCTTTTTTCCACACATAAAAACAACTCTCTCCACCAGCCCCATATGAAGATTTTACTACCGTCCCAACTGATACATTACTTAATAATTCATCCAAAGTATTACAAATAATACTTGGAATTTGAACTCCATATCTTTCTAAAAGTTCATATTGTCTAACTTTATCATCATAGTAATAATATGCCTTTTTATTTGGCCACATCTTTTCACCATAATAATCATATAACTTATCAAAGTTTTGAGAATGGTAATGTTTATCGGTTATATTTTGACCAAACCGACCTATAAAATAATCACCTTTCCAATCATCTCCACCATAATCAGGCGGGTCTATATAATCTATTATTTTATTTGGAATATCACAATAATCTAATACTTTATTAAATTTATAACAATAAAGACTATTATAACTACTATTTAAACTTCGACGCTCTGGTTCATATACCTTATCATCTCTATGAATTATAACCATTCAATATACCACTATCCTTCATTTAATAACGAACCACCCGATTGGTCAAGGGTTGCAGATCCTTCACAAATACAAACTATTATCCCTGGTTTTGATGTGGTAGTTGCAATCGTTATATAATCATGCACTTCCGTTTCAAACGCATAAAAAGTTTTGCTAGTCGCACTTCCCTGAGTAACTGAACTCAAGGCTGTACTTGATACCGTTTGATCAGAAAATTTCATGGTCGCGACGACACTCATATTCATAGCCGATAAAGTTGTCATAATGGTATCCTTCCATTGACTAGCTGAATTGACATATGCTGGTATCCGACTATCATCAGCCATATGAGCGTACTGCATTGATGTTGTTGCTGTGAAACCTGTAATGGATTTGGTTGTGTCCCTCCATGAAAAAGTTGCAAATTCTGTGAGAAAGGGTGGATCTCCAGCAGCTACCCTATAATCACCATCATTAGCAGAAACATCAATACACTGGCCGTAGCATGCGTCCCGTGCACCTGCACTGGTGCCATCTTCAGTTGCATCTATATCCATTAAAGCACCATCATCGCGAGTATATATCTGTTGTTCTGTGGAGCCGTCTGCTAAGAATTCCATGATTCCTGTATCCCCTGAAGCACCACAAGTCATCCTAATGTGACGCTCAAATTCAAGCTCCCACCGAGGAGGTTTAATCGTTCTACTAAATGACTGAGCAATTTTACTTACTGGTACTAAAATATTTCCCATTATTTTCTCCGTTAATAACTAACTATAAATATCTATTTACTAATTTTTTTACATCTTTTTCACTCCATAGACTCCTATACAAATGAAGTCCATGTGAATCAGATTCATATTCAAGTACATCTTTATATGATTCCCAATCTACTGGACAAAAATATTCTTTTGGTAAAACATATTCCCTTAGATTATATAATGTAATCAATTTTGTAAATAAATCTGGTCCTAAATCTCCATGAGATATAGTTTTATTTTTCTTTGCCATAATCCAATCTGTCCAATCATCAAAAAAAGATTCTCCCATCTCTTTAGCATATAAAATACAAGTTGCTACATGATATGAATGTGTACTATCTCCCTGTTCACTAAATACAAATCGTTCATTAAAATCGTATGGTTTTAAGCATAACACATCTAAATCAGTATATAAACCACCCCGCTGATAAAGTAACTGTGCTCTAAATAAATTAGAAAATGCTATAGCTGTTCCTTTTGAATGACCTTCATCGTAAGTGAAATACTCACTAAACTGTACTATGTGATTTGCATTCGCTATAACCACCTTATCAGGTACTTCAATATCTAAATCATATACCCAAAGATTAAACTCATATCCATTCTTTATCCAAGACTCAATACATAACTTTTCAAGTTCACCTAATTCTGAACCATGCCAGAATCCATTTACAACTTTTTCCATACCCAAATAGGTTCTCCAAATTTTTTATCTTCTTTGTTTTCAAGTGATTTTTCTGTCCATACAGAACCTTCATAAGTTTTTGCAGTTCCTGCTCCACCACTATTCGGTCTTTTTGCCATTTCCATTCCAATACAACCTTGATACTCTCCTAACTTGGATAAGTAGTCATTCATTGGATTACAAATCTCTAACCAACCCCTTTCGGTTGACCATTTTGAGTTTGTATAAACATCACTAATGTTCACCAATAAATATCCACCTGGTCGAATACTTCCCCAAATATTACCCAAGGTCGATTGTAGAAAATCCTTGTTCCAATCGTTTATATCTTTGTATCTAACCCAACTTTGAGTATCATCATAACTATAACGCTCTACGCTAAAGTATGGTGGACTCGTAAATACCATATCGAAGTGTTCGTTATACGGTGAGAAGTCAAAATCTTCTGCAGGACTACAATGGAAATCACACTTTCTCTCGTGTTCAAAGAATCCCAAGTGTTTGTCGTAAAACTCTGATTGTTCCTTATAGATAGGGTGATTCTCCTTTCTTGGATCTATTCCTACATAGTGTTTTCCGTGTTCACTTGCGTAGAATCCAGCCAACCTATCACCCCATCCCATTGAAAAGTCAAGTATGTTCTCTGACTCAAACATATCGTAAATTATCTTTGCTACATTTGGTTTAAATTGAGAACAAATATACTTTCTCAATCCAATCATAGTCCTCAATATATTTCTGTTTATCTTGGTCATTTTAAGTGAGTATGCACTTCCCATAAGCGTGGTCATAAACTTATGAGTTTCCCAAGTCCTTTTAGGTCCTGGTGCTACCGAACCATCCACACTCCATCTATTTTCTATTTGGAAATAGTTACTAGCGTCATTACCAGAATTTAGTCGTCTGAAATATAATGGTTTTCCATCATATTCCAAATTATAGGTGTATTCTGTTCCTTCTCTTGCATACCACTCACCCTCTACCATAATTTCATTCCATTTCATACCCTTTAGTTTTTGGAAATCCTTGTATGCTCTCTTTTCGGTTAAATCAGGATATGGAAGTGGGTATGTCATTGCTACTGTAGCAAGACTTTCCTTGACATCCTCTTTATCAAATGTTTCTGTTATGTATTCCCATTCTTTCTCGTTTATTTCAAGATAAGGGTCCATATTATAAAATTTATCAAAGTAATCTATATACATTAAAAGAACTCGTGTTTAATTGTTTGTTTCATTTCTGTTTTTATTTTCTCGTAATACTCTTGACCATATTTCTGAATAATAGAATCTTTTGCCTGTAACCAAATCTGTTTGACTACATTTTCTATCTTATCATCCAATATCAATTTATCTCGTTTATTTTTATGTTTCTTTTTTAACTTGTAGTGATACTTTCCATCTACTACTTTATCTAATTCATAATTGTCTGGTTTAGGACAATGTAAGTATCCCCAATTATTCATCACTAATCTATTAGACTTATTTTCTACCAATGGATACAACTTACAAAATACTGGTCTGTCATCTTCTAAACTACATCCTGTATTATCTTCCTTTAACAACTGACAACAGCCTTCTTGATTCCACTCTAATTCAAGGTCTAATCCATATTCCTTTTGATAAAATTCTTGTTCTTCTTCCGTGATTTCTACATGAAACGATGGGTGATTACAACAACCGAAGTTGCATAACCCACACATTATTTTCTTCTCTAACCACGCCTTAGAAAAAGTCATGTTCAGTAACCTTTGACTTTCTCCTC
>Ga0208790_1000258_pt1 | contig 27595 bp, 44 predicted proteins | sample 10_taG_FD_184083 | JGI IMG/M metagenome (GOLD analysis project Ga0208790, IMG submission 184083) | Marine viral communities from the Subarctic Pacific Ocean - 10_ETSP_OMZ_AT15264 metaG (SPAdes) (version 2) | ecosystem: Environmental > Aquatic > Marine > Oceanic | place: Pacific Ocean | collected... | reverse complement strand
GAAAGATAAGTCGAGAGACCAAAGCCTTTCGTTGTGTCGTTAATTCGACAGGATCTTTTAATCCCGGCAGCTTCACCACCTTCAAGGTGAGCCAGGACATTCGAATCGTGAAGGGCATACCCAAGAAGAAAAGGTCGAGTCGCCGCAAGGTTAGTATTCTGGCCACGATGCAGAATCGAAAACGCAAGCGGCGTAAATCTAAGAAGAAGCGTCGATAGGGTCCGCCCTTACGAGCCGGTATCCATCGACTACTTGGATTTCCTTGGGCAGGTACAGCTCCCATATCTCTGGATGCCATGAGCCGAAGCCATGATTCGATTTGTCATACTTGGCTATAATGTCCTTGGCCTTGTACTCTCGCCCATTGAATGTTCCAGCCTTGTCAACTCTTACGCACGTTCCCATGACGCAAATGTTCGTCTCTTGAAGTGCGCGGCTGCCGTAATAGCTTATGCTGCAATTGTTGATCAGAAATTCTAAATCTTCTTTTTCCATATTATACCTCGTTGCCCCAAGAAACCCATCCCGATCGTCGAGAACGAGCGAAAATTTCAAGATAAGGGCCATGTGAGCGATTTTCAATAAGTTGGTAGGATTTTTCTGGTTTTTGAGAATGCTGAGTGCGCGGGGCTTCGATGACCGATGAAATGTTTTTGAACTCTGTGCGGGGCTCAGTCGGTTTTCTTCCGCGTGTTCCGAAAAGAAGCAGCTCATGCGATCCACGGAAGTACTGGCCAATTCCGGTCTGGACCTTATCGTCTTTTCGTTTTGTCCAAACGACATTGGTCACATATCGGAATCCAAGGCCATCCATGAGCCACAGGCCGTCTTTTAGAAAGGAATTGGTCACCCACAGATACATGTGAGCATTGGCCGTGATGTTCGCCCACTGCGGACACCACAGGATGGTGTGAAGAATATCTGGAGTCTTCATGAGCGGGTAATGCTTGTCAGCTCCGCGTTTTGATTTTCCCCCGCCTCGTTCATTCCAAGGAGGGTCCAACAATACGGTTCTGAATTCGGGTGCATTGGCGGGAGGCGTTAAGATTTTTAGTTGCCATGGGTCGATCTCTAAGGGCATGACGCTGCCCCTTCAAACATCGGAAGAGGCAATTGACGCGAAGCTCCAGCTGGAGAAAGAGCATGATCCAGAACACCAAAAGCCCAGGCGGGTACAACCGAATTGCCGAGTGCTTTAAGTCGCTTGGTTCGGTCTTTTATTGGTGTTTGGGTTTGGGCCGGTATGTCACCATCCCAATCTTCGCCCCAAGGCAGTATTTGGCGATTATCGGGTCCTTCTGTGCAAGTGTAGCCTACAGGGAAACCCATCAGACGTTCTCCCCACTCTATTGACATCCTTCCTTTTCTTTCTTGGGCGATCCAGATCGCCGTCTCGATGTGAGGAGTGGAGACGTGTCCCCTACCTCTCGCCCGTTTGAAGCGTTCCACAGAGTCTCCGCAAGTTTTTCCAGCTCTCATTGTGGGCCATCGGAGTCGAGGAGCAGAGACAGACGGCGGGATGCGCTCAGACCATCCGGGACAAATGATATCGTCATCCTTGTATGCAATCCCCATCCAGCGTTTTCGTAAATGAGGAGCACCGAAATGAGCAGCTGAGACCACTGTGTCCTCAAAATGATATCCAGCTGCTTTTGCGATTTTTCGGACTTCAGCTGCGCCACGATTTTTAAATGCCGCCACATTTTCCATTATCACGATTTTAGCTCCGCTTTCCTGAGCGACACGCCAACCTTCGAAAAACAGTCCGGTTCTGGGTCCGTCCAGACCTTTTGCGGCGCGATTGAGGATGGAAGCGTCTTGACAAGGGAATCCCATAAGAACGATATCGGCTTCGGGAGGATCGCAGATAAATCGCACATCGTGAAAAATGCAAGCTGCTGGGAAGTGTCGGTGGAGAATCGCCCGGCAGTAAGGGTCGATTTCGCAGAAAAATGACGGTCTGAGTGCAATTCCGTGCTTTTCGAATGCAGCGGAAGCACCAATATCCAGTCCGCCGATTCCAGAGAATAGGCTGATGAGTTTCATGGTGTTGTCCTTGTTGTTGTCATTCAAGGACTAACAATTACGTGTTGTCAGGTCAAGTATTTCTGGGATTGAAAAGACTCAGCTGTCGAGATTGATATTTTTTTATTCTTTGTCTCACGGCGGTGGTGTATTCTCTTCGCCCTTTTTTGGTCAATTCCAGTGTCCATAGGTATTTGCCATACAGATTTTGGGACGGAGTCAGACGGTGAATTATTTTGATCCATCCGCGTTCTTTCAACTTCCTGGCCGCAGCTGGTAATTTATTCCTGGAAGCCCATACACTCTCCCGTCCTTGGTCCCAGATCGTTCGAAATAGGTATTCCGCTTTCGGATCTATGGGTTTGCATGGACGTTGAAATTTCTTAGCGCAGATCACGCCCTTGCTGGGGTTAGTTATTGAAGGCTTCCTTACTTTTCGTATAAAACGATCATCGCAAACCAAAATTTCTGCTATGTCTTTCGGTATTTGAGGGTTCCTAACATCGGGAAACATGCGGATAATTACGTCATTTTCCCCGCAAGCAAAATACGGTATATTTCCCTCTCTCACTTGTACTATTGTTGCAGTATCAATTCGTATTTCTCGCTCGATAATAGGGGCATTATTTCTTGCACCCCACAATTCAGCCGTTGATCTACGCGGAAAGAAATAGACTGCACCCTCAATAGCGTCAGTCATTATTCCGCGCCCAGCACCTACCGCACGATAAGCCTTTATCCATCTCTTGCGGGAATAGCGCATCAGTTCACTCGCCGCCCAAAGCCCACAACATTCCGCCCATCACGAAAATCACCAGTCCTGAGACGAGCAAGTAGTCCAAAGCCGGGTTCAAAGGTTTTCCGTCTTTCACAAATACACCGTAGCTTGATCGATTCATGTTTACCTCCAGGTGAATTCAACCTACCACAGCTGCGTGCGTTCATCCAGTCGATGTAGCGCTCAAAATTGGCGCAGAATTAGGTGTCCGGGGAGAGAGATCACAAGTCGCGATAATAAACACTTACCACGACTTGGGGCCTAAAATAGGGTGCTACAGCGTCTTTCAAAAAGCACATGCTTATGTTATGGTGTGTCAAAACATACGGACCAGGTGTCCAGGAGGAAGGTAGAATGGCTAAACAGAAAAAGCGTAAAAGCAATTCAAAGGGGGATGTTCTTGGTGCCGCTACCGGAGGAGTGTTCTCCGGTGACGAAGGGATGTCAACCTTGTTCACCCTGGTTGGGGTGACGTTGAGTCTACTCATCGCACATAAATTAATTAAAGGCATGGGAAGTTAAAATGGCTGCACGTCAGGTCGATCCTCTGGGACCGAGGCAACCTGTTCGCCAGGTTAACGGGAAAGAAGAATGGACTTGGAGAGAGTGGACAGCTCTGAGTCTGACCCTCTTAGTTTTCGGCCTCACCTTCAAGCGGATTTTTAAATTATGAGAAAGAAGAAAATACCGGCACGCATATACAAAAGTTTAATTTCTTCTCTTACAGCTGGAGAACAGTCATTTTTGAGCGGAACTCAGAAGGTCGAAAAAGGAAATTGGAGAGCTGAAAGTGCGCGAGACTTACGGATGACCACCATACGCAAGAAGGTGCGGAAGTCCCTCCCTAAAAATTGGCGATCTTATTGGATGCCCAATCTTGACGGAACTCATATCCTAGGTGTGGTAAATCCAAAACAGGTCACTTTCGACCTGGGTGCGAACGAAGAAATAGGAGTAGAGTGATGGCTTACGGTGGATATACAACGGCTGAAGTGTGGGAAGCCCTTCTCTATAATACGGACAGCGACCCCAGCAACTTACCCGGTCACATCAACTGGTTGGATGAGGAGATTACGAAAAATCAGGCCGAGGTGGCAAGCTTAGAGCATGAATTAAATGAGGTGAATCAGAGCTGCCCCTGCATGTATGGTCCCGATCATGAACTGCATTATTTGTGCGTTAAAGATCCAGCTTCGGTGTCAGGACGTACCGCATGTGAGGCAATTCCTGAGATAGAGGATACCATCTCACTCGACATAACTTCCCTTCACCTGGCGAGTATGGCTTTGGAGCACCACCAGGCTGGAAATCCGTACCCACAAGATGCGCCGACAACCCTACCTCCGGCCATACCGGAGCCCCCCGCACCTCCCGCACCTCCCGCCCCAGAACCCAAAGAATCAAAACACCAAACCCAGACTAAGGAAAAGGTGAAAAAAGTGGTGAGAGATTCCCCCCCTTATTCGCCACCCGACCCCAGCTGGAAACCAGAACACATAGCCGCTATTATTGCAAGCCTTGTTGGTGTCGGTGCGGTAATTTGGCTGATAAAATCTTAACCCTAAAGGACACATAAAATGGACTATCTAAATAACACAGGATCAGATTATCTGGGAGGTCTCTACCAAGGCGGAGGCGCCATGGGAACACAGGCAGTCGGCGGATATGCTGGACCTGCAATGCCAGGCTACATGGAAGAACACGGAAAAAGTAATTCCCCAGCTCCTCCCGAAGCCAAACCTAAACGCGCTTCGATGCGAATTGTTCCGAATGAAGAGGACAGAGCGCGAGCTGCTGCGGCCCAGGCTCCCATGCCAGCTCCGGTTGCGGCCAATGGCATTCCGGCTGCCAAACCAAAATGGCAAAAGAACTTGGTCATGATCAGTCTTTTAGTAGCTGCTGGTTATGTGGGATACAAACTCTTCTACGAAAAGGCAACCTAATGTATAGATTACCCGCTCCCCTTCCTTCGGGATACGGAAACGCTCACGTCCAGCGCCATCCCGGATTTTCCCCGGCTCAATTACCGACCTGGGCCAAAATTGGGGTTTTGGTGCTGGTGATTTACGGAACTCTGGCAGCTGAGAAATGGCTCAGAAGTCATGATCCGCTTACGTCATATTGATCTTGTCGGATCGGGGGCTTATGAGTTAATCTATGAATATGGATATCCCCGACAAGAAAATACACCAATACAATAAAGTCTGGATGTTGATCGAGACTAATTCCCCTGAATCCCCAGCAGCTAAAAACATCCTGGCTAATTTAGAACGTCAGTATCAGGGGATTGCGGAAGCGGCGCGTATTTATCGGCTCAGCGAAGAAGAACCTGAGACTCAAGAAGAAGAGATCCACACGCGCCACTGGAGTGATGTGTATCAGCCAAAACCTCCACCCCCTACTTGGGAACGAGTCAAAAAAGCAGCCAATGGGGCATTCTCCTGGGCAAGCGACATGGCTCAACACGCTTTCGGGGTTCATGAAGCTCAATTCATGGCCAAAGAATTTGTTGCGATCAGCTCACGCGACAATCGGTCTGGCTCTTTGACGATCAATGTTCGAATACCTCCAGCCATCCTGTGGAAAGCAATTCATGAATTTACCCCGGAACAAAAGACCGTCTTTGCGAACACGGTGATGCACGATTTCATGGCGGAAATAAACGACATTCTTTACGAGGACATAGATTAATGTGGGTTTTACTTTTATTGACTGCATACGGCATCTGTTTTGGACTCCAGCACAAACTGGGTTTCTTACACAAAAAATACCTCTGGCTCGATGAACTGCTCGCATGCAGCTACTGTACGGGATTTCACGCAGGTTGGTTGGTTTTCATTCTCAGTGTGATCGGAAATGAATTTGCCTCTACGATGATTTCAGAAGGTATTGTCTTTGCCTTTGCTTCAGCTGCATTTTCCTATTTCATGGACACTTTCACGGCGTATCTTGAAAAGTTGTAGCGCTCTTTTTTCGATCATCAATCGCTCTCCCTCCTTCATCCGCATATAATGGAACTTGTTGGAGAAGAAACTATGCGAAAAATTCGAAAAACTTACGGGAATGTACCAGGGCTATCCTTAGATGATTATGGTCCCTCGCCGGAACAGGCAGAGCAGCTGTGGAACGAAAGCGACTTGCCGGGCATGACCGAGGTCGATGTCGATACACTTTACGAAGGAGAAGACCTTCTTACCGTAGACCCACAAATCCGTCCTTCTGGGCCGATGACGATCATGCCCAAGCGTCCCGGAATTACCACCGGACTTCTATCTCTTTTCCCGTCCTGGTATCAAGCGCCTTGGGATCTCAATTTACGACCCAAGCGAATGGGAATCGTGTACACTCCTGAGATTTTCGGCATTCCGTATTTCCCTGGTGCAGATGTTTCCGACAGCGACTGGGCTCGATTTCTTCTGGCCATGCACAAAGCCTACGCCAAAATGTATGCCCTTATCGCATCCCATCCAGAATGGGTCGGACTCCAAGGAGTCGAGGAGCTGGCAAAATCTACCATCGGAAGCCAACCTTTCGTCGCGGACACTCAGCTGATCACCCCATCAGCTCTCGTCCTGACCCTTCACCCATTCCTTGATCCCTTCTATACCGTAAGTGCTCAAGGATTTCCTCAGATGACGGGACATGGTCCTGAGATAAACACCGTGATGGCGGCTTATCCCGAAGTTCCTTGGGCTGAGTACGCACAAACCTCTCCCGATCAAATCCCTGTGAATGCCGTTCTTCCATCTTTGGAGAAGAAGCTCACTCAGATTTCGGATGCTCTCGGCCTCGATTCTTCTGAAGCTCTCATGGGGCACAGTATTCCCCACTCAGCCAGCCAGGCAGCTCAAGAAGCGGAAAAAGATGTTTCTCCAGCTGCGAAAACAGGCGTAGAAAAAGCGAGAGCGTTCATACAAAAACATTGGCTTCTCCTTGCCCTGATTGGCGGAGCCGTTTACATCAATGCCCAAAAGAAAGGCAAAAAATCTTAAAATAACTCCGAATCGTCCTTAATCAGCACACTTGGACGCTTCGATTATCAAAACTCTTACCGTGTGCAAGGAGATTCTATCATGGCCACAGGCGCTATTTCATCAACATTCGACATCACCATCACCGGCAATAACGGACCAAACGCTGCTGGCGATCTAAACGTCACCAAAACTTTCACCGCTCCCCGCGCTTTCACAATTGTAGGCGTAAGCTGCAATAATATCGCTGCTGGCGCAAGCACCTTAATCATACTGAACGGGGTTCTTAACGTGTGCGGGACCACCGCAGCTCCTCCTGTGGCTGGAGCGGGAATCGTGCAGACTCAGGCAAACGCCTTCGGAGCCAGCCAGACGGTCACCATCGTCGGTGGAACCAATTGCAACGTTGCGGCAGGTGCGGTAGTCAGTGTCACTACCGGTGCTGCCACCGTCCCTCGCGTCATTCTTCATTGTGTTGCGTCCGGTTTGGGCGAAGCAGTCACCGTCAATTAATAGGAGGCTATCATGGCCGGAACAGCAAACATCTCAAGTACCTTTGCCATTCAATTCTACCCTTCTAATTCCGCTGCAACCACGATCACAAATCCAGGTCGAACCTTTAAGGTTGTAGGGGTATCTGCAAACAACACCACAGGCGGGGCTCTCACAGTCACTGTCACTGACGGTGCTGGAAATGCAATTACGCAAGGGGCCGAATCGATTGCAGCTAACAGCTCTGAATGGGCCGAACTCACCGCTACGGGAGCAAATCTCGAAATTGCCGCCAATGAGAATATCATTGTTACGGCACAGGCAGTGGGGTTGAGTCCAATTCTTCTCCATTGCGTTGCATCGGGTGGTGGTGAAGCTCTGACAGCGACCTGATTTAGGATCTGTGTTGAACGAGCCAAAGGGCTCCGGTCTCCGGGGTCCAAGGCTCTCCTCCTGGCCCATCCCAGATGTAAAATCCAAGATGGGGGGAGACAACTATGCGCCCATCGGTATGCGTCCATATCCAACCAGCTCTCCGTCCTGAACTGTCGAGAACTTCAGTGATTCGTGTATCCAGATAGGGATTCTCAAACATTTCACCCAGCATGTAGCGGGGCTTTTTTGCTGACTTGCTCACGGGATCTCCGCGTTATTCTTTTTCGGACATCTTCTTCGCTAAGGCCCGCAGCTTGGCTTCTTCCTCCATCTTTGTCATGATGGTAATGCCCTTCTCCACCAACAGATGTGTATTGCGTTGGGCCAGGGACACGGCCTCGATTTGAATCTGAAGAGCTTCACTCGTTCCCGCCACCTGGGTGAGTTTTTCTCCAAGGTCCATTCGGATTTTATCACGCTCAGAATTGTAGTTCGAAATCACCGCATCGTATCTGTCTCTGAGCGCCCCGATGTCTTCTTTCTGGTCGCTGCGTATTTTTTCCAGCTGTTGCTGAAAGCGTTCGATCAACAGGTCATATTTTTTGCCCATCGAGATATGCTGCCACACCAAGAAGGCCGCGAAAATACCAAGTGATCCCCACTCGATCAGCGCTTCGAAAAGTCCCATTTCCATTCTATCCCACCCCGCGATAGGTCAAGGCGGCGATAGCCAGAGAGGCGCTTCCGATAATTACGGCCATCCCGATCACATTTCTGGCCACATGACCACCGTAGTAGTAATGCCCCACTCGATCCATGTAATCGTCCCAATTCCAATAGGGTCCTGGATCATAGTGGCAGCTGGCTCCCCCATGAGTTTCGCCAAGTCGCGGTTCTCCTGGTTTGGCTCTTTCTCTGCCTTTACACACTCCGACTTCCGCGTGCCCGAAAACATGAGCGCGTGTGGGAGGTAGATTGTATTTGTGAAGCAATTTTGCCACCAGATGTGCGCTCGCTTCGATTTGTTCTCGGCTGAATCCTAAATAATCTCCGATGGCCTTTTCATCTGCGAATCCAGCGTGCTCAATACCTATGGTGAAATCGTTCACTATGCGACTTCCGGCATGCCAAGCGCGATCTTTTTCGTTCACCATTTGCGTGATTAGGCCGGATCTTTCGATCCCAAAATGGGCACTGGCCCTCCTGTCGGGACCTTGGAAAGTCTTCGCTCCTCCCGACCAGCCTTCTGTGGTATGGATCACAATTCCAGCAATGTCTCGATCTTCTCGTTCGTTATAATGAGGAGAAGGAATCCAATAATAGCCCTCTGGCGTGATAAGCTCTGCATTTTCTTGAGCCCACTCGGTTCGCCGGTCAAAGTTGCGTTGCTGACGCTCTGTGAGATCCTTCTCGTTCATCTGATGGGCCTCATGGTTTTTTTGCAGTCTCCTTGCTCATATTGCTCAAAGGGAGGCTGATCCCAATCATTGATGGGCTGTTGCTGTTGCATCTTCATGTCATGCAGAAACACTCGGATACAGTCCGTTTCCTTTCGGACCTGCTGCACGTCATGAACCACCACTTTCGTCACCAATTCTTCAGCTGCGCTCTCGTGTAATTTTGGGCGCATCTTTGAGTCAGCTGGAGGAGCGCCGCAAGCCATGATGGTCACAAACAAAACCCATTTCATTTTGACAGCTCCTTCAGGCTGGTTTTGATGTCATCGAGGCTGGTGCGAATATGCTGAATGTCATTTTTGATGATTTGAATTTCCGTGTTGTTTTCTCTGATCTGGGCCATCTCACTTTTTAGCGTGCCCATCTCCACTTCCATCTTCGCCATGCTTCCTTGCGTTGACCACACCCAGGTAAAAGTCGGAATGATGATCAGTGAGCTGACAATTGCCAAAACTTTGAAGACGGTATCTGTTTTAGTTTGAGACATATTCTCTCCTTCCGTCCTCTATTTTATCCCTCTTTTGAGCCTGTGACACGTTCCGTAGCACCCTATCTTGTGGTTTTCGTCATCAGCGCCACCACCATGAACACTACAGATGCTCCAATAATGACCAACGGAACCCACTTTTTCGGATCTCGTACTTTAATTTGAGGTTGCGTAGGGGATGATTCCAGGCCCGTTGGAAGTTTTGCGCGGGAATTGGCGTAGTTCGCATAATCTCCAGCTGTCAAGATGCCGGGATTCTGACGCACGAATCTATCTGCCCTTTCTTGGCTCCGATTTCTTAGATACCAGTCGTACATCGAGAAATCCGGCCCTTTGCCCATTGCAGCTGGAAAAAAGACCGCCATGTAAACGTCCGTAGGATGCTCAAAAGTCCCACGCTTTAATCTCTTGACCATGTACCGCTCTACCCACTCCATCTGTTCTTTCTGGGTCATCTGGGCCAGTTCAGAGGTAGATGTGCCCATGCCTCGCGCTGTGTCAGTGGTAAATTGAATAAGGCCAGTGGCACCAGATTTTTTATTTCGAACTGACGGGCTGAATGTCCCTCCCGTTTCGAAATTCATAAGATTAGCGAACCATCCCGGATCAGGCATACCCAGTCGGTTTGCAAGAGCAACAATGTCCTCTGCAATTGGAGCCGCTTCTGGATACGCCTGGGCGATGTCGTAAGCTGTGGAAGGCATTACTGAGTCTCCAGCTCCGAAGCCAGGTCTTCAATTTTTTTCCCAGCTGCGCCAAAATGTTTGGCAATTTTCTCCCCTGTGTCTCCTCCCACATACACTCCGCACATTCCCCCGGCAAAATAAGCCCAGGTAGCGGCATCCAAAGTTCCCTGCATGAGGGCATAGGCGGCAAATATTTGAAGGCTCATGCACATGGTCACACGCCGCCAAGACATAGTTGATTTACGGCAAAACAGGCCGCTAAAGAATTTTTTGCTCATGTTCAATTTCCTTTTGAGTGCTATGGTGGCGGGTGGTTAATCTATATACATGATACGATAAAAAGTGTCGAGGTGCTTATGATAGGTCTTATCCCGCAAAATCCCAAACTTACCGTTGATCGTTCCGCAAAAGGTGCAGCCCTGCGGTACTGTGTTGACGCAAAGACAGAACAAGTTCTTCAGCGGCAGCGACTGGTGGTCATTGCCGGATCAGGACTAATGGTATACTGGACATGGAAATTAGATGGGTCATGGCTCCTTAAATCTTTGATCACAGCTGGGGCTGCGGGAACCATCTACACTCAGATGAGTGCTTACGCCACTGTCCGGAAAGCGTCTGTATTGTGATGTCTATTTCGCGCCCAGAATTCTGCACGGAACTCATGCACCTTCGGAGTGTGGCGCAAAACTGGGTGAAGGATCACTTACATCAGGCCGAAGCAGCTGCATACAAGTTAGATTTCGATTTAAGTAACCATCATTGTTGCCAGGCTGTCGAAGCGGCCAAGACAGCTGCCGATGAGATAGAAGATTTCATAGGAAGAAATATCGAAACCGTTCGGAAGGTTCCAAATTTGACCTTGAACCAGCTTGAGGAAGGCCATAAAGATTTCATTTCGCGTGTCGAACACGCCGCTTCGATGGTTGCGCTCTTCGCCCTGGAACTGAGCATCACCGGAAAAGTTATTCCCGAAGCCTAAGTTGTAGCACTTCATTTTATTTCTATACTTATTGACTCATTAAAAACAAGATATGATAGATTTGTTCCTTGTAGAACAATTGAACCACATAGGAGATCAAAATGGCCCGAAGAATTCGACGGCGGAGAAGGAATCCCGCTCGTAGACGACGAAGAAACCCAATCCAACTCAACCCTCGACGCAGACGGCGCCGTAACCCTGTTCGCAGACGGCGCAACACGGGCATGAAGCTTGAATGGGGTTCACTCCTCATCGGTGGTGCCTTGGCTTATCTGTTCCACGACAAGATTGCCGAACTTTTGGGTCAGAAGGCCGCTCCTAAAGCTTTAGCTGGCTTTGGTGCTCTCCAGATCAATCCTCGCGCTCGTCGCAACCCAGTTTATGACCCGTATGCCGGATTTCGTCGGCGCCGTTGAGGCAGCTGATGCTCGTAGGTCTACAGGGGCATTTTAAGGATCGAGGACTGGCGGCGCAAACGTGTCGCCAGTATCTCTCGATTGCCGAAAGAATTGGAGACAGTGATCCAGTCGAGTGGCTACGTCAAGCAATTGACGCACAAACTCCGATTGGGACTGTCCTTCCTTTTCGCGCAGCTGTAAAACATATCCTGGTCGCTGAAAAGGGTTTAACCCCGGAAGAGGCGAACGAATTGTTACCGAAGGCCACGGGTCGGCCCCATAAATTGCGCGACTCCCTTTCGGAGGATGCGCTTCATCTTTTTCTGAGTAAAGCCAAGAATTACGGTGAGCCCATTCGCACCATTTTGCTTTTGCTCCCGGAAACGGGAATGCGTATTAGCGAACTCTGCGATCTTCAGCTGGATGAAGTGGCCGAAAAGAAAGGAATCCGTGGATTCATCTTTCGCGGAAAAGGCGATAAGCAGCGATTTGTACCGCTTAACACGGCAGCTCAAACCCTGATTGACGAATACCTGGACAAACGCGGAGAAGACGGAACGTGGCTATTCGAAGGATATCGCGGCGGACCCATCCGACCCGATTCAGTCCGAAAAGTCACCCGAACTCTGAAAAAAGCATATTCCGAATTGGAAACACTGAGTCCGCACGTTCTTCGTCACACTTTTGCAACATTGGCCTTGAAGCGAGGTATGGACCTACGGACGCTTCAAGTGCTTCTGGGCCATGCGGACCTTAAAACCACAGCTCGGTATCTTCATCCTGATGCTGAAATGTTATTCGATGCCTTGATGGCCATAGAAGGAAAAGGAGAAGAGTCATGACTGACTTATGCTACGGGGTGTCCCAATTGAACATTGGTGCTTCTGGAGGAGGGGGCGGAGGAATCACCTCAGTCACCGGCACAGCCCTGCAAGTCGAAGCTGCGACAGTCGGCACTGCGGTGACAGTCGGGCTACCAACCAATGTCACCGTCACCGACACGCTCACTGCCGGAAATTTGGATACGAATGGGGATGAACTTCTCCGTGGATATGGAGTGACCACCGTCTTTGAGAAAAACAGGACGTTCACGCTCACTCGGCACATCCCTCTGTCCACCTCAACCACTGGCTCCTATTTGGACATCATTTCATGGCGCCCATATATGGAGGGTACGACAAACGATCCGGCTGCCGCCACCTTTTGGGGCGCGGTGAGCTTTGAGATCAATCTATACGGAACGGTCGGTGCGGTGGGCGAAGGCTACCGACGAATGGAGGGGGTAATTTATTTTGCAGGTTCGTCTGCTTCTTCAGCCGTGGGAGTCGTAAATAACACGAATGGAGCAGTCACAGATTTTCGCGTCAACCGGGCTGGATGGGTCAGCACACTCCAGTATCAGCTCAGTGGCGGAGCCATCAATTTTAACGGCGCCGCTTATGTGTCCATACACTTTGCGCGGGGTGCTGGAGCCAGCGGAAATGCAATCGTCTGGGATGTCACATAGATAGGAGTAAAAAATGCCTTACACAGGCCCGTCGGATGAAAATATTTTGATCTGGGAAAAAAATCAACTCAGGGGAAACCGCAATAAATTGCTGGATGAGTCAGATTGGACGCAATTGGCGGACGTGCCATTGACTGATCCTGAAAAGGCCGCCTGGGCCACATACCGCCAAGAACTGCGGGATCTCCCGGCAACGATCACCGATCTCAATGATTCCAATGGTATCGATGTGGTGTGGCCGACAGAACCGGCGTAAAAAAGGAGAAATCTCATGGCCTATCGAAAAGGGAAACTCATTCCCCGCCATCATCTCAGTTACGCAGGTGCCAATCCATCAAAAGGATTCAGTCCCACCACTATCGTTATCATCTTAGCGATTGGAATGTTTTTTATGTTGGGAAGTGCTGGGGGAACAGCTAAAAGTTCTGGGTGGTGATCAGAGAGATGCTATCCACTCTCCTCCTCGCATAAGCCCCTCGTCTATTATCCATTTGGTGTCCAAAAGAGAATCAATATCGCGTAGACCAGCTGCTAAAGCACGATCTTGGACATACGCCTCGATGCTGTATTCGTCCGGAATATTCAACGCCCAGATAGGGACCAGCTGTTCCGCCAGGATTTCAACCGCTCCTTCTGCTTGACTTCTGGTGGGTTTTCCTTCCTTGCTCAATGTGCCGTATGCCGCGAGCATAAAGGCCGAACCGTAAATTAAGGGATCGGTGGCGTACTTCTGCATCATTCCTTTCCGCACTTGACCGCGAATTGTGTAACGGATTCCAATGAAAGAAAGTGCGCCCAGGGCAGCTGTACCTAAAAATAACTTACCGCCCTTCATGCGAACACCGACGAGTGGTGGGTAATAAGGGGTTCATCAGATTCTCCGGTCGAAAAGGGTGACGCACTTGTCAAAACGGCGATTCCGATCTTCAGCTGTTTCGGCATCTTGTTTTGAGAAATTGGTGCAAATCTCTAAAATAGCGCTCTTGTTGAGCAAATTGGATATGGATTCACACTCTTTGGAAGTTGCGCTTTGAGCTGTACCCATCGCGTTCCTGGTGTTGGCACGACACCACATGAGACGACACAGTCCTTCTCCTCGTTTCTCAATGAAGGTATCGGAACAGATGTCGCGTAAAATATGAGTGTCGGTCAGTTGCTTTTCCACCTCGATGGTCTTCTCGATGATTTTGGTTTCAACGACTGGAGGCTTCTTGATGCACCCCAATGCTCCCCAGATTCCGCTCCCCGCTCCGATAATCAATCCGATGGCAATCATCCAGACCTCCTTTGGTATAATTTTAAACTGAATCATGTCACGCCCACATCAGCGCGGTAGCCATTTTGTCCAGGATCTCGGCTCGCGGCTCGTGAGTAAGATGCGAAAGTCCGGTCGCCAAGACTGCCACCGAATATCCATTGGGTTGGCACCGACCGCTTTTCCAATTCTGAACGACATTTGCGTGGAATCCGGTGCAGTCGCTTATTTGCTTTCCTTGCAGCTTGTGCTCCATCATGTAAGACATAAGCCAGCTGCCGAAATGCTTCGCTGCTTCCTTAGATTTTTCTTGGTCCTTAGTCACTGTGTCTCCGTTAAAAATGCTTTTAAGATCATCTTTTCGTCTTTGGAGAAGGCTGAACCCATCTTTTTCTTCGCACCAAAGTCGGGAAGAATGTCCAGCAGGTCTCTCAATTCTCTTTCCGCAGCTGTCACACTGTACACGCGCATCAAGATACGGCCTGTGGGAATGTGGGTAATGGCAAATTCTTCGATACTCTCCTCATGGATGCCCCACACGCCACCCACCGCGAGAGCCTCCACTTCTGTGGTTCCGCCGGAATGGACCACATCGTAGACGATCTGAGGCGTGTATGTTTGACCCAAAAATAACTGCGCGGGTGTGAGTCTTCGCGCAGCTCTGCGCTTTCTTTCTTGGACAATATCCTTACTCACTTCTCTCCATTCCTTTCGAATCAAAGGCATCCCCCGTTGGCGCAAAAGAGCCAATTCGGCGGTATAAACTTTCCAATGCGGATAGATGGCTTCCAGAATCAGGGACTCTCCTCTTCCCAACGTGTAGTCCATCTCATCGATCTGATTTAGCCACTTTTCGAAATCCTCCACCTTTCCCGTGCGTCGAACTTTTTCCAATAATTGCACATTTTTGGGAGTTTCTTCCATTTCCAGATAGGGAAGCTGCCGAAGAATATCTGACGCAGTTTTTTGCACCATCTCTGGGGGCATCCATGACCAATCGCTGTAACTGGCTAGCTGAGTTCGAATGGTCTCCCAACCCATTTCTTGTCCCATAATGTCCGTATCGAGAGCCGAACCCATTTCATCGGACAGTTCCGCAGCTGCTTCGTCTTGCGTGGCCGTGTAATACGCTCCGGGTTTGGGTAGCTTCGGCAGAGGACCTTTGATTCGGCCCACAAGTCCGGTGATGCGTACAGAATCCATAAAGATGTCTGAAGAGGGGATAACCTCTTCGACGATCCCTTTGATATTGTAGTTCTTCGTTCCCCATAGACTGCGCTTGGATGGTCCCAACCCAAGAAAATGGACCCGTTTAGGTTTTGTTTTCTTGAGGTAGGCTCTCATCTCTTGGCGTGTGGGTCGTCCTTTGTTGGTAGGAATTCCTCTAATCAGCTTGTCTGTCTGTCCTCTGAAACTTGGATGACTGTCGAACAGTTCCATCACTTTCTTTTCGTATTGTGCGCGACTGAATTCACCGCCTTGAATCGGCACAATGAAATTAACTCCCAGCTCATTCAGTTTTGCCAGCTGTGGCATGTAGCGTTTCATGCGCTCAAAACTCACACGTTGGTTTGCGATCTGATCGGGCGCTACAACATACAGCTGATCGCCAAGTGCTTTCCCCAGGCGAAAATAAGTGCGAAATACCTTTTTCCAGTCTTCGTGGGTCATGGGGTCCACAACGACAGGCGGTCCTTTCCGTGCCACTTCAGAAAATGCGCCACTGTCGATGAACACTTTCGTTCCGCGTGGAGCGCGTTCGTACTCTCTCAGGCACTCCTCGTCACAGTCCGGGACTGTGCTGCCGACATTGGCACCACCTTCGATGAAACCACGAATTTCGCCGGGATAATGCGTACCGCTCGCGAAATACGTCACAGACCTGGCTTTGGGTCTTCGAATTCGCGTTTTACGAGCTGGCTTTCTGTTGTGACGGTATCTCATCTGATATCTTGACTCGCTTTGTAAACTTCCATGAACTCCTGTATCTCAGGATCGCCTTTTCTGGGCTTCTTTCCGATTTCCCATGTTGAAGCGATATCGGGAGCTGAGTCACCCAGGAATTTCAAAAGACGTTTTGCCTGGCTTCGGTACGCTCTTTCTCCAATTCGGGCTCCGCTTGGGATGTGGTGGATTGAGAAATCCCCTCCATCATCTTCATGGAATCCCCAGACCCCTACAATTTGAATCGCATCAACCGTCACCGGCTGCTTGTCAACCAAAATCTGATATTGGGATTTTTTGGTTCGACGTGTGCGTTTTGGAGCTGCGGGTTTTTTGGTTGGTTTCTTCTGAGCTGCTTTCTTCTTCTTTTCATGGAGAACCAATCGATCTACAGCTTTCTTGGGCTTGGGCTTTGGCTTTCGTACAGAGCCAACCGCTCCCAGTCTTCCCGTTTCATGAAGCCCTCTTCGGCGCCCCCTCTTTAATTTTTCCCTGGGCTTCGGCTTGGGCTTGGGCAATTTTCCTCGCTTGAGCCACGCCACCGGAATGGTCATCTGCATCCCTTCGTGAATGACCATGGCCACAAAGTCTCCGATTTTTCCGCGATACATAACCTCTATGGGATATCCGGGGTCATGAGGCGATTCGGAAATTAACATCTCCCCCACCGAAAAAGATTTGCTTTTCTTTCCGGTTATCCTTCCTTCCCTTTCGGCACTTTCCGCAAACTCAGGAAGCGCATCTGCCAGCCACCACCTCACAGCTGTTATCCGATCTTGTAGCCGAAGACCCGGAACCAACTCCAACCCTTTAGCGTGAATCTGTTTCGCAGCTGTTGGAGAACCATCATCATATTTTTGGACTATCTTTCTCCACTGATCCTTTACCAAAGCATCCACATAGCTCTTGTTTTTCAGCCAATCCTCAAAAGATATCTTTGCCTCTGACTCTTTATGCAATCGACGCATCTGACTGTTCCAGATCATGTAGTCGGCGTTGGACGTGGGTTTGCCTTCAGATTGACGGTGTTCCACATAGGCCGCATAAATGGGCTGTATCTTCTCCTTTGGCTTGGATTTTTGTTTCTTCCGGCCCGGAGCTGGTTCCCAATAGCCGCCTTTGATTCGTTTGAAGACTGCATCCTCCAGCTCTTCCATCATTTTGTCGATGGTCGCCTGGTCAAATCCCCAACTTTTGAACTTTCTTCGAACAGCTCCCGGATCTTCCAAGGCATCGTCCGCAAATCCTTCGTAATCGTCTCCAAGTTTTTTCCGCAATTCCGCAACTCGCAATGGGGAAGTCTTGGCGCTGGCTTTGGCAACTTCGGACAGGTAAGGCAGATTGGCCACAACACCGTAGATGTCGTCCATGAGGTAATTAGCCGACATGATTGCATTGTCGGTCAGCTGACGCTGCCATCTCGACTGAGACGGAGCCCATCGAAATCCACTTCTTTTTAGGACTTTTCGAACGTCATCGGGCGGTTTTCCATCGAATTCCAGCTGAAGACGATTCATGTCCACATTATAGATGAAAGTGACCCCTTCGTCTGTTTCGAAAGTCGGTCCTTCCTCCAACACCGAATCGGAAACGAATGCCTCTCGCATCGTCCTGTCAGCCCCTTCGCGTTTCAGCAGTGTTTCGATTTTCTTTTTCCGGCTGCGAATGGTGGCACCCAGATTTGTCAGCTGGTACGGAGCATACCCAAGTCGCCCAGCAAAGTCGGGTTCCAGCAATGTAGGTGATTCGCCCATCGACTTGAGCTTTGCAAGCTTTTCGTCCTTGGAGAGCTTCTTGGAACGAACGACTCTGTTCGCCGCTTTCATGCGCTCACGGAATTGCTCCATTTCAATGATGTCTTGTTTCGCAGCTGCCACTTCCGGGGAATCTGAATTACGTCTGCGTCTGCGTGGGTTAAATAGAGACTGTTGTTGCGGTATTTTTCGGGATGATTTAGGCTTAGGCATGTCGGCTCTTTTGAGAAAGTATGGGATGGGAGGAAGTCGAAATTTGGTGGGTATTTTCATCAGGGTTCGGAGACGCGGGAGCGCTTTTCTGGAGTAATACAGCTCATCCAATTTATCCAGCCTCGCACGATGTATTTCGCCTCCGTAGAACTCATGATTGCTGGGCCTCTTGCACGCTGATCCGATCTTTGCTCCGCACTCAGGGCATACCACCAAAGGAGTGGTTTCTCGATTTAGGATTCGCTCAAATTCCTTGCACCATTGTTCTAAACTGAGCCACATTTTACCGCTTTTATCGCTCCACACTCCTCCGTTTTTCATATATTGGTACTGGTAATTGTCATCAGGTGAATGAGCAGAAAGCCATTCGAACATTGCCTGGGCTTTGTCTGGGGTGTATAAGAAAATTGAGACATTTCCGTTGCATTGTTCTCGTAAAGAAGGCGCGATGGTCTTTTTTCCGAACAATTTGTAGTATGGGAGCAAGAAGGGACTATTTTTTGCCGGAAGCTCATCGATGAATTTCAACATGAAGTACTTGTTTTCAAGAACGGTTTTCCAATACGGTGAAGGGCGCCCATCTTCCTGGAGAGGTCGCTCATCACTGTCACTGCTATTTCGCCTTATGGCTGATGGGCGAGCGTTCATCTCCTTCTCCTCAAATTGGGATCGAAGCCCTGTTTGAACACCATTGCTTGCTTATTGCTGATGCGATTATGGTCCTTCATCTGATCCCACAACGTGCTTTTGAAATAGCTGCCCGAATAAGTTCGCTCGATGGCGTAGTAGTCATTTTTCGGGTCATACATCCATAACGTATAAAAATCATCTGATTTCAGATCGCTCTTTCTATTGATCTTGTTCATGAGTGCGAAATCGGGATAGGTTTCGTGCTTCAAATCTTGTCTTCCGCCACCTGGCCACTCGACATAGACCGAATAAGTGTATGCCCAAGGATTGCCGTCCTTGTCGCTGCGGAGCTGCTCTTTTTCAGCGAAATCCACAGCTGCCTTTTGAGATTCCCATTTTCGCACTCTTCTCGACTTGTCCTTTACGTAGCCAGCTCCATCTGCACTCTGATACATGATCACATACGATGGCTCATCATCGAAAAGTCCCATTTGGCTATTCTTTCTCCGCCTTCTGGGATTGCGTTTTGGGAATGCCTTCTCCACAGCTGAAAGAAATTGACCACCGAGACGTTTTCCGAGCAGCTGATCGGCCAGAGATTCAATAGGCTTGACTTCGCCCACTGATGAACCGAACATTCGCGGCTGGCCTTGTTGCACGGCCTGAGAAATGTACTTTTTGAGAGCGACCGCCTTGGATGCGGGATCAGCTGCCCCAACCGCCTTTTTAAGGTAGAGACCCAGTCCAATGCCCATAGGCGTGAGCCCCTTGAGCGGATCTTCGATTGCGAACATTCCGGTCTGGCTTTTCATCTGCGGCATCGTCTCGATGACCCACTCCAATGAGTCTGGATAGCTTTTGTTCTTGACTTTCTGGAGAAATGCTCTCGCCTCCACCAGGTGAGGCATGAGATTCCATTTTTTCTGCACACGTTTGTCCTGGACAAGTCGATCCAGATAAACCAGAGCTGGAAGCAAACCCAGCAAAGCCTCTTCTTCTTTGACGCTGGAGAATCCTTCTTTGATTATTTCGGGCGGAAGAAATCCTGTGAGAGCCATTGATATGGTTTTCGCTAACACCCAATTGTCCAGACTCACTCTCATGCGCTGAGACCGATCCAGCTGCTGAAGCAGCGTATCTGTAAAGGCTGGGTTTTGGCTGGCGAATCGTTGCGAATTATCGCCAGTAACCTCCCCGTACCATTCGAATTTTGGGATGTACTCCGGTTTGAGTCCCAATGCCCTGACAAAGGACAAAGCTTCGCGGATTGGAGTCTCAGACCCAGCTGTGGACACTTGTGATGCCCCGGCGAACTTGACCGCTTCGTGAGCTGTGAGATTCTTTCCGTCTTTTTTGCGGATGACCCGAACCAGAATCGGACGTTTTGTCTTGGAGCCCTTGGTGTCGGGCCATATCGCTGGCCACAATTCTTGCCCTGCCGCCTCGTACAAGTCGAAGCGTTTGTCTGGAGCCATTAAAAGGGCTATTACGCGGCCATTTCCCGCCAATACATAGTATTTCCCTGGTTTTCCTTCCCAGACCACAGGCGCACCCAAAGTCGGGTCAGAATGGTGAATTAGAAGCCTTGTGGGATCGAGGTATTCTGCGATTTTTCCAATCTTGCTTTTTTCAGCTCGCGTGGCCAAGTCTCTCGCCTGGAGCGCATCGGGATAATCAGAAATCTTATGGAAATTAAAAGGCTCATTAGATGGAATGACAGGACCATGCCCATCTATTTTCGTGTCGATGACTTCATATTTGACTTTGTATTCTCGCCCCAAACCGTCATAAATCGGAACCCATCTTTTTCGTTTCGGAAATGGCTTCTTTTCTTCGACTGCCTGTTGAGCTTTTTTAAGAGCATCACGAAAAGATACAGCTGCAATATAGAGGGCCGAATGTTCATCACCTGTAACGCACTTGGAGGAATCTCCAGGCTCACAGACCTTGACATCTCGTCCTTCCAGAAAAGCCTCATACGTTGGATTTCTTTTCCTTCTTCTCATTTTTTCTCACCATCACTGAGTAAGGCCCATGTTGCTATCCCCACCATGCTGATTGAAAAATACAGCCAGAAATTATTGACTCTAAAAAATGGATTTAGATCAAATACTCCAGCTGTCGCGGGAGAATAGTCTCGCTTGGTGGAATCCTTTTTTGATGAGGAAGGAGCTGAGGGAGGCCGAGGAGGAGCTTTGTATTTCGTGGGAGTCGGGGTGAGAAATGTTCCCATCGTGATTCGACCCAAGTCGCCATCTGTTCCGATTTTGCTCGATGCGGTTTCGTTGTATTTTTCTTGGTATTGCTTTACCAGGGTTTCGAACGCCTTGTCGTATGTACCGAGTGTGAGTAGAGTAACGTCGATCTCATCTGAGGCTCCCAACCGCCCCACCGCATCTATGACGGCTGTTTGCAGGTAAGTGATGACTTCCCACTCGTTGTGGACAGCCTCCGTACCTGTTACAGTGACCGCCCCAATTCCGGTTTTTTCTTTTATCGAGTCGTCAGTGTCTCCAACCAAAAAAGAGTTCCCACTTCGTTTAAGCTTGAGAAAAATATCTTTCAGTTCTGGCGGCAATGTTTGTTTGGTTACTGCTCCGTAGTGCCCATAACTCATCCCATAATTCCCATAGGCGGGGTGAGCGTAAGTGTATCCATATCCGTTCATCGTCTTTTCCTTTGTGCAAGTTTTCCGATCACGATGCTCCCCACCAAGATCGACCCTAAAATGACCCAAACTGAAGGTTTTTTGTACCACAAGTCGGGAGGATCTAATTTATCCTTTTCAGAAATTTCCTGGTCAACGTAAATGTTCCTGAGTTGATCTGTGTCGATTTGGGGTTCTGGTTCCGGTTGGGACTCTGGTTGCGGTTCGGGCTCTGGAGGACGGTCCTCGTCTCCAATCATGACAATATCCTGGCATGAGGGAAGAGGATACATTCCGCAAGGATCAACTGATCGAGCAATAGCAGCTGAAGCTGGATTGTTCGGCGTGTAGAACATGACCCATCGCCAAAACTCCCGATCTGCCTGACCCGTTACAGGTAATCCGTGAGCGGCCTGGAACAATTTCAACGCAGATTCGGTATCGTCGTCAAAGTCCCACATCCATCGTGTTTCGACTTCGTCATCATCAATAATATTGGCATAGGCCGGGTCGCTCCACAAAGGGTTTCCTGGGATATTGGGAGTCGTGCAGCTGTAGATTCCCGTTGATGGATCATTGGAAGTCCCATCACACTGAGACCCGAAGAGAAAATAATTGAGCGCAGTCACAATTCCGATTTCTTTATCTTCTTCGAATCCATCTAAACGAAAGTACGGATAAGAATAAGTTGCTGGAAACCCCATCCCGAGAGCTGACATAGGACTCAAAAACTCAGGGTAATCGGTATCTTGATCTCCCATTTTAAGGATCGGCAAGGACTTACCTTCATAATTGGTGCGTATCCCCATCATCGCCTTCATTTGGCTTTTGCGATCCGTATAGGAAGGGCCTCGCGTTCCGGGTGGATATTCCGATTCAGCGCGATCAGCTGCCTGTTGCACTCTTTCTGCTGCTTTCCGTTCTGCTTCTCGTTCCGCTTCTTTTTCTGCCTCTTCTTGCTTTCCGACCACAACTGCGGTAGTCGTCGCTCCTCCCGCCACAAGAAAAAACAACAGAGCTGGAGGAAAGCCGTACCCATCCCCTGTTATGTAGGGATTGGCCTTTTTAATTCCCTCACGAAGGGCATATCTGGACATCGAAACCTCTCAGCTGGCATACGCTGCCAAAAGCACTTCGATGGTTGTACCTGCGACTCCGGTGGTAATGTTTACTCGCGTAAAATCGCAAGGCATTTCGAAAGTCAGGAGAAGCGGGGTGTTTAAGGCTGGCATGACAACGGCGCCAGACAAAGGAAGGTAAAGTTGCCCTGTAAGTGCAGCCGGACTCCCCCTCACCGCAAACTGAGGGATAATACTGGCCGGAACAGCTCCGGCTGTCTGCCGCAGCCAAAAAACAAGCCGGGGAAGTTGATTGGTGTATAATTCCGCATTGCCGTTGTATGGCCCTGGGGCTCCGCCAATAATTTCCTCGCGCCATAGGTTGGTCATGGCGCTCGATACGTTAAGGGCTCCGGACCCGTTTTGTTCTAAAACTGGCATCAGTAGTACCCGCAGCTGAAATTATAGATTGGGAGCGCCAATCCATCATTGATCGTTTTCACCGCACGAATTTGCAGCTGCCAAAACCTCAGAGGGGATCTTTGCCCTATGGGATGGAAGCTCAACAATACAGCATTAAGGTTATTGTTGACGTGAGTCGTGATCGATGTGGAAGGAAGTACCTGCTGCATGAGTCCCGATGTGTTGGGATGGCCGAATTCGGAGGCAAAAAATTCCATATTCGTCATGCTGTTGGCAGCTCCGCGTAGATTCGAAATCATCACGCGCAAACATCCATCTCTGGAACCAGTGCCGGGAGCCAGCGACCAGATGGGACTTGAATTGAATGCCGCTTGAGCATTTCCACCAGCTCCAACTCCTGATTGAGGCATCAAATTTCGGAGTTGAGGCTGAAGGTCAAAAATAGGTGATCTCCACGTTGCGGCTCGAAATCCAATTCCATCGCCTGGCCCAACATAACTTGCAGCTGAAATGGTGAATTCTTGAGCATTCCAGCCGCCAGCCGGAACATTGTCAGGCCGAGGCATTGGCATCGTCTGACCAGGATTCCGATTGGGACCGTGTGGATCAAAACCTTGAGGAAGGGGTCCGGGAAGTCGGAAAGTCATTCAATTCACCCCGCGACAAAGTTTCTTTGGCCTCTGATCTCAAGGCACACAAGCGTGATGTCGATTCGGACATTGGCACCACCAGCGCCCAAGCCGCCCAAACTGGCGAGAGGCGTAATTCCCAATATTAGGCTTCCGCCCTGGTCAATCGTGTAGCCCGTGGAGCCCAATTCGCCGGGATTTCCTAATCCATCACCCAAACATGTGCTTGCCAATCGCGCAGCTGTCATCAATCTATCTCCTGTCGTATATTCAATACGGAACAAGAAGGTATCAAGACCTCCAGCTGGAGTCGGAGTGGCAGCTGCAACCTGAGTCGTTTGATCGACACATTGGCCCTGGATGGCAATCAGACGGCAGGGAATATCGAATTGAACGGTTCGGATGGCTTCAACGCCAACCGTGAAATCGTTGTCTGTACCCAATAGCGTGGCGCCATAAAATCGGACCTGAGTCCCTACGTTTGGATTGGTTGAGTAAAAAGGAGAAGTCGGGTAGAACGGGAATCTAACCCAAGGAACTTGAGTCTGGCCGCCCAGCTGCCCCATGTTAGGCATATCGAGTTTTGCGGATAAGCCGGATGGACCCACTGGCGAGTTGTTGGGATGCGATCCGTATCCGTGTTGTGGCGGGATGGGTCTGCCGTACTGATCATATTTCATTTGATTCTGCCTCCGATGGTCATAAGTATTTTAACGTCTTTCTTGTCCTGTTTCTTACCTAATCTAATCAATCAAAAAAATCGAGTGCTACGCCGAAAATGAAAATCCCCCAGCTCTTGCGAACTGGAGGACTTTATGTAACTCAAGTAGATTAGAATCTACATCAAGAAATAGGTATAACTACCCAATTTCTATGATATTTTTGTAATAACCTAAAAGAGTGACGCGCAATGCGATGCAGTTAGCACCGACCTGAGCGGCATTTGTTCCGACCGATGCGATGATCGAGAAGGAGGTGTTACCTGGAAGGGCAACAGGATACTTGCGATACCATAATCTTCAGAGCTGACCGCTACGCCAACTCCCGCGCCATAATGCGCTGCTTTGGGTCGCCCCAAAGATGAGACCATATCATCACCATCGACATCATTCGTTATGGTGTTCTGCGCTTCGGCAGCCAAAAGCTTGCTGCCTACTCCGGTGTCCCGGATGGTCGTTGCACGTTCCCCACAAAATGGGGCTTCGCTCAGGATTGTCTCGGTGAGAGTTCCCCTGAGTTCACAGAATTTTTCGATTTGAATTTCTTCAAAAAGGGACATATCAGTTTATCCACACTTGGCCATTGCCGTTGTTCATCGCACCACTGTTTGCACCAGCAGCATTCTGAGCAATCGCACCAAAGACACCGCCACCTTGACCGATAAGGGCCACGGGTGCGATCTCAACAACTGTTTGAGTGAAATCCCAGCTCAAAACTACGTTGTTGAGGACATTTTGGATATCGTTGATTTCAGCTGGAATATCAGCTGCACCACCGAAAGTCGCACCAGCAACTGCCGCCTGGTTTCCGTGCATAACTTGACAAGCTACGCCGAAAACATCATAAGCAACACCCGATGGCACTCTGCCGCCCTCACGCAAATTGGTTTCTGCCAAACTTAAAGCTGCTCCATAACCTTGACCCTGCTGACCTTGAGGGGTCGAGAAAAGACGGTTTTGGTTAGGCATTGCGGCAGCGCCAGCGAAGGCGAAGGATGACCAGATTGAGGTTTCACCGAAGCGAAACAGCGATTTTGGCTGTTCAAAAGGAACCGAAGGAGCTTGAAGCCCTCCCGGATCGTATGGGTTATTTCCGTACATTTTTATCTCCATGTATGGCTTGGTTGATCAATGATTTGAACCAGCGAACATCAAGGCACCGTAGCCTCCTGGAGAACCAAACCCAGCTGCACCGTTTGCGGCACCAGCCAAAGGCATGGCGGTCGCAGAATGAGAAGCTTGAGACTGTTTTGCAGCTGCAAGTTCCCTGGGTACAGACGCGAGAGCTTGTTGTCTCAGGCGAGCGATAACTTTAGAACGCTGTTGCGGCGGAAGTGCCGCTATTTTTTGGAAGGCATCAAAGCCTACCATCTTGATCAGCCAGCCATAGCGATGCCCTTTTCGTCCAGCGTGGCGAGAATGTAACTTCTGGCGTTGCTGAAGCTTGATCGGGGAGCCAGGGAAAACATGCAAATAAACATGCGCCCCTTGCATCGCGGCTGAGACTTCATCAGGTGTCATGTGAGCAGATGCCATTTGCGCGTCAGCATAATTTGCGTCAGCATAGGCTTTCTGTCCCAAATCTCTTGTGTTTGCTCCAATCATGTAGAAACCGCCGTCACCGTAACCTTGAAATCCCTTTTGGGTAGTTGCGGGAGCAGCTGAAGCGGCAGTGAGAGCTTGAGCGGCCATTGCGGCTGCTTCTTCTCGCGCCACATCGGCAGCGGCTTTAACCAAGCTTGGGAGGAACATGTCAGCAAATACGCCTGTGGCGACCGCTAACGCTCCAATCTTGGCAGCTGTTGGAGTTGAAATAATCTTTTTTCCGAATTTGGTGCTGGAGAGACCGATAAGGCTTGCACCGACCAAGGCACCAGTGGTGAGGTACGGGGCTTTTGCCAACATCTTTGCGCCAGGAATCTTGCTTTCTGCGAGAGCTGGGATGAGACGCGGCTCGACAGTTCGGTGAACCATAGCGACAGCTGCACCCAAAGCGATTGGGGCGATCATCCAGGCTGCATATTTCAAGACTGGAATCTTCTTCGCTTCTTTCGTCACGTCTCCGATCAATCTCATGCCCTTTCCGGCGAGAGCCTTGGAAGACCCGCCCTGATAAGACATCAAGGCACCGTAACCGCCAGCATTGCTCCGACGACGACGAACGATACGACGACGAGTGGCGCGAATTGGATTTCTGCGTCGAGCTGGAGCGCGGCGCCTTGTGGCAGTACGCCTTCGTGTCGAGGAATTCATTCGCCTCTTCTTAGAAGAATTCGTCTTACGCTTTACCTTTCGGCGCTTACGTGTTGGATTCTTCTTCTTGGATTTTCGGTATTGGTCCGCCATCTTGGCCATTGACCATCCTTTTCCAGCGTTTTTCTTGGTAAAGCGCATCCATGCGGTCTTCTTTACAGTCTTGCGCTTTCGCTTACGGTTGATCTTGAGCGCGTTTCTGCGTAACCGCATACGCAATTTGTTGATTCGTGTTTTTCGGGTGTTTCTTCTTCTTCGCACGGTTTTTCTCCCAGGATTGCTTAGACCAAGTAAGTCTTCGACCGACTCAACACGAGCGGACGATGGTTTTAAGATGGTTTTGAGTTTCTTTTGTGTTTTCGATTTTCTGTCGGCTTTCGATTTGTGTTTTTTTCGCTTATCAGCTGCGGCCAGGAGTCTTGCAACATCCTTGGCGAGCTTCCCTTTCTTTTTGAGGCGCCCGTCTTTATCCTTCGTGGCGTAGGCAGTACCTGTGCCTTTTTTCTCGATCAGCTTCAGGGCTTGGGCCTTCGTAATCACTTTATCTGCAATGAGGCCATTGAGATCCCGTAGTGCTCCGGTACGTTCGCTGGAAGATGACCCATAGCCATCAGTCCTTTTTCCTTCCCCAGAATACAGCCCCTCTTTCTTCAATTCGCCCCATGACCAACCGACTTTTTTACCTTTTAGGCGCTTCTGAACACTCTTTCGTGGTGCTTTCTTTCCGCTAAGATACTGGTAGTACTCACTGCTTTTCGCAGCTTCCCTGTGGCGGTCGGCGGGAGGAGCCTCGTACCAGGTATTCTGGCGCCGACGAGGATTCGTCACGAATAAAGCTCCGGTGCGGGGCATTGGGTTTCTTTTATACAGAGTACTCAATTTTTTTCCAAACTAAAATTGCATCATTCAGATTAT
>Ga0208790_1000250_pt1 | contig 28159 bp, 15 predicted proteins | sample 10_taG_FD_184083 | JGI IMG/M metagenome (GOLD analysis project Ga0208790, IMG submission 184083) | Marine viral communities from the Subarctic Pacific Ocean - 10_ETSP_OMZ_AT15264 metaG (SPAdes) (version 2) | ecosystem: Environmental > Aquatic > Marine > Oceanic | place: Pacific Ocean | collected... | reverse complement strand
TCATCCTATTTTGGACATTGATGTCTCGGAGGTTTTCCTTGATGAACGGAGTTGACTCTCCATCGTCTTTGCCTGTACCTGCCCTACTTAGAAAGGTTACGCTCTCGGGGTTGAAGCGGTGGCGGGCGACATCTACTGCCCGTCGCATAGCGTCAAGGGATATGTTGGCGTTTGAGACGAGACGGAGGCGTGATCCCTCGCTCACCTTGGCGTTCTTTGGGAGTCTGCCTGTCTTCGTCAAAATAATGGTAATGAAGGGTTTTGGATTTTCCAGAACGCAGTGACGGACGCCGTATGAGTCTTTATTTTCTATTTCCCAGACGAGGAAACCCTTGTCGTTGGTTTCTCCGTGGTTCTGCTGGATGGTGCTTCCACAATACCTTTTTGTGGGATCGTTGTTTATTATCTGGTTGCTCTTGTGAATATCTCCGAGAAGGCAGAAGTCAAAAGGTTCCAAGTCCGTGATGGAGATATCCCCGTGTTCCAGAGTCCATCCGCCGTCGGTTTGGACGCCCTTTACTGCTCCGTGGTATAGTGCTATACTTACCTTATCTGGATCTGTCTTCTTTACTTCTTCCCAACCTTCCTCATCTGATATTGATAGGATGTGAAGATTGATGTCGTCGGATATTGGATGAACGCCTGAATCCAAATGATAACTTATGTTGGGATGCTGTAAGTTATCAACTATTGGAGTGATAGCGTCTAGTCTCCACGCACTTCGTAGGTTCTGATCGTGGTTTCCTGCGATAATCGTAAGTGGTGCGATATCGGCGAGGTTTTTCAGAAAATCAGATGCTAATGCGAAATATTCTGGGGATAACTGCGTTTTCGTATGTGCCAAATCTCCGCAGTGAATAATCCTGTCTGGGCTTTCATCTCTTACTTTTTGGTATAAATCCTCAAAAACTACTCGGTAGTTTCCGTGGAACTTGAGATTTCTAATGTGTGTATCGGATAAGTGTATTATTTTATACATTCAGCCCCTCTTTCGCATTCGTTGCATAGTATTATAACATATTTCTGTTATATTGTCAAATAAAAGATAATGCTGATTCTAGTAAATAATCTGTTCCCGTTATTGGGACAGCATTCTCTTTTCTGCGGAGGAACTCTTCTCTTCCCATCTCCGCTACATCTTCGTGTCCTGTTGTATCTATCTTATACACTTCCAATCCGTATGTCAAGAACAATTTTATCATTCTGTCTTCTTTCTTTCTCGCATCTGGATCAAGTGCGAAGAAGATTGGCGTGTCGTTTTGTGTTATCTTCTTGAAAAGCTTGGAGTTCTGTCTTATTGTAGAACCCAATAGTGGGACGGCATTCTGTCCCGCTTCCATAGCGTCAAAGACGCCTTCCGTTATTATCAAGTCCTCGTCCCATTCAAGCAGCAGTTCGTTGAAGACTACATCTTTTGACGCTGGTGGGTTGAGGTATTTGAAGTCGCTGTTTGTGAATGTTCTGGCGACATAGTAGTTCAAGTCTCCGTTGAGGTTGAATGATGGTATGATTATTCTGCCTCTATATCTGCCCTCGGTGGTGTATCCTATCTTCCAATACAAGATGTCTTGCTCGGATACTCCTCGGTTTCTGAGATATGTCATTGGAGACTTGTCTAATAGCGTTGTTCCGTTGCAGAGCGACTTGAACCCTTCTGGAAGATCTATTGGTTTTACTATCTCTTCGTTGTCGTCTGGTTCTGCGAACAGGTTATCAAAGTCGTTGATGTTTGTTCGGTTGGTTAGTTTGTCCCATTCTCCGAGTTGGGCGAAGTTTCCGAAGCGGCGGACGATGCGTCGGATGTCCCGAGAAGATGTTTCGCAAGTCCAGCACTTGTAGAAGTTCTTCTGAATATTTACAGATAGTTTCTTCTTATGGTGCTTGCAGAACGGGCAGAAGAATAGGTGCTCTTCGCCTGAACGATAGTTGTCGCCGAGAATGTCGGCAACTATTCTATACTTTTTCCCTTCCATAGTTACAATATAACACGGACGGAGAGTGGTGTCAAGAGTTTTATTATATTTCTCTTTCGCTTATTATTTGCCCTGCTAGTCCTATGACGACGGCATCTGCTCTGTCGTCTGTTCCAGGTTGCGGATTTCCCTGTCTCGTGATGTCGTATTTGAAGTCATCTCCATACTTCTCCTTCACCCACTCTATAATGAACTTTTTCTTTTCTTTGTTTGGAAGTTTTCTCGGCATCTTTATGCCTAGTGCTGAACGGGCGGAGAGTGGATTTATTTGGAGCGCCTCTATTTCAAACACGCTACTGACGATGAAGCTCGTCATTCCGTTGAACCTTTGGAGCTTTGCCATTGTGTTTGCCGTTGTGCGTCCACCTCCGAACATCATTGCTGGTGCCTCTATGTATACGTCCATTATAACATGCTTGTCGTCAAGTTGCAACATCTTTTCTTCAAAAATGTGTGCCCTCTGTTCTAACGACATGTTTGATTTCAGCTTTATTACTTCGCTGACGAGCAGTTCTTCGTCGTCAAGTAAGGCTATGCCTATTTTTGTGGTGCTTATATCAAGCCCTAATACTTTCATGATTGTCCTAAATATCTAGCTTCATGCGGATACTATATTCTGTATTTTCGTCCTTGCGGATAGGTGTAGCAACTTTTGCTATTCCTATGAGGTTTTTGTGTTCGTCGTATATTGCGACGGAGGAGATGTATGTCGTCTTGTGAAAGTCCGCGTCCGTGTCGGAGAAAGAAGACGAGACGACATTCTTTATCGTTAGTTCTCGTGGTTCAACATAGCGCATACTTGACGATAGAGGCGTTGTCTCTTGTCCATATGTCTTGTACGTTGGGTTATTTGAGTGGTTATACTCTCCCTTCTCTGCGTGTGCGAGAAGAGTAAGCGTCTGTGTTCTAGTCGTTCCTTCGAAAGATAGTCCGAAGCTTGAGGCGGTTACAACACTTGAGGCAAGTCCGTCGTTCATTCCTGCTCCGTAGTTTGCCCACGAAGCGGTTACAACTCCTGCTCCATTATAGTTCTCGCCTGCAAAACCATTGCCGATGTCCCAAGTTCCTGTTAGGAGGGCGAACCCTTCGTTGTATAGGACGACGCCTGCAACTCTGTCGGTTCCTACACCTTCGGTTTGGATTAGTTCTCCGTTTCTGTTTTTGTCTTTTAGCTTTCCGACGAGAGTTCCACTGACGTAGAAGTTCATTTCTACGGTGCCTTTCTTGATGGCTCTGCCGAAGACTATTGACGGAATGCTTATTAGGTTGACTGCCGCACTTCCTGTGTAATAGTCAAAGTTGTAATACTCGCTCATTGTTCTATAGTGATTGAGTGTGTTTTGCAGTGAGTTGAGGTGGTTCGCTGTGCCCGTTATGGTTGCGGCGTCGGAAGTTATGTATTCTCGTGAGATGCTTGCTGTTTGTGGGTAGGAGCCTGTTAGTCCCTGTCCTGCGTCGAGCGAGGCGAAAGAACTGCTGGACATACTTTTGAAAGATACCTTATCGCTCGACTTAAATATCCAAGGATACGCAGCCCCTGTTATTGGAGTGGATTGAATGGTTCCATATCCGTCGCTCCCTGACTCAAATGGGTATGTTCCAGCATCAGTGCCCAATGTTCTTACGCCATCGTACAAGTCAACGTCACCGCTGGCGTTGTTGAGGTAGACGTTTCCGTCGTAAACCACGAAGTCGTAACTTGGGTTCATCTCAAGAGTGTTGTGAAAAATGTCTGTATTTTTGAACTTCTTAAATGTCATTGCTCTTATAAATAGATGTCAGTCTGTATCTTTGCCGAAATGAACGCCTAAAACCTTGAGATAAGTAGTCATAAGTAACTTTCGTTGCTCGTCGGTTTCCAAGTTATACATTATCCAAGCGTATGACGACTCTATGTTCTTTATTTCTTTATCAACGTTCTCCGATTCATTTTCAAGTAAACCGAGTTGCTCTTCATCTGGTTCTGGAGTTTTTATTCCCAAGGCATTTGCGGTATCTACGAGGGCGAACCATTTGCCTGCTTCTGCTGCCTCTCTCGCTTTGAGGAATAGTTCTGTCTTTCTCTCTCGCTCGTAGTCGTCAAGTTTGGTGAGTTTGTCTGGGTGCGTCATTATTGCTATTTTTCTGAATAGTTTCTTGATGTGGTCGCTTTGCGTTTCGACATCTTCTATGTTGAAATCGATGTCGTCTCTTCTGATGTCAACATCTGTTGTTTCATTATCCATCTCTGGATCTTGTATCTCTATTCCGTTTTCCTCGCAGAACTTCTTTGCGTATTCTTCGAAGTCCAGTTTTGCTTGTTGGAAAACTTCCTGTTGATAATCTATTTTAGCATATAAATACTTGACTTTCAAAAGAAGATTGTTATAATCTTTCACTTTGTCTCTTGTGAAGTATTAGAAGTCGAGGCGAACTCGTAGGGTAACCTCTGTATTTGGATCTTTCTTCAGTGGTTCTGATAGCTTTGCTACTGCGAGAAGTTCGTTGTCTGAAGAGTATAGTCCGACGGTTGTGACGTATGACACTGGATTGTCGGTTGTGCTGTTCTTGACTCGGATTTGACTGCTTGAAAGATAAGTTGGGTTATTGCTGTAGTTGAACTCGTTGTGTGATGCTCGGCAGAAGTAAACGGTTGAGTTTAGCTCTACGGTATTGTTGAACGAGATGTTGTCTAGTCGGTTTCTGAAAGAGTCTGCCATCACTTCGATGTTTGATCCAGTTGCCAAAGCATCATAAGTTCCAGAACTGACGCCTGGACCCATGTCTGTGCCATCAAATATGGAACCCGTTAGAACTGCTACGCCTGCTTGATAATAGACTAGTCCTACGCCTGTACCTGCAAGTGCTTCGGAGCCTGTGTAGAGTATACCATATTCTCCCGCTGGAGAGTTTACTTTATAAGAGGTTGCTGCTCCGTGATCTTGAAGAGTCAGAGTGTCAGTTCTTGCCGCTGGGGTTCCTCCTGTAAGGAACGATGCAACGAAAGATCCTTTCTTGATTTCGTCTTTTGTTAGAAGGCGAGAGAAGTTTACAAAAATTGCTTCATTGATTTTAGTTCCGCCTAGCGCAATGTCGCCATCTTGATCGAAGTTCTGGATACTTCCTGTTGCGTCGTAGCCGACGAGGACTTGTGCCATTTGGCTGTATACATTTAGTTTCTTTGAGTTCTGGACTCCTGAACCTGAGAGGGATGAGTTTGATGCGTATCCAGTTGTGATGTCAAAGATGTGGTTTGCTGATGAACTTAGAACTGGATAGTCATACACGCTCTCGAACATTCCGTGAGAATAAGTCTTGATGTTGTTGTCGTCATATGTTCCAGATGTGATGGTTCCAGTGAGAGGTATTGCTTCGTGAAGAAGTGTTCTCGTGCTTGTAACATCGTTTGCTGAATTTAGTGTTTTGAAAGTTGTAGCCATTTTGTTATCCTTATGCCTTCTTCACGAATCTGATTGGTAAGTCAACTCGGTATCCAGTTGTAACACCTGTGATACGAACGGTTGTGTCTATTTGATAAACAGAGGAGCCGAGGGTAGCGGTTGAACCGAGTTGGGTGAAAAGATAAGTGCTTGAGTTCAAATCAACGGAAGGAGCTACAAGGAACTGAAGCCTGTTGCCTCTTGGACCTGCTATAACTTCACCGCTCATTGATGTGCCCGATTTTCCGAAGTAAGTCTTGTTCGTAGATGTTGACAAATAATATGTAGCAACATTGTCGTCATCTACAAATGAAGGTGTTGCCTGTGACGACCCTTTGGCGTCCCAGATGTTTCCAAACCTGTTGTCTATCTCTATCATAAACTGAGTTTCAGTCAAGTCTGCATCGAGAACGACACTTGAGCCGTCACCTATAGCGTTGGATACTATTCCCTGATCCATAACTATTGGATTCTTTGTGTCTCCAATGCGGTAGCCGTTGACGTAATCGCCAGTCGCTGCTATTGTAGAATCTTCTACGGTTGTTTGATCAACTAATACTGTTAGGATGTTGTTGGTGGAGTTGGATGCAAGTCCAACTGTGGTGTTGTTTACAATTTGTGGAAGGTACAATAAATTCGTTCTACTGACTGTCATCAACTTTGATTTCAACATAGAAGTATTGTTAGTGAACGCTTCAAGAACTGGTGTTTGCACTATCTCAATATCGTAGTATGCCGAACCGCTTGCGTGGTTCTTGTCGTATAGTTCATAGTTGATTTCATCGTCACCAAGGGCAAATTTAGCTATTTTGAACGAACCGTCGCCTTTAGCGAGTCTCATTCTGCCCGTGTCTGTTAATACTGCGTCGAGGATGATATCACCCGAGTTGTCAAGGAAAGCCATTTATTTTATTCTCCGTTTCGTTATAAATAGTATTGGATAGTAATAAACTACCAAATTTTAGTTGTTTTCATTCGTCTTGTTTGTTATATTGAGTCTTGCAAGTGAGATTTATGTCGAACTTCCTTCCTGTGTGCTTGGAAGTCACTCGTAGTTTGAAGTTTTTAGTCCAGACGTCTTGTTCTGCTTTGCCGAGGATTACTTCAGAAACATCGTAGGCAGATTCAGCAACGGGATTCCACCAATCGTGCGCGAACGTCTCTTCCATATTTACCAATGATTGAATCATATTTGGATTGATTTTCAGAAATCTGCGGAATGTTCTTGCGTGTGTAGTTTTGTCTTCTATTGTCGGGAATTGATACACCGATGAAAGGAAAAACATCATTCCATTGTTCTCCACTATCTCTACTTGGTATACTGGGGATGGGTTTGAGCGGTTGTCGTGTTGATCAATCGCTCTGAATGTGTAGTAGTATTTCTTATTTGTTTGAACTTTTGATTTCATTGACGCTGATGCGACATCTACTGCGCCTACAATAGCGTAGAGGTTTGTTCGGAAGTCTTCGTATGACTTTGGAGCGACATCGGTTCTGTATATCTCGAACCTGCCTGATGCGTCGTCATTGGCGAACCTTATTGGGGCATCCTCGTCAAGTCCTCGTGCTTCTCTGTATTTTTTGTAGAAGTCTGCGTCTGCGTCAGTTATTATTACGGGCATTTCTTCTATGTCGCCTGAGTTTCCGCTTAGATTTATGAGGAACTCATTGAATACGCCTTTGTATGGGACGAGTTCCACGTTTGGTGGGAGTGGCGCTGCGTCAAGTAGTCGTGCGTTTTGCTTGAATATTGGTATGCGGGCTATTTTGAGAGATGGCTTGTAGGTGACGTAGAACTCAACAGACGTTGCTTTCAGATCTTTAGTTTTATAACTATACTCAGTTCCAACGATAAATTGGTGAGCGAATATTTCGTAAGTGTATTCTTTGTTATATTTTACTTGCGTGTCGATATATCTTAGTAATTCAAGTTTCGTCAAGTTTGGTATGAATGTTCTCTGAATGATTTCAGAATTGTCTGGGGATGACTTTTCTATTTCATAGACGAGAGTTTCGTTGTATGCTAACTCACCTTCTAAAATGGCTGTATAGGAGCGAAAGTTGTCGGTTATTATATTTTGTATTTTCCCTGCCATTAGAAGTGCTCGGAGCGTGTCGAAGAATGACTGACACTCTTCATCGATTGGCTCTCCCATTATTGTTGCATTTTCTATAATATTGCTGTATACAATGCTTGGATCTAGATATGTCGCCAACCACATCTCTAAATCAACGAGTTCTACGTTTTCTTCACTCTGTTCGTTTATAAGTTGTTTCTCTCCACCATCGGTTTTTTGCGCCACTATTTCTTTTGATATGGCGAACTCTTTTGTTGTTGTTACTTTACTCATTGTTCTGATTGTTCTCCCATAGTGGCTCCCTCAACCTCTCCATCGTCAATATTGTCTTCGCCCATTTTAACTAACGTTCCGAAGGGATCGTCAATCTTTGGAGCAGCACCACGGTTGCCTGGTTCTGTGTCCTCGGGTTCAGGAGAATAGACTGGGTGGATAAGTAAATCTACAGAAGCTTCCATTGATTCATAATATGCAGTAACTTTAACAGTATGGGGAGTAGCAGTTGTTTCTTCTGAATCTTCATCTATAGGAGTAAACAACCCATCGCTAGTAATAGTTCCGTACTGTGTCGTGTTAATAGCCCACGTAGGTGAGATAGATTGCAATATCCCGCCTGAATAAAGTGTCGCAGAAAATTGCATAGATTCATCGCTTTCTGCTGAAATTTCTGGATTGATTTGATTGATGATTATATGATCGGCTGGAATTGTTTCTCCGTCGCCCATTAGGAGTCTCACTATATCGTCAACCATCCCCACATCTTCTGCTTCGGACATTAAATATGAAATATTGTTCGTATCCACCTCGATGTTTATATTCATAGGGAATAGGTTTTCTCGATTTGCATACGACATTAGTATTTCGAATGCACTGGTTGTGTCGTTTCTCTCGTCTACGGTACTATCCAGTATCGCTACATTTTCGTAGTCTTCTGCTATATCGTTCATCTCGGCTTGATCAGATAAAACATTGTTTATCCAAGCTCGGAAATAGCCTTCTGGCAATTTATCGGTGTTCATTTCATCAGACTCGCCTTTCTGAACTTCTGAGTAGAGATGAGGTAAGGCATTTTCAGGGACATTTGTTGATGTTATCCCCTCTTCGTATGCTTTGGCGAAGAAGTCGTAGTCTGACTCTACATCTGCTACATAGGGCTTACACGAGTCGGATATATTTGCGAACATTTCTAACTCTTTCTTGGAGAACGGAGTGTTCATTCGGAATGCGTGATCTGTGAAAGTTGAGTCGTCGGCGGGTATTAAAGGGGTTGGACGGGAAAAGCTGCCCCTTTCGGCTTCGATTCCTTGAGTGTAGGCTGTCCAAATATCTGATGCTTCTAAATTTTCAATTATATCGCCCCAATAACTTTCTAATGCAGTGGCGACATACGCTTGCGTATATTGGGAGAGTCCTATCGAGCCAGTGGAAGATGTCTCTATGAGTTCGCCGTCTTCTTCGAGTTCAAAAACGGTTGGTGCGAATATACCTTCCCAGTCTTCGTGCGCTTGCTGATTCCCAAGACTCCAATTCAAAAACACCATTGCAGATTCTTTATCGCTTGTATCTTGAACCCAGAATTTGCCGAACTCTGCCCTGAATTGATCTGAGATACCCGAGGGGCGTTTTTCTGTCAGAAATGGCGCTTGAGCGTCTCTCTTCAAAGGAGATTTTAAAGAAGTGTCTGTAAAAAAATCAGACTCTACTGCTAATAACTTTTTACCTAAACTAACCTCGTCCTGTTCGACGTAAGACTCAGCCGCAACGCCATCGCCACCGTCGCCTCCTGACGGATCTTCTGCTGGTGGTAGTTCATCATCGCATTTTATTATTGCCATTATTTCATCTCCATTAAGAAGAATCCGTTCGCCACTTCAAGTTGTCCGTCATCTTGCATACACAACATGGTTGCCCCCTTTATGCCGCTTACCTCTTCGATTGGTTTCCATTCGAGGGATTTTAGCATAGATATTGCTTCTCCAGTTGAACACATTTCCATATCTGCGGCTTGAGGTGCGACAAGCACCATTGTTCTCGATATAGCAGAAGTGAGAATAGGCGAAGACATGACTGGTGCGTCATCAATGGCACATGAAGCTACCACAGGATCTGTCTGTATCTTTGTGATATTGTTGACAGAGTGCTTAAAAGTGCTTGCGGAAGATAGCTTTGATGTCATTGGTGCCACTGCTGCGCTTATATCTATTGTCTTCACGAGACTTCCTATCGAAACTGTTGATAAATCTATTGGACTTAAGTTGTTTTTCAGTAACCCACCTGTTGATATTGCGGATGATCCGATATACTTTTCAGTTTTCATTGTTTCTTTCTTGTCTGTCTCGCACACAATGTCTTCAGAAGAAGGACTTACGAAGAGTGACACTCCTCTTGTTTGTAACATCTCTAGTGGAGTCTTCGCACATTCTGTATAAATAGTTTCTGGTGTGCTATTTTTAACCTCGGTGCTGGAATATGTGTTCAATCCTCCGCCTATGTTGCCCTTTCCTTTGAAATAGTCAACGTATTTATCGTCCCTGCATTCGACGCTTATAGTGTTTTTGAACGACTGTTTTATTTCTACTATCGAAACATTAGAGAAGCCAGAGTTTGCGGCTTTATTTGTTGTGCTGGATGGCGAGACTCCCGTCCCTGTCTTAGATATTAACCTTTCGACTTTATCTATGACGGCGTTTAGCCGCTTTTGAAAAGTTCCTATGCTCTCCTTCGATGCTCCACGAGATGCAATCAGAGAGGATGCTCTCTTGTATTCTACATCGATATCTTTCAGATTTTTAAAATAAGAGATAGCATCGACATATGATTTAGACATTCTATCGGTTGTTGATTTTTTTATTGATATTTTTACTCTTCGTCCTTTTGAGTCATAGTTCTCTGGAATGTCGAGGAGAGCAAGATATCTGTCCAACTCACTGCTTGTTTTGTATAGTTTTTTGAGGAGATTATTCACTGTCGGAATGAAACCATCTACGATTGATATGGAAAGTTCATATTGATATGTCCCTGCTGTCTGATTTGATAGTCCTATATCTGATGCTGTTAGGTATTTTATTCCGCTTGATCCTCCAGATACTGTTATCGGCACTTCTTTCATCTCATTCATAGAGCCTAACACTGGATGTGATATTGTTTCGTCGCTAAATACTTCTGGCTTTTGTGGACTACCTAGAGAGTTTAAAGACAGTTCTTTTTTTACTTGTCGTCGGTTGATGTTGAATGACAATATCTCGCTGTTTGCTGCGATTTGTCTCTTGGCGACATCAGCCATGTCTGCTATGAGGGCGGAATATGCCGAGTTGTCTATTGCCATCCTGTCCATATCTACGCCGAAGATGAAGTCTGCGTTACCAGAAATATCTTTGGTTATCATTAAGTCGGTGAAATGTGAGTTAGATTTTGTCATGGGGAACAACTACCTCCATCTACTGGCTCTTCTTCCACTACTTCTCTCAAGTCTCGAACATTGAACGAGCGTTCATCGGAATCAACCACTACTCCACCTATCATTATGACTCCTGTTTCATAATCGCCAGCCATTCCTTTGTACTCGTCGGCAATCGCTATATTGAAGTCCTCTGCCATCTGCTGAGTGTTTACTTGAATATAGGTAAAGTAGGAGAGATATGTCTTATTCCACGAAACTTTGTCGTCTTGAGTTATAACTTCTCCTGCTCTTACTATATCTGATAAGTCAATATCAAACACAGCGGAGTCTGTTGGGAGAACTTTTTCTGCTCGGAGATATGCATCCCAGCCCATGCTGTTATACCACTCTAAATCTCCCCAGTGTTTATTTGTTCCGAGAATTGCTTCTGGCGGAGCTACCATTGCTCCACTGCTCGGATCGTATATTGACAATATGCAGACTGCTCTAATGTATTCAGACAGTTCTCCGTCTTTGAGAAGATCAGAGAACGCGCCTTTGATTACTACAGATACTTTTACATATGGCGAAACGTCGAGTTCAACACTATCAACACTAATTATCGGTGATAATTTACAAGTCATATCTAATCTCCACACTCTGTGTCAGTTTCTTTTTGAGAATACGGACTTAGATATTGATAGTTTGGTTGAATGTCTGGACAGGCGAACTCTTTGAATGCGTATTTATATATGTCTTTGTCTGCATTGACGAGTTTTGGACATATTATATCTGAACTTATCTCTCCATCAAGTTCCAAGTCGAAGTAATATTCTACGAATGTTGAGTCTATTTCTACATCGTCTTCTTCGACTGCATCGACAAGAATGTCGTTTACTATCAGTATTGGTTCTTTTTTGAATACCATTGGGATGAGTTTTTCGGTAGCAATGTCGTCAACTGTTTCTGTCTCGACTTGGAATATCTCGACTTCAAAGTTGTCATTTCCCATTGGTGCATTGTCTTCAACTATCTGTAGTATCAAGTCGTCTTGTTCAATAGAGAACGAACTTCCGTCTGGTAACATTTCTACACTGAAGGTGATATCTAGTCCTTGTAAAACATCTTGAGGTATGCCGTCTGCCTGTCCAAGAGCTATTTCCTCCAATTCTCCTTCTGTAAATGTATTATCTATCGTCACTGGGGTTATATAATATGTCACCTCGGCACCTATTTGAGGAATCTCTTGAACTATTGACGAACCAGATGCTACTGTCGTCGGAGTAGTGCTTCCTGTCAACAATGTTCCGCCGAGCGTGTTTATGTTCCACGATGGTATCTTGTCCGAACCGAGGTTTGATGTGGCGAGGGGGCGAGCCATTATGCCAGTTCTTTCCTTGTCGTCTTGGAATTCTGGATCTTTTGATTGCATAGAGTCTAGAGATACGAAGTTATATTGCGTCTTTAGGATTGGAGTATCTGATTGTATTCTTACTCTCGCCTCATTTTGTATTTCCGCAGAAGAGCTATTAGAAAATTGACGGTCGTAGATAACATTGTCGTCGTGGAGAGTGTAATACGCAGGGTTCAGTTTTCCAATTGATAATAGATACTTACCATACTGGGTTAGCTGCAAGTCTAAGACTTCTTCTTTCTTGTTAAAAAATTCCATGCTGTATTAAATAGGCTTCCTTGGGGTTTATTTTAGTTTGTTAGTAGTTGACATTTTATCTGGAACACTACTGGGAAAAGAAGTGAGCGTTGCCTTGCCATCAGTTGCGATGAACTCTTGGACGGAACCCGCCTGAGCGTTTTCTGATGTGCCTTTCGACGATTTTGTCAAATCAGATAAATTAGTCTCTCTTATCGCTATATCTGTTTTAGTATTTACTGCGCCGAGCGACGAAGCTGCATTGGACATCACAAGTGCGTCTGCTAATTCTCTTAGAGTATCGGTTCCTGAAACTTTGTCCTTTGTGAATCCTATCTCTTCGTCTATCTTTACTAGTTCTACGAGAGAGAAGAAATCATAAGGCCAATTATAGTTGTATTCCTTGGTATTGTCTTTTAGCACTCCTCCAGCGCCTGCTGTCGGGAGTGCGATTTTTGGCATCGTCGTGACGACTAAACCAGACTTGTCTGGATCTGTAAGTGTTGGATTGGTTGCTACTGTTTTATCCCAGTAGTTTGTCTGAGCCCTTTGTTTTACTTTGAAAATCATCCATTGAAGCTTGGCGTCGGCTTTTTCTAAAAGCTCTCCGCATACGAGAGAGTGAGTCACTTGTTTCTCTTGCACTATCTCGGAAGAGTCTAATGGGGTTGTAGTGTCAAACGCTCGTCCAATGCGTGGAGGTAAGTTCTGCCAGATATCAGTCAAATCTTGTTGACTCAACTGATGCTCAAACTCAAAGACATACATCGCGAACGGATTTACATCTTCTGGGTTACTTACGAAGTCCATACTCGGAGGGAATACGAATCTACTCATTGCGTCTACCATTTTTGTTACCGAGTCGCTCATTGTTTCTCCGACTGTTACATCGAAGAACTGACGAGAGTTCTCAACTTCTATGAATGGGACTGCGACGACCGCTTCGCTAATGGTTTTGGAGGAGGCGACTTGCCCGAGTCTTTCGGACGTCTTACTGAATCCAACCAAGTCAGCTAAAGATGGGCTGTTTTCGCTTGAAAAGTTATCAAGCTCCATATAAATTCCCTCGTCACCTTGCGGGAGGCGTCCGTATTGATGCCACATCCCGTATGGGCGGGTTCTGATGCCGCCTTTACAATCTCCAGTATCTGTAATTGGCGTAGCGGAAGCGGAAGCATCGACGAAGTTTAATATTGGTGTCTCGAATTTTGTTTGGATACACCATCTGCTCTCTTGAGTTGAAAGGTTTACCCCTTCGTATTTTAATAAATCTTGAAGTCCGAGAGTTGTTCCAAATAGATTTACTGAAGCAGACACTTGAACAGCGTTATCATTAACTCTAAATTGAGTTTGTGGACCTTCTCCTGAGTCGGTGCAGTCGTCTAAATCTAGGTATCTGGAATATGAGGCAGTCGTTTGAGATAGTATCTCCTCAAGGGTGTGTTTCTTGGTTTCCGTTGGAGTAAACTCCAATATCGCTCTTGCAGAGCCATCATAGTAAGGGGGCGTGAATGGAGCGTTGTATCCATTTTGAGAGCCGCCATTGCCAGAAATACACCCGAACGATGGAGGACCGAATGCTGTTGGGCGAGAGTACATACATATTGTTTCTTGCCCGTCTGCAATTTGAGGATGCCCAGCGGAGCCAGAGCCGTTGTGAGATTTTCTCAGAACTACTCTCATTTTATAAGTAGTGCCTGCCTCGGCGACATTAAAATTCTCTTCTGTGTCAGAAAAGAATGAAGTAAATGTTCCATTTTTCAAGAAAAACTCTGGCGTCTCTGCTAAGAAATTATTCATAGCTAGTTTATACCTATTGTCACCTGCTCCGTTCCATTCTGCCAAAGCTTCCCCAGTATATCCTCCAATAGATGCAGATGGGTGCGGTTCCATGTCTGCTAGTGTAGTATTTTTCAGATATACTTGGGGTTCAATTATTGCCTCAAACGGCACCCTAGAGTGGAAATTATCCTCTTTTATATACCAACTTTCCTGATTAGTTGAAGAGGTGATACTGTAAGCACCTGTCATGATGGGGAAATCTACCGCTAATCCTGATTTCACAGTATTGTAGACAATACCAGGTGCGAAGACAGGAGTTAGGAAGGGGCGGAAAGAACCTGCTCCATTCTCTTGAACACCACCGACAGAACTAGATGCAGAACTGGAAACATGTTCTCCATACGATGACGAAAACAATGTCGCCATCTGCACAGTCCTTGTTGCTGGGTAGAATCCGTCGTATGGCAGTAGTTTTAGAAGTGCCTTACATTTAACTGTTATATCTGTTGCCTTCATTCCCGCTTGTTGTTCTGCTTCACTCTCAACTACATCAAAATATTTCATGAAATCAGAGTGACTGTAGACTGTATAGAAGTTGTCGGTAGTAGATGACGAGGCAGAAACAGCGCCTGTAATGCTGAATAACGCAGAATCTTCAAACGGATTGACTCCGTTTATGAGATAATCTTCTATCCTATCGCTCATTCTGTATTCAGGGACTATGGAATAGTCTTTGCCCTTGAGTCTCATGTTCTCCACGTATTCTCCATACGAGTCGTAGAATGGAGTCTTTCCAGATTGTGCTGCGGTGTCCCACGGAGCATCGCCAGAGAATGGTATAATGCCACCAGATGAATTCGTTATGAACGATGAGAACGGAAGCGCCGTAGCGGGGGCTGCGTTAGTGTGTCGTCTTGTATATGTCGCAGAGGCAGTTATGTCCGCCACGGAACCAGCGACGAGAGGACATCCCGCTGTTGGACCTGGACGGCTGTGAACTGTGTTATAGGAATTTTGTAGAACACCTTCTGTTCCTCCTTCCGATGCTACTGTTGCTGTATCATCTGGATCTAGGCGTCCGTCGAGATTCCACATACTCTGAGATGGGATAATATTTCCCATTGCTCCTACAGCATTTTCTTCTGCCCTGTCGCTTCGTGCGTCACGCCAGAATGGGCAGACATATTCGGTTCTGCTTCGGATTTTAGATAGATAAGTGTTTATTGCTTTAGGATAGACAGTTTCTGTGTATTTTATACTTTTTAAGTCTCCGACTAATGTTCCGTCTGCGAGTGAGCCTAATACTAAGTCTGCTCCGCTCTCGCCGTAGTTGTACAAGTTGAGATTCATGTCAAGCTTGGAGTTGGAGAAGTGCGATTTTTCGTTGGCATAAGTAGCGTCAATAGTTACTGATTCTATCTTTCCGCCTATCTCCATATCAACTTGGAGTTTTAGCGGAGCGTATCTTTGGACTATCGCTGGTTCTCTGTAGCTGAGAACTGATCTGTCTGTTGTGACATTATATTGATCTAGGATTCCGAATATGTCGCCATCGTTTGCTGGAGTTGGGCTCCACTTGTATCCGAGGTATCCAGACTTTCTGCGGGTTACTTCCCTTGTTGTCTCAGGATCTATTATTGATACTGTGTTGTTCTCGCGCATATTTCTAACGAGAGGGTGGTAGCGGTTGTCTATTTGCTTCCAAGAAGGGTATCCGTATGCACCGTTGCGATGAAGCATTAGGGCGTTGAAACTGATGTTTGAAGCAATTGTGTTGACAAAGAGAACGCCTTCTGGAACCAGTCCTCCATCATATGACACTATAGTTCCTCCCGATGATGATAAAATGTTAAACTCAGTTCCAACAGCATCATGTACAACGCTGTTCAATCCAACGAAATCAACTGGCGGCAGTTCATGAACTGTTGTAGATCCAACTGTTGGATCTTTAGTATAGCTTCCTGAATAGTCGGGCATGGATGAGGATACAAATGTCGGTGTTGTGCCGTGTCCGAAAGCGGTTACGCCTTCTGATAATGAGCCAGTAATCCAAGAGTATTGGGAGTCGTTTTGCGGGATGGCGTGCTGGATGCTCCAGTTGTCGTAAGATGACGCTGTTGTATATGAGCCCTCTTCTCCTTCCATTCTTAACAAGGCGTTTCTGTTTATCTTGTGGAATGATGGAAATTCGGAATAGCGTGATGAGACAATGCTGCCGTATGTGGCGTCAGAACCGAATGGACCTGCGTGGAGTGAGGTTAGAGTTCTTAGTCCTCGTCGGTGTCCGAGGTGATCGTTCACTTTGATTGTATCGTTAGTGACGAAAGCTTGGACATCTTCGCCTGAACCTGAACCTAATACGGAAAGGTTTCTCCAAGGGAGGGCATTGTAGACTGATTTCTCTGCCGCCATTACGTCAAGGAAGCCGAGTGAGTTTATCTCTGGACCACCTGGTGCTGAGAAGCGTTCAACTATTACGGCATCTTGGACGCCTCTGTCGGGGAGAGGGAATATTGTTCTTTTCTCGGGAGTTGCTGTCTTATGGGGGAAGAACCTGTTTCCAACTCTTCTCAATGCTTTTACATTTTCTGCTACCGAGAGGACATTGGCTCCTGGTATAAATGTATTTCCACGGGAGAAGTTTCCTGAGTAAGGTCTAACTCCAACCATTGTGTGAACATTTGTTGTTTGAGGGAAGTCTGTGGCGTATCTTTCTGGGAGGAGAGAGGCTGTGTGATTTCCTAACCAAAGGTTGTTAGTGCTTCGTCCAGATGTCTGAACTATTTCGTAAGTCTTGTTGTAGTTTGCGAGAACTCCGTCTGCTTGTTTGATGTTTTTGATGTTGACTGGGCGTTTTGCTGTCTCTTCTCGGAAGAACCATGCTCTTTGACGAGTTGGATCTGGGTATGGACCGCCATAGTCTGGACCTGTGAGTCCTATTGACGCTGTTCCGACAAGAAGTCTCCAACTCTCGGGGCGGTTGTATTGGTTGTCGGTTCCGTCGTTTAGTGATATGTGGCGTGATTGGTGTCCACCTACGTTCACTTCGGTGAATGTTCCCTGCATTGGAACTTCTGCGACATCTCCATAGGAGTCATTGTGTAAGTTTGTTATTTGGACGCCTGCGTGGAATCCGCTTTGAACTGATGAGTTATATCCACCCATTCCCGCTGATGCGCTGTAAATATTGAATGGTGCTGCTATTTCGCCTGTTATGCCGTCAGTTATGCCTCCGTCATATGTTCTGCCGTCTCGTGTTCCAAATGACATCTTTCTCTTTGCTGGGATGTCGTCGTTGCAATCTGGGAGAGACTTTACGTCTGTTCCTTCCATAAACAGAACATTCTTTGGAAGCCCCATACTTGTCATTGGACCATGTGGCATGTTTATTCCACGATACAAGTCTGTTTTCTTTGCTGACGAGTAGTTTACTCCACCTCGGATTGCTGGGTTTAGTTCTACACTGTTTCTTTGAGGTGAAGTGTAGCTTCTGTTCGTGGTTTGGAGTTTGGCGTTTAGTATTGCTGTTCTGCTTGCGTCAACTCCTGCGTCTCCGCTACTTATTGGAGCGTCTGTTCTCTCGGCAAAGTCGTTCCAGTATTCGCAGTTCTCGTTTTCTAAGTTTGAGATGGGGCGATGGGCGTGCTTCCAAGATGGGAGAGCAGTTGTGTTCTCTGCTCCACCTTCTGTTGATGCGTGCTGAGTTAGTGTCGGGAACTTGTTCCAATATTTGTTTCGCTCAAGGATGTGGCTTTCGACGATGTTGTCGATGCCGTCGCTGTGTCTTGCGGATGCTGGTGTGAGTTGCATAAGCATCTCTTCGAGTGTCGCGTCTATCCACTTGTAGTAGTTGACGAACTTGTCTAAGTCTGGTGTGTTGCCGACTCTCTCGAAGAAGAACTGACGGATGTGCTTCAGTCCCTTGTATTCTTGGCGGTATCTGTTCTTTGGTTCTCCGACTAAGTTGTTGAAGTCAACGATGGAGCCGAAGTAGTTGATGATCTCGTCGGAGATGACTTGATACATACTCTTCTCGAACGAATAATAGGTGCTTGTTGGGCGAGTTTCCTTTGTAAACACCTCTGTCTCTTCTTGTGATAGAACTCGGATGTTATCGTCTCCGAATACCATCTCTGGAAGTTGTTGCTTTGATGCGTGGAGGTATTGGTTCTCGACGACATCTGTGTCGCTTTCTGGGAAATCAAAACCTTTCCCCGTGTGTTGCATTTTCAGTATGTTGCCTAACCAGCCGTAGCGGGATGAGTCGGCGACTGAACCTGATGAAATGTCGCTTACTACAAACTCGCCGTCGGTGTCGGATGTCGTTACGCCGTCGAAGTCCCAGAAGAGTGCGAGAGTTTCTATCTCGGGCACTTCCAAGTCGGGCAAGTCTGATTCTAATAGGTATGCTCCTCGGTTTGGACGAGGGTGTCCGAAGTTGCTTGGGTCTAATGCGTGGTATTTGATGGCGGTATCGTCAAGATAGTCCATCCAGTATCGGAGTGAAGTTGTCTTTACATCACTCTTCTGTAGCACGCTGCCCGTGTAGTTCGTTCTGTGGGCACCTACAAAAAGGCGCTTTGGTGCTGTTAGGAAACTTTCTGCGAGCGTCTTAGAAACGCTGCCAGAGAGAGAAAACTCGTTCATCTTTCTGTCGGCGATGTAGTTGACGCCGTAGAACTCAACGGTGTAGTCGTTGGCGGCATCGAGTGCGCCCGATGCGAACGAGTGAGGATATCCGTGTGGTTTCAGCCTTACGGCAAAGTTCCACTTGGAGTTGTTATATGTGTCGAGGTAGTAGTCGGTTTCTATTTCGCCGAGAACTGATGACGACATGACGAACTTGGCGTCTTTTGAATATAAAGTGTCTCTTGCTGCGAATACTTGGAACTCTGCGTCATCTGACGATGCCCAAGTCATATCTGCGGCGTCGGCGTCGTTTGCCGTGTGCATACCGAATAGGGATGCTGATAAATGTGGGAACTCTTGTGTATCTGCGTGTTCTTCAGATGAGCCTATCTTCTTTGGGAAGACGACTTCCGTCTCTATAGTTATTGGGAAACCATCTTCGTATGCCGCTGAGTCTGAACCCGAGATGAAGGAGACTGTGTTACTATCGCCTGATGAAGAGTTCTGATAGACTGTTCCGCCGAATCTGTCAACATGGTTGAAGTTGACTGCTTTTGTTTTATGAGAGTCTGTTCTGTATTTAGTCTCGAACTTGTATGTGTTGTTGTCTGCGTAAGAGTTTATTCTTATGAGACTGTCGTCAACTCCGAAGCATCGTATCAAGTTTCTGAACGCTTTCTCGGTTCCTTTTGACTTATAGATGTCTGTCAGGTTGTTGAAGATGTTGTTATAAATGAGGTTCTTGACGTCGTGGATGTCTTTTTCGTATTCTTGTGTCTCGGACCTATTTGCGTAGTATTCGAGGACGCTGCTGTTGGAAAATAGTTCTGGTGCCGTTAGTCCGTGTGAGCGTAGTGCTGTCTGGGCGTATGGATATGGCTTGTATAGTTCGCCTTGCGTGCTGCTACTTGGATAGGATGCGACATTTAGCTTAGGCAATTCGCCGATGAGTAAGTCTGTGTTGTCGAAGTAACTTCCCATTATTTGGGTTAGTATCTTCAAGTCTCCTCTGTCTCCGTTTCCTTCGTCTTCGTCTATTATCCAAGACGGCATAGTGTAAAATAGAGATGAATTGTTCTCATAGTCCCATACGGAACCTGAACCTTGTAGTTCGGTTGCGAGGGCGGCAATTTCTGGGTGGATAGAATGGATAATAGGATCTTTGTCTTCTGTTCCTGCTGATGCGGCATCTATTGCCGAACTTGTACTACGAGCAGATGAACCTGGGTATCCTTCCCAAGTTCCGTTTGAGATGCGTCCTGAATAGTCTAATATGGATGCGTCGGTTGTATCGTTGGTTGTTATGCCCTCGTTGAACTTGTAGTAAACGCCCAAGTCAAGGTTGGCGTCGTCGGTGTTTGTTCCTCCGCCGAGGTTTGAAGTGAACCAGTAGCGTCCTATCTCTTTTGACGTTCTGCGAGTCTTCCAGAATCGGAACTCGTCAAGTGAGCCAGATAGCTTACCAGAACCTGCTGGGGCTGATGAGCCAGAGGGCTCTGTTATGAGGGCACCGAGGCGGGCTTCTATCGGGTTTAGTATCTCGCCGATGTTTGAACCTGTGGTGAGTGTATCGTTTAGCGTTCCGTTTTGATAGAACTTTGTAACGATATCGCCAGTTGAGCCGCTTGCGAAACTGAAAGCGCAGTGTTTCCAACTGGATAGTGTGTCTTGGTCAAGCCCTGAACCTATCGACTCTTGCGAATAGCCTGTTGTTCCAGACATAACAGTGACGAGGAACGGAGAGCCTACTGAACTTGTTAGTTCTATTCTTATGCGTCCGTATGAGGCGCTTAAGTCTGCATCATCGTAGTCGATTCCGTTCCACAAGTCAAAGACGACTTGTTTTTCGGTTACGGATGCGTCTATTGAGCCTGTTTGTAACCAGAACTCTACCGTTACGCCTTCGTCTATGTCGCATTTGAGGTTTGACTCTCTTGTTGCGTCAACTGCGCCCGCTGACGAGGTTACGGTGTCGTCCCAGACATTTGACTTTGAGTCAAAGACTTCTTTGAGCGTTACGCCCGTGAGTGAGTCGTAAGTTGTGTGAGGTCCACCTTGGAATGAGATGTATTCGTCAGTGGTTGTAGTTCCGTATCCATCAGCGGTGACAGATGTCCCGTTGTAGCCGTCACTGGTTAGTGTTACATAACCTGTTGTTTTGGGGTAGCGGTTGTCGAAGATGTAGGTGTCTAGGAGAGTTGAGTTGTTTTTCCACTCTAACTTTTCTTTTAGAGAGCCATCATAAGGATATTCGTTATATATCCACTTGAGAGCTTGATCGTAGTATTCTTGTGCCGAGCCGTATTTGGCGAAGTTCTCTGGTTTGCCAAAGTCTACGTGAGGCTCAACTCTGTTGGCGTCTTCGAGGAACTCTGCGACGTATTCTGAGGACTCTACATCTAATCCAGAAAGGTTTTTTGAGGATACAACTTGATTTGCCCTCTTGTCTTCGTTAGACATATTATTCCTCTACTCTAAACTTGAATACGTCTGGGTATTCGTTCCATGCTCCTGCTCCACCGTCGTAGAACGCAAACTTGATTCCGTATCCATATCCTGCTTCGAGCATCGACATGTCTAAATCGAAATAGTTTCCTGTAGAATCAAACGACATTTGAGTATGCAAATCACTTCCTGTTCCAAATGCGACGACATCTAAGTCGTCAATGAGTCTAACAACTTTGAATGAACCACTCTCAACGATGTAATTCGCGGGTGTTGAAATGGCTGTAGTATAAATAGTTGGGTTCCAGTTCTTTTGACGAGTATAAAGTCGAAAACGAGCAGTTTCGTTGTTATAATAAGAATCTCTAAGGTTCGTAATATTCATAACCATTTGTGATACAGAGTTTTGCTCTGAACTATTGAGTGAGTTTGGTGTTATTGAACCTGTGTGATACTCGGTTGTTCCTGCTAAGTTAGTCCAAACATCGTGGATAGTTGTGAGAGGGCTTGCCGAGGCTGTGATGGCTAAGTTTGCCGAATAGACGCCAGTGGAAACCCAAGAACCAGTTGCGGTTGTATCAAGATTAGTTGCCACCCCTCCGCCGACTGGGAGTAGAAGTTTCGATCCAGATGGGGCATCTGAATCAGATGCGTAGAAATTTACATAAATGCTGTCGCCTGAGCTTATTCCTGGGATGTCAACGAGGCGTCCTCTGGAATAGTTGTAAAGGTAAAGTGTATTGAGGTTGTCTGCTGCTGGAGCGAGAGAACTGCTGTAGTAGAAGTTGCCTCTGTCGTCCTTTGTTGCGGAGTTCCAGCGGGCTTCGAGAGTCGGGCGTTTGAAGAAGTATTGAGAACCCCTTGCTGAGAACTTCTTTGTGTAGGAAGAGGAGAGTGCTGACTCGTTTTCCATTCTTATGCCTACGCCATGAATGTCTCCCTTTGCTCCGCCAGATTGTCCCTTTATCCACTCTTCAACAAGATGAGAGATATCTACTTCAATATCCTCGGTTCCGTTGTCGAAGTATACCGTTGAACCCGTCGTGGAGGCGTGATAGTCGCCGCCTGCCGCTGTCCATGCAGTGACACCACTAGAAGAACTTGCTGCTGCCGTCCAGTTACAACTTCCACTATCGGTATAACCTTCCATGTCCAGTCCAGTTCCTTCGTCCCAAGAACGAGAGATTGCAGATATAGTCATATTGTAGTTCTTGGGGAGTGTGTTTGGGTGGACGACATTGTGAACTCTTAGGAACCAACTTACGCTTCCGCTGGCGGGAATAGTGCCTGCGCTTCTGTCTGTGGTAATTGTCGTGGTTACTGGGAAGTTTATCAATACTCGGGAGTTTTCTGCCGATGAGGATGATGCTTGTCCGTAAATGTGGAAGACTTCTAGAGAGTCTGCCAGTCCCATATTGGAACCAGTTCCTCTTGTTCTGAGGTTTGCCTTGTATGCGTTGGTTATTGTAGTGTCGGCATTTGCCGTGTATCTCTTTATTCCCATTATTTGACGGTTCCTATAATATCGGTGTTTGGATATTTCACCTCAAATACGACGTTCTTTGGTGCCCTGACGAATCTTCCGTCTGGTGAAGTCCTATTTTTGACATTGAAGTTGATGGATGAATATGATGTTCCTGATGCCTTGTTTACTTTTACCCATGTTGCGTCGGCAACCTGTGGGACGGAGTTGAGTGCTGCGTATATGTTTGTGATGTTGAACGCCTCTCCGATATCCAATTTTGAGGAGAATAGCTTGCGTAGGCGTCGTGTACAGGCGTCGAGAACTTGTGTGGTGTTGACGCCAGAGACCGCTACGACTTCAAAACTGACTTTGAGGTTCACGACTTTGGCGTCGAGGATGTCAACGGAGTCGTTGATGACTCTCTTTGAGTTCAACCAAGTTTTGATGTTCTGCTTTAGAACTTCGTTGGTTGCTTGGAAATATCCGTTTACTTCCGATATAACATAGATGTTTATGTTACGCAAGTTTGAGTCGATGTCTCTTACTATCGAGCATCTCTTTACTCCGCCGAAGCGGGGAGGCATAGTTAGGACGAGAGACTTGTAGTCTTCAATTGTGACTGCTCTGTTTTGAGCGGAGTGTGCTCCAGAGATAAGCTCTCTCAAGTCGTTTATGTTTGGAGCCGAGACGTCGCCTTGGATAGGACTGTCGTTAGTTGCTTCGATGCTTGCTCTAACTGCCGACATTTTAGATGATACTAAACTTGTTCTGTTTGGGAACTCGACATTTGCGCCGACGACTGTTGTGATTGTATTAGCTGCTGCGTTGGAGTTCTGGGATGTGTTGGCTCTGTAAACGACTCTGATGTCGGTGTTTGCTGGAGCTATTCCGAACTTGTCGCTCTTTACTAACTCTGATGGATCAAATGACTTGTCTGTGACATAGGTTCTTGAGTGTAAATCCATTACGATATCACGGGGTTCAGCCATTGATGCCGATTTTAGTTCGGAGTCTGAGCCGTAGCCGAATAGGATGTTGGTTGCGAATCTGTCTCGTTTGACGACGAAGCGTCTTGGGACGATGATTGGCTTTATTACTGTTGGGGCTGTGACGTTGGTTGTCGTGTCGTTGTTGGCGATAGAGGTGAAGATGGTGTTCTGAGAGAGATTCTCAACCTCAAAGTATTGATTTCCATTAGAATCGGTTACTGAGATTATCTCTGTGACGTTATTTCCTGGTAGTGTTAGTTTTCTGAACTTTACGAAGTCTCCGAGGTTCTTGAAGTCTTTCACTCGGTTTTCGCCAGAGACAACTTGTCCTGCGGCTCTTACGGCATAATAAGTTGGTTCACCTGTTGTTGGATTTGTTTTGGCGACGACTATTTCGTTCTCCGATGAAGCGAAGCTTACGTCTGTCGTGAGGGTGAATAATGCTGATGCGGTTGAGGATAATGTTGAACCTGCCTTCAATATGGGTGCATAGTTCATGTCTGGACCAGAGGCATCGCTGTTTGCTGGTATTAGAGCGTAGAGAGTTACGACTCCGTGAGTGGCTCTTGCACCTTGGTGCTTGTATCCTACTGTTTGTCCGTGTTTGAGGACATTTTCGTATTCTATGGCTGTGGATAGGAAACTTTCGTTTGCTTGGTAATCAAGGTAAAATGAGAGCATGTCGCTTGTGTATGCGACGGAATCCAACATGAGGGCGCCGAAACCTGCGGTGGAGAAATCCTTGAACGTGTCTGGATAATATCTCTTTGCATATCGTAGAAGATCTTCCTTGATTGTTTGGAAATCTCTGCTTAGATAGTTGATGCTTACGTTGTCTCGTTTGTTACTCACTATTTTTGCCCTCTTACTAAATACTCATTCAGTGAATATTTTAAACCTTTATATTTAATGTGTCTGAAACGAAAGCGGATGGTATTTCGTAGTTTATAACAAGATGCACGTAGTTTGAACTACTTGAACTCTCAAATGAACTCCTTATCTCTTCTCCATTCTCGGATACGAACTTGATGGAGCGGATATTTACGCTCGGTAGATAAGTTCTGACTTGTTCTTCTATTTTTCTACTGATGTCTGATAATGTTCTCTGAGTGTTGTTCATAAACAAGTAGCGCCTAAGCCCTACTCCGAACTTGGGATGCATTATTCTCTCACCTGGTGATGTTAGTATTATCATTTTCAAGTTTTGGCGTGCCATTTGTTTGAGCGTTTTGTTCAAGGCGATGCCGTCAACTGGACCTGTATATAATGGTAGTTTTGGTGATATTCCCGACACTTGTTAGTTCTCCGCTATATAAGTAGTTTCAATATCTATTATGTTTTCAACTTTTCCAAGAACGGATCAATGTATGTGGTTTCTCCTGCTCCGTGGACGCAGGCGAGGAAGGATTGCAGGGTTGATAGTTTTGTTTCGGAGAACAAGTCTGTGACATGTTTTCCGTCGATTGTTGCTGAGAATACTGCTGGATCGGTTATTGCCGAGAGGTGATATGTTGATAATAGAGTTGCGGCGTCTTTTAATGGAAATACATATGATATCAAATTTTGATAGATTTCGTTTTCAAACAACAATTTCTTCACCTTACTATAATCTGCCACTGTTTGAACGTCAAAACAGCCGTCTTTGGTTTCAGTTGGAATTGAACCAGGACATTCGGCTCTAATCACTGGAACTGCAATCCCTGCATTGCCAAAAAGCCCTAAACTGTCAAAATATTTTAACTGTGCGATGTATGTGTAACTTCCGTCTTCATTTGGATTATCCGAGGTGTCAGTTTCCGCGTAAAACGGATAAAGAACAGATGGATGTTTAAATTCTCTGAGTGCTCCATCTTCTGGATTTACTCCAGATTGGTATTCTCCTTCTGTCAATAAAACATCAAACACAAACTCGTCCCAAGTTGATGAGTGATATAGTGTATCTAGTTTTAGCTGAGATGCTATTGTTGTACTTATGTCATCTATTTCCATTTTTATTATTTCTAATATTGCCTCTTTGTCTGTATTTAGCTCTGGAACTTCGTTTCCTAAGAGTCCTTGGATTTCAAAATACTTAGAGGCAGTCTCTTTCATGTCTGAGAATATTGTGCCGTCCAGAGTTGTCTCAAATGAATTTTGATATTTCTCCATCTCCACCTTTATATCGTCAAATACTGCTTTTTTAAACATATCGCTCGTCATGAATCCTACGTTGAATGTATCAAAAACTTGTATTGAATTGAGAACTCTTTCAACTATGAAAGTTCTTATCATTAGTCGGAGTCCCGTTATAGAGCCGCTTCGCCTAAGCGGAGTCAAGGTGTCACAATAGTCATCGTTGGAGGATTCAAGTTTCATAATTGAACTTGTCAAATCAATAGACTCTTCACTAATTTCTTTGTATCCGAGGATGTCCTGTTTTGGATATTCAAAATCAATTGCGTTGAGGTATTCGTCTAGATACATTCTATTGTCGGAAACTCTCTCTGCCATCGCTCTCATGCAATCCTGCCAAATGTCTCTATAGATAGTCTTTACATTATCATCACTGACGGTTATCAATCCAGATTGTTCGATTATATCCAACAATTCTAAATGATACTCTTGCAAATCATTATTTTTGGCTGCTTGCGACTCAAAAAGCTCCATAATGGATTTATCAGGCGCATCGATTGTCGAAGAATATCTTGTCTCAAGTAAATCTGGTTTAGCTATTTTTCTGCCGAGTAGAAGAGATGATTCATTTTCCATTCGGTAGTTTGATATTTTGTTCTCGACTCTATCATATTCTGCGAGACTGGTGCCAGAATCATATATGTCTTGGATACTTATAGTCTTTGTGGCATTTGCAGCCATTTCCGCTGGCGTCATAGAGCCTTCCTTGGGGGTAGCGGCAGCGCTCCTGACTCCTCTGCGCTCAAATGATGTTATTACTTCGCTGAAACCATCTTCTCTTGGAAGACTGACTTCTTTTGAGGAGGCTGGAGTCTTTCTGACATAGGCGTGAGTGTAGAACACATCGTTGTTTTTGCCATCCCACTGTCCAGATACTTCTGATTTGAGAATAAGTTCTGTCTTTATATCAGGCTCCTCTCGAACTTCAAGCCAATCTGAAATGTCAAATATCTCTTCATGACTACCATTTTCATCGTCTTTATCTTCGAGATGATTTGCTACGCTTTTTATCAACGACCATTGTACTTGATCAGAGGCAATTTTATTTGCATCATACAATTCAATAGCTATAGGAATAAGTTCATCATATTGGGCGTCTGTTATTTCTCCACCATCGTATGCACAATCTATTTTTTCCAAAAACTCTGGATATGTTAGTTTAGGCTCAACTTGCAGAAACGCCTGAAGTGCGAATGCAAGATCGGCATTTTTCTCGTTAGTCCACCATGCTAAAGCCGCTGAACCAGCAATCAGTAAACCTGCGACTGCGGCTACACCTATGAGTATCCAGCTTGTCGTTGCGACTGTGAGACCCCCCACTATAGGTAAAGTTAAAATGACTGTGCCAGCGACGGCGGCGGTTGTTTCGGCTGCGGCGACTGTGCCGCCCATTATTAGCATAACGGGTGTTGCCTCAACGACGGCGACATCTGCGGCTGCTGTCGCAACTGCTGCCGCGCTTCCGCCGCTGAATATAATTGCAAGAACTATTAAAACAATAACAGCTACTACCGCTGCGATTACCATAGCTCCTTCCCATGTGCCAAATAAAGCAAAATCATCTTCTGATAAATCGACATACCTTATTCCCGCATCTTTAATTAACTGTGCGAATTTGGCGTCATCCTCTCCCTTATTGTTTTTCCACCAGTCATCGCTGTATTTCCCAGCGTCAAAGTTTCCTTTATGCCATTCATATACTCCTAAATCTTTCAAAGTAGATTCTTGAACCGATTCCTCCAAAGAACCAGTGGCGTCAACATTTATCGTATAGCCGATATTCGTCATGTTGTCGTCAACGTTGAGCTTACGATACAGGGAGGCGGATTCGTCTTTTATCATCAATTGTTTTGACAACTCGGCGAAGGTTGGTAAGTCGCTAGTTTCAGTTGAAAATTCTATAGCTGTCTTCCATAGTGGAGCGTATTGCAGCATCGATACATTGAAGTTATTTATTGTCGATGAGTATAGTCCTTCAGACACCGTTGCCATTGCTGCGGATATAACTGGCGGTGCCTCTGGTATTAGTGAATCCTCTGAACCGAATAGAGATGGGAAATCTGGGAAGATTGAGCCGTCTTGGAATGACTTGAGGAGTTTATGCATTTTCTTTATCTTTTCGATAAATCTACTTTTCTCTCTCGACATTAACTCTTCTATCTCCAAATCGGATAGCG
>Ga0208790_1000248_pt1 | contig 28251 bp, 19 predicted proteins | sample 10_taG_FD_184083 | JGI IMG/M metagenome (GOLD analysis project Ga0208790, IMG submission 184083) | Marine viral communities from the Subarctic Pacific Ocean - 10_ETSP_OMZ_AT15264 metaG (SPAdes) (version 2) | ecosystem: Environmental > Aquatic > Marine > Oceanic | place: Pacific Ocean | collected... | reverse complement strand
GCATATTCCCCGCCTCGACCAGCTGACCGCCGAACATGACGCGATGGCGACCGGCGCGAACGCTGATGCCGGTGTCGGCTCTGGCGGCATGGCAACCAAGCTCGCCGCCGCGCGAATTGCGCATGCGGCCGGCTGCTCCACGCTGATCACGCTCGGCAATCGGGACCATCCCCTGCTTGCCATCGAAGACGGCGCGCGCGCGACGCTGATTTCCGCCGCCACCACGCCCGCCAATGCCCGCGCAGCGTGGCTGGCAGGACATCTGACACCCGAAGGCTCAATCGAACTGGACGAAGGCGCTGCCAAGGCCCTGCGCGGTGGGGCGAGCCTGCTGGCCGTGGGGATCACCGCCGTCACGGGCACTTTCGAGCGCGGGGCCGCCGTCGCCCTGAATGCGCCCTCCGGCCAGATGGTCGGCAAGGGCGTCACCGCCTACAGTTCGGGCGAGATCGCCCGAGTTATCGGCCGCCATAGCGAAGAGGTCGAGGCGATCCTCGGCTATCGCGGCCGCCCGGCCATCGTCCATCGTGACGACATGGTTCTGCTCCGCTAGCCCCGCCCCGATGCACGACATTCGCGCCGCCACCCTGGACGACATCGCAGCGCTGACAGACCTGGAGCTTGCCTTTCCGGAGGAAGACCGGTTTTCGCGACGCACGTGGCGGCGCTTGCTGAGCGGGAATTCGGCAATCCTCGTATCCGACGGAAAGGATGGCCTGACCGGTGCAGCTGTCCTCCTGTTCCGCCGCAACAGCAAAGCCGCGCGACTCTATTCCCTGTCCGTCGCAGAAGCTGCGCGCGGCACCGGGCTTTCCGACCTTTTCCTTGAAAAATGCGAAGACATTTCAAAGCAGCGAAGCTGCGATACACTCAGGCTCGAAGTGCGCGAAACAAATAGCCGCGCAAAGCGTCTTTACGAACGCCATGGTTATCGCGTAATGGCGCGCGCCGCAGGCTATTATCCCGATGGAGAAGCCGCACTTAGATTAGAGAAGCCGCTGGCCGGCGTCTCGAGAGAGGATCAATGACCGATTGGGTCGTACTCGTAGAATCCGCCAACGACATCTCTCAGGCTGAGACGCCTCACAAGGTGCTGAAGGTATCAGACTATATCACCAAGCCGGCGCTTTTTTCCGGGCGACGGCCCTACATCCTGAATCTCTGCCGGTCCTATGGCTACCAGTCAGAAGGCTATTACGCCTCGCTGCTGGCCGAAGCGCGCGGGCACCGGGTCAGCCCCAGCGTCCAGACCATGGTGGAACTATCGGCCAAGGGACTCTACAGGCACGCCCTGCCCGATCTGGGCGAACGCCTGCGCGAAGCCCGCGCCAAGGGCGCGCCGGAGATCGAGCGTCTTTTCGTTGCCTTTTCCAAGCCGGAAACGCCAGGTTATGAGCGTCTTGCCCGCGAGGTCTCCGACTGGTTCCGCGTGCCGGCGCTTGAAGTCGAACTGGACCCGAAATCTCCGCACGGCATTGGCCGTGTCCGGATGGTGCCGCCTCACAAGCTGAAAGGCGAACGCCGGGACTTCTTCCTTGAGGCAATGCAGGCCTACACAAGCGGGCGCATCAGCGAGCCGAAGTCCAAAGCCCCCGCCAAATGGGCGCTGGCCGTGCTGGTCGATCCGCATGAAAAGACCGCGCCGTCGAAGCCCTCCTCCATCAAGCGCCTCGCGGATGTCGCTGCCAAGATGGGCGTTGAGGTTGAGACAATCGAACCATCGGACCTGACCAGTCTTGCCGAGTTTGACGCCCTGTTCATCCGCGCCACGACCCAGATTGATAACTACACCTACAAGTTCGCCCGACGCGCCGAACAGGAAGGCATGCCCGTCATTGACGACACGCAATCCATGATCCGGTGCACCAACAAGGTCTTCCTGAAGGAAATCTTGGAAAAGGCTGGCTTGCCTATTCCACACACGCTCATTCTCGATGAGAAGTCTGACCTTGCTGCCGTGTTCGAGACCTTGGGCAATCCAGTCGTGCTGAAGACGCCAGACGGTTCCTTTGGTACCAATATGGTCAAGGCACGCTCTCTCGAGGAACTCCGCGCAGGCGCAAAGCAGATGTTCAAGGACACGGCCCTGATCATTGCTCAGGAATTCATTCCGACGAAGTTCGATTGGCGTATCGGGGTCCTCAATGGCGAACCGCTCTATGCCTGCCAATACCGTATGGCACGCGGCCACTGGCAGATTGTGAAACATGGTCCGGATGGCAAGACGAGCGAGGGAGGCTTCACCACTTTCCCGGTCGAGGATGCACCACCAGACGTGGTTGACGCCGCCGTACGCGGCGCGCGCCTGATCGGCGATGGCCTCTATGGCGTGGACCTGAAGGAAACCGACCAGGGCGTCGTGATCATTGAGATCAATGACAACCCGTCGATTGACCATGATGTGGAAGGCGCCATCCTGAAGGACGAGCTGTGGCGGCGGATCATTTCCTGGTTTTCCACGCGGCTCGAAGAGCGCATGGGCCGGGTCGCCTGAGACCTAGAAGCGGAACGCGCCGGAGATCAGCGAGTCATACCGGTCCTGCGTGAACGGCACATATTGGCGCCGGTCGGGATGGTACATCCAGATCGGGTCATCGACCATGTCCGGATTGTAGCCCTCTTTCATCAGTTCCACTTTGCGATACTTCATTGTGCCGGTCGTATCAGGCTCGCGCTGGATACGAATAAAAATCGGGATGGCATAGGCGGGCAGGCTTGAAGACAGCTCATAGTGCAGGCTTTCGAAATCGACGTCGCCACTCAACGTAACCGCCGCCATGCCAGCCTTACCTTCCGTTCCCGGAATTTCTACCCCATAGACATTCGCCGTGGCAATCCCGTCAGCGCGGATCATCGCATCGCTCACTTCGCTGGTGGAGACATTCTCTCCCTTCCAGCGGAACGTGTCGCCAACCCGGTCAACGAAGTAGACATAGCCATTTTCGTCCTTGCGCATCAGATCCCCCGTCCGGAACCATTTGTCTCCGGGTTCAAACACGTCCCGGAGAATCTTCTTCTCCGTCGCCTTCGGGTCATGATATCCCGCGAACTCGAATTCGGTATCCGCAATACGCCCCAGCATTTCGCCAGGCTCATTCGTCTCCGCGCGGATCACGAATCCATCGTCGCCGCGAACGACGTCTTCCGTTTCGAGATCAAACTTCACGAACTCGACATGGTCAAACCGCGCCTTGAGCCATTTCGGAATGCGCCCGACCGCGCCCACGGTGCCGTCAATGCTCATCAAATTCACATTGCCATCCGTCGCGGCATAGAATTCCACGAGATGCCGAATGTTGAACCGCTCGCGAAATTCCGTCCAGATTTCCGGGCGCAGGCCGTTTCCGAACCCTGTCTGCAGCCGGTGCGCCCGCTCCTTGGGGTGCGGCGGGCGATTGAGGAGGTAGCGACACAGTTCGCCAATATAGACGATCGAGGTGACGCCTTCATCAACCACATCATCCCAGAAGGCGCTGGCCGAGAATTTCCGGCGCAGCACGATGCTGGCGCCGCTCATCATGGCCTGGCCGACGCCGCAAATGCCGCCCGTCCCGTGATACAGGGGCAGCGTGATGTAAACCCGGTCCCGCGGGCCGGTATAGCAAGGCGCGATAAAGGTGCGCAGCATGATCTGAAGGCGGGAATTCGTGATCCGGGTTGCCTTGGGCATGCCCGTCGTGCCGGACGTGTAGATCAGAAGGCACATGTCCTTGCCGCGCAACTGCGCGCGCAATTCGCGCGACGGCCGTTCCGACGAGAGATTGGGCATCATGGCCGCGATGTCTTCGCCATGGGCGCCGCCCAGGGTCCAGACCTTCGGGGCATTTTCCATTCCAGCCGTGACGGAACAGACCGCACGGTCCTGATGCGGGCCGGTAATCACATGAGTGGCGTCGGAAATGGCGAGGCAATGTTTCAGGGACTCCCCTTCCAGATGCGTGTTCACCAGGGCGGTGACGACGCCAACCTTGGCGAGGCCGACCCAGATCGCGACATAGTCCGGGCAATTCTCCATGCAGAGCGCAACCCGGTCGCCGGCTTTCAGTCCGTGCGCCAGCGCCCAATGGGCAATCCGGTTCGCGGTGGCATCGAATTCGGCATATGTGGTGAGCTTGCCTTCAAACCGAAACGCGATGTTCCCGGCATGCTTGTCGACACTCTCCTCGAAATCGTCCGCAACGAGTTGCCGGGAGTCCGGCGTAACGTCGCCGATCAGCTTGTGCATCCGGATCGCCATGCGTAAAAAATCGAGATCACGCTTCATTTGCGAGAAGGAATCGCGAAACGGGACGGCGGCAGGAAGAGCGGCGGGATTAACCATGATACCTGCCAATACCGGAATATGGTGAACATGTTGTGACCAGAGAAAGGTGGATTGGACAGGAATCGCGCACTTGCACAGTTTGCATCCACGAATGCCTCTGCTAGCTGCTGATCACACGATTTGGAGACCACGCATGACCGACCCTGTTGGAGACCTTCTGTCCCTGCTCGATATCGAGCGCCTGGAACTGGACCTGTTCCGCGGCCAGAGCCCGGATGAGCGCGCCAGCCAGCGGGTTTTCGGCGGTCAGGTCATCGCTCAGTCGCTGGTGGCGGCCTACCGCACCGTGCCGGAAGACCGGACATGCCACTCGCTCCATGCCTATTTCATCCGTCCCGGCGACCCGAAAGTGCCGATCATCTACCAGGTTGACCATTCCCGTGATGGCGGCAGCTTCACGACGCGGCGCGTGGTGGCGATCCAGCACGGAAAACAGATTTTCAACATGGCGGCGAGCTTCCAGACCGACGAGGAGAGTTGGGAACACCAGCACAAGATGCCGGAAGTGGACGGCCCCGACGGCCTGAAGGATCTTCGCGAACGCCGCCTGGAAATCGCCGACCGCCTGCCCGAGGCCCTACGCGAGGATTTTGCCCGCGAACGCGACATCGAAATCCGCGACGTGGCTCCGCTGGACCTGATCCATCCCGAAATCGCAGACGATCACCACAATATCTGGTTCCGGGTCAGCCGCCCCATCGACGTGCCGCCGGCGCTGCACCATTGCCTGCTGGCCTATGCCTCCGACATGGCCCTGCTCAGCTCCAGCTATCGCCCGCACGGCATTACCTGGCTGAACCACAAGGAATTGATGTCGGCCAGCCTGGATCACGCGATGTGGCTGCATGGACCCATCAAATTCGATGAGTGGCACCTCTACTCCATGGACAGCCCATTTGCCGGCAAAGGACGTGGATTCAATCGCGGAATGATCTTCAATATGGCCGGAGACCTCGTGGCAAGCGTTGCGCAAGAGGGTCTGGTGCGACGCTTGCGCACAAAAGACTGAATTCACAGCCGAAAGGGGCTTGCGCCGTGGCGCGACCCCATTATTACGGGAGTCCGGAGCGTAGCGCAGCCTGGTAGCGCATCTGGTTTGGGACCAGAGGGTCGGAGGTTCGAATCCTCTCGCTCCGACCATTCACTTTCTTAGCGGTGAGGTTCATCATGCAAGCGCGTATCTACAAGCCCGCCAAAAGCGCGATGACCTCCGGCAGAGGCAAGACCAAAGCCTGGATTCTCGAATTCGTGAACAATGACGCCAAGCGCTCGGCAGACCCCCTCATGGGCTGGACCAGCATTGACGACACGTCCGGACAGATCCGCCTTTCCTTCGAGACGCAGGAACAGGCGATCGAGTATGCCAAGAGCAAGGGCCTGACATTCACGGTTACGCCATCTGAAGAGCGGAAACGGCTTGTAAAGTCCTATAGCGCTAACTTCGACGCCAATCGCAAGCAGCCCTGGACACACTAGGATGCCCGCCGGCCACGATCCGGCCCCGTAGCTCAGCTGGATAGAGCACCCGACTTCTAATCGGACGGTCGCAGGTTCGAATCCTGCCGGGGTCGCCATTCCTGGCGCGCGGCAGAATGGCGTTCCCCAAAACGAGGCAAGCCCCCCAGAGGCTGGAGGGCTTGCTCAAAATAATCGCTACTGTCAGGCGCTAGTTCGCCGCTGCGCTATCCAGTTCCTTGGTCAGCTGTTCTTTCAGGTCGCGCTTGATGAACTTGCCGCTGGCATTGCGCGGCAGTGCAGTGAGGAACCAGACATAACGCGGCACCTTGTGCTTCGCCATGATGCCCGCGCAATGCTCACGAAGGGTAACGGCAGCCAGGTCTTCGCCCGGTTTCAGCACGACGGCCACGCCGACCTCTTCGCCCAACCGGTCATCCGGTACGCCGAAGACGCTGCACTCTGCCACGGACGGGTGACGATAGATCGCCGCCTCGACCTCGGCGCAATAGACGTTCTCGCCGCCGCGCAGCACCATGTCTTTCTTGCGGTCCACAATAAAGATGAAACCATGCTCGTCGATCCGGGCAATGTCGCCGGTATGCAACCACCCATCGGTGATCGATTCTGCCGTCGCCTCAGGCCGGTTGATATAGCCTTTGATGACCGAAGAGCCGCGCACCCACAGCTCGCCAACTTCGCCCTGCGCGACGGTCTCACCAAGATCATTGACGCACTTGGCCTCGAAATTGGGCATGGCCGGACCAGCGCTGTCGGGCTTGTCAATGAAGAAGTCCGCCGCAACAGATGTAATGATGCCACAGGTTTCGGTCATGCCATAGCCGGTGTTCGGCCGGGCGGTTGCCACCGTGGAGTCGATCTTTTGAACAAGGTCTGGCGGCAATTGCGCGCCGCCCCCGCCCAGCGTTGCCAGGCTGGACGTGTCTGTCTTTTCGAAGTCCGGATGGTTGATCAGTTCGCGGGCCATGATGGGGACACCGCTCATCGCCGTGACCTTCTCGGTCTCAACCAGTTTCAGCGCCTCGCCCGCGTCCCAGCGATACATCAGCACGATCTTGCCGCCCGCAGCGGTAATGAGATACGCGGCGCAATTGTTCGCCGTGACATGGAAGAGCGGCGTCGTGATCAGGCCAACCGGAACCGGCGCTTCTTCAGGTGGCATTTCCCCCGTGGCGCGCGCGGTCGCGAGCTGGGTGGAAGCCCCCGCAAATGCCATGTTCAGCAAGTTGGACACACAGCCCCGATGGGTCAGCTGTGCGCCTTTCGGGAAACCGGTCGTGCCGGATGTATAGAAGATGCACGCATCCGCGTCGGGGTCGACACTGACATCCGGCAATGCGCCGCCATGGGCCAACACGTCTGACCATTGGATGACAGGCGATGGCGCATCCGGCGCGCGTACACCGACGATCTTCATCTTGTCGGCCGCGCCGGAAATGGCGAGCACCCGCTCCAGCCGCTCTGAGTCCGCAAACAGGATCTTGGGCTCGGAGTCCTTTAGCGCGTATTCCATTTCCTCAGGTGTCCACCAGGCATTCATGCCAACCACGGCAATTCCAACCGAGACACAGGCCCAATATAGCAGCATCCATTCAGGATAGTTGCGCATGGCGATCGCCACACGGTCGCCGGGCTTTACGCCCTGGTCAAACATCCAGGCGGCGGCCGACGCCACATCGCGATGTGCATCCGCATAAGTCCAACGCTCATCCTGGTAGACCAGATAGTCGCGTTCGGGGAATTGGAGCGTCGACAGCCAGACTTCCCGCACACTGGGCGGGGCGTTCTTGTAGACGCGGAGCCGGTTGCCCAGAACTTCGGCCTCGACGATCTCGAATTCGCCGCCGGGGCCTGTCAGTTCTTCCCGTGCTTTCAGGAGTTCGGTGTAGTGCATGTTTCCTCCGGATCGTTTTGTCCGATCATACACGGTGTCGCTACGTCACAAAGACCGGACGCTGGGGCAAGCCTTGCCCGTTTTACCTGAACTTTCCTCAGCTTAGGGCTCGATTGTGACAATCACCCGTTCATAGCGTGTCAGCGATGGCGTTCCCTTATCGGTGACTTTCACGATGAAGTGCGCAATTTCCGTCTGTTCCACCTCCGGCAACTGGAACCAGATATCGAAATCATTGACGGCGTGCCCCATGTCTATGGGCGCCTCCAACGTCCCCGCTTCGGCATAATTGAACCAGTGATAGCTGAGGCTGTCGCCATCCGGATCATACGTACCAGACGCATCCAATCCGATATGCTCTCCGGACTTCGCGGTGAGCTGGCGCGCATGAGCCAGTTTCACGGCCGGCGGATGGTTCGCATCTTCATAGGATGAAATGGTCCAGTCCATGCGCGCAGCAAAGTCACGCTGGAGGTCGCTTCTCCACCGCAGCAACGTGACATGATTGTCGTGATAGGTTTCCTCTGCAGGGCCAATCGCCCGACCATCCTTCTGCGCCACCCAAGGCGTGTAGGTGTCGGTCGCATTCGTCCAGATCGGGCGCGGTTCCGGGTCCAGCGGCACACCGCCCGAACCAAGCTTTCCGGGACCGACACCGATCTCATCCGCACTCGGCGTATAGAGTTCGTACCGACCACCCCAGCCGCCCCAGTCCGGACGGTCCGGCACGTTGAGCCCGTTCGGGATCAGGGAGAGATAGGCAGGTGTATCGCCTTCCATACCCCAGACCACGTCCGGATAGCGCGCGCCAAGCGGGCCATGATCTTGCTGGATGTTTTCGGCGATCCACTGATTGGAAATATGGTCCTCGAAGCCGGGAAAGCCACGCGTTATAGCGGTCCAGGTGGAGCGGCCATACTCGCCCGGGCTGACAATGTAAAACAGGCTCGGAAACTCGCGGCGCATCCAGATGCCGCTATCGTCCTGATCCGAAATTGTATAGACACGGAGTTTCGAGATCAGGTGCGCAGCGTCTGTCTCGCTCTTCTTTTCACGGATATCATGCAGCGCCTGGGCCAGCGTGTTCGCGCCACCCCAGACGGAGATCCACAGTGGCCGGTCATCCTCGGCTTCCAGTAGACGAATGATCGCGTCCGAGCCTTCTGTCGATTGCCCGGTCCCCACGCTGGCCATGCCATAGCCCGGCTGACCGCTCATCACGAGGTCCTGCAGCTCGGATTCCGCCGGATAATCCGGCGCGTGCTGGCTGAGCGTATCGTAGACCTCGCCATACTTTCCAAGTGTCGTGCGGATGGAATCGGGCCGAATATCCTTTTTCTTCCAGATCGACGTGGTCGCCACCAGCGCCTCGATGTCGATCTCATTGGAATAGAGCAGGAGACGGATCAGCGATTGGGTGTCGTCCGGATCGGCCTCCATATCGGTCAGGATCACGACGCGGTGCTTGCTGGCAACAGCGCGACTCGCCTGCTCGCCGGTCGGCTCTGTCGGGGCGTTCTGTCCCGTCGCGCTACACGCCCCAAGCAATAGACACGCCACCATTCCCGCCAGATTCCGCACCAACATGTTCAACTCCCGATTTATGATAGCGATATCATCACCTCTGCATTCCTGTTTGGCAACCGCCTCCACCGCCTCATCCGGAGGTGGCTGAAGCGGGAAACCGGCCTATAGTCTCCAGAGAACGAAACTTACGAGCACCAACCAAGGAGAGCCCCCATCCGCCGCACTCTTGCCAGCTGCCTCGCCCTCGCTTTCACCGCCATTCCGGCATTCGCAGACATTCCGATAGCCGCGCCGGGACTCGCCCCGATGGCCACGGAACAATTCCTGTCAGACACGGCAAAGGGAGATGTCTGGACCGGTCAAGACATCACCGCCCTGGTGGAGGAATTGGAACGGCTCAACACTCATGGCCTGAACCCGGCAGACTACCATCTGGCTCTGCTTCAGAGCGGGGACCTCTCTTCAGCCGAGCGCGACCGGATCGCGACCGATGCCTGGATGTCGGCCGCCGCCCACATGTTGTACGGCAAGCTGGACCCCGTCTCGATCGAGCCGAACTGGACGGCCGGAAAGCGGCAAGTCGACTTTGCGAGCGTCCTGTCCTATGCGCTGGAGTCCGGAACGATATCGGGCAGTCTGGAACAGTTCGCCCCCATGCAGCCCGGATATGCCTTGCTGAAATCGGAACTGGCCCGACTGCGCGACACGGCGGCCCAGCCAATCGCCCGCGTATCTGACGGCCCGGCCCTCAAGCCGGGGATGGAGACGCCGCGCGTACGCGAAATGCAGGCGCGCCTCATCCAGCTGGGCCTGATGGAGCCCGGCAGCGACACCGGCAAGATGGACACGGCTACCGTCTCTGCAGTGGAGACCCTGCAAGTGCTGGAAGGGCTTGAGGATGATGGCGTGGCTGGCGCAGCCACGGTGAGAGCGCTCAATCGCGGCCCGGACGCGCGCATTGCCCAAGTCCGCGTCAATCTCGAACGCTGGCGCTGGCTGCCGGCGGATCTCGGCAAGCGCCATCTGAGAGCGAACATCGCGGGATTTGAGGTCACGGCTTATGAGGACGGCGTGCCTCAGGCCACGCATTTGACCATTGTCGGCAAGACCTATCGCAAGACACCCGTCTTTTCCGACCAGGTGGAATACATCGTCTTTAATCCGTGGTGGGAGACACCACCCAGCCTGGCCAAGGCCGACAAGCTTCCCATGTTCCAGAAAGATCCCGGATCAGTCGCCCGGTTGGGGTTCGAGGTCCGCGACGCATCCGGAAAGACCGTGCCCACCTCCTCAATCGACTGGAACGCCTACACGGCGAGCACTTTCCCCTATCGCATCCGTCAGGCCCCCGGCCCCCAGAATGCGCTGGGTGAAGTGAAGATCATGTTCCCCAATGTGCACAATGTATACCTGCACGACACGCCCAATCGCGGCTTGTTCGCCCAGCGTCAGCGAGCCTTTTCCTCCGGCTGCTTGCGGACCCAGGACCCAATCGGCCTGTCAGCCTGGCTGCTGACCGAGACATCTGGCTGGGACCGTGCCGCTATCGACAAGGCGGTCGCCTCCGGAAAGGAGACCCGTGCAACCCTGTCCCACAAAGTCCCAGTCCACATCCTTTATTTTACCGCCGTCCCGGACGGTTCTGGTGGAGTCCGTTACCTGGACGACATCTACGAACGGGACGAAGTCGCGCTAAAAGGACTGAACGCCCTTCCCGGATTTCTGGCGACGAACTGACCGATCCATGCGGGGAGATCAGTCGAAATCGGGCGCGGGGATGTCAACCTTGATACGCGTCACCCCGACCGTATCGCCTCGCATGAAGGACTGGATCACCTTGGTGACTTCGGGCGAAGACATGAACAGATTGTGCCCCGCGTCTTCAATCGTCACAATATGAACCTTCTGAAGGCCTGCGACCGCTTCGCGCTGGCTTTCCGGATAGGTCCGGCCATCCAGCGTACCACTCAGCACCAAGACGGGCACATCACTCACTGGCGGCTCGCGAAACGCGTCCCCCAGGTCGAGACCGTCGACCACGCTTTCCAGCTGTGGCATCGGAAAGTTCAGATAATCCTTCAACAAGGCGGTTTGGGCCTGTTGGACAATTTCGGCTTTCCGCGCCGCTCGGACGCCGGATGCAATATCCATCGCGAACGACATCGGCCGGTAGGAAATCGGCGCGCCCGGATCGAGGAAACGCGACATCAGGCCCGTAATCCCGGCCACGCCGCCTGCATCGAGTTCCTCAAAAATCCCAAGCGCCAGAATCGCCCATTGCGGGTCCGAAATCATGCCGGACGTGAGCGTCTGCAAATCCCGGCGTTCGAACAAGAAGGGGGCCGAGCTGCCCTCTCTCAGGGGCACGGACAGAAGCACCGGCTCGGCGTCAAGTTTCGCAAATACGCGCCGCATGAGGTGTTTGATGTCTGGATAACGCATCGCCAGGTCCGCATCCGCATCAATGACCGCCTGCAACCGGTCAAAATACGCATCCGTGCGCGCCGGATACTTCACGGTCTGGTCCAGGCCTTCAACACTTGCCAAGACAACACGGTCGATCCGGTCATCCATGTATTTCAAGGCAGCCAGGCTGAGGTGGCTGCCATAGGAGATGCCCCAGAGGCTGATCGCATCAGCGCCAAGATGTGTCCGCAGCGCCTCCAGGTCAGCAACGCTTTCCTGCGTCGTGTAGCCGTAAATGTTGACTTCTTCCGCCTTCCAGAACGCCAAGCATTCCTCCGCCGCAAGTTTATGTCTCAGGACGTAATCCGCATCGCTGAGCGGTGTCGCGTCCGGATCGAATTGGGAGCTGCGGCAGGTTGGCAGGTCATTTGACGCGCCTGTCCCGCGCTGGTCGAGGGCAATCACGTCTCCGAATTCCCGCATCGCCATGAAAAGCGGGAATCGCCGCCCCTTCGCGGTTCCAATGCCTGAGCCGCCCGGACCACCCGACAGGTAGACAATAGGAGATCCGGGTTTCTTGCCGGTGGCCGGAAAGCGCACATATTCCACCCGGATCAAACGGCTGTCCGGCTGGTTCCGGTTTTCCGGCACCATCAGATGCCCCTGAAACGCTTCGGTCGTCTGGGCATCGGATGCCTCGAACACGATCGACGTCTCGTTCGGAATGACCTGGGCGTGCTGAACCGGCTCGGCATGCATACAGGCGGCCAGCGCGAAGACCAGACCAGCGAAAAAGGGAGCGCGAAACAAGTTGGGCATAAAAAGGATCCTGTCGGTAAAACCAGACTCCACCACACAGGCTCTGGTGGCCCCCGTCACCTGCCCATCTTCGAACGGTAGCGCATATCCTGTGAACGGATTGGTGATTCTTCCGCCTATCCCCTAAGCAGGTGGGCATGAGATTTTTTGTACCGATCCTGTTTGCCCTGTGTTGCGCCGCCTGGTGTGCGCCCCCTGCATCGGCACAGTCCGACGCTGCCGTTCACCGGCAATTTGTGACCGTTTGCCCGGCTTCACAGGCAGATTCCGTACCTCCTGCGCCAGATCATCCAGATTGCCAGCAAGTACCGCGCTGGACCATTGACCCGCAAGGCCGTCACCTCTGGGCGTACTTCACGCTGACCCTCGACGAGGTCCCCGCCAACCGTCCTCTGGGCCTGTCAGTCTCCGCCAAGGCTTCCAGCCATGCGTACCTCAACGGGGTCAAGATCGGCGAAAATGGACAACCAGCCGATGATCGCCGTGCCGAAAAGCCCGGAAAAATGGACGTGATTTTCCCGGTTCCCGCAGATCTGCTGCACCCTGGTGACAATGCGCTCGCGGTGAGGATGTCGTCCCATTCGGGCTGGCTGACGCTGTCATCTCCCGTGCACCGGGTCGCGCTTGACGGGTACCAGTCCCCTCAATACCGCATGCTGAACTGGTACTGGCCCTCCTTCCTGACCTTCGGGGCATTCATCCTTGGGGCGCTCTATTTCTTGCGCACGGCCTCCCTAGGCCGCCAGTGCGTGCCGTCGCTCCTGCTCGCCCTCATGTCGACGGCTGCCGCGTTGCAGCTTCTGGTCGAGGTCAGCCGAGGGCTGCTTGACTACAACTATCCAATCCATGACCTACGCCTGATTGCGATCGCAGGGTTGTCGGCCACCTTTGGCCTGACGCTGGCCACATTCGTGATCTGGCGCTTCCGGCCTGCCATCAAATGGTGGCTGGTTGGCGGTGCCGCCGCCTGCACGGTGGCCGCGCTTGTCTTGCCCAGCGGGTTTGATGCCAAATCAGGCCTGGCCCTGCTCGCGCCACCCCTCTTTGCGACAGGTGTTGCGCTATCCGCGGTCAGGACACGGCTGGTAGATGCGCTGGTATTCGCCGGCTGCCTGCTTTTGTTTGCATCGATCAACCTGTTCGCCGCAGGCCAGTTCCTGGATCGATATTTCTATTTCGCAATCGCCGCGCTGATGTTGTTCCTGTTCATTCAGCAGGCCGACGCCTTCGCCAGGGAAGAGTCCTCGCGCCAGCAGGAGCAAAGCCGCGCCGACAGGTTGCAATACGTCATCGACCGGATCGAAACCTCTGATGCAGTGACGTTCCTGTCGGTCAGGGATATGGGGCGCACGCACCGCATTTCCAGTCAGGACATTGCCTATATCAAGGGTGCGGGAGACTTCGTCGAGCTGGTCCTGACCAGTGGTGAAACGCATCTGCATAGCGCAACGCTGAACGACCTCGAGGACGAACTGCCCGCCTATTTCCTACGCGTGCATCGCTCCTACATCGCCAACAGCAAGCTGATCGAAAGCCTGCAACGCAATGCGAGCGGCACAGGTGAATTGCGCCTGCACTCCAACCATGCGCTCCCTGTCAGTCGACGGATCATGCCGAAGATCAAGGCAGCCCTTCAGTGATCTCAAGTTGATTTATCTTATGGTTGAGTGCCGGGCAGGACACCTGCCACATCCACCCTAGCCCGCTGCGCGCGTTTGGCCGGCATGGAGGGCGCAGATCAGCGTGAATAGCCGCCGCGACGTGGAGAAGTCGACTTCGATCTTGCCTTCAAGGCGTTCGGCGAGAAGTTCTGAACCCTCATTATGGATGCCACGCCGGGCCATATCGATGGCTTCGATCTGGTGCGGCGACTGGGTTCGGATCGCATCATAATAGCTGTCGCAGATCATGAAATAGTCACGGATCACGCCCCGGAACGGCCCGAGTGAAAGGATGAAAGTGTGCACCTCCTCGCCTGCCTCGGTACGAATGGCAAAGACGAGCCGACGCTCGGCTTTGGACAGGTTCAGCTGATAGGGTCCCTCATCCTGACCGATCACCTTGAAGGAATTACTTTCCAACAGATCAAAAATGGCAACGCGGCGCTCATGCTCGGCGTCCGGGCCCGATGCGCCCAGGGTCTCATCGTCGATATCGACGCCGATGAGCCGATCATTGCTCACCCGTCCGTGCCCTGATTGGACCGGATAGAAATGGAGCGCGCATGGGCTGGCAAGCGCTCTGCCTCGGCGAGGCGCAAGGCGGCGGGCGCAATCGCGGCAAACCCCTCAGGCCCCACACGCTGAACACTCATCCGCTTCAGAAAGTCATACAGGCCAAGGCCGGACGAGAAACGCGCGGCGCGGCTGGTCGGCAAGACGTGGTTCGACCCGGTGACGTAATCGCCCAGCGCCTCGGGCGTATAGTGGCCCAGAAAGACCGCACCGGCATGGCGGATCAGTGGCAACAGGGCATCCGGGTCCTCCACGGCCAGCTCCAGATGCTCAGCCGCGATGCGGTTCGCAATGGAGGCTGCAGCAGGCAAATCAGGTGCGACGACGATTGCGCCATTATTCATCCAGCTTTCGCGTGCTCGCTCGCCCGTGGGCAGGGTTTTCAACTGGTTTTCCACAGCCTCTTCCACAGAATCCCCCACAGCCTGGTCCACAACAATGAGGATCGACTGGCTGCTGGGATCATGCTCGGCCTGAGACAGCAGGTCGGCGGCAATCCAGTCCGGATTTGCCGTATGGTCTGCGATGACCAGAATCTCTGACGGGCCGGCAATCGTGTCGATGCCGACGCGGCCGAATACCTGGCGCTTGGCTTCTGCGACGAAAGCATTGCCAGGGCCAACAATCTTGTCGACCGGGGCCATGTTTGACGTGCCAAAAGCCAGCGCGCCAACGGCCTGCGCCCCACCAATTGGGTAAAATTCCTCAACGCCAGCTTTCAGCGCGGCGTATGCAACCGCGGGTGACAGCTCGCCCTGGGGCGCGGGCGCAACCATGACGATGCGCTCAACGCCGGCGATCTTGGCCGGCACGACATTCATCAGAACCGAAGAGGGGTAACTCGCGCGGCCGCCCGGCACATAGACGCCGACGCTTTCCAGCGCCGTCCAGCGCCAGCCGAGCTCGACACCCGCAGAGTCGGTAAAACTGTGGTCTGCGGGCCGCTGCGCCGCATGATATGTGGCGATCCGATCATGCGCAAAATCGATGGCTTCGCGCAAATCAGCCGGGCATTGCGCGGCCAGGCTGTGCAGGTTCACATTGTCGGATGTCAGCGTCGATGGGTCCAGCTGCAGACCGTCAAACCTGGCCGTGTATTCGGCCACGGCCTCGCCGCCGCGTGCCTGCACATCCTTCAGGATGCCCGTTACGGTATTCGCAACGTCTTCACCCGTGCCGCGTTCCTGCTCCAGGAACTGGGCGAATTCACCATTGAAGGCGTCGTTTGAGGCAAAAAACCTGCGGACCATGTCTATCTCCGGCGCCGCTCGTGGCTCGGAAGGCGGCGCGTCGGCCACACATAGTCACTGTCCAGCAAGGTTGCATCCAGAACTTCAACCTCAAGGACGATTTCTCCGTCGCCTGCGAAGATCAGCGTGATCTTTCCACCCGGCGGCTCATCTGCCGGGGTAAAGGTCACCTGCAACAGCGACAGGATCATTTCCGGGTCTGTCTTGGTGACAGCGCGGGTCTTCGCGCCCAGCACGCCATCGAAGGCCAGCAGCGACCGCACACGCTGGCCGTCGCCGCGTTTCGCGCCCGCTTCCCAGCGAAAGCGGTTTATCTCCAGCGCAAACCGGTTGTGGCGGGACTCATATTTCAGGTTCCCCGCTTTCACGACACTGTCCTGAATGGCGGCGGAAATGACTTCCAGATCCTCGGCCGTTTCGGCGAGAAGACGAAGTGGTTTATGATCAGCCATCAGTGCCCCTTGAGCAATTCCTAGTCTTCGTCCTCGGATCGGCGTTCAATGCTAGCGCCACAGGCGTTAAGTTTCGCTTCCAGCCGCTCAAATCCACGATCGAGGTGGTAGATACGGTTCACCACAGTCTCCCCCTCTGCGGCAAGCCCTGCAATCACAAGAGAGACCGATGCGCGCAAATCTGTCGCCATGACTGGCGCTGCGGTCAGCTGAGGTACACCTTTCACGACCGCCTCCTGCCCACGCACCGTGATGTCTGCGCCAAGACGCGAGAGTTCCGGTGCATGCATGAAACGGTTTTCGAAAATCGTTTCGCGAATAATGCTTGTACCGTCCGCGAGGCTCATCAGGGCCATGAACTGAGCCTGAAGGTCAGTCGGGAAGCCTGGATGCGGCTGGGTCGATACGCTGACGGATTTGAGCCGAGAGCCATTCCGCACGATGCGCAGAGTGGCCGCGGCCTCGTCGGCCTCGACCGTAACGCCAGCCTCTCTCAGCTTGCCAATCATTGCACCAAGGGCCGCCACCGGTGCGCCCTCCAGCGTGACATCGCCGCCGGCCGCTGCAGCCGCCATGGCATATGTGCCCGCCTCAATCCTGTCCGGCATGACGGAATGCGTCGTGCCGCTCAGTTTCTCGACGCCTTCAATGCGAATTTTGGACGTGCCAGCGCCCGTGATCTTCGCGCCCATGGAGTTCAGGCAAACCGCCAAGTCTTCAATCTCGGGCTCACGTGCGGCGTTCTCCAGAACGGTCTCGCCCTGCGCAAGCGTCGCAGTCAGCATGGCATGCTCGGTCGCACCCACGCTCGGCATGGCAAAATTGATGTGTGCGCCCTTCAGGCCATGAATGGCGGCGGCCTTCACATAACCCTGCTCCACACGCAGATCCGCACCCATCGCTTCCAGAGCCTGCAGGTGCAGATCAACCGGTCGGGCACCAATGGCACAGCCACCCGGCAGCGAGACTGTTGCATGGCCAGAACGCGCAATCAGAGGCCCCAACACGTTGAAACTCGCCCGCATCTTGCGGACCTGATCATATGGCGCGATCGTGCTTTTCAGCTCAGCACCGTTCAGATGACAGGTCGAATCGCCCTTCGGCCAATAGACTTCAACGCCCAGCGTTTCCAGCAATTGCGCAAGGAAGCGCGTATCAGCCAGATTCGGCATATTGGTAAGCGTGATGGGCTCGTCAGTCAGCAAACATGCGACCATCAGCTTCAGAGCGGAGTTCTTCGCGCCGGAAACCGGAATGCGGCCATTCAGATGAGCGCCGCCCTTGATGTGCAATTTATCCATGGATTGCCCTTATACAGCGCTTCGCGGCTTTGGAAGGGCCTGAATGTGGCAAGGCTGCACAGACTTTATCCAAATATTACCGGCAGTTGCTTAAGCCCCCGCAAGCCGGAGCGCGGAATCCACTTCAGCCGTTCCGGCTCAACGCCCAGGGCGAGGCCCGGCCAGCCGTCCAGAAGACAATCGAGCGCCGCCTGCGCTTCGGCGCGTGCCAAGTGCAGGCCGAGGCAGATATGCGGCCCGCCACCCCATCCAAGATGGCGATTGGGCCTGCGGGTCAGGTCCAGGTTTCGAGGGTCCTCAAACACACGCTGATCAATATTGGCCGCCGCAAGCAAGGCAACAAGGCGTTCGCCGCGTTTCATTGACAAGCCGTGGAATTCCAGATCCTCGCGTGCATGCCGCGGCTTGGTCATCTGCACCGGCGCGCAGTAGCGCATGAGCTCATCCACGGCGATGCCGCGCGCATCGTCATCCATGCTCCGATACTGATCCGCTGCGTCCGGCTCGGTCAGCAGCGTGTAGACAGCTGACGAGATCAGGTGCTTCGTCGTCTCATGTCCGGCGATGAAGAGGACAAACACCATGGCAACCAACTCGTCATTGCTCATGCGGTCGCCATCGGCTTCAGCATGGACGAGTTCGGTGACGAGGCCTGGCCCGGGTTCATGCCGGACGCGCTCGAATTCCTCCGCCAGCATTCTCTGAACCGCGCCAAGCTTCATCAGGCCGCGCAGCACATTGAATATGTTCGCTGTCGCGGTCAGGCCATGCAGGACGGAATCAAGCTTGTTTCGAATCTCGCCCGAGAACCCCAGCAGGTCATAGATCACCAATAATGGCAGCTGTCGGCACAGCCCCTCAACCAGATCCGCTTCGCCTGCTTCAACCATCTCCGCCACCAGCCGATCACAGGTTTCGCGAATACGCGGCTTCAATGCGTCGATCGAGACGCGCCGGAAGGGCTGGTCGACCAGACGGCGCAAGCGCAGATGGTCAGGGTCATCCAGCGACAGCAGATTGTTGGACAGCGTCTTCAGGGATTTGGGCAGAAATCTGAGGCCGAACGGTGAATCAAACCCGGCGTTTCGCGCGTCCACCGCAAAACGATCCGAATCCTTGAGGAATTCCAGACATTCAGCATGGCCCAGCACCAGCGTGCACTTGCCCAGAAAGGGCAGTTTCTGCCGAACGAACAGGCTCTCTTCCCTGGCCGCAGCGAGAAAGCCGTGCGGCCCACGCATATAAGCCTGAGAGTTGAGCGGCAGGCTCATTTCTTCTCTGGATCCGACTCAGCCGGGGGCGCCTTTGCCTTGCGCGTAGCCGCCTTGCGGCGTCGCAAATTCGCCCGCAGAGCCTCGGCCCGGCGTGCGGCATTATCCTGTCCTGTTACCTTGTCTTTCATATGAGGTGCTTTTCGCAGCAAAACGGCCTTTTCATGTCAGTCTGCATAAGCTAAAGCCCGCTTTCCATTCCTGCAATGCCGCGGTAGCTCAGTGGTAGAGCGCATCATTGGTAATGATGAGGCCGGGAGTTCAATTCTCCCTCGCGGCACCAGGAATTTCCCGACAATCAGCGACACTGAGCGCGCGTCTTCCGGCGCGCGCGGGCTGTTTGTCCATCGCATTCAGCCTCAAATGCAAAAAGGGCGGACCATATGGTCCGCCCTTTCGCAATATTGGACTTGTCTTCGACCCTAGAAGGTCTTGGACACGCTCACGAAGGCACGACGACCGCGATAGTCGTAAGCCGTTGCGCTGAGCGGCGTATTGCCTGCGCTGGTCTGAATGATGTCAGACACTTGCGGTGGCGCTTCGTCGAAGATGTTGCGGATACCGCCAGTGATCGTCCATGTGTCGCCTGTCCAGCGGACAGAAGCACCATGTTCGAACTGAGCTTCGGTGAAGACCTTGTACTGTCCCTCGAGACCAAAATAGGCCGCTGGCTCGTTCAGGTCGTCGTTGAAGTTGCGGTTGTTGTCCTGACGGCCAACAAAGTTCGTGAACCAGGAATAGGTCCAGTCGCCGCGGTCCAAACGGATGTTCGCATCACCTACGACACTCGGATAACCGATTGTGCCGTTGAAGTCGTTGTCTTCCACACCCGAGACGAAGTCCGAACCGAAGACGTTGATGTAACGCTCCAGAGCCCAGTTCATCGAGGTTTCGACAGTCAGCGTACCGAAGTTGAAGTCTTCTTCGTAGCGAACTTCAAGGTCGATGCCGCGCTGCTGCTGGGAGTCAACGTTCAGGGTAAGGGCCTGAATGTTGTCGAGCTGGAACGGCGTCAGCGACGTCGCAGAATCACGCTCGAACAGGTCACAGAAATCGTTCGGGAAGGTCGTTGTTGCATAACAACCGCCGACGATCTGAGCACCGCTCAGGCTTGTGATCTGGTCCTGAATTTCAACTTCGTAGTAGTCGATCGCGATGTTCAGGTTGGCGAAAGTCGGCGTCAGGATGATACCCGCGGTGAAGGTTTCACCGGATTCGGATTCAAGCTCATCGCCACCACCAGAGGTCGTGATCAGAGCAGAACCGCCGAGACCGCCTGTGAAGTCGTCAGGAATACCTGCGGCTGCACAGTTGGTACGGATGTTCTGGTTAGTGGTATCGCCCCAGTTGATACATGGGTCGACCGAGGTCTGAGATACGAAGCCGGTCTGGTCCTGAAGGAACAGTTCGAACAGCGCTGGTGCACGGTAAGATGTACCAAAGCTCGAACGTGCCCGGAGGATCGGGTTGACCTGCCAGTTCAGACCGACCTTGTAGATCGAGTCGGAACCACCGATGTCGTATTCGAAGCCACGCACAGAACCGTTGAACGTAACATCTTCAGCAAAAGGCTGACCTTTGAAGATCGGCACTTCGACTTCAGCGAACAGTTCGGTGACAGTGTTCTCGCCACGGGTCGGGCCTGCAGTCGAAGAACCCCAGATGTCGCCGCTTTGGGTCAGTTCACCTGGCGTGTCATCAATGCTGAATTCGCGATATTCAGCGCCGATGCCGAGACCGATTGGACCAGCTGGCAGTTCGAACAGCTCACCCGCAACGACCGCGGTCAAAGTGGTCTGCTCATAGACCGTTTCACCAGTCTGGTAGCCACCAATGGCCGCAACCAGGTCGTTTACAGCAGCACCGCTGAGGATATCAGGGTCCAGCAGGTTGATGGTTGGAGGACCAACCAGGTCTGGGACGCCATCATCGTTGTAGTCGACGCCATCATAGTTCCAGTCACCCGACTGGGAGATCAGGATCTCGTTGCCTTCGTAGGTACCTTCGCCGCGCGAATAGGTGCCATCGATTTTCCAGGACCATGCGTCGAGAACGCCCGGAGCAAAGCCGCCGGAGAACGACGTGCTGCCGTAGAAGTAGTCGACTTCAACCTTATCGGTCGTCGGGAATGGTGCCACGATCTGGACCAGCGAATTCATGTCATTCGAATAGGTCGGATCAGCGATGTAGCCATACTGCGGCAGAACACCAAACGGCGTTTGTGAAGAGCCAACGATCGGGAAGAACTGGCGCCAACCTTCGATGTCCGTCGTACGACGGCTGAAGAGAAGTTCCGTATCCCATTCGACACCGGCAAAGGTCACGTCGGCAGAGCCGAAGAGAGAAATGTTCTCGTTGCGCGGGATGAAGTCCGAGTTGTCCAGGAAGGCCGCATCGAGAATGTCTTCATAGTATGGCTGGCCGCTGGCCAGATAGCCCGTACCGACGCGTGGGCGGTAACCCGGGATCGAACCACCGAAAGCCGTCGCGCCCGTCACACCGTCCGGGGAAGGCACGAGACGCTCACCTGAGAACAGGTCGATGGCCGTATTGTGGTACAGATTGCTACAGGTGTTGCGCGGGTCTGTCGCCGTAGCCGAATAGTTCAGACGGTCAATCAGGCCACCCGTCTGCGGGTCACGCACGAGATCGCGTGGGCAGGACAGATAATCGCGCTGGCTGGCGTCGAGCTCTTCGGAGAGACGATACTCAGCCGACAGGGTGAATGCCGCATTGTCGCCAAGTTCAAAACCCCATGCCGCGCTGGCGGAATACTGCTCGCCACCTTCTTCGAAGGGCTGAGTGACATTGAAGTTCAGTTCCAGGTCATCCACGGAATCACGTGTGATGATGTTGACCACGCCGCAAACAGCGTCCGAACCATAGATGGTCGAAGCACCGTCTTTGAGGATCTCAACGCGGGAGATGATGGACTGTGGAACGACGTTCAGGTCGAGTGCGGAAACTGCGCCGCGCGTACCTGAAGCGCCTGGGCGCTTACCGTCGACCAGAACCAGCGTACGCGTGTCACCACAACCGCGAAGGTCGAGCGTTTGCGTACCGACACCACCATTGGTGACGAAATTCTGGAATGTGTTGTTCAGCTGGGTCGAGCCCGATGCGAGCGAAGAGCCCTGCAGAAGCGCGGCCGTATCGACCAGGCCTTCGAGCGTTGCGACTTCGGCCGTGATCACCTGAATCGGCGAAGACGAGGAGAACGAATCGCGAGCCAGCAGGGAGCCGGTAACCACGATCTTCTCTTGGCGGGACTCATCCTGAGGAGCCTCGTCAATGATTTCCAGAACGTCTTCAGATTCTGCATCTGCGTCCTGGGCTTGAGCCGCGCCGGAAATGACAAGTGCGCCTACAGCGACACTGCCGAAAACCGACCGACGGAACAGTCGTTTGTTCATCAGTATTTCCCCTGAAATATGTTTTTGCTCACCTATTAGCCCGGTGTTTTCCACCCAGCACCCGCATTTACAGCAGGCCTTGCCGCTACGTTGAACGTCGGTTTTGGAAGTGACAAGATTTCATGACACAAATTTCACCCACGAGGCACTTTCTGCCACCAAACTGTGTTGTTTGGGACACAATCTTGCCATGCTCCCATAAGTTGCGGACGGGTTCTTGTCGCATAAGTGCATGACCGTGCTTGACGCTCCCCGCCCCGACTTAAATAGTAAACATAACCAATTCGGAGGAATACATTGATGCGCTATCGCATTTTGGCGGCTGGTATGATCAGTGCGCTTGCGGGATCATTGGCCGCACAGGCTGAACCGGTGACCGCAGAAGACTTCGCGAAATTCCCGTCGGTTTCCAGCGTCTCCATGTCACTTGAGGGTGACATGCTGGTCGGCGTGATTGCTGATCCCTCGAAGGATGGCGATGCGCGCGCAGCAGCCTATTGGGACCTGTCTGGCGAGATTGATACCACCAAGCCGCTCGTCCCTTCGAACATCACGCCTTCCAGCGGAAAGACCAAATTCTACGGGGCAAGCGCGCTGAAGAACAAGAAGTCCCTCTGGTTCACGGTCCAGCCCTATATCGGCGCCCTTGAAGGCTGTGGCGAAGGCAAGACAACCGGCTCGACCAAGAAATACCTTCAAAAGGTCTATATGGGGAACGAGCGCATCAAGAAGATTGATGACCTCCCGGATGGCCGCGCTGAAATTGGCGCAAACAAGATGTTGCTCCGCTGTTTCGAACTGGAAGGCGATACCGGCATTGCCTCACTGCTTCCGCTCGATCCAACCAAGATCGTCCTTCGCCGTACCTCCACGAAGAACGGAACAAGCTATTTCGAACATGATCTTTCGAATGGCCGCGAGAAATTCCTCTTCAAGGCAAGCGATACGCAGCAAATTGAAGTCAGCACCCGAACCGGTGAGCCTGTTGCACGGACGGAACTCGAATATGAAGATGGTGCCTGGCGCCAATATATCAGCTTGCTGGATAATGACGGCAATTTCCGGATAGAAGAGCCACTGACGACCGAAATTGCCAATCGCTTCAATATGGAAGTGCTCGGCAAGCAGAACGATACCGAAAACTACTTTGTCGCGACCGACAAGTTCGACGACAAGGTCGCGATCTATCTGTATGATGCGTCCACAGACTCGTTCAGTGACGATCCCGTATTCGCACATCCCGAGTTCAACGCCTCGGGCATGATCTTCTCTGATCGCGCGCAGGACTTCGGTGCCATTCTTGGATTTACCTACAGCGGCCCTGTTCAGGAAACCTATTGGCTCGATCCTGAGATGAAGAGCATTCAGGATGGTCTGGATGCGGCCTTCCCGGGCAAGAATGTGGCTATCAGCGACTATACGGCAGATCGCAATCGCGTCCTCTTTGCGGTCAGCGCCGCCGACATGCCGCCCGCTTACTTCCTGCTGGTCGACAAGTCCAAGGTCGCCGTCATCGGATCCCAGCGTCCGTGGATCGACGTAGAGGATCTCGGCAAGTCGAAGTTCGTCTACTATTCTGCACGCGACGGCCTGCAGATCCCTGCGATCATAACCCTGCCAGCCGGCTTTGAAGAAGGCCAGAAGGCCAAAGGCGCAATCATCGTGCCGCACGGTGGTCCCTGGGCCCGTGATAGCGCCGGGTTTGATTCGTCAGGCTGGACGCAGTATTTCGCGAGCCGCGGATACATCATCATGCAGCCGCAATATCGCGGAAGTGATGGCTGGGGCCGTGCACTCTGGCGCGCTGGCGACGGCGAATGGGGCCAGAAGATGCAGGACGACAAGGATGATGGCGCAGCCTGGCTGGTTGAGAATGGCTATGTCGATGCCGACAAGATCGCCATTCATGGCTATTCCTATGGCGGGTTTGCAGCATTTGCCGCTTCCGTTCGTCCGAACAGCCCTTACCAATGTGCCATTGCTGGGGCCGGCGTTTCGAACCTTGCAAAGCTCGGCAATGAATGGGGCGACAATCGCATCCAGCGCATTGTTCAGGGTGACACCGTCAAGGGCATGGACCCGATGAAGAACACGGACAAGATCAACATCCCGATCCTGATCTATCATGGTGACTACGATGTCCGCGTGCCGATCTTCCACAGCCGCGACTTCTACAATGCCATCAAGGACAAGCAGCCTGACAGCAAGTTTCTTGTCATGAAGCAGATGGGTCACCAGAGCGCCAAATGGTTGCCTGAGCACAAGGAACAGGTTCTGGAAGAAATCGAGACCTTCCTGACCAATACCTGCGGCATGTAAGTGATCGCAAACGACAAATGAGAAAAGGGCGGACCTCGTGTCCGCCCTTTTTTGTTTTCACTTGATGAACGCTCAGGCCAGCGTCTTGCGAAGCGCCGTCGCCCAGCCGCGTCGCAAACGGGCCGAAGCAGTCTTTTCCATTTTTGGTTCGAACCGGGTGCCGGGCACAGTGCGGCTGGCCCACGCGTCGGCAGCCAACCATCCAAGCTGCATAGCCGCCAGAGCTGCGGCCCCAAGCGCCGTCATCTCGCGATAGTCAGGCCGCAGGATCGGACGCTCGCAAATGTCGGCCGTGAACTGCATCAGCCAGTCATTCGCCACCATGCCCCCATCGACACGCAGTTCCTTGATCGCAACGCCATCGGCTTCAAAAGCATCGAGCAAGTCACGCGTCTGATAGGCGACAGATTCCAGCCCCGCCCGCACCAGATGTTCGGCCTTGGTGGCGCGGGTAATGCCGCTGATCGTGCCGCGCGCATCGGCCGCCCAATGCGGAGCGCCAAGCCCGGTAAAGGCCGGGACGATATAGACCCCGCCATTGCCACTGAGCGCCGCCGCCACGTCCGCACTTTCGGCCGCATCCTCGATCAGGCGTAAATCGTCACGCAGCCATTGCACTATGGTTCCGGCATTGAAGATTGAGCCCTCCAGGGCCATCGCACCCCTGCCCGCCACTTCATAGCCGACCGTGCCCAACAAGCGATTTGCCGACTGCGGACGAATAGTACCGCAGTTAGCCACGAGAAACGCCCCGGTGCCATAGGTGATCTTGGCAGTACCGGGCTCCAGGCAAGCTTGCCCCACAAGCGCCGATTGCTGATCGCCCGCCGCGGACAGGATCGGCAGCGCCTTGCCGAAGAGGCTTTCCTCACTGGTGCCGAAATCATCAGCATTCTGTCGAATCTGCGGCAACATGCTCATCGGCACACTCAGCGTGGCGCACATCTTGTCGCTCCATCCGCCAGCATCTCCGAGCCCAAGCCGATAAAGCAATGTTCGCGACGCGTTGGTGACATCGGTGACGTGCGAATTGCCTCCGGTCAGTTTCCAGATCAGGAAGCTCTCTACGGTTCCGAAAGCCAGCTCGCCTGCTTCGGCGCGGGCTCGGGCACCTTCCACATTGTCGAGCACCCATCCAATTTTGGTGCCGGAAAAATAGGGATCGATCAGCAGACCGGTCTCGTCCTGAACGGCCGCCTCATGACCCGCCTTCCGCAAAGCCTCGCACGTCTCGGCCGTGCGACGGTCCTGCCAGATGATTGCTGGCGCGATGGGTTTGCCCGTTGCGCGATCCCAGACCAGCGTCGTCTCACGCTGGTTGGTGATACCAATCCCGGCAATGCGGTCCACACCGCCTGCCTCGGCGATCGCCTTGCGGCAGACATCCACCGTCTTGTCCCAGATCTCCTCGCCGTCCTGCTCGACCCAACCATCATTCGGATAGGACAGCGGCACTTCCTGTTGTGCGAGCGCGACCTCATTCAGATCGCGGTCAAATACAATCGCTCGTGTGGAAGTGGTGCCCTCATCAATGACGAGAATATAGTCGCCCATGTCGCCTGCCCTTCAGTGTTTCCGGCAGGATGGACCGGCGCGATGCGGAACGTCAACGCGCCGTGCGCTGCGCTCCGCGATCGCCGAACCACCAGAGGGTGGCTGCCGTTGCGGCAAAGGTGGAAGTTTCCACAATCTTGACCTGTTCGGCCTCCGGCGAGGCCACAAAGACCAACCAGGTGATGAGCCACAGCAACAAGGTCAGCACGGGCCGGGTCAGGGCGCGCACTGCATTCACCCAGGCATAGCTGTCGTCAATCGCGGCCTCGGCCTGAAGGGAGGCGGCGAGCCCCGCCCAGCTGCCGCTGGTCTCGGCCAGCTGCTCCGCCGCCGCGTGCTCCTCGCGCCGGGCCTGCCTGTGCAACCTGATCAGCTCTGCGTCATGCTGCCAGCGCGCCCGCTCATGCGCTTGTGACTGGCGCTGCTCGAAATAGCCCGCCGCCCGACCGATCACCGTGCCGAGCAGGCCGAAGACGCCGCCCCCGGCCGCACTCGCCGCCAGTCCAACTATGTCTGCCATAGTGCACGGCTCCCCTTGTAAAACCAATGTGCCGGACGGGCCCGCCGGTCCAGATGCAGGAAGCTTCGGCCAAGTCCGATTCCGGTGAACCCAAGCGATTCGGCTGCCGCCAGCAGTGCAAACCGGTCATGGCCATCCAGCGCGATATCAACCGCGATCTGTTTGTGTATGGAATGCTCAGCGCCACCCATTTTGGCATTCCAACCGCGACAGCGGTGGCCCGAATTGATGACGAGCGGACCGCCCACCGCCCCCCGCAGTTTTTCCAGCGCATCGAGGAATTCCGGATCGTGCCAGTACGCACCATCACAGAACTGGCCTCTGCATCTGCAGGCAAGTTCTCGCGGCGAAAAATGCGGCCAGCGCCAGCCAGTCGTATCGAACAGGGAGACAGAGCGTATCAACATGTCCCAAGGCTGACATGCCCACGGCCCTGCCGGATTCAGATCGCCGCGCAAGAGAAAATGCCCCTGAAATCACTGGGACTTCAGGGGCATTTTGAAATTTTCAGTCGGGGAGACGCCGAGCTTACTCCGCCGCGACAGGCGCTACTCCAAAGGCCTGGCGCTTGGCGAGCGCCGCGCGGGCCTCGTCATATTCCCGCACCAGCTTGTCCACGAACTCCTGAGTGGACATGCGCTTGTCAATTGCGCCAATGCCCTGACCACAGCCCCAGATGTCTTTCCACGCCTTGGCTTCCTGATTGCCGCCGGAGCCGAAATTCATCGCGCTCGGGTCGCTTTCCGGCAGATCATTCGGGTCAAGCCCGGCCTTGGCGATGGATGGCGCGAGATAATTTCCGTGAACGCCGGTAAACAGGTTGGAATAGACAATATCGCCTGCCTTGGAGTCGACAATCATGTCCTTGTAACCGTCGACCGCATTGGCCTCGTCACAGGAGATGAAGGCCGAGCCGATATAGCCGAGGTCAGCGCCCAGCGCCTGTGCCGCCGCGACCGCGCCGCCATTGGCGATGGAGCCGGAAAGGGCCAGCGGGCCATCAAAGAACTGGCGGATTTCCTGAATCAGCGCGAAGGGCGAAAGCGTGCCGGCATGGCCGCCCGCACCGGTGCACACCGCGATCAGGCCATCTGCGCCCTTTTCCAGCGCCTTGTGCGCGAAGACGACATTGATGATGTCGTGCAGCACAATGCCGCCATAAGAGTGGATCGCGTCATTCACTTCCTGACGCGCGCCGAGCGAGGTGATCACGATCGGCACCTTGTGCTTCACGCACATCTCCACATCATGATCGAGACGGTTGTTCGTCTTGTGGACGATCTGGTTGACGGCGAAGGGTGCGGCCTTGCGGTCCGGGTTCTTCTCGTCCCATTCAGCCAGTTCCGTGGTGATCCGGTCCAGCCACTCGTCCAGCACTGGGCCCGGTCGCGCGTTCAGCGCCGGGAAGCTGCCGACGACGCCGGCCTTGCACTGGGCGATCACAAGCTCCGGATTGGAGATGATGAAAAGCGGCGATCCGATAACCGGGAT
>Ga0208790_1000238_pt1 | contig 29068 bp, 24 predicted proteins | sample 10_taG_FD_184083 | JGI IMG/M metagenome (GOLD analysis project Ga0208790, IMG submission 184083) | Marine viral communities from the Subarctic Pacific Ocean - 10_ETSP_OMZ_AT15264 metaG (SPAdes) (version 2) | ecosystem: Environmental > Aquatic > Marine > Oceanic | place: Pacific Ocean | collected... | reverse complement strand
TGTAAAGTATATCGAGCTTTCCTCGATATCTAATGTATCACCCTTGATCTAACTTGTCAAGGGTATTTTGTTGTTGTATCGCGTTTGTATGGGCCACGACAAACCCAAAGTCTTTTCCGTGCTCAGTCTCGTAGATTGCATACGAGACGTTTCTGAATGCGTTCCTTGGCTTCTGCTTTAGGCGGTCGACGATCTTCTTGTGAAGGCCGCCGTCGGTCTCAAGCTTTTCCTTGTTTATACAGAAATAATAACACAGCTGGCGCGGCATGTCAAGCTCAAAAAGCCATTTTTCTTCAATATTCTGAGTTTCCAATATTGCAATTGAGCGTATACGCGCATGATCAATAGGGGGAGCTATCACCCCAATCTCGGGTTCATTGTGCAAGAAATAATTTAAATAATGAACGGTAGACGCAATTGATGAATTAAGATGATCATAGAACTTTTTAATCGGGACTCGCTGCAGAGCTTCTTCTAAGTTTTTATTAGAAATTATTGTAATTGAACTAAAGAGCCCTGAGCGCGCATACTCTTGTAGCACTCCACATGCGGCTCGCTCCATTAGGCGAGGAATACCGGTAAGCAGCGTGGTGTCTGGCTGAATATAGAAGACATCAACATTTTTAGTGCTAATCTGCTGCAGGATCCCCAAGGCGTAATTTGAACTATAGGACGAACCCATCACAAAAACTTGAACGTGATTGTCAATTTTAGAAAAATACTTGGTGAGATCGGGAATATTCTCCTCATAATCTTCAGGGCTTGTGAACCTCTTTAGCTTTCGCTTCTTGCCGGATGATTTCTCAACCTTGTCATTCAGCACATACACGTTATACTGAGGGAAATTGACAAATTTTTCTGCAATGGCACTGGCACCATTGCCAATACCAACAATAGAAATCATAGTGATAGTGTCTTGAGATTATAGTAGTCGCGGCCGGCTTTCAGGTTAACCATAAATTCATCCATCTTGTTTTTTGCAAAAATGTTTTTCATCTCTGGTATTAGGTCTCGATCTTCGTCTGCTAAATCTATCACCACCTCATCGTGGACTATATGCGATATAAATGACTTTTTTCCATCTAAGTATTCGTCCAATGCAATTGCCCTGTCAATCACAAGATCGGCAGTGGTGCTCTGTATAGCATAATTGAATGCTTTTTTTGGCGACACCATAATGCGCCTCCCAAATATAGTATTAATATAGTCACCATCGTAGTACTTGTCAAGTACTTTTTTGCGATCATAGTGATTAGTTTCAATGTGATCGGAATCCGGGTTATATAGCCACGAAAAGAAGATCGTTTTTGCCTCTTCGCGGGTCATCGTTGCATTCTCGAAAACATGGATGACATTCCACTCATGAATATCCACGTTGGGCTGCTTTTGCCCGGACAGCGCCAGCAGCGTGCGCACCTCGGCACCATTATAGTCTAAAGAAAGAAACCAATCATTTGCAGGCTTTATGAGGCTTCGAAGCTCTCTTTTCATAGTCAAGATGGGGAACGACGAAGGGTGAGTTGCAAGGCGCCCCGTAACGGTGCCGAAAAGGTTATAATTAATATACCTATTGCCGCTCAAAATCTTCTTAGCGCCGCTGTGAAGTGTGCTATTGGTAAATAATGACCGACAATTCTTACTTTCCAATTTCAAGTCTTGGTGTTTGAGCTTGTGCAATAAGGCCGCAGCATTTTTAAGGTGCTCATAGTTTGCAGGTCTTTCATAATTCTCAAAAACATACTCAGTAATTTTGTTTTTGACATCACAGAACTCAAGCAATGCGTCATGCGGAACCAAATCAAAAAAACAATGTTGTCGTAAATCGAGCTTTGCAATCGCAAAAGCTTTTTTGTATGCCGTCAGCTTTTTTGAACAACGTTCCCAATTTTCACGAAGCTCATCCGGGCAAACCTCCGCCATACTCCTGCCATTGCAGTAAATCCATGCATATTGTACCGCATGCGAGTCTACTGAGCCGGTAAATTTCCACGTTTTTGTCAGAGGTGTCGGAATGGCGTCGAAATGCAACTTTCCATCAACATATACTCCAACGCATTCGTTTTTGTCATCCAGTGTTTGAAAAAGCAATCACCACCTCGATTCGTATATTTTCTCTATCATAAGATAGCACGATTCATTCGGTCTGTCAAGGACCCTCTGTAGCTATAGGTCTTATTGAGTATTTTTTCAAACTGATTTAGGGCTTCGGAGATCCCTCGAATGCGATATAACTCCATGCAATCTTTGGTGATCCTCTCTTGTTCGGCAGAGGAGAATTTAGTTTCTTCTTCCAGGAACCTCAGATAACAATATAAGTCTATGAAAAAGGTTTCTGGAAACAACTTTTCAAGATCTTCCACCTTATACTCCATGGAATATTCTATGCGAGTCTTGACCTGGCTATTTTGGCAATATTCCGAAACCATATATTGTTTGGTGCGCAGTTGATTGTACAACGACAGCACAAACGACTTAAATCCAGTATAAAATGGCATGTGAGCCACAGTGTAGGCAGATTCAAGAATGTCATCTGTGCTGGAAAACCCATATTTACGCGCATACTTTACCATCTCCCCAGATCCTATATCTGCTATTAGTCTCCATGGGTTGTTAAGGTCGACAGCAAAACCATACGACCGGCAGGCATTTACATAAAATTTCCAATTTTTGCTCGCCACAAAATCATCAAATTTAGTTTGATCGTCGGCACAACTAAGATTATCGGCAATTTCCACCACAAGACCAGTAGTTGTTATGGGGCAATATCGACTTTTCATATATGCAGGAAAGGTAATTGGGAAAACAGGGGCAGTGCGGCGCCACGATTCTTTTAGGTGCACCAAAAACTCTTTAAAATCTTTAAATACTATTTTATTTTCAACATAAAAATTTACCAATTGTCCGGAGATCTTGTTAGTGTATATGTAATATAGATTTTGTGGATCTTCGAAGGCTATTTCTGCCTTCAGATCGCTCAAGTATCGCTCATCGGGGGAAATTTTACCAGACACTATGCCTTTTTGAAATTGCATTGATAGCTGCGAAAATGCTTCCGCGACAAATGGAAGCGCACTTATCTGCCCCAGGCCGCTGGCGCCAAAAGTGATGCTTGAGAGGTCTGTGCGCTTAGTGTCTAAAAAGATGGGTACATAATAGCGATTAACTCTCCCATAAAGTATTTTTTCGCTCTCTCGAAAATCTTGCAAATTAGTTACGCCAGAAGAGGCATACCACTCTGGCTGAGCCATCCCGGCGGTGGCTTGATAAAGCTGTCTATCATAAAAGAGGGCTCGTGTGCCGGCATTGTTGTTTTTTGTAAATTCATCTGCCATGATTCATTCCTCCTATTAGGACGCTTTACATTTAGTAGGTCGAGGGGCCCGCGGCACAAGATTTGAGTTGTTGCTGCCCAATTCGGCTACCCACTTGGCGGTAATGGTGGTGTTAAACTCCCCGGGACCAAGTTTGTTTTCAGCCTTAATCACCATATAATATCCCCCGATACCATATCTGGTGAGCAGTGCGGGATCTATGGTGTGCTTGTTGCCGGCGGAGTCCTTAAAGGTGTACTCATCCTTGCCGGTGCTTTTCTTGGGCGCAAACCCTCTCGGATCGATATATATGTAAGTTCCAGGCACGATATTGGGAGACCCATAGCACGTTATGGTAGCATCATAAGTTTCACGCAACTGCGAAAGCCCGTCGTAACCCTCTTGCTCGAATCTCACCTCCTTGAGACCCGGCGAGTCTGTCCGTGTCAGCCTGATTGTTTTAACAATGCCGTTGGGTTTTCCAATCATATAGTGCCATATGCCATTAGCCGTGTCAACGGCGCGCTCGCCCTTCATCTCTGACGACGGGTTCACACGGCCGGCATAATAAACTAAATAATTGTACTCCATCGATGGAGACCGCGTGGAGATTGGCGAATCGCGAACTCCCATTACGTCTAAAATTCCTGTTTCCTCTCGTCCGGCGTATTCCTTCATCCAGCTGACTTCTTCCATCCACAGCTTTGAGGCGGGAACGTTTTGGCCGGCCTGATGTTTGGCCTGGCGGATGATCCAGTTGGTAATCTCGTCCTGGTTGGTGGTATCGGGCTTGCCGCCTTTTTTCCAATTTTTATAACTCGTCACCACAGATTGAAACATTCTGGTTTTTTGTTTAATATTCAAATCATGACACCGATCTTCATTCAAAAAATTCCTAACTAATCCGTTTAGCAAATCATTCATAAATGTGCTCAAGGTATAAATTGGGCTCTCTCTCTTGAGCACCTTTTCTGTCAGCCAGTCCATAAAATAAGATACGGAAATGGGCAAATCTCCCAAATTAACAGTAGTCATCAGAGAACTCTCATTGCGTCTTTTTCCTTGGCCAGTTGAAAAATCATATAACTCACAAGGGCCCAGGAGCACCCTGAAGTGCTTAAAGTTAAATAGCAGCCTTTGCAATCGTTCTTTTTCGGATTCCACCAGCGCTTTCCAGGAGGTCTCGGCCGCGGCTGTCTTTGTCAGTCCGGTTGGGAAGGTAAGACTGTTTGGGCCCGTGCCTTCGGTTGTTTTCACCAAGGACGTCAAAGAGGTCTCTATATTGTGCAAAACAACATTCACCAAATCACTCAAATAGAAGAATTTAATATATGTCGTTTCGTTCAATGCTTCAATCTTAGTCTGTGACAGATCTGTCGTTAATTCTGTCTGTTTTTGTAGTTTCGCCAGTGCCGCGGCGAAGCCCGTGGTAATCTCATCGTTGCTGCCGGCCACAGTGGGTGTGCTGGAATCCAATGAAAAATCAAAAAACGGACCCTGTTTGTTAAATTCCGCGAGCTTCTCGAGTTTGATCGGCACGAAATATATCTTTTCGGTCTTTAAAAGCTGGCTCAAGATGGTTGAAAGATTTGCTCTTTTCTCTTCCTCTACTTTTTCATATATTTCTTTCTTTTTTTGGCTGGCCAGGTCGGCGTCGCAATGCTCCTCAACTGAGGCAATCATTAGTTTCCTTTTAAGGGCGGCTGCGTAGTTTTTTGGGCTTGCAAAAATATCATAATTGGGCTGATCAAAAAAATCTTCAATATAGGCAAGGTACTCAATGCTAAACACAACGCGACCCTGATCGTCAATATCAAAATTGTGGATAGTTGGTGTTAAGTTCAACGTTACAAAAGAATTATCAATCGCCTTGGCCAGGTTCGTGCGATCTTCTTGTGGGATTGGTGTGTTATTCTCAAAATTGCCGTTGGGCATTGCCCAGCCCACCACCACCTTTAATCTAAAATTTAATTTACTAATATTGTTAACAATGGCAGACGCACTCTTATCCGAACGATCCAGCAATTCGTTTAAATTGCCCCCCGTCTTAAGAGCTAAGTCACAGTATCTAAATGCGCCTGGGCCTTGGCCGCGTTGAGCCAGGAGGTCATCAAAAGAGCTAGCGAAGATAACGAGTTTGGCCTTAATGCTCTTCTTTACCGCGAAAGGGTTGCTCCCTTCGTATGAAAAATTAAAACTCTTCAATCCGACTCCAAATCCTCTTTTGTCCTTGTTGCTGAAGATGTTATCAAGCGGGCTTGCATTATAGTGTGTATCAAACTTAATTTCAACTTGGCGCTCGCCTTGAGTGCTAGCATCCATCTCAATCTTATATAAGCGAATCATTGGCGATAGTTGGGATAGCAGCGACGGACTAATATCAAAAAACGATCCGTAACTGGGATCCTGCACCAGTTGGTTCATGAATCCCCATGGCGATCTTTGAGCCATTAAACACGCATTGTAAGAACCAGAGCTGTTATTTACATATGGCAATCTAGCGGGTTTCGCCTTTTCGAGGGCGCCCTGTTTATATTGGGCAATTTTGTATACATTGGAAAGCAACAGACACTGCTCTTTAAACGTTCGCTTCATTGTTTGGCCAACAAAAGCTTCTGGAATAACGTCGCCACCCTGTTCGATGTATGCTTCGAGGCCCGCTTCTCGGGCTGCTTTAAGCGCGTCAAGCTCTTGTTGGAGCGCGTCCCGCGTCGCCTCCCAGTCTTTTAAACTGTCGCCCTTGCAACCGGGGGCATCAGCATTAAGCTCGCTTTCAGTTTCTGGCAGATGTACTCGAATGCCAGGGCGATGCTCCAGCACTTGGCCGCGCTGTGCCTTGGTCATACACTTGTCCAAGTGGTCCTGCAGCGCGGCAGCGGCGGTTTTCTCGGCTTGTTCTTGGATCTTTTCAAGATCCTCATAAAGCTTCCTCACCTTGGCGGCCGCGTCCATGATTGTCCTTAGCGCCTCTATTAGAGCGTCGGCCTGGAGTTTGAGATCCGCGAAGGTGCCGAATACACCGTCGGAGCCCTGGTACCAGTCGGTCCAGCCTAGGCTGGTCAGGCTTTCCGGGTCCGCGTCGGCATATTGTGCATATTGTGAAGGAAGCATTTTGGCGAGATCTCTGACCACCTCAACGTGAGGTATAACGAGCTTGGCGGCAACCTCCATATTGTCGGCGTAGCTAAGGATTTGTTTGATATCCTTGGAAGCTTCCAGGTTGGCCCTTAAGGATTTCTGATCAGTGGCAATCATTTTGGCGGCGGGAACACCAAGCCCCTCCGTCGCAGAGGCGTTGAAGGCGTCGCTCTTATCGGAGTTCAGTTGCGCGCCGAAGTCGAGAATCTTGTGCATGGCCGGGTCGTTGCTCAAAATGCCCGCGTAGCCCCACCCGGCACGATCTTTGATGTTGCCCGGGCGGGTATTGGCGCCATCTTGCGCATCACTGCCCGGGGTTGTTTGCCAGTGCAAAATATCCGCGACCTCCGCGAAGGACTGGCCGGCCTCTGGAACACCGGCCAGTTGTAGCGCGGCATCCGCGACATCCCCGCAATTTTTCTTCCACCAATTTTGAACAGCCTTGGAGGCTGACGACCAGTCTTGTTTAAGAAGGCACTCGTTCTCGTCAGCCATGGTTTATAATCCCAAGGCCTTAAGGGCTTCTTCCAAATTAATGGGCACATCGATTATTGCGCCGGGCGAGATGTCAGCTTCCGTTGGATATCCATTATACCAGGCGATCACCCACCAGTAGGTTGGATCGCCATAATATTTGGCAGCTAAATTGTAGAAATGATCCCCCACGGACCAAATATAGCTATCCTTGGAAAGCACCATGCGCTGGACTGTGTTGGGGTTGTGTAAAATCTGTGTTCCGTATTGTCTTATGTTCTTCTGGTTTTGTCTCATTTTTCGCAAAAAACTATAAAACTCAGAATCATTATCGAGAATCTCTTCTCCGCTATATCTGCTAGCCATTTTTCATTTCCTTATTATCATTTGATGAATTCGCCGTGGAGGTCGTCGGCAGTGTCCTTGATATCCTTTCTTGTACGGAGGTCGTGAAGGCCTTCATAATCTTCCAAGCTATCAAACCCTTCGAGGCCGGCGCCCTTGGTGGTGGACAACAAGTAATTAACGTTGGCCTGTTGGCCTTTTGTGAGGCTGCCCGGGGCCTTGTCCGCCATTTTGGCAAGATACTTCAAATCCTTCTTCAGTCGCGCTTTGCCGAACATAGTGCCATAGCGCTGGCGTGCGCGCTCTTCGTCTTGCATGCGCTTGTCACGCTCTTCGGGTGTCTCATTGGCATCCCTGGCATCGTCTGGGGGGCCGGTGCCCGGGCCTCCTGGGGTTTCAGAAGTTATTGCTCCATATGGGAAGCTCGGAGTTGCAAACTCATTGCTTTCGTTCCATCCAAGATGGCTTTCGTGAATAACGGTGAAATCTAGATTTACTTCGATCATTTTTGAAAGAATCGTGTTTGCTCCGATCTCCAAGACGCCTATCTCAGCAGCTTCCAGATTATGCGCCACATTCAAGCTAGTAATGGTGCCTAATACACCTTTTGCCGGATCCGCTGTAGATTTATATTCTTTGAAGTACATGCCGTCTGACTTGCCTTTGGCATCGTCGGGGGGTGGCTCGTTTTTTTGGGCAAGATTCATGACTTTTAATCGCACAAATGGGTTTTGCGAGAGAGTCTGTGTGTTGTCGGTCGTGGCATAGTTGGGATATAGGTATTGGATAAGTTGTTGAACTCTCGATAGATTATCATACGCTTCGCTTTCGGTGGCGGCAGGAATCTTAAACCCTATCGACATTCGACGGCTGGTTTGCTTAAAATGTTGAATTGGGTCGGCTCGGCCAAATACCGTTTCTGGCACCCAATCGCTCGAATAAGACTCATTGAAGGCAATAATAAACGCTTTAAAGTACACTGAGTTACCAGAAGCTTCATGACGAAAAGAAATAACTTGGGCCGCCTTGCCGGCAAGGCCATTGCTTCCATCCAAGAAAGGCGTCTTGGTGGCTTTAAATCGTGTTGAATTAAAATATCCCTTGGATGGGAAGACTTCCTCGGCCATTGTTATCCTATTGCTCCTTCCATTAATCTGCCGGCGAGAAACGTCAGCTGCTTTTCACTTATTATGTCTCCATCAAGCGTCAGTTCCACCTTGACTGCATATGGGCGCTCGTTGGCTGGTGTGCTGGCGGCAGGGGACGAGACCTGGGTGCGAGCGGCCGCTTGAGCAGTCGTGGCCGCAACTGCAGCCGTGGTGACCGCATGCATGGTGGTGGTGAACTCTGCGTGATTTTCTTTTGGCATTTCTCTTAACTTGTTGTTAATTTCTCCAATTGCTAATGCAACTTTGTGTAGATCGGTGGCCACGGCGCCGGCAAGGCCGAGCGAGGCCAAAAATGCCGTCATTGGCGCTAATTCATCAGTTGGGAAGAGTCTTAGTTGTAGGCCAAAGGCAAACATCGCCCCTGTAAACATGGACAGACCCAGGGCGGCTGGTATAAGCAAGAGGCCAATTGTGCCTGCCACCGCCACAAACGCAGTGAAGGCCAACATTTTAGGCACGTCCATTGCTTTAAACATCTCTGTTAGTCCGTAGGCCATTAGTCCGATGCCGCCGGCAGCTAGGCCGACTGCAGCGCCGATCGCGAGAATCACGGCCGCTAACGGCATCAGCGCCGTGCCGGCTGCGCCGGCAACTGGCGCCAAGGGAATAAGTAACGCCATCATCCCGATGAAGGCACCAAGGAGCATGTTGATGGTGAACACTGCCGCGCCGGCATTATCGCCGGCGGCGCCGAAAGCTTTTACAAGCTCTGCAAGCCCCAAGGCAGCCATTGCGACTGCGGCGCCAATTGCGACAATTGATAGAGACAGGGCACCAATTCCTACAGCATTTTTAGTAGCGGCTTCACCCACACTATCGATGGCCTCGCCACCGCTTTCGCCGAGCTTTTCAAGGGCCGATCCGGCGCCTTCAGACAGCTTAAGAATGGTTTTTCCCATGAAATCCTCTAAAAACTTCCTAAGCGCCCACCACTTGTACAGCGCCGCGGCGATCCAGACGCCGCCCAAGGTCCACGCGGCGGTTCTCCAATTTTTAGCGACGAGTATCATGGCCCGGGCTACCCATTTTAGGGCAGTCCCCAAGTTACCGATGAAGGATTGTAGCTCTTTGCGGGCAGGACTACCTTCCGTCAACGTCTTTGTGTAGTCACGAAATTCTGTTAAAAGGTCGCTAGCCACAGGAATCAGATCCATCATGGCGGCTTTAAATTGTTCAGTAATGCTCTGGACTCGTTTAGCTTCTTCTGCTGCTTTTTTATATTGAGCGGTAGTTTTCTGCGTTGAGCCGGCTAGAGTGCTCATATCTCCAGAAAGCATTAGCGCGAGATCGCTTACATCATTAAGGCCGAGAGCGTCCTTGTAGAAAACCCTCTGGTAATAGGACATATCGTCGAAAGTCAGGCCCGTATCTAATATCGCATCTCGAATCATGCTGAAGCGCTCGACCGGATCTGTGGCCGTCATCAGATCCATCGCATTAACGAAGTTGCCGCCCAATGCTGCGTTAAGTTTGCCTGCTTGTGTGGCGGCGCCTTCGAATGTGTCGAACTTATCTGTAATTGCCAAGAGCTTGCTTATTTCAAGGCCCGTTGACTTGGAAACAATTGCAAGATCCTTAAAGGCCCGTACGCCATGGGTGCCTAACTTTGCAATCCCTGCGCCGGCCTCTGCAAAATCTCTACCCATCTGCTGCGGGGTTACGCCAATGATGCCCGCGAGGTCAGCCAATTCGAGCGAATTGGCCCTGGCAGATGACACGCTTTCGCCAAGTATCTTTGTCTGCAATTGCATACTCCTTGCAAAATCTTCGTTAGAAACACCCAATTCTGCCAGAGTGGCGCCTGTTGTAACTAATTCATCTCGCTGAGCCTTGCTTAGCATGGTAAAATCAGTATAAGTTGTATAAAGCGCTTGCATACTGGCCGCGACTTCTTTCATATCCACGCCAAGAACGCGCGTTTCTTCATAAACTTCCTTTATGCTGTCGGCATATTCTTCGCCTGCGCCGGTCGCACGAATGAAGGAGCGCTGGGTTTGGTCCAACTCAAAAATGAGATTGAAGAAGGAATTGGTCAGTGCCACCAACGATCCGCCGGCCATTGAACCGATAAGAGTGTTAAGAGGCTTGAGACTCTTGTCGTACATGCCGCGGCCTACTTTAATAAGATTGCCTATAGTTTTAGCATTAAAGAACGGGTGCTCACCATACTGGCCAAAAGCGGAAGCCATTGCGGTGCCCAGCTGTTGGGCTGCAGCAGTCCCTTGTTTTATTGCGTCAGTTGTGCCCTTGGTAACCTCAAGTTTCTTTTCAGCTGTCTCTAGATCTTTCACTGCGATATTGTAAGCCTCTTCGCGGTCTTTGTACTCGTCGGTACCAGCGACAAGGAGTTGTTTTGCGATATCCAGCTTGTTCTTGGCTAGATCTCGAGAAGTTTGAGCCAGCAAAACTCGCTTATTGTCTGAAGCCGAAAGTTTTTCGTACACGCCAAGTTGGGTCTCCAAGGCTTCTCCTTGGGCTTTGAGGTTCTCGAAACGCGACTGCTGTCTGTCGATTTGCTCGCCCAGTGCGATGAGGATGTCATCTTCTAACTCTAAAGTGCGGCCGCGTTCGGCATTGTACTCTTTAGCGAGGGCTATTAGCCTCTGTTGTTCTTCTTCTCTTGTCGGCACAAAAAAAACCTCTTATATTCAAAAATAAATAGTTTGCTATCGAAAAAGACTATTTAGTGAATTTGATTAGTATTTCTTTGAAAATGTGGCCGGGGTGGGGGGCTGGTTGTGGGCACTTAAAGCTTGAGCCTTCCCGCCGCCCTTGGAGGCTTGGGTGGCCGCTTCGTTTTCAGTCTCTATCTGTTGAATAAGGCGTTCCACGAACCAGGTGCGGAGGCCCACCGGCAAATTATAAGATTCGGAAAAGCTCCATCCGCCTGAATATTTTAAGAAAAAGAATTGTTCATACACATTGTGCATGTAATCATCGGTCAGGCCAAAAAAAGTCCGCTGTAAGCGGTACCTCCATGGTCTCTTCGTGACCGCACTCTTCGCACTCAAAATATTGTGACAGATCGATGTTTGGCGCGGCTAATTTGTAGGCCGTGCGCAAATGGCGAGCATCCAAAGAAGGCAGGAGTTCAATCCCCTGACCAATCACTTGTCTATTGTCTTCGTTATTAATAGATACAATCATATTCTTTAATTGTGTTGTAATGTTCTTTTCAAGGCCTCGGGACTTTCTTCCACTTTCGGCCTGTTGTGATAGGGTTTTCTCGTCGCGACCGGTCAGCAGTCGAAATCTAACATCAAAGTTGCTGCGTGGCAGTACGGTCGAAAATGTGCCGTCGCCATGGTCGGTGATCTGCAAATCCTGAGCATTCTCGCCATGATAGATAGTACTTTCATTCAAATCAAATTCATACTTCTGTGTATGTGCACAATTTGGACACGTGACGTTGGTTGCATACTCGTTTCCATAGCCGGAAACTCGGGTTGCAACAATAATCGCGTTTCGATCGCCAATGAGGAGATCGCTTGGATTCACACTCTTGTTCATGATCACGCTTTCGATGACGCGGTCTAGTGCAACACCCTTTTTAAGCAATGAGCGCGACGTGAGAATATCTTCTTCTTTCGCAGTCATTTGCTTTATTTCAATGCTGTCTTGTGCGTGCAGGGGATGACCTTCGGGATAAAACTTTCCCATTGAAGGTAGATCGACAAATTCTGTCGGTATTACGAAGGAAAGACCTCCTCCATCATGATTTTGCATGACATGTTGCGGTGGGGCACTTCCTGCGGTTTTGTTGCTCCCAACGCGGTTTTTGTTTCTAGACAATATACACCTCTATTTAAAAATTGTCGTTAGCTGTTGATAGAAAAGAATTCGGATCCCTGGTTGCCGCCAACTGCTACTGATCCGCCGGACGTACTTACCGTAGCCCAATCATACTTAAGAGTGAGCGACATTTCAGTTAATTCATCATCGCCGTAAGCCAGGTCGCCGTACTTAAGCTCGGTGATAAACGCGTTCATAAGCGTCCAGGTTTCGAGGGGGGCGCCGTTGGCATCCAACTGGGCAATTGTTACTGCGCCCAGAGCGCCGGCGGCCTTGGCCTTGGACATCGTGGATAGGCTACCTTCTTCAGTCGAAGTAACGGGCGGCTTATATCCAGAAAGTTGAACAATGTCTGAAAGCGTTGCTGCCATGTCGGGCTCGACCGGGTCGACCAACGTTAGCGAAACATCTTCCCACGTAACAGATCCTGGATAAAAGAACGTGTGGTTAAGGTATTTGTGCTCTGCGGCCGCAATCGAGAAGGCCGGCTTTGTTACGGTCTTGGCGTACCAAGCGGCGGCGCCTCCGATTTGTGCGCTGATTCCCTGAAACTGCACTTGAAATCTAAACTTTCTTTTTGGATCCTTGTATTCGGCTCCTTGCTCGGAAAAATTTGTTGACCAGAATGGCATTTGTTAAGTACTCCTTTTTGTGTCTTACTTTTAATTAGTATCTATCTATTATTAATCATCAAAAGATGCGCCGGTTGAAGCAATTACGAAGTCAATCGCAATGAATTCGATGGCGCGGGCTGGCTTGATCATGATCTTGGCATACATAATGTTCTGATCAATGAGGTCGGCCGTGGTGGTAGATTCATCAAGGATCAGGCGATAATCTGTGATACCATACTCGGTAGTCACGTTCGCCAAGAACGGATCGATGAGTCCCTTGAATCGATTCCAAGTTGCTTGAACATTTTGCTCAAACAGAATCTGGGTGGATAGGATGGAAATCTGCTTCTTAAGGTAGATGACCAACCTTCTAACGTTAATTCTATCAAGGGCGGATTGACGCTCTTGAAGCGTTTTCTGTCCGAAGACCACAATTCCGGTGGAGGGGAATGAAGCAATCGGATTAATACGCGCGTTGTACAGCGTGTCGCGGTCCCTCGATGAAAGTCGAGTGGTGACTTGCGTAATCGGAATACCTGCGGCGCCATCACTCAAGCCGCCGCGGTTAAAGCCCGCGGGAGCGAACCAAATCTTTGACTTGCGCTCGGAACTTGCCAGAACGCCCATCATGGCTACCGTAGGCGGAATCCAAACAAGTTGACCTGTGTTTTCATCACGGGTTTGAACCCACGGATAGAATGTACAGCCATAACTCGAGTCGATGCGACGATCGCGAAGATTGTTAGAAAGTTGAGTTGGGTTGTAAGTAACTCTATCGGACTCTTTGGTGATCCCCGTCTTTCCTTCCGCGCGGGGCTTATAAGCATCCTCCAGGTCTATGAGAGCCATAGCATCAGCACGATTTTCACAAGTGTTGATCATATGAGCAGTCAAGGAGTTTAAACCCAAGCCGGGCGCGGCCAAGAGATTCATGTTAACAAACTCAGGGTCGGCAATCGAATCAATTGCGCGTCGCCATGTGTAGTAAATATAGCTATTGTCATTGTCAGATAACTCGCTCATTGCAGCATTGTACATGGGATCCGGAACACGGATGTTTAGTCCATCACTTGCTCCCCAGAATGGAGCAGTAAAGCGATCAACGCCAAGATCCAACAGCGTCTTGTAGGTAGACGCGCTGCCTGTCTGTCCGCTTACGGAAAGGCCGTTCTTGTGAGAACCCGACCGATAGAAGAACCCCGTGGTGCTGCTTCCCGTAAGAATATCGTCGAGAGAAAAGATAGTGCTAAACCCATCTATTCCAGTGCCAGTCGAAGTGGTGGGATCATCACCTACGGTTTGCGACCAAAGCCTGTTGGTCTGCCAAATAGCCGGCATGCCAACTGTGCTGCCGCTGGATCTGGTATTCTGAAATCCAAAGTAGGCATCGCGATAGTTAACAAGGCCGCCGTCAGATGCTGAATTGCGCAACCTTACCTCCGGGAACGCAAACGATGCGCTACCGAAGCCGGCGCCGGCCGGTACCTGAGATGAGGATATGGCGGTGCAGCTGGCGTTACCAGCAAAATCAGGCAACTGACTACCAGCAATAATATATTTGCTGGCATTTCCGGAGCGAGAGCCGGTGACCGATACGCGGAGTGTCGTGGTCGAGAACTTCGGAGGCGCGTAATAGCCAAAGGGCAACGAGGTAGCTTTTTCCAGTGCACCTCCGCGGACAACATCAGAAAGCTCAACACGAATAAATTTAGAGCGGTTAGGGTGCCCATCGCCCTCTAAAATCAACTTTCGGTCGGTTTCACTCCAACTATAATATTCAGTACCAATTTGGGAACCAATATAATTTGGAGAATTAGGATTAAGATTTAGATTGTCAAACCTCTCCATAACTTGAACAGCGTTATCAGAGTCGCTAATGCTTCTGATTACCACCGAAAATGTGCCGTACTCGCTGGTGGTTGTGCTCGACGGACGAATTTTTTCAATTGAAACTTTACAGTGCTTCATCAGCCATTCGCCGTGGCCGCGGCCATGCAGACGGAACAACTTTTGCATGTTCTCTGCTTCATAATCGGTTGGGGCGCCGGCGTTCTGAGCGATGAACCAGCCCGCAACCGCTTCGCGGGCAGCTTGGCCATACATGTTGCCGGGGCCCTCATCATCGGATCCACCCTGAAGCTGAATGCCTAAGATGACACCCACAAGCTGGCCAGAGTTAAGGCCGGCATCTCTGATCTCTTGATCAAAAGTCTCGCCAAGCCACCAATCCTTCTCGTTGGTGTAAAAATCGCCGCCGCGGCGCAACATTGGGTTAGTGCTGAACTTCCGACGGATATAATCTTCCGAATTATCATTCATCGAAAAGGTGATCTTTTCAGTGGCGCCCGTGCTGCCGCTGATTTGTGCGGTGAAGGTGCCGTTTGCATCGGAGAGGATCATTGCGTTTGATTTTGTGTCAGTGACGTTTGGCGCCACACTTCCGGAGGCGTTGCCCCACGTATTACCTACGAGAGCCATTCCGCCATTATCATTGTAAAAGACTGCAGCTAATTGGAACGCGTTACTGCCAGTAAATGCCCAGGCGCCACCGTGAGCGCTCAGTACGGCATTCGAGCCAGAAGGTGCAACCCAGAGGCCGAACGTTCCACCGCCGCTGTTTGTGGTGCTAAGGAAGCTATCCGTCTTCCAGCCGGCCTTAGAGCCGGCTGTGGAATCGGCGGAATCGGAATCGTGTCCAAGCAAACGAATATATGTAAGTGGCGCCACGTTTGATCTTAAGAACGCCTTTGCTGCATATGTACCGTACATGGGGGACTGAAGATCCACAGAATCGCGGTATACATCGCCGCCGGCATCACCCGGAACCGTATCGCCAAACACTTCAACAAACTCTGAATATGATTGAACTTTTACCGGCTGCATGGATATCCCGCGCTGAGCGCGACCAATAACAACTGGTCCGATTGTGTCTGCCGATTTGGGTATAAACGAGTTATCAATCTCGTTAATAAAAACCCCTGGAGACACGAACTTAAAATCTTTTACTGACATTATTAATTCCCTTCCTTCTTAAAACAAATGACGTAGATCGTTTTTGCCATCAAACTTAAATAGTATTTTTAATTTCAAAAGGCGCTAAAAGTCCTGAAGTAAACGTAGAATATGCATTTCTGTTCATGAGGAAAACCTATAATAAGCTTTTCAACTCAGGAAGCGCTCTTTAGAGCTAACTTGAACGTACATAATCGCTGGCATCAAACGAATCTTGCCTATCCTCGTCTTCAATAGAATCGTCCCCAAAGAGAGTTTTGAGGGTCGAGGCTGTAAAAGTGGTGTCTCCTGGGAACACCGCCTGTTCAGTGGGATACGTTACTTCAACAATGTTTTCATCAATGCGCACAATAGGTCTATCATCATTTTCCCCCTCTCCAATAAGGTACCCCAGAACTCTAATAGTAATGTCAGTGCTGAATATACGTGTGTCCTCGCCTAAGCTCGCGACATTATTGTTGTGGGTAAAATTTTGTTCGATAAACGCCTCGTAAAGGTGACCGTTCCTTCTCATGACAAATGAGTTGATTTGGCCCGTGCGTGCAATAAACGGCGTCATCAACTCATTCATCTGTTGTTGATATTCGGTTTTAATGACAATCTTATAGTCAATATTGACATACACAGGAATTGGGATTGAAAGAGATTGAATTACAATTTTTTTATTAGTGCGTGGAAAATATTGTTGTGGTTTTCCACCACTGTTTGTGCGTGTGCCGGTCGCTACTGCAAAATTACGCGTTTTGTCTTGTTTAATGCGCTTGGCTAAAACCACTCGGCCGCTACGGCCATCATATTTATCCGAGAACAACTGAGCCTGGAATGCTCCCTTTTTCGCTGGATCTTTTGCAATATTTGTTCTTTCGATACTGATCAGGGGCAGTTTAAGGGCGCCGGAGTCGTCTCTGAGGTCTTTTTCGTTTTTAATTTGGTATGATCTCTCTGGGGCCTGCCACAAAACCGGCACCCTGAGTGGACCTTTGTTTGTTTTTGCGCTTAAATCGAGATCTTCCTTAACCCACGAAACAAGAGCGTAATCGATAGTCTCGATAGTGGAGGCCAGCATCCCTAATTCCTTAAGGGTGCCAGATTTAGTGCCAGGTGGCAGCATTGCAAAGCTAAAATCATCAGGTAGCATCAAAAAGTCCCTTTCTTGCTCTTCTGCATCTTGCAGAAATTTCAAACCCATAATCGACTTGGCCAAAAAGCTTGCGAGATTCGACCAATTTAACGATCTCGTAATAATAACTACCATATAGAACAAAATCGCCCTCTCGCACATACATATTCTGATCTTCTTGGAGGCGCCTTTCGTGAAAATGAACATTTATCTCCCACGTTTTGTCAATTCCGGCACTCTCCATGTATTCCGTTGAATAGTCGGTAAATTCCACCAAAGCATATATCCGGATGGGGGCCAGGTACGTCTTCTCTATGGCTTCGCCGTAAAGATCGTGAAAATCGGTTGTTTCCATGTCTATAGGATAATAGAGGATCTGTTGACCAATGACTTTTTCAATTAGTTCGTCATTAACCTGTTTGACCAGGTCACGCTCTTTCTTTCCTAAAAATAGCGGAGGTGGTGGATTTGTAGGCCGGTTCCATTCATCAGACATTACTTATCACCCCACAAAAATCGGCAAAGGCGATCCCTTAAATGTAGTTGCTACTGCATCTGATGTTTCGGCATCGTACTTAACAAGCTCCTTGTATTCAACCTCTTTGAGCATTTCATGCAGCTTGTCTTTTAGAGATTGTTGTTCTTCTTTTGCTTGAGAAAGCAATTCAGAATGATTTAAAGTCACACTTTCGCCTGGAATCGGAATGGTCGTAAACTTGCCTCGAATCTGCCCCAGCATCTCTTTGCACAAGGCTAAGGAATATTTGCGGATCCACTGCTTACCCATTGAATTGATGTTTTCATACGGCAAGTTATCGAAAGGCAGCGTATTAAGGTTATTTATGCCCTGTGTGCCATCAGTAAAGTCAGGATTAGTTTCCCATGCATTCTGGTCATCAACATAAAACTTAACCCATATGCGATTGAGATCGGAAAAGTCCCAATAACCAGGATCCGGATATAATCTAAGCTTGTTATTAATAATTTCATAAGAAAAGTGCGATGTCCGCGTCCATAGCGAATCTTCGTACATAACTGCTTGCATTTTGTTTTGCCACGTCGGAATAAGCTCAAATGTCGAGTCATCGGCGAATTGACCATAAGTGTTCATGTTCCCCACAACCCCAATACCGCCGTAATATCCGTAAAATCTCCACATGGCACGAGGGGTCTTATAAAAGACGTGGGTAATGATAACCCTTTTGGTGCCCACTTTCCCTGAAAAGGGCACGGCGTTCCCGCCGTCATCAACTCCGCTGGAAGAGGCTGTTTCTATAATCTCCTGGAGATCATAATCTTGTCGTTTTGACTTCGGCTGAAAGGACGCTGAATATTGAGGGAGTGCGCCGCCTAGGCCGCCGACAGAAATCATTGTATCCCCCACTTTTCTTGAATAGGCTGCTTGAAAGCGAGGATAACGCAGGTTAACCGAGCTGGGGCCATCAGTCAAGTCCCCTAGGTGGTCAAACGTTCCTGTGGTGTTCCCTAGGACACTAGAAAGAACGTTCTTCCCTTGGTGCAGGTTAACTATGTAGGAATACTCTAAGACCGCCTCTTCATACGCCGCGTATACATTCGAAGGTGTAAGTTCGATGTCAACGACATCGCCACCGAGCTTTTTATAGACGTATGCAACTTGGGAGGAAGCGCCACTGAGGAACATGGCCGAGCCGGTGTACATTCCAAACGGCAGGCCTGTTGATACTAGATCTGTGCTGCCTGTGGACGTGAGGACCACTGTGTTTGTTTGTGATTTGGGGCTAAGATTGGTCGGCATACATAAAGGCTCCTACTCCATAAATAGTAAACACAACCACAAAACTCGCCACTCAAGAATGGTTTATTTATGAGTTGTGGGAAGTTGTGGTCTTAGTTTTGGTGGCCTTTTTAACGGCCCTCGTCTTGGTTTTTGTAACGGTCTTGGGAGCGGGTGTGACTACATCAACCTTCTTTTCTACCGCCTTGGGGGCTGGCGCCTCTGCCACTTCCTCCACGGGGGTTGCTGCCGCGGCCCTTCTTGCGATCAATAAGCGTTTCCATTTCTTACCCATGTTATAATCTCCTTGTTTGTATGTATAAGGTACCTAATAAGTAGTTTCCTACATTACAAAAACGGAAATCTCAAAAATTTACCAGGGAAAAAATTTGACAAATCAACAATTTTAACTTTTCTTTAAAAAACAAAAAACCCCCCTGAAACCAGGGGGGTTTTTGGTGGTCGTTAAACCTGATTATTATCAGGTACTACCAGACTCGCCTAAGAGCCCGCGGACGACAACGAGGCCGTACATATCGGGACGCACCATCTTCTTGGCATAGCGAGTCATCACGCCCTTACGGGGCACGAAGTCTTCGGGGCCAAAGATAGTAGGTGTGGTCTGTAGTGGCACGTACGGTGCGTACACGTATCCGCTTTCAAGGAAAGAGGAGCCGCGACGGCCGACGAGGACGACATTGCGCAGGAAGTAAGGATCGACATAGACGTCGAACTTCTTCGTAAGCGCGCCGACCTTAACAGCACCAACAGAGCCACGCTCATCATCAGCAGTGACGGAAGCGCGGAACCCAGCGGTGAACTCAAGGATGTTTGCAACTTCAGGTCCGCAGACGATAAAGTTAGCACCACCACGTAGAGTCTTACGATGGATTTGCGCAGACACATCATTAATGGTCTCAACAAGAGTCTCATACCATTCACTGACTGTACCGGTGAAGTCCGGAGCCTTAGTCGTGGAGCCAATTTCGGCGCCAGTCGTACGATTCACAAACAGACCCGGTGAGCGGGACCAGAAGTAGGTACCAGCCTTTGCACCGCGGATGAGGTCTTCAAGGATCTCGCGATCAATCTCAAGAGCAATCTGCTCAGAGAGAATTGAAGTAAGCTCAACTTCGGCATCAAGGTTGTGGTAGGCGTTGAGGTCTTGACCCAACTCCGGTGTCCACTTAGCCTTGAGCTTCTTGGTGACAGCCGTCACAGCCACGGAATCGACTTTGATGTCGATCTCGGGGATGCTCTGGTTGTTCTCAAGGCCCCACGGATCGTCACCGATCACTGAGCCAAGAGCGCCACCAGTGATGAAATCATCATTAATGGGCCAAGATGCCGACACCACAGTCGCCGGATAATCGGCGCCGCCGTCAGCATGCGAGGAACCAGTAAGAACCTCTGCCAATTGTAGGGCGGTGGCTGAACCATCATAAGACGCAATAACAATAAGAGCATGAGTCTGAGCACCAGAACCGGTGATGCGAGTCAAGCGCTTAAGCTGTACGCCATTAATAGCCGTTGAGCCAGAGTTACCAAGCCTTCCCATACCGCCATGTCCGGAAGCACCGGAAAGTACGATTGCGGAAAGGTTTCGGTTATCACCCGAATCGAAGTTCGCGAGATCGCTGAGCAAGATAGAAGCAACGGCGACAGTGGCAGTTCCAGACTGCGACTCAAGCTCGGGGTCATACTCGCAAAGCTTCGGAACATCACCAGCGGAAGAACTATATGTACTTGCCGTGATGAACGCCATCGTTAGGACGCCCGAGCCGGTCGGTGAGGAATAGCCGTTGTTCATGTTGTACGGACCTTCTTCAGCGTTCGTTGTACCTATCAACGCACCACTGACGATGCCCTTCGCAACACGACCACCACCATAAAGCGACTCCTCGTCTCCAAGAGGATCACCATAACCGAGACGCGGGAGACCCGCACCATTGGTTGAAACAGTGAAATCCATGAAGAAGATAAGACCACTAGGTAGACTCATCGGCTGAACTGAAACGAGTTCATTGGCTATGAGGCCAGCGAACACGCGGCGGACGATGGGGAATGCGACGGCTGCGAAGCCCTCTACATCACCACCGGCCATGGTGCTACTCTCACGAAGTAGCTCCTTTGCTTGGTTTTCAAGCAGGCGCGCCATATTTTGACGGGTAGCATCTGTTGTCATACCTTCGAGAAGACCAGTCTTCTCCCACTTAGACAACAGAGCGTGACCCTCTGCGCGCATATCACGATTGACAACTCCTTCGGTCAATCTTTCGATAATACTAGACATTTTAAAATCACCTCCTTTATACTTTTATATGATTATTTTATTCCAGCTAATCTTTTCATACGATCCTGAAACGGATCATTTGAAGGCACCTCTTGACGAGTAGCCCGTAACACAGTAGACCGACGACCAATTGCCTCGCTCAGTGATTGTGGGCTTTTCCTTGGAGCGGCCTCCACTGTGCTTTGAAGCGTTTCATAGATCGTTCTTGCTTCTGCTACTGAACCAGCGCTGGAAATAGCTTCGGCAATTTTATCTTTTTGCCGCTCATTTAGGGAGGTATTTCTCAATACTCGGTTCGTATAAAGCAAGCGAGCATTGGAAAGATTCACTTCTTGTAAATTCCCCCTTAGCTCATTAAATGCTTGCTTATATTGTTCATTGTGCTCTTTGAGTTGATTATTTTCTGCAACCAACTCTTCTTGAGCTTTGTTCAAATCTTCTAAATCTTCTTTTACATCATCGGTCTGAGCACCGGCTAACGCCCTTTCTTGCTCGTGCTTGAGTTGTGATGTGGGGCGGCCGGCCCAGCCGGACAATTCTGCGCCCATATCGACGGTAAGTTTTTCGAGGATGGAATCTACGAGAGAATCGAGGCTTTCGTCAGTTCCGCCATATCCGGACGTGGCATCCTGATTGGTAGCCGCCGATGTTTTAAGGGCGGTGTCATCTTCGTCTTCCGCATCAGTGTAAGCGGCATCGGCAACTGGGCCGCCGTCTGCAGCTTCTTCAAGTTCTTCGTCGTCTTCCGAAAGAATATCAACAATGTCTTCTTCGGTAATTTCGATTTCCTCATCTAAATCGTCGCCAAGCGCTTTCACTGCTTCTTGGAGAGCGCCAAGATCGATGGTGACTTCAGTTTCTGTGCTCTCTGAGGGTACATCGCTCAAGTTTGTACCGGTCATGTCTGATAGCCCGATAGTGGCAGCCAGGGGAATATCGTCACCTTCGACAATTTCCTCTTCAGCTTCTGGTTCGCCGAATGTGTCCTCCGGCGCGTCGAAATCGGGCTCAGGTAGTGGCGCGTCGTCGAGTGGGGCCCCTTCCAAATCGGGAGCTAGCACACCTTCTTCTTGTTCCAGGATTGTCTCCAAGGTTTTCTTAACTTCGGTAGAATACTTTTCTATAACAATATTCTCGGCATTTTTTAATGCGGTCGCGCGCAGTGCCTTTGCATCAACAATGGCCTCAGAAAGCATATCAGACATAAATAACTCCTAAATGATAGTAATTCAAAATAAATAGTGTTATTTTGAGGTAAAGGCCGTTTATTAAGTACCCTTTGTCCCAATTATCCACCAATTCGTTCCGTCTGACTGCACCGTTCTGGATGAATAATTCATTTTTATTGTTAAAATGTCGGTTAGGTCTATGGTTCCCTCGCTTACCATCAACGTCACCGGGTGGGATTTTAAGTTATACTTATCTGTGTTTGTTTTCTTCACAATGATCACCCGGCCTTTATTATTGCAGGCCGGCGGAAGGATTACTGATACAGGATTTTCAAAAGAATTGCATAGAATAGTGTAATCAGAAGCTTGTACTTCGTAGCTTGCGTCTTTGGTTGTTTTTATATTATAACTCACCGCGCCATTAGAATTTAAAGCTTTTTCAATATTCAAGTTTACTGTTGAGGTTGTGCCCTCCACCACTAGGGCACTCTTGGCGGCATCAAAAGATAGTTTTGGAGTGGACACAAATCCATTATTTGCTTTTAGCTGAATATGGCCCGGGCTGCCAGCCGAGGTGGGGATTTTAGTTTTAATGTGATTTTCGTAAAAATTTATTAGTGTGGTATGTCGGACGTCGCCCAAAGAAGTATCCGCAACCAACAGCAGATCATCATCACTCAAATTTTGACCTTGGGCATTAATCGGATCGCTCTTGGCCGGATCCACGCACAGCACGTTGGAATTAATAGAGATGGCACCGCAAAGACCCACTGAAACACTTAAGCCCTCATCGTCAACAATCATCCCATTTCCTACTTTTACCTGCAATTGATTTCTAACATTTTGCAAACCAACTCCGTGATTAACGAAGTCTGCGCCGATCGGCCCAATAAAGCGATCTGATGGAACCCGGACAAGACCGCTAGCGTCCCCACCGATTGTATTTGCGGCGATGTTTTTAACATGTAGCGTGTCTCCGTCAAACAACAAATTACGATTGGCGACGGCCGTTTTATCGCCCATATATGTTAGCACCGAAGTGGGGCGGCCGCCTTTGACTTCAGTAATTGCGACGTCTTTCATGGTTGCGCATGGGCTCTGTGCGTCCGTATCATAAAAGACACTAGCGCTAATTGTGTTTTTAAAAACTTTTATGCCTCCAATCTCCTGATCTGCATGCTGATCCACAGATCCTTCAACTGTTCCCTTTAAGACATTATATGCCATACCACCTATTCTCCTTTGTTCTCTTTTAAGTAGTACAAAAAAAAGGATGCCTCCCAAAAGAGAGGCATCCAAGAAATGAAAACAAAGTTTTCAATTTCTTTAAGGTTATCTTACTTGATAGCCCACTTGTCTCCACCAAGGTAGACGAACTCAACAGCGCCGCTATCAGACATGATAACAACTTGTGTTTCACCATCGATGGTTTGGGAACCAGCGCGTAAAATGGTAAGCTCGTAGGTGCTAGCGTTAGCTGGCGCCTTGACCGAAACAGTGTCGCCTGCGTCCGGGGACGCTGGGAGCGTCCAAATACGAGCAGCACTGAAGATGGCTGAACTGAAGTTCATACCCTCGGCAAGAGTGCCCGCGGAGTCTCCGTGGTTCGTCGGCGCCGGGGACGCGTCAGATGAAAGAACACCATTGGTAGCGGTAAGACCGGTACCAGCCATAGCAGAAACAAGGTCAGCAATGCTTTCCTTCTTAGAGCCGTTACTATCATTGGCGTCAACAATAGCAATGCTATCGTTAGCAACGTCAACTGCAGCAGCGGTCAACTCGTTAAGATCGAGCGCAAAGACACCCGAAGCCGCAGAGAGGCCGTCGCCAGCAGCAGAAGCAGCATAATCAACCATTGACTCTCTCTTCATGAGACCGTCGGTATCAAGGAAGTAGAAAGAGTCAGAGCCGAGTGATGCGGCAGTATCAGCAACACCCTCCAGCTTAACAGTACCAGAGACAGCAAGGTTGCCACCAAGGAAGCTGTTACCAACAGCTTGAAGTGTGGAAGAGCCACTGAATGAGGTAGCGGTGACACTCTGCAATGCAGAGTGGCCACTTACAGTCATAGCATCGACATAACCAGCATCACAGTGAAGCGCTGCCCACTGAAGTGCACTGGTACCCAAGTCGCGAGCGGAATCACTTGACGGGACGAGGTCCGAGTCGAAGCGACCAGTAGCTGTAATGGTATCGCTTGTGGCATCACCAAGGTCGACGTTTCCGCCTGCAACCAAAGTGGTGAAAGTACCAGCGGCTGCCGAAGCGCCACCGATCACAACACCATCAGCCGTACCGCCGTTAATGTCGACAGTGGTAAGAATACCCATGTCGGCGACAGTGCGACCAGCGTTGGTCCAGTTGTTGGCCATGCTGGCGATACCGAGAGCGTTGATTGTATCAACGTCGCGGCTGCCGTCTAGGACAAGGCACTTGTTAGCAGCGCCAGTACCATCAGTGATACCGTCAAGCTTCTCCAAGTCGGTTTCATTCAGATCGGCAGAGCCAATGATGAACGATACGCCGGCAGTGATACCACCTGTGGCAGTCACGTGGCGAAGGCCGGTGATGTCTTTGTTTGAGTCAACAACAACCGCCTTGTTAGCGGCGACTGAACCATCAGTGATACCGTCAAGCTTCTCCAAGTCGGTTTCATTCAGATCGGCAGAGCCAATGATGAATGAGGAGCCGGCTGTGACGGCGCCTGTGGCGGTTAGGTTGCGAAGGCCCGCAACATCGACGTTTCCGTCAGCGACCAGACATTTGTTGGCCGCGGCGGTACCATCAGTGATACCGTCAAGTTTTTCCATATCAGTCTCGTTGAGATCAGCGGAACCGATGATGAATGAGGTACCAGCAGTAATAGCAGCAGCTGAAGACATTGCGCCAGTGACTGCAAGAGTGCTACTAAACGTAGCAGCGCCGGCACAGTAAACAGTACCAGAACCAGAATAATTGCCAGCGTATGCTGTGCCGTCAAAACGAAGATCTTTCCACTCAGCGCCTTCGACACCAAGGTCGAAAGAGTTATCGTTTTGCGGGGCGATGGTACCACTCAGGATAGCATCGGACATTTGAAATTTATAAGCCATTTATTAAAACCCTCCATATTATTAGTTTTTATTTTTTTTGGCAGGTGGGCTTATATGCACGAATATTCACCGCCCAGCGTAAAAGCCAGAGACCTACAGCGTCCACCTGCTCTTAAATAGTAACTTGAGGCGCCTTTAAAATCAGCAAATAAAGAATTTATTGGACCCGTCACAATAAAGCTGGAGAGATGCGTAAGGAGACATCAAAACTACTTGATTTTGACCATCGATAGTTTGCGAGCCGGATGCAACAATTGTAATGTTATTTGAGTTGGCGGTGCCGCCTTCGTCCTTTACAACGTATGTTTGTCCGTCGGACAGGGCTGCCGCACTTGGAAGCTGGAGAGAAATCGTACCACCCGTTGAGTCAATTCCAATATAATAATCGGTGGCCGATGCAGTATAGGTTGAAGTGATGCTGGTACGGTTTAGTTTGAGACCTCCGCCAAGTTTTAAAATATCCGCTTCAAACAAAAACGTTGCCGACCCAGTAAGATCGCCGTCGACAGAATCATGAAATTGAATTGAATATTGAGGACCCTCGGCCACAACGTGATCTGCTCTAACGTTGACCAAGTGGCTGCCATCGCCATAAAAACTCGATGCCGATACAGATGTGCTAAAATATGCAGAACCTGTGACCCGCATAGCCGTGCTGGCTGATATGTGGAGGGGCCCCTGCAGGGATGCTCCCGTTGAGGCCGTAAGATTCCCTATGATGTTTAAGGCGTCTCCATCAAAAGTAAGATTACTTTCACATACGAGAGCATTAGCATCGCCGCCAACGTTTGTAAGGATGGCATTATTGGTGGCGTTAGAGACGCGGGGCACATTTATAACGCCTGCTGCATCAGATGTGCCTAAGTTTCCCGAAAGAATCGTGGGGACAAGTGTGTCCGGGCGTGTCAAAAACTCCGCGGGCATGAAAACGGTGCCCGACATATTGTTATAGGACATTCTGCGGTTCTCCTAAGTTTAATTAGAAGACGAACCAGTTAGTACCGTTGGAATATAAACTAATTGCCGGCATCGTACCAGTAAGAATGTAGTATGCATCACCGTCAAATGTATACGTATCGGTGACCGAGCGTGTAAGTGTGATATTGGAAAGGCCGCGCGGGGTTGTCACTTCGTCTTTAACCACAAGAATTGCGCCAGCAGAGAACATTGCAGGATTGGGGATTGTCACATAAATATTGGTAGGTGCCGTGATGGTTGCATTGATTCCTAAAACATAGTCCGACGTTGAAGCGGTATGGTGAGCGCTAGTAACATTGAAATAACCACCACCGAAACCTTTAACAAACGTTTGCTGGCTATATGTGCTTGATGTCAAAATGGGTGTGGTGCCTGACCAGATTTCAAGGCTGCCTGTGCGCGAATGAATGTCGTCAATAGTGTCACCAAAGAAAGTAGATCCTGTGGCGTCTATGTGGGTGATGTCGCGATAGTGAAGCGCGCTAGCGCTCAAGGTGCCTGTGATCACCATGTTTCCGGAAAGAATCAGGCTATTGGCGGCATGCGCCTCATAGGATGCCGTATGGAACATCAGATGATAGGAGCCCGTGGTATATCCATCGCCCCCGGTTACAAACTGTATCGATCCGGTTGGTCCCGAACCGGTTATATGTCCCGCGTCGCAGTCTACGTACGCCCAGCCAAACTTTGCCATGGGCTTATCCTACCCCTGAAGATCCTGACCAGTTCGCACCAACATCGGTTCGCGTGCTTATTGATTCAATGCTGGTCAGGCCGGCGACCACATCAACATCGGTAGAGCCCGAAATCCATATGGAAGACACTTTCAAATCTAGTACACCGCTGTTTCCCGCGCCAAACGCGTCGAAGTCTGCTGCATCAACCGTAAAAAAATTGCTTGAACCCGTCATACCAGAAACAGAAAAGGCTACCTTGCAAATATTTGTCTCATCATTATTAATTACTTTAAACCATTTTGCTACGTACGGAAACTGAATCTCGTGTCCGCCCGGGCGATGGCCGTGAAGAGCATTGATACTGCCGCTAGCCCACGGCTTGCCGCTAACTTGATAGGAACCAACATTATTTATGCCTACTCTCATGTTCCAAGCATTATTCGCCATTATAAAACTCCTAATTTTTAACTATCATTATAAATAGTCACTTTTTTCTTCTATCACGATTTTGATTAGCTTTAAGCCTCTTTTGTTCATCGCGCCGGCGGCGGCGGGCTGCTCTTTCTCTTTTTTCTTTCTTTTTCAAAGACGGTTTTTTGTAATGCCTGCGATCTCTTACTTGTTCCGTTATCTTTGCTTTCTTCGTTTTTTTAATAAATCTTCGAATCATTCGCTCATGGTTGCCGCGGCATTGATTTGAATTTACTGATACATTGACTGGTTTCTTGGCCATCCTAACTCCTTCATTTCATTGCTTTCCAAACGGCGGCTGCATTGCCGACCAAAGAACTAATATCGACACCCGAGTCGCCAGGGGCTCCAAGATCGACGGTGCCGGGTCGCGGCTCGTTGTTGGTCATTGGCGACGTGCCCTCAAACAAATCTACCCCGTTATAAGCATCTGAGCCAATAGCTTCCAACATTTTTTTGCGATGGGCGGCAATTTTCTTGCGAGATTCACTGCTTTTATTGCTGGCAGTGTTGAACTCCGGAGTCTTGGTTTTTTGAACAACCTCCACAAGCGGTGCGGCATGCATGCCTTTCACAACTTCCGACACAACATTGGACAAAAGACCCTCTTCTATAAGGGCTTCGTGAACACATTCTTTTACAATTGGTTTAATAAGCTGCTTTAAATCGTTCTTTTTCATATCACCTTCTTTTTGATTCCTGATAAAACTTTCCATCGATCATACGTTTGGGATTCGTTTAGTGCGCTATCCGGAACGCGACTGATCGTCTTCTTTTTATCTTTTGGTTCTTCTTCTTGTGCTCCGTCGGTCTTCTGTTGTTCGCCGGCGCCGGGCTCTTCGCGATGTTGTTTCCATGCTTCTTCCTCTTCGCGCTTCTTTTGAGTTGTGGCCGCATCCTCTTCGGCACTTTCTTCGCCTTCAGGTTCTGCACCTTTTGCCGTTGGGATATCCGGCGTAGGCATGTTTAAGTGCGAGTAATCTTTGTCCTTGGGGGTGCCTGAGAGGAAGTTTGCAATCCAATCATAGGCGCCGGCAGTCCTTTGACGGCCTTTTTCTAAAGTATCGCCAATACCCTCTTCGAGTTCTTGGGATTCAAGATATTGGCGCCAATCCTCAGTATACTCTTGATCTTGTTCGAAACTTGACCACTTACTCATCGTCGAGAACCTCATTTAATAATCGATTAATACGATCTGCCTTGGTGATGATGTTGGACTCGGAAAGATCTTTGGCTTCCTTCATCATGAACGCGCCTGGCGTTGATGGCTCAGAAACCATATCAAAACAAATCAGCTGGAAGTCATCTTCTACGATGGTTCTCCCCATCTCTTCACGCACAGAGCCCATTCCGCGAGAGGATACGCCGACTGTCACGCCGCCGTTCACCAATTCTTGTAGAATCTTGCCGGATGGTGTGTCGAGTACTTTGATCTTACCCATCACGTTTTTCTCTTCCATCCAAATAGCTGTAACCATATGGGAGGCATTTCGAAGGTTAATGACCGAATCATCGGGGTGATCGAGTTCACCTAGGGCGCGGCTTTCTTTAACGAGTTTTTGATAATTTCCCACTTCGCGCACCATGGTTTCGTGCTGATATTCGCGGCCATTGCCGTTCTTTGTCTCGGTCATTTGCATAATGCCGGAAAGAATCA
>Ga0208790_1000236_pt1 | contig 29149 bp, 38 predicted proteins | sample 10_taG_FD_184083 | JGI IMG/M metagenome (GOLD analysis project Ga0208790, IMG submission 184083) | Marine viral communities from the Subarctic Pacific Ocean - 10_ETSP_OMZ_AT15264 metaG (SPAdes) (version 2) | ecosystem: Environmental > Aquatic > Marine > Oceanic | place: Pacific Ocean | collected... | reverse complement strand
TGCTTTCGGAATCTTTGGGGAACCACTGTGCATCTTCATACCTACGCTTACCCAGTTCTGCTGAATACGCCGGGTCAGCATACTTTGCTAGTCTGTCAAGGTGCTTATCCGAATAATACAGTTTTTTATCGTCGAGTGTTGTGCCAGAATCGGAAAACCAATGGGGTTCTTTAATACGGTAATCCGTCATGTATTTATCATATTCTTTATATTTGTCAGGTGTAATGCCCGCAGTTTCAAGCCCTTCTGCTTGTCCTGCGGATAAGTGGGAAAATTTTGGGTGCATTCCAAGCTCCTCCGTAGTCGAACCACTCATAGTATCGACAACGCCTTGGGGGTCTTCTCCACTTTGCAACATCACATTTGATATGTCTTCCCCGGTCAATTCCTTCGTCGTTGCCCCAGAAGAACCAAGCGTACTAAGCAATTGACCAGTTCCCCATGTGCCAATGCCGGAAAGCAATCCCTTGCCAATTTTCTCAGATGCGGTGCCTTTGGTTGAAGCGGCTGTCGCAAGACCTGATATAGCCGCCCTTCCCAGCGCACTAAAAGGGAGAAAGGCAGACCCGATAGTCGCAATAGTGGGTATCATTTCCCTGAGATTGAACATCTCAGGCAGCCCGGTTTTAGGATTGATGGTGACACCATTCCGACGAAGGGACGCTAGACCTTCGACTTCTTCGGGGGCCATGTGAACCAACATTGTGTCACCATGCCGCCCGTGTTCCGCAATAGCTGCTGCACCTTTCGCATGTCTTCTGCCCCGCGCCACTTCTTCAGGAGACAGCGCGGTTATAGCTTCATTAACTGCGTCCATAACCGCAGCCTTTGGAGAAAGCATACCAACTGGACTACCTTCACGAAGCCCACTAATGTAATTTTCAGAAGCAAGGGCCTGATCGAAACCAGTATTTACTTCAGGCTTCAACCTTCTCAAATCTTCCGGCGTTATCCTTGGTCTGCGGTCTTCTACTGCACCAGTTCCATTAATCTCTGACCTGAACCGGGCAGCTTGTATTTGTTTGTCAGGGTAGGGCGGTATGTCATTCGGGTCAATCTCCCCAAAACTCTTCCTCGTCTCCCCTCTCAACCATGCCTTCATATCCGGCAACGGGTCTCTGAAAGTACCGTCAGCCCATTCATTAGCAGGAACATAACCTATGGCTCGCACATAATCATGGTACAACTGATCCTTTACTTCAGGCATGGGATTTCTGGGAGAACCATCAGCCCAAGTGTTGCTCGGTACATAATTCTTGCGTTCTACAAAGAGATCATAAAGCTCTCGCTCTTCAGCGCCCAAACTAGATGGCGACCACGGCCTATCCTTCACCGAACTTTTCTTGTTAACCTTCTTATTATCTGCCATGTCGTGTCCTTACGATATTGAAACAGTTACATCTCCAACCGCTGTAGTCCCAACAGTCGTTCCACTGTACGCATCCCCTGTCCGCATAATCTTTAGCGTTCCGCCGTCATCAAAAATATCTCCATCCCTCAAACCTCCGCCCGTTGTAGGAAGTTGAGTAGCCGCCATAGTTGAAGCTCTGACATATCCCGGCTCATCATTCTGAGCGAAGTACAACTCTATTGTCCTGACAAGGCTATCCATGTAGCTCCTGTCATACTCCTCCGTTGGAAGGGGAAGTGACGGCAATAGATTCTTGTCAACCACGTCTACTTCCTGCCATCTGGCCTGATATCAATGCGCGGCACCCCTAATTTCCACGCTATGTTTGTTCCTGAACTCTCAACCCTTAACGACACTTGCCTGCTTCTTACCCTAACAAACGCTTGATCAGTAAACTCTTGAACATCAACCATCTTTGTTCCCGTCACTGTTGACGTATCAGATGTTCCGTATGCGCTGCCTGAAAAGTTCCTTGGCTTTAGTAACAGGCTTGCAGCAGGCGCTGGATCAGTAGAGCCATAGAAAGATATATCTGGAATAATTCTGCTTATGAACTGAAACCTGTCTCCCTCTCCAATCTCAAAGTCACCGCTCTCTACATACGCTGAGATGCCTGTTGGAGATGTGCCTTCCCCATCATTCAGACCCTTTTCATGGTTGTATATTTTGAAGTCACTGGAGTTTGACCCTATCGGATGATTTCTGGAAGAACTATCCAACCACGCTGTTCTGGATAAAGTCCCGAAATACCAACACTGCTCAAAAGTATTGTAGATCACATAGCGGTCTATTTCAGAAGCATCCGCGCTACAATAAAACCAGATAACCTCTCCATAATCTTTAATTGTTCCGGCATGAATCTTATACGCTTGTTGGAGATTAATATCTCCGAAGACATAATCCCGAACGGTTGATGGCAATCCCTGAACACGTCCCGTATAAACAAAGAAGTCCCTCAATCCCATCCAGTACACTCCCCCATCAAACGATGCCACTGCGTTTGGGCCGATCAGGCTGACATTCCTTGACAGAACATTATGGCCAAATGTGAATGGAGGACCAACAAACCTTAAACTGAACAATGCCTCTTCAGTCCATACTAATACTTCCTGCCGTGTATCATATGCCCTGACAATCTGTGAGCCACTGTTTAGGCGCAAATCACCAGCCGTATTTGATGTGGTTGGCGTCCAATCAACTGCATTCTCCTGATCAGACCACCGAATAAGCAACTTGTCCTGAGTTGAAGAACCCCTGTCATTGCAACCAAAAGCAATTACATGGCGGTCATTGTTGCTAACCATAACCTGCGTGGCAACAGTTGGTGCATCTGACGCCCCTGATTCATCGGAAAGCGCATCTGCTCTGGTCGATGTCCCTGACGAAGCATCCCAGTAATAAACACCCCCGTCTCTAACATTGAAGATGAGGTCTTCTCCAAAATTATCTCCATACCACAGTCTTAACTCGTTAGCTGGCCCAGTTGACGCTGCTGACCCCCATGTTCCTCTACCATAAGTGCCAGCACCAAACCCAGTACCAATTACTGTGCTATTAAGTCCAACATTAATTTCATAGGCCGCTGTTACTGACCCGCCACCGCCAGCAGTTGACCCGGAAGATGCAGACCCTGCTGTTACAACCTTATACGAGTTAGTATTAACTACCTCAGTTATCTGGTGTGTTGTGTTAATCTGCGCAGCCGTCACACCATCTGTTGTAGTAGCACTTGCTAATGTAACAAAATCATTAACCACCGCTCCATGAGACGAATCCGTAACAGTTATCTCCCCACTGCCAGCAGACCCGGTTGTTATTGGATTGCTACCAAGGCTCGATGTCTTCCTCAAAGGAGTAATGTTGTTAAAATCCCCACCTTCCTCAATATAAAACCTTTGAGAAGAACCAATGGCAAGGTAGTTGTTTGCATCTAAACTAATGAAATTAAAAAGAAATCTGATCTGTCCGTCAGTTGTATCTTCAGAATATCTTTGCCAGCCGCCAATTTTCTGGGGAACCCCAGATCGAAACCTAATCTTATCACAATCAAACCAACGGCCATCAGCGGCAAATCGAGTTTGATCCCTGAACACTCCCGGCGGAAATACTAACTTCTGTAGCGGCATTTATCCTCACTCATATTAAATATTGTTTGATAAATATTCATGCCTCTATATTAGTCCAAACCCAAGATCAACCCTATTTACTCAGTCGATAATTAAGGCTTAATAGATTCAAGATAGGCTGCATAATCATCTATGATTTGCTGAGTCCATACTGCGCCAGCAATAGCTTTAATATGATCTGATTCTCCAGACACATCGTCGCCCGGTGACAGAACATAACGATGAAAGTTGTCCTTCGCTCTAATGGAGTTGTCACTATCGTCTATGATTTGTTTATCTTGACGCACTTGGATGTGATTGTAATCCCCAACCACCTCAACTTTGTCCTCTTTAATTCGCTCAACTAAAGCCATTTTCTTTTCCCTTCTTAGTCAGTCTCATAATATCCGGTGACGTAAGTATACTTGTTTGCTCCATCAGCGAAGTTTGTGTGATCAAAAGCACCCAAATTTCCAACTGATCCATTCGACACAGTATTGAACGCTACTACCGTCGTGTTATCATAAACTCGGGTCGAGACATTATCCTCATTCGAGTAGTCATTAAAAGTTGCGTGGGCCTGCATCGGGACATTTGGACAATTTGCAGTGAAGGGAAGTCCCTCTATAGACAAAGACCCAGTACCGGAGATGGTGTCTAGCATCCGAGCGATTAAAGAAAAATTGATTCCCGGTCCTACTTTTGTATAGAAGCCTGATGTAGGAGCAGATGCGTGAGTGTTGTTAGTCGTGCCAAATTTGAGTACGGGAGTGAATGTTCCAGTTTCATAATCATCCAGCGCATTAGCCGATCCCGTTCCACCTATATGAATATTGCCAGCGATGTAAAGGTCTTTCCAAGCAATAGAGGAAGTTCCTAAATCGTCAGTGTTATTTGTATCGGAAACTAAAGAGGTGTTGATAGCTACACTTGATAAATTATCTAGCGCAGCACTTGCTCCACTTCCAAATCCGGTAGCTGTGCCGCTATTGGCTATGGTTCCGCCGGAAGCAATTTCTAGCGTACTACCGGATGGGACAGTAAAAGTATTGGCGGTAAACTGGAAATCATCGGCTCCGGCAATCCTAATGTCTATTTGATCATCCGTATCTGCTGTAATACTAGTATCCCCGTCAGCGTCAAGAATTAGCTCAGTGCCATTCATGTCGATGTTTGAGCCAGTTTGAACTTCAAATTTATTTGCCGACATTACAAAATCTTCGGCACCAGCTATATCAAATCTAATGGTGTCGTCGTCGTCGCCGCCTTCCTCCACTTGTATTTTGGTATCGCCATCCTGATCAGAAATTTCCGTGGAGATCATAGCCGCACGAACCGCAGCGCCAGAGCCAGCACCATCGGCATAAATCCATGCTGTAGCTCCATTAGACACAGTCACATTCGCGCCAGTTCCCTGAGAGAAAATAGCATTACGATTGGCTGACAAATTGTTATACACAAGATACAGCTTGTCTTGATCATTGGGGGAGAGCGTTATCGTATTATCACTACCAAGGTCGCCGCCATCTCCGAGAACCAACACACGATACATACCGTCTGTAAGACTACCGTCTGTAGTGGTCAAAGTAGTTGTTGACCCCGTCAGGGTAAGCGATCCAACACCACTTATGGCACGGTCAATAATATCCATATTGGTATTAACAGTGCCACCCCAAGTTCCTGACTGATCGCCAGTATCTGGTTTTTCAATGCCCTGATTTGCTGTATAAGTGCTTGTCATATCAACCTCTTTTTATGCTCACGCAGCTATTTCTGTCCAGCTAGGTGTTTGCGATCCATCGACCTCCGACCAGCGAGGGGTTTGAGAGTCGTCTACCCCAGACCAATTCGGCGTCTGCCCATCATTAACAAGGAACCAATCAATAGTCCCAACCGAGACGGTTGCTGAAATACCAGTAACCTCAACAGCAATCTCTACCACAACAGAGCCTACTGACCCGGTTGCAGAAACTCCTGTTACGGCATAGGCTGTTTCAACCACAACAGACCCAACACCACCAGTAGCTGCTATGCCAGTTACAGCATAGCCCTCTCCAACAATGGTATTGCCGACACCACCAGTAGCCGCTATGCCAGTTACTGGTACTCCAATCTCAACTACAACAGACCCAACGCCGCCTGTTGCCGAAACACCAGTTACACTGACAGCATCCGGCTGCCCATATGGCCCTTCACCGTAGCCACTCCTGCCCCAGCCACTAAACGACATTTACATTGCCTATGCGATCCTGATGATCGCGTCAGTTGCACTTGCTGTTGGAAACTGAACAGTAAACGTGCCTGAAGAAACTGTCTTGTCACCGCCAAAATCAAGAACAACAATCGCCGGGTTTGTTAGTGATATCGAAGTGGTGTTTGGGGCTGTATTGTAAATCAGCGCACCTCTCGCCGTGAACGATGCTGATGTCCATGTTGCATCAGCAAAATCCACATATGCTGTTGTTCCGCTTACAGCAGGGTCTACCTTCGTTAAGGCAAGTCCACCAGCGGTATAAGCAGTTCCAGAGGTATTCGTTGTTTCGTTTGTGGAAGCATACGCAGTTGTTGTCGCATCAAGACTAGCAGTACTTGTGTAAAGAGCTATTTTCATAGCATCACCCGAAGAAAGGTCAAAGTCATGCGCTCCAAGCAAGAGTTCTTTTTTGAAAGTCGTGGCCATAGCCTGTGTAATCGCCATGTTTAATAACTCCTAAGTAATTCTGCCAAATCCAAATAGCCGCCCTTCGCTAATATCTGGATGCAAGTTTCTCTTTCCTGTCTCTGGGCTGTGTTGACGTAAGCATAAACCACATTTTCCAACCTAGAGCGGAAAGCCTCTGCCTGTTCTTTTATCTCAGGGGCAGCGTTTTCACTAACCTGAACGATCTTATTAACACATAAAGTTGTAATCTGGTCAGCAGATAGCCCACCATTAGTGCTGGTAACAACAGTTGGTGAACCAATATTTGTCTCAGCACCAAACATCAAGAGGGCCTGAAAACAGGGTTTCCATTTCTGTAGCCATCCCGTCTATCACTATACTCCCCAAGCATCTTTGCTTGCGTCAAGCCTTCCTGATAACGCATTAAATACATCTGCATAATATCCTGCTCACCCTTCATAAAAGTATACGCCTCAACCAAACATCCATAAAGAAGGGCCTGAGAAAGGTTATCGCCAAGCCAAGTGTTTGCATTGCTTGAAGAAAGTCCAGTTGGCTTACATTTGTAGTGAAGCTCCATTGTGTAAGCTGCATCTGGAACAGGGGAAAGAATAAATGTAGTATTATCAAAGTGGGCGTAATGCTCTGGTTCACCTTTAGTATCTGTGTCCGGGTTCGCCTCTCTCATAAACGAAACATCTTTAGGCAATAAATAAGAATAAACATTTCCACTACTTACAACCGCAAGAGAGTGCGCAGAAAGAAAATCAGACGGCTTGCCCAGATAAGAATTTGATTCCGTTGTCGTACCAGTAGAGTTCTTACGGAAATACGGGAGGTCTACATCAAAAAGAATGCGGGTTTCTGCCTGATTGATGAACTCATCTATATGATTTGTAAACGTGGTCTCCGTATTCTCCGTGTAGTCCTTTATTGCCTGTACGAGTTCCGTGTAATTCATAGAATCACCCCTAGCTCACCACCACAGTAACTGTTCCAACTTCGCCAGTTACCTGTGTACTTGTCTGAGTGCTAAAGCCATATAAAGCAGACAGTCCGTTATTATCCCCAACAGGATTCCAATTCCATGAAATTCTTCTCTGCTGAACAACATTGGTGTCTGTTCTTGTAAACGGTAATGCTTGAGGATCATTAATTGGAAACTCGCCTAAGAAGTTCTGAGGCTGATCTTCATCAAGCATGTCCCTTGAAACCCTTAGCCCGGAATCTTTCCCGTCAACTATCTGGGGATAAAGATCGTGAAGTTTGAATGTAAGCCCACTACGATCACAGATGCCAAGTGCATACTTCCCCGCTGCCCTGCCACTCATGTCACAACCACCCGTATCCGCCGGGAACAAGCTGGACAGAAGCCTTCACCCTGTCTTCATCTGCTGCGTACTGAAACTGCTCATCGTAAACCGCCTTCAAAAGGGGAGTGCGCTGTGCTGTCTCAGGATTTTTCATAGACACATAATAAGCCAGACCTGCCGTAAGTGCCGGAAGCCATCTCGCGGGAGCATCATAGGTATTTGATCCCGCTGTTCCAACATCCTGTATCCTTCTGATCCTCCAGAATACAAGAGTATAAGTTTCAGCATCGTCTGGAACTGGCCATAATGTATACTTGGGACTTGTTGTCCTTTGAATATAAATCTGTAACGGCTTGCCCCGCTGTAGCTTGTTGGGCAACTGCGCATAAGACATTGGCGATAACCGTGTCACATTCGTATCTGTCTGCTGGTTTGTATCCCCGGCATCCGTGCGCACCATCTGATCAAGAAAATCAATAGTTCCAGCAGGAAAGTCGTAGGTGGCCGTACCTGCCGTGAGCGTTCTAGTACCCTCCTCAATTGTCCACAGATTTAAGCCACGGTTAATCCACTCTATTGACATGAGATCAAGGCTGCGTCTGGCTGTCTTTAATTCATAGCCACCACGCATCTCAATCCCGGCACGTTCATACGCCTCCTCGCATATATCAACGATATCAAGAGTAAAATCTGTGGTGTTAGAGGTGGCCATCTAGGCGTACCTTTTCTTCTTTATTTTTTGGCCAGTTTTCTTGGCGAACTTGGCAGCATCCTTTTTCCCTTTGGCCGTATAAGGAAACTTCTTTTTACTCTTGCCCTTACCAACAGTCGGCATCACGACCTCCTATAAAAGTTATATTCCGGCCCTTGCAGCAAGAACTCTATCCACCTTTGCCTCAAGGCGATCAAACCTCTCCAAGAGCCTGTTAAGGTTTGCTTCTGCATCTGGTTTTGTAACGTATGTTTTCGCTACCTCTTCCCTAGTACTATAAATCTGCTTCCTGATATCAAGAACAGACTGAGACATGCCGCGAACCCACCAAAAAAACAAGCCAACAACACCAGTAAGAATAAGGTTCCAAATCAACGCGGATTGTTCAAGCATAGCGACGACCTTCACTAAATATTTACTGATCAATCGTAGTACTTTACAGCCCTTATTATTATTTCGTAAGCATCTCCACTAGCTTCAGTGCCAAGAGTGGAAAGCAAAATATCCCCAGTTGGGTTTGTCCCATACATCTTCAAACCACCAACACTAGTAAAATCTTGATGCGTCCAGCCCACACCCAAGTTTAGTGCAACCACATCCGTGTCTGCGTCATACCAAAGCTGAACACCATCGAACCCATAAACCTGCGCCCATATCTCCTGAATGCGAACTTCGTTACAAGCATTACCGCTTGAATCATTGGCAAGGGCGGAAACATCAATCTTCGTAACTTTTGATTCTCCAGTTGAGTCCGAAAGGTTAGTAAGCTGTACAACAAGCTGCCGCTCACCATCCTCCAACTCAGTCGTACTTACAGCATCAGCCATAGAAATCTCCCATAAGGAAAGAAGGGGGCGTAAAGCCCCCCGCCCTCACTAAGATTTGTCTTTAATCTTCCCAGCCAAAACCAACGCCTTGTAAGCCGCACTTCCTTCAGGAGGAGGCGGGGCTTTTTTAGGAGGCTTATTCTTAGCCGAAGCAATAGCAGCGCTCTTTTTAGGGGCAGCCATAATTTACCCCCTATACTTGATCGCTGTACTGGGTCATGCCGTCAGTCTGACGCTGTGATGCCGTAAACAGGTAGTCACAATCAACCTTGTTCGCAGCAGCCTCACCAGCAACAGCAGCCAGCCATGTCGTTAGCTGAGAAGTCGGAATGTTGTCTGTGGTGGTAACCTTCAGAACACGATCAACATAAAACTCCACCTTGCCCGTTCCAGTCACAACAAAGCCCAGACGACGGTCGCCAGAGATAGTACCCCCAGAAACAGAACCATCTTCCAGATCAACGCCAGTATCAGTGGAGGTCTCAGTGCCTCCGCTGTCACAAACAGCCTTAATGGAAGCATCACCATCCGATACAAGAAAGCCAATCTGGTTGTTTGTTGCGAAAGGAACACCAGTTGCCAAGCTTCCATTCTCACAAAGACCGACAAAGATATCCATCTGATCCGCATCTGTAGAGCAGATGCGTGTCTCAAAGAATATTTTCTTATTGGCTTGCGCTTGCCATATCTCGTTTCCTTGGATCGAAGCGCCTGTGTTGTCTGAGCCTGTTCCGGCAATTTCATACCACCCGTCAATGGCGTCAGCCAAAATAGCACCAGTTCCACTGGTAAGCTGGGAGTATGTCCAATCGTTTGTGCCATCAACAGCAATGCCAGTGAAGTCATCAAACTGAACAACATAATCAGGGTTTAAGTTTAGGGGAAGGTTCTTGAACCAAGTACCCATTCCCGGCTGACGGCCCTCACCACTATACATCATTGGGCCAGTAAAGCGTGTCGTTCCCATAAAATATACCTCCTTACGAAAGGATTTGCCCTAGAGTCTTCGTAAGCGTCTGCTGGGCCAGTCGCTAGGGCTATGATTCCCAGAGAAATTCGCTACATCACAAATTACAAAACAAATAGGAAGGGGCGCGAACGCCCCTTCCGAAACTGTTATGCGCCCGGAGAACCGAAAATTCCCAGTGGGTCACTAACACCAAACGAATACCGTTCGCGAGCCTTGTACCTCACATTCCCGGTATTGAAATCGCCATCCATAGACGTGGTCATGGCAGCACGTTCAAAGTGCTTCATGCCATTCGGCACATCTGTGATGATGAACCAAGCATTCGTGTCGGTCAGGAAATGATTAACCCGATGACCTTCAGGAATGGTGCCATTGTTCTTGATGGCATTGATGTCGTTATCAGCAGTCGAAGGACGCAATTCGCTGTCCAAAATACGGCTTGCAACAAACATCAAGTCAGGCGGAACAATTACCCTTCGCGGACGTGCCGCAATTAGAAGGCCACGCTGATCAGTCCACTTGGCGATCTGAATGACAGCAGACTCCAATGAAGTCTCATTCAAATCGGAAGCAGTTGACGGGGTGTTGGAGTTAGTTCCTCCAGACGCCAATGGATGCGAGGTATTGAAAAGCGTTACGCCATCGCCAGACTGGTAACTGCCTGTTGATTGCCCGTTATTAAGCGGGTAGGCAGCCTTGGTCTGCTTGGTGTAAGCCATCGCACGGGCGAGTGCTTTGGTGTATCGCGCACTGAGACTGTCATAGAGGTTGTCCTCCATAGCTTCCTCGGTGATCGCAAATCCCATTGCAATCGTTTCGTGATTGTACCTCGCGGTGAAAGTTTCCTGCGCATTATCATATGAGATAGCAGAACCCTCGTCTTTGACGGGAGCCGCATCGAAACCTGCCAATGCAACCTCTTCTTCAAAAGATCGCTCTGACGATTCCGTCTCATAGATTTCGTTTGCTTCGTCTTCGTACTGTGAATACTCCAGACCAAACAAAGCGTTAATCCCCGGCAGGAGTTCTTTAAGCATTTGCGCTCTTGAAATAGCCATTGCTCAAATCCTCCTAAATACCAGTTGAGTCTTGCAGTTGATGACAAGCGCACGAATCGCCTGTTCCATCACCCGGACCATTGAACTTGCACAAGACATCAGTGAAGTCATCGCCAACTGTTGAGTGAGCGCCCTCGACAAAGCCGAGAAGTTTGACAGGCAACGTCTTTGTGGCAGCAATTGTGCTGCCATCAATGGCGTTTTTACTGGTGCCAATCGAAGTTGAACCTGCGGTTTGAACAACCGCTACATTGTTCCCCAAACCAGTCTGAGCAATTGACTGATCGGACTGTGCCTGAAAAACAACATTCGGATCATCAACAACGTAAGCCTTGACATCTGTAGCCGAAGTGCTGGCCGTCCACATCTGGGAGTACGTTGGTTGATTGGTGCCGGGGTCAGTGTAACTGCATCCGACAAAAATACCTACTGGAGTCATCGTCGTAGTACCAGTGTCTTTCTCGACAGTACCGGTATTTGCTATCTTGACGACATCCCCGTAGAAGATGCTGGTTCCATAGCTGTTGGTGACCTTATACTGCCGAGTTGCACCAGAAAAAGTGCCAGCACCAAGAACGCCAACAGGACGGAAACCATAAGGGGCTGCTGTACTAGCCATTTATGTATCCCTCCTTCAAAGGACAGAGTTAAAAAAACAACGGACAAAACCTAAGAGGGCTTTGCACCGCCGCCGAAAGTAACCCTCGTAGACGATTCATTAAGTTTCGGCATACGGGGATCACCATCACGCATGAAGTTGTTATTAACCGATTCGTTCTGCCGACGAGCCAGATCAGAATAGTAATCTGATCTTTGCTTGAAATTTTCTTCACTTGTCTTACAGAGAAGAAGTCCACCCACTTCAATATTTCCAGCATACTCACTACCCCTGTCAGGGGTGAGCATCATTTCTGGATGATCTTCCGCTCTCACAGGCTCCCATCCTTCACGAAATCTCTTGGACGCATTAACATTGTCCTGATTTCCCATAATGGAAGTTCTGATCCAACGAAAAACCCACCCATCCTGCGGGGCAGGATCGGGTAACACTTGTGGTGGTTCCCAAGACTTTACTCTTTCACCAGCTTCGCGAGAATCGGCTTCTCTTGGTTTGCGCTCATCTGCCTCTATGTCAGCCATTGGCCATCTCCTTCATAACCTGTGCCGCATACTGTTCGGGCGTTATCCCAAGTTTGTTGGCGAGACGAACCTGAGAGGAAGATAACTCCACTTTGCTCGGTTTTTTTCCACCGCGACCTGCGGGGGCGACCACCGGGGTCTTTCGGGAAGTCGGAGGCCCACTTCCAGAGGATGCTTCCTTCCCGAAAATATCTGGGAACTTACTGCCAAGTTCCTTATCTACAATCTCATAATATTCATTATGGATCAATGGATTATATCCTTTACGGATAAGTTGCTCATGCACTCCAATGGCAAACCCTGTAACCTGCTCATATCCGGGCTTTTGAAACCAAGGGTTCCTTTGCAACCAAGATACAGCCTTTGGATCAGGCGGTTGCACATGACTCTGCACCTGCTGCTGTTGCTGATCATCACTGTAAGAACCGTTAAGGTCACCCATTTCATTGGCAACATTGTAGTGTGACCGCTCCGCATGAAGGCGGGAAACTTCTGACTGTGCCTCTGCTACCGCATCAGCATCTCCAGTTTCATAAGCATCCCTAAATCTCTGCTTTGCTGCATCAAGCTCAACATCATTCTTTGCCGACACTTGGTCATAGAGCAACCTACGACTACTTGATAGCTGATCCTTTAGCCCTTTATTTTCTTCCTGAATCCTCTGCGCATAACGAACTGCCTCAGTATTTTCACGTTGCGCAGACTCCTTTTCCCTGCGCTCATTATGAAACTCATAACGAAGTGTATCGAAGCGAGACTTAACCCTCTCGGAAAGACCGGGGATGTCTTCTTCTAAATCATCAGAAACTTCCCCCCGTGGGGGTCTATTCCGATCCTCTTTGGGCGTGTCATCAACAACGCTCACTTCAAAGTCTGGAACGTCCTCCGACAGAACATCAACCGGGTCAGTAAAGTTATCAGACCTCTCTTCCTGAAAGAGTTCCTCTTGAGACTCTTCCGCCATCCCCTGTTCCGCGCTCATGCTCTGATCACTCCCCTTGGATCATCAACAATGGCCTGCGGAACATCGTCCGTTATAAGCCTGAACTTTTTCCCGTGTATCTCAATTCGCGTCCCAGAGTAAGAACGCATAATAATCCAATCACCCTTTTGGCAATAAGCGCCACTGGGAAACTTCCTTTGGGGCGTCTCTACATAGCAATCAGGCCCCATGTCCATGACATACGCCGTAATGCTTGCCGTCTCTTCCCGCTCCCGCAAACTCTCTGTCAGATATATACCCCCGTCCGTCTTCTCTTCCTGCTCAGGGAGGGCTACTAAAATATGGTAAGAACAAGGTTTTGGCAATTGAGTTGCCGCCTTCTCTTCCTTCATTTCTTCCTTCATTGCCTGTACGAGATTCTTACTAAGCTCAACAACCTTCTTATTGGACACTAGGACTCTCCTTGCGTTTTCGCCAAAAGCGGGGGTAACGCTACCCCTGCACGTTTGTTAGCCCGATGGGGCAGGCGGTTACGGGCCGCCCAATGTTTCATGTGAAACACTATACTTATCCTGATCCGTCCTCAGCCTTTCTTTGTTTATCCATTAAATCCAGCAATTCTCTTTCCGCTGTTGCCAGACCCTCAATAACACCAACCATCCTTTGATATTCGTCAAAAGACGATGCACCACCCATAGCGATGGCATCAGCATGTTCATTCATCGCATTCCGTAATACCTTACGAAAGGATGAAAGTAAAGATTCTTCAATCAATATTAATTATCCTAACGTCTTTTAATATCATCATCAAGAAGTGCTTTGGCGACCTCGGAAGAAAGTCTGGCCCTGTCAAGTGCGGCCTTTTCCTCGCCAGAAGAAAGTTTCATCGCAGCATCTTCACGGGACTTGGCGATTTCAATTCCCATCTTCGTGCCTTCTAGCTCCGCATCCTGCTCCATCTTATCTCGCTCAAGCTCCTGAGATGAGCGCTCTTGCTCGGCCTTAAACATTAACCTCGCCCTGTCTGTTTCAGCCTTCCGAGCTATATCCATCTCCCGCAACTGAAGCTCTTTCTGCTGCAACTGGAACATCGGGTCTTGCATCTGCTCCTGAGCCTCCTGCTGCTGGGCTTCTGCCACATCCTTATTGAACAACCTCTCGGCAGCTTCAGCAACAAGGCGGGACAGTTTCACCTCCACATCCTCTGGGAGAGGTTCATCAAGCGGCGGTAACGGAACACCAAGTTGTTTCTCGATTTCCCTGCGATACATAAATCCAAGGTGTTCCTGAACATGAGCCGCCATAGCTGCCGCAATCGTCCCGGCCATTGGGCTTGCGGAGACAAGTTGCTGTATCTTTGGGTCTTGTATCGCCGCCATGTGGACTTGAATATGTGCTTCGTGATCCTGATAGATAAATGCCTTCAACGGCTTGCTGTTGAGGACATCCATGTTTTCGCTGACAGGATCGCGTGGCTTCATCTCCTCGCTCATGGGGATAATCTTTTCCGCATCCTGAATGCCCAGAACATCAAGCATCTGCCTGTGCAATTCTGGAAGATCATACATCTGTGGAGCACTCTGGGAGAGTTGAAGTGCCGCCTGATACTGCATGATCCTCTGGCTCATCGTTGCGGCATTCGGGTCAGACACAGGGATGATATCTACACGACCATCAAAGTCATCCGTCTTTATCGCTTCCTTGTCGTCAGGCTCATATTCGTATTCGTCTTCCGCATAGTCACGGACAATGCCAGCAATCAGGATAAATTCCTTGCGCATGGCATCATGCAAACGTGCCTGAATGGCAGACATAACTTTCATTGACCGCTCAATAAGCGCCAATGTTGTGCCAACAGGAGCATCCTGTTTCATGTCGGCCAGCTTCAAATCGGTTATAGACGCAAACCTTCTACCTTCCTCAACGATCTCGCCCAGTAACGAATGAAGCACATTACTGGGTTCTTTGTAGGGGAGGAAAGTAATGTTGTCTTTTATCGCACCGCCCGGAACGTCAACGTCCCTGAACTCCCCCGGCATGATTGGGGAATCATCCCCTTTGATGCGCAACCCCCTAGATTTCAGGCCGCCCGGAAGATTAGACAATGTCCCTGCATCAACAAGCTGACGTAGAAGGGATGTGGCGGATTTAGCTATACCGCCAATAAGGTGGATCAGCCCGAAGCCATAGAAACCAAGACCGGGCATATACTGGTAATGGACAAAATGAAGGCGCTTCATGCGCAGGGGGTCATCCTCATACCAGTTCCTGCGAATTGAGAGGATGGTATTGCTGCCCTTCACAAAGGTTACGACATAGGGAAGGGCAATACCCGTCTCTTCGCCGTCATCGCCCGTGTCCTCATACCCTTCAAGGTCAAGGTCAACGTGCATTTCCAGCAGCACATAGCGGTCATCATGCTCATATGAAGGGGATTCCCCCTCAAGTTGATCATATTTTTCCTGAATATCGGAGAAGTCAGGGGCGCTCGGCGTAAGCTCAACATCCCTGTAAAGCCCTGCCACCTGTAGTTTGCGGATGTCGTTGTGACCTTTCCGCATTACATGGGTGTAGCGCGATGCTGTCAGAAGGTCTGACGCCCCGTAAGAAACAACAAAGTCTTCTGCTGGAATGAAGTGCGAGCAGACACGCCCCATGTTGGGATCGTAATAGACTTTCTTGAAGGACGATCCTGCGAGAGGCAACGAAAACAGCATCTGTTCCGTCTCCGGCCTGAACTCCGTCATCTTCTCGGTCAGCAGATAATTCATATGCTGCTGGATACGAAGCGCCTGCTCTTCCTTCTGGTCAGTTATATTGCCAATTATTTTTGTTTTTACCGGGCCTCCTGCCGGAAACAGTTCCATGACTGCCTGAGACTGAAACCTGACAACCGCCTCTGTAAGTATGGGATGGTAAACCCCACATGCTCCGGGCCAAGGCGTTGTCCTGTCGTCTGACTTTAGTCCAAGGAGGTCAAGCCCTTTGGTATACGTCCTTGCCCAGTCAGCGCGGGAGTTATGGTCTCCCTGAAATTCCCCGTTTAGCTGAGAGGCCAGCCTTCCGAGAGCGTCATCTTCCATATGTTCAGCAATATTGGAATCAAAACCATCATCTCCGCCCGTCTCCCCGCTGCCGGGGTTAAAGTCTATAACGACACCGCCATCATCGGTAGCGATAGAAACAGCTTCAGGATTAACAACAGCTATCTCAACGGCAGAATCTTCAGCATCAACGTCAATAGCATGAAGCTCTTCCTCTGTAACCGTGCTGTCAACACGGGTTGGGGCCTGAGATATACTCTTGTCTATTGCCATTAACTATACTTTCTTAATGGTTGACACCCACTCGGCGGGGGGCTTCTGCGCCGTATCAGTTACCTGATCGGCATAAGCATAGAACTTGGTTCCCTTCGTGGCAGCGCCAGTCCCTTTGATAGGGATGAGCTTTCGAGGAACATCCTCGCCTATGGTACGGCTTATAACTCTCGACTTGTGCATTATGGCTAACTCCTCAAACAATAGACCGAATATCAATAGTATTCGGCTTTCTGGTAATTCAATGCCTCTTCCTCGTAATCTGAATCAACCCTGATAAAACCACCTTGACGGAATCTTAAAAGAGCCTGCGTACTACTATCGACAAGGTCATCATGGTTGCCAACCGGGAAGGCCGCAAATTCTTCAATCACTTCTTCGGCCCAGTGTTTATTTGGACACCATACAACCCCTGAAGCAAACAGGTCACTGACCGCATTAACCCTAGCAATCTTGTCATTACCCCTTGAGGGGGTAAACTCACCCACGGGAATACCCATCTGCCTTAATTCAAATATAAGCGGCGAACCCGCCGCCTTTGCCTCAACGATACACGCATCAGGCTCCCACTGGTTATAGGTCTTCTGGGCAACCTTTTTCAATTCAGGGAACTCCATCCTATCCTTAAAGGCATCCAGCAAAATAATGTTTGCATTGTCCCTGCCATTGTCATCGGGGCGGTAGAAAACACCCCATGTTGTGCAGGCAGAATAATCAGAGCGCTCTGTTTTAAGAAACGCCGTATCCCAAGACTGGATAATAAATTCACACGGGGGCGGGTCTTCCTTCTCCCAAACACGCCACCAGTCCCTCTTGACCATCGCCTGTTCTTCTGACGTGGGGTCTTGCTGGTACTGGGCAGACCACTTTGCAGCCGGAAGTTCAGCTTTAAGTCTTTCAAGCTCCTCCTTCTCCCAGTATCCGGGCCATAAGGATTTTCCTGACGGCAATATAGCGGGAAGCTGTATAACCTCCCATTCATCCGATCCATCCCTCTGGTGGGATGATTTTAACAATTGACCAGTCAAATCACGCTGGTGCCAGCGTGTCATTACAACAACAATGGAACCACCGGGCTGTAATCTCTGTCGCGGACCTGACGTATACCATTCGTAAACAGGATCAAAGACGCCCGGATCAAACGATCTGGCTTCCTGCTCACTGTGCGGGTCATCGATAATCAGCAGGTCAGCACCCTTACCAGTAACCGCACCGCCAACACCAATAGCGAAGTACTCACCTTCCTCGTTGGTGTTCCAGCGTCCCGCCGCCTTACTGTCCTGCCTTAACTTAACGCCCGGAAATGCGGACTGGAAGTCTTCGCGGCCAACAAGGTTCCTCACCTTCCTGCCAAATCCAACTGCAAGTTCAGCGGTGTGCGCCGTCTGGATTACCTTCTTCGACGGGTCTCTGCCGAGAAACCATGCTGGCATCAGGTAGCTTGCAAACTCTGACTTTGTATGACGGGGCGGCATGTTGATGATCAGCCGCCTCAACTTTCCTTCGGCAACCCTCTCGAAAGCATCCGCCATAATCCTATGGTGTGATCCTTCAATGAAGGCTGGCCACATCCCCTTGACAAAGGAAATGAAGTCCTTCGACATCCTTTCCCTTGAGGTTGCCTGCTCAAGGCGCTCAAGAAGGGAAAGTATTTCCTTCTGTTCTTCGTAGGGAAGGCCCGTTGCTTTCTGTATATACGCATCAAGCTGCGGATCAGTTGTCGCCAAAATTCAAATTCCCGAATAAATATGGTATACGATTCCGCACTTTTACCATAATGCGCCTATTGACATAAAATTGTCAACTATATTGATAGCTCGCCTACAGGGATGCACCTTATGCTTTCTATCCTTGCTCCGGGTTTATCAGAGAATGTACGGAAAGCAAACAAAGAAAGCTCCCTGACATTAGCCCGTACATACCTGTAACAGTCAACTGCTGTATCAAACTCAACAGTAATGCCGTCACGATGAATAATCCTTAACGCATTACTCTCCCAGTACGCCAGAGGGTATGGGAACATCATGGCAATGATAATAATAAATTTCATTCCACCTCAATTTCAGGGTCCACCCCTGACCCCGCTTCGTCTTCCTCTTTCCCTTTCCCTTTCATGTTGGCGATTGCACCTTCGCCCCAGCATACGGGCGGTCCTCTTGTGTGATTCTTGCTCCCATGCCAGCTTTTCGCGTAACTTCTCGACTTCAGCCAACGCCTTGTCGCGTTGAACCCGCACTGTCTCAAACATGATTTGAGAGTACTCCAGTTGGACCCGACGGTCCTTTTCGTCGTCAGTCAACCCCGACATATCCCGTCTCCTTCGCGCCCCGAATCTTGGTCAGTTTTTTTGGAAAGAGGAGAAATCAAACTTCGGGTAGATGTCCATCTGATCCTTTGACCAAACCTCATAACGGCAAATATGTGAACAAGGCTCATCCCATATCGCCACCGCAAGTGCGCGGTCAGGGGAGCCACCCTTACCCAGATAGTCTTCCCGCCAATCCATCATGGCAAACCTGCCGGGCCTGTGTCTCAGGAATTGCTCCCGTCCTTTCTTGCAGGCCCACAGTCTTTCGGAACAAACAAGCGCCATAGATACAACGCCAATCTTAAACGCATGATCTATGAACTCGCGTACCTTTGAGAAGGGCGGGTTGGTCATCAGGATAGGCGACATTGGCCTGTCATAATCAAAGAAGTCATTCCCTGTTGTGACATCGGTTTCTATGGCCTCAAGCCCATGTGACCTTATTTCATCCGCTATCCGCCCATCTCCCGCACAAGGCTCCCATATCGGTATGGGCGGCCTGACACTCCCCATCCTTATGGCAGCGATCTGAACATCAAGAAATTCCCTAGCCATACGCTCCACAATTTTATTTGGAGTCGGGTAAAAATCATGCTTATTCCTCATAAGTACCATCCATTATCTGGTTCGTGGATGAAAGAGCTATAGACCTAGACCTGTTTGGTTGTTTGACAAGGACACCACGGTTGCACATATTCTCAACGATGCGGTATGCCCCGGATTTATTTTTCATACCAAGGGCGTCTGCTATTTCCTGATAGCTCGGCGCATATCCGTTACCTCTCCAAAACCCCCTGATAAAATCAAGACACTCCTTCTGGCGCTTTGTCATAATCATTCACCGTAGACAACTAAACGATCTAATTCAACTGACCACCCAATACCTGCGTGATATAATTTATTGCTCATCTTCCTCTAACTCCTGTTTCATCTGTGCTACGGCTGAAGCGTTGGGAATGACTGGCATCTCCGGCGTTTTGTCAAAAAGGTTCACATTGCCGGATATGGTTGTTCTTTCGCCATCTACCGCAAATGGATAGACGGTATGGTTGAGCCAATGCGGGAATATAACGAACTTCCCCGGTTCTGGAACGATATCCAGAACTTTCGGCGGACGGAACTGCATGGGTCCGCGCTGGGAAAAGGGTCCATTGAAAAACTTTATGCACCCGTCAAGGTATCCAGATGAATTGAAAAGGTTATCCGCCTTTTCATTCCTCATCCCTTCCGGCACCCTTGTCCACAGGACAAAAGACAGTCCGCCCTCTGTATCACTTCCGTGATCATGCAGGGGATTGTAGTCACCCGCAAACATATGAACGGACCACAAATCCTTGCACTGAGCGCCAGCCCAAGGAACCTCGCTGGACAGGGAAGTATGCTGTCCAAATGCCTGTATATATGTCATCGATAACTGTTCTGCCATCGTGTAGACCTTGGAGAATACGGGGTTATCCCTAGAAAGGGAAAGCTGTTCACCGTTCCTTATCTGGCCGACAAGTGTATGCTCATGCGAACTCCTGCCGCTATCAGCCCTCAGCTTGTCCAGTTCCTCATTAACCGCATCAATGATCTCCATAGGGATCATGCTCTGGCAGATCATAAAATCGACAATTGAAAACAATGTGATTTGCGCCTCAAAAGGCTTGAACACACCGCCGTCTGTCTTTGTATTCGGGCTTGTGTCCGGGGCCTTTTCGGCAACATCCACATTCGCATCCTTCTTTTTGGGGAACCTGAGTTCCCCGTTTTTCTTTTTACGGGACATGGCATCCTCCTCAGATATTATCTAGGGCTAAATGTTTTCCTCTATTATTCTTTCCCTGTGTCTACGGACATCCTCATCCAACTCACGGAAAGCATCCCTTCTACGTTTCTTGCTGTCACGGTTCAATGAGCGGTTGAGTTTCATCATCAGGACATCATTGGCTTTGCCGACAGGGTACTTCAGCATAACGTATACCCTGTACCTGCCCCACGACGACTGTATTTCGGTATGCTCCATCGCATACCCGGAGACATTAACTTCTGCCATGAAGTTTGTAACGACACGCTCCGCCTCTGCGGTGAATACCTTGTCCTCGTCCTGACCGCTTTCGGCAATGAACGACCTGACTTTGGCGGACATCAGTCCGTCCACACGATCTGCCAATACGAGTTTGGCATTAAGTATTGCCCGGTCATATGATAATTGAAGGTTTGGACCGATAGCGGTGCCGACAGAATAAACAGCATCATCAGCATCGGCCTTCGGTGTGGAGAACCATTCCGGCAACTTCTCGACTGCCTTCTCGACAGTCTCGGCTCTTTTAATTGCCCTGCTCTCATAAGTGGAGAAATTAACCTTTTTGGGAACGGGCGTACATGCGATGGACAGCGAACATACTGCCACTGGAATTAAAGTTAACATTAGTCTTGGTTTCATTGTCACCTCCATTAAGAAATATAAACATACAATAAACTTACTAACAACGTCAATACAACTGTTAAATGGTGGGCCAGTAACCCCCGTTGCATATTCCGTGCGATTACTCTCTACTGTATGCGCTATTCTGAATAACAGGAGTCATTCAAGATGAAACGCAAAGCTATTTATTTCCTACGAATTTCCGAAGTTCTACGAATTGTGCCGTACAGCAGTAGCCATATTTGGCGGCTGGAAAAACAAGGTAAGTTTCCAAAAAGGGTGCATCTTGGGCGCAATCGCGTTGCGTGGATTGCCGATGAGATTGAGAAGTGGGCGGAAGAGAAAATTAGTGAATCCCGACCAGATGCAGAAACTGAAACCACTGCTCGTACACCAGTGGACAGAGAAGGCTGGTAGATAGCGGGTGTAACTGGTGTAACACGCCAACCCAAGAAGATAAATTTTTTAGTACCAGTTAGCTTATTAGGTACTAACCTATTAGGTACTAACCTAAAGAGTACCTAATATATTATTTTGATAGTACCAAGCATTGAGTACCATACGACTGGTACAAAATAGTACTTGACAGGTACTATACAATAAGGCTAGTACTATCTAGTACTGGGTTAGTGCAAAGCCAGTTTTGTGTTTTTATTCCCCCCAAAAGTTGTAAAGATGCAGAATTGTTTAACCCAGTTCCTCCCTGTTGACTCCCCCGTCAGTGTAATTTACTGGCGGGGGTTTTTTGGTGGAATATAACAGGAAACTGCCACAACGAATATTGTCCTTCATTCCGTTGGCAGAATGAATGTGAATAGAAATATTAAAGACAGGCTGAACGAAGTATGGAACAAGGAAGCACTGAAGAGTGCTTACGAACAACGCCTGATATGGTACAGAAGGTATAACCATACAATCAAGGCAGTCCTAGCCTGTGAGTTGTTCCTGATCATTATTATACTGGTTTTTATTTTATTTAAGCTGTGACAGGCTAAATAATATATTGGCAATTAAGTTATACGGTTGGGGGATTCTGGTATTTATTTGAGTGTGTTAGTGTGCGGGGGAGGGAGGGTAACTCTCAGCCCATAGGGGGGGTGGGGGGGTAGGTCCGGCCCCCAGCCAGAAGTGGACCCGCCCAACGCCAATCGGCATGATGATTTTATTTTCGGAGTCGCAGAAGTTCAATTGAACTTTTGAACTTTCATCGTGCAGAATTTCCAAGCAGCGCGGTTAACCGTTGCTCAAGCTCTTCGCGAATCTGGTCAGGCGACTGATCGTTCACCTGCTCAACCCGATCAGTGAAGAGATCGACCCCTTGCGTCTTGCCTAGCGCGATCAGCGCCGCGACCCTCGCACTGTCTGATGCCGCCTCTGTCGCCTCGCGCTCCAACCTCTCCAGAACGAAGCGCCTTCGAGAGAGGGCTGAGGATGCCGCAGACCGCTCCACACTGGCTTGATGGGCATGAAACCTGCGGGATACCTCAGGGTTGGCCATCACCCTGCCAGCCTCTGTGTAGATGGCCGATGGCTTCATCCCCTTGGCGTTGTACGCTGCCCGATAGGCGTCCGCTTGCGTTGCCCCCCGAATCATCTCACTCAGGAAGCGCTCCTGCTTGGCCGTGAGCTTCCGCCGCTTGGCGTTGCCCTTCGGCTTGGCCGTGGGCTGATCGTCTCCTGCACCGCCATCAATTACCGTCAACTTCGGCATGTCATTTTTCTTTGAATCGTCATCGTCATTCATGTCGAATCATCCATTGGCTGAGAAATATTTATCATTTTATCAGGCGCTCAAACTCAAGGCCACAGCGGGTCTCGTCCCACTCAATGGGCGGCAGTGGAATTATTTGTGTTAGAGGGGTTGCATTAATGTTGCTGTTCACCTATATTCAAATCTGGTTATTGAGACCGGCCACGCTAGCCGTTGACAAACAAAGCGAACCCGCTGCCCGAATGAGTAGCCATTGGCGGGGCGAAGCTGGAAACAGCCTCTCTGACCCCCGCCAGTCAAGCGCAGATGCAGGACAACAGTGGTGATCAAACCCGTCAGTCGGGAAGCCAAGGCGCAGACAAGTGAGGTGAGATAAACTCCCTGTGACAAATCGACCTAAGACGGTCGCCCTCTGGGTTGATCGTGTCGGGCGCTGATGCTGCGCCCCTGATGACCAGCCGATGGCTGGGTCGTTCAGCACTACTGACGATGACCTAGCAGGGTCGAAACACAAAAACAAAATGAGGTGACCTAAATGACCAAACTCAAAATCGTTTCCAACGTATCCGACTTCACCGCCATCGTAGCTGGCTACGAGGCCGATGCAGCCTCCAGCGTCTCCGACATCAAAGAACTCACCGCCAAGAAGAACGGCGCGAAGATCAACGCCTACGCCCATCTGATTGCCGGGCTGATCACCCACAAGGTGAGGAAAGGCACCAAGCAAGCCGGTGAGATCAAGGCTTCGCTGATCGAATGCGGCGTCTCCAAGGCATGTGCCAAACGCTACTTGGAAAACGGTCAGAAGGCCAAGGCCCTCGCATGGGTCAAGGCGGCAGGCTCTGACGCCGACGCCATCCTGCAAGCCTTCGCTGACAACGATGTCAAGACCGAGCAAGACTTGGTCAACATCGTCTGCCCGAAGCCGGTGCTGACTGCTGCTGAGGAGCTTGCTGCCAAGGCGCAGGCCTTGACCGACGCCGACGACGATGCGGTGCAAGCTCTGATCGACGCCGCTGCCATTATCGGCGTCGAAGTAACCGTCTGCTAGATGTTCAATTGAACCTACATAGGAGAAAAAAATGTTCCATTATTTCTTTTGGCTAGTTTACGCCCCTATCGCGAGCTTCACCGCGACATGGGGCTTCTTCATCGCCTTCTCGGCAATAGTAAGCGCTCCCCTCACTATCTCCACCTTCATCAAATTCTTCTACCTCTAGAGGTGCAATTGAACTTCTACAGCTAGCCTCTCTTGATGGGCTGGGCTTCGGCCCAGTCTATCGACGGCAGCTAGCCGACATCGAAACACAAACAATTGAGGTGACACTATGATCCAAATCATTGAGATCAAGAACGAGACCATTGCCGACTTCAAGGCGGCATGGCCCTGCCACGGCATCGCTGATGCGGTGGACTTCATCGTCGTGGCGGTCAACGACGGCGACCTCGTTGACTACCAGTGCGAGGACGCCGACCACAACGAGGTCGAGCCGGGTGAGGGCAGCGCCGCTGCCCTATCCGCCCTATTCGAGAGCATCGCCAATTATGGAGTGACGGCATGACTAAGATGATTCAAAGATTCCACTCCGCCGACGAACCTTCGCCAAACTCAACGCTCGTCTCTGTAGAGACGACAATCGGGGATGGAGAGAGAGTCACGCTCGAAGCTCCCCTAGACTGGGCTGGACGCCCGGTCCCGAAGGAAATAGCGAAGTTGCTGAAATCCTTTACGAGGGATGTGCTTCTCCCAGCACTCCCGAAGGGAGCTAAGGTTGAGGTGCATATCAAAATTTGAAATTGAAAGAGGTGAGATCATGGTTGAATTTACACAAGCGACTCCTTTTGTTGGTGTCGTGAACAACGCACGGCAGCGCAAGTTACCGAAGGGAACTGAGGTTGAGGTGCGGATCATCAAGGAAGGCCAGCACGGTCCCTATGCGATGTCCTTTGTCGAAGGACAGGACAAGCCTGTGTTCCTTAACCCCAAGCACGTTGACTATGTCAGTGACGTGTCGGTGGAGAGAAAGGCGGAGCTTGACGCTGAAAAAGCAGCTTGGGCGGCAAAGAAAAACGCTCCTGTTATCGTCGGGAGAGGATACAAGCACTCTGGTGGAAAGTGTGTGGTCATCGAGGTCAGCGTTGACCTTGAGGCCACAGATCAATGCGCGAAGAGAGACACCTACTTCCCTCTCAGTCAACTGAGCGAGGTGAATGGTGTTTATAGCGCACCACCGTGGCTGGCGAGGATCAAGGCGGCTGACGCTGCCTATTACTGGCTCAGTAGCGGTGGAAGAAAGGGCATTAATCACCTTGGCGGTGCTGGTATCAGCGCAAGTTTTGCTGACAGTCATGGTGATTTCCGCGAAGGGCTCATCTGTCACGTCTCACTCTCAGACTTGATCGACGCCGAAGATCGAGCGAGAGCATAGAGCGAGTGGGAGAGGCTCAACGACTGTCAGCACTGACAGCCCATCTGATGGCATCGGGTGGGCATCAAGCCAACAGTAAGTCGATGGCTGATCCCATTCGACGACAACCAGCCGAAACGCAGATGTTCAATTGAACTTCTGCGTCATCATCGCGTAGTGGCGATGGTCTGACGATGGCAGCTACCATTGAATTTAAATTGAGGTGACCTATGACTTCTGTTAATCATGTTACGCCCGGCCAGTTGGCCGGATGCGTCTCGGCGATCTTGTCCGCTGGCCTCGTCCCAATGGTCTGGAGCGCACCGGGTGTAGGCAAATCCCACATCATAAACAACGATCTGATCGGTCGGTTTTTGGAGATCGCCACGTCGATTGCCAAGAAGCGTGGCATCAAGTTCGAGACGGGAGACGCTGAGGTCTGGGAGCGCCGTGCAGGTGACTACGACCTGCTCGACTACGCTGGCCTTCCCTACGTGCAGGACGGCATTCAGCACCGCGCCTCGCCGGACATCTGGCCCGGTGTCGGTGCCAGCGGCAAGGTCTGGGGCATCCTGTTCCTTGACGAGTTCACCCAAGCCGGACGAGAGAAGCAGACCGTCATGCAGAGGCTCTTCGATGAGGGCAGGGTTGGCGATTATGTTCTGCCCGGCCATCACAAGGCTGACCCTGAGTGCAAGCTGGGTCTGGTGCTGATCGTGCTGGCTGGCAATCGCCAGAGTGACCGTGCCAACTCGCACGGCATGGGTACTCAAACAGGCAGTCGGGTGATCCATACAGTGCTGGAGCCTAGCGTCGATGACTGGATAAACTGGGCCAACGAGAACAATGTTGACCCGACAGTCGTCTCCTTCATCAGACAGCAACCAGAGTATCTCTTCAAGTTGGACGCATCTCAGAAGACAGAGGTGCCGACTGGCCCAACGCCTCGTACTCTCGTTTTCCTGTCAGACTTGGTCGGACAATGCCCTGCTGGTGATCTGGAGATGCAGCTTTACACTGGCGCGGTCGGCGAGGAGTGCGCGAGGTCGTATATTGCTCTAGTCCACGCCGCCCGGTCCATCAACGTCGAGGAAGCGTTGACCAACCCTGACGGTGCGGACATTCCTCAAGAGGTGGGCCATCAGTTCGCGGCGGCATCGTTGCTGATCCGCCGTGCCAACGTGGACAACTTTGACAATGTCGTTCGCTATGTCGAGCGGATTGGCGAGGGTGGGTTTTCTTCGCCCGAGATCGCAGTGTTTGTCGTCGAGGCGATCAAACGGCGCACGCCGCTGGTTGCTGAGACGGCGACCTACCGTGACTTCTGCCTACGCTGGGCAGACATACGATCCTAGAGGTGCAATTGAACTTCTAGGTGGTGCGGCGGGGGCAACCCCGCCGTATCCATGAGGGCATCCATGCGGGTGCCTTCTTGGATGCGCAAGCATCAAATATTAACCAATCAAAAATTTGAGGTGACCTATGACTGCATTGAACGAAAAGGCCACGTTGATCTGGATCGAGGGATCGTTCTGGAGAGCGGTGACGCAAGACCGTACAGCAACTGATGGTGCTGCTGACCTGTTCGACACCACTGGAAAGTGGGTGATGGCATCGACACGCCTTGTCGATCCAGAGGTCTTGAAGAAGGCTAGACGAATCCTGTCTCAGGCTCGGAATTACCTCGCGGGTAAAAGTCCCGGCATGAATGACGGTAAGACCATCCCCGGCGGCTTGCCTGCATGGGACGGTAAGGGCCAGTACATTTTGCCCAACATCCTCAATGAGCAAGTGACCCGAAACTTGGGTGCCTTTCAGAGCGCATTTTCTGATGCAGTGGAAGAGCTTCGGGCTGTTCTTCCGACCGCGATTGAGACTGCGAGGTCAGAGAACCCGAAGTTGTTCGACGAGAATAACTACGGCTCTATCGACGAGTTGATTGGCCGCTTCACTTTTAAAATTGATCGGTCAATCATCCCCGACTCTGGAGACATCCGCATCGAGGCATCAAGAGAGTTTGTCGATGCGATGAAGGCGACCATTGAGAGCAGGTCAACGAAGAAACTGAAGGAAGTTGCCGATCACACAGTCAAGACAGTGATCGACGTGGCTACCCACTTGGCTGAATCTCTGGAGAATTACGATCCTGATAAGAAGGGCAATTCACCGTTTCGGGATAGCACGGTTGACAAAGTCCGAGACCTGATCTCGGTGATCCCTGCCCTCAACATCAACAATGACCCGCACCTAGACAAAGTGCGAACCGACCTAGTTGATGCTGTTGGCAACAAGTCTGCCAAGGAGTTACGCGAAGACGATGGGGATCGTAAGGAAGTTGCTGCCAAGGCAAGGGCAGTTGCGGATAATATATCCAACCTGTTTGACTAGGAGGGAGGTGATAACGATGCGGCGGGAGGTGACCCGCCGTATCCATGAGAGCATCGATCCCGGTGTTCTCTTGGATGCGAAGCATCAATTGACTGAAAATTGACTGAACAATAATTAAATTATGAGGTGACAAAATGACATATATATCAACTCAGAACTTGGAGCTTGGCCGCTTGATGAAAGCTCGATCACGTCTGGGCAGTCGCGCACCCGGCTATGCGGCGATTGTTTTTGGTCTGCCGTTTGTGGAGACCAATGCCACTGACACGATGGCAACTGATGGCAAAGCCATCTACTTCAACCGCGCCTTTGTGCAACGCTCAACCGATAACGACTTGCTGGCGGTGCTATTCCATGAGGGCTTGCACGTTTCGCTAGGCCATCATCTGCGTCGTGGGAACATCGACCCGACGACTTGGAACATCGCCGCCGACTATGCCATCAACCTGATCGTTCGCGAGGCACGGCTGTCATTGCCTGATGGCGCGTTGATCGATGATCAGTACAGCGGCATGACAGTCCACCAGATCGTGAGATTGCTAGAGAAGAACCAGCAGCCTGACACTCCCCAGCAACAGCAGTCCAATGAGGACGATGACACTGGTGAGGGCGAAGGTTCCGGCAGCGGCGATGGCGAAGGAGACGATGACAAGCAGCCTGATGAGGACGCAAGCGAGGGCGATGGCTCCGACAGCGGCGAAGGCGAGGGAGACGGTGGTGAGGGAGACGGTGGTGAGGGAGACGGTGACCATGCTGGCTCCCCCGGCAACGGCTTCGACCAGCCCGGCGAAATCTGGGATGCCACAGACGACGATGGAACTCCACTCTCTGCCGACCAGAAGGATGCCGCAGAGGAAACCCTTCGCCGTGACATCATCGTGGCGGCGGCAGCCGAGAAGGCTGCTGGCTCTGGATCGATCTCAATCGATGGCGGTGTTCTTGAGGCGGCTAAAGAGGCCAGCGTCGATTGGGTCGAGGCGATGGCCGACTTCTTGAACCGCGCCTATGCGGGTGAGCCAACGCTGGCCAAGCCAGCACGGCGTCATCTCTGGTCCGGGAATTACTTCCCATCCATGCAGGGCGTTGGCGGTGGTGACCTTGTGATAGCCATCGACACCAGCGGCAGCGTATCGCAAGAAGAGGCGGAGCAATTCGCTTCCGAGATCGACTCCATCCGCGAGATGGTAAAGCCGGATCGGACGTGCATCATCTATTGCGACACGCACATCCAGAAGAACCGGGATGGTCAGAGCTATGATGTCTTCGACAGTTACGAGGACATCGAGGTTCGGAACATCAACGGCGGTGGGACTCGATTTGACCCGCCGTTTCATCTGGTCGAACATGAAGGTCTGGAACCAAACGCCTTCATATATTTCACCGATGGCTACGCCAATGTGAGAAGAGGCACTGCCGACATCGTTGACTATCCTGTTCTTTGGGCCACGACTGGCCGTGATCCGGGCTTT
>Ga0208790_1000235_pt1 | contig 29242 bp, 38 predicted proteins | sample 10_taG_FD_184083 | JGI IMG/M metagenome (GOLD analysis project Ga0208790, IMG submission 184083) | Marine viral communities from the Subarctic Pacific Ocean - 10_ETSP_OMZ_AT15264 metaG (SPAdes) (version 2) | ecosystem: Environmental > Aquatic > Marine > Oceanic | place: Pacific Ocean | collected... | reverse complement strand
CCGATTGTATGTAATGCATACAAAACAAAAAGGAAAACATCCAATGACTAAACAATTAAATACAATGACGTTAGAACAGATAGCAAGCGATTTACCATTCAATCTTGATAATCTTGATTTGTTGCCACAAGATATAACAATTGCAAAATTTTATTTTCCAATTGTTAGAAAATACGCAACGGAAAAGAATATCAACATCAGAACTATTCAATTTGAAGATAACAAACAAACTTTAAATCCTATTGTGGTTGATAAAGTTGAATTGCTAAATTCAGATAGAATCAGAATTGTAATTCGATATGCTACAAACTTGATACCGTTTATCAGTGCTAAAGATACATTAATAAAAGGTATCCCATTTGTAATACATCAGTTGAAGAAACATGAAGAACGCAACTTAAAAACTGGTGATAAAAAATGGGTAGACGCAATCAACAAAAACATGAGAATGTCACCTAAAACAATAGGAAAAGAGATTGCTAAACATGGTTTGAAATTGACCGATCACGATGGAAACGACAAAGCAAAAGCTTATTTTAATGTTGCAATAATTGATAATGATTTAGGTAAATCATTAGTTAAAAATATTGAAACATTATTCCCAAATGATGCCATTGTTTCAACTACTATCGATGGTGAAGAGATTAAAAACAGAACACCAAAACCACCAAAACATTCAATAACTAATTATGTTTTGGTTTGTGAATGTAAAGCAAAAGTAACAATTCCAAAAGAAGACTTTAGCGACTTACAAATTGAAGACTTCATAAAGGATACTGTTTGTATTTGTGGAGGTGGTTTTGTAGATAATACGCCAACAATTGATACACCATATAATAATTTAGTAGATGAAACCTATGGTAACAATGAAGAAACGACAGAAAAAACAAGCAATTAATTAATTCTGTATTACTGCAATTGTGATATTTAATAAATCACAATTAAAACAATCTAACATCTAAATTAAATCTATTTGAATTGATACCAATTATTTTTGGTATTGGTTTGGATAGGTTTTTTTTATTTGTTTTTTTTCTAGGCGTTTGGATAGATCCGTGCGTGAGAGAGTGAGTGTGCCTGGATGCGTGTGCCTGGATGCGTGTGTGTATGTGATCAGAATATTTTGTATGTATTAGTTACAAAATAAATTGTTATATCAAAACACATTAGATTAATTAATCATGTGTAAATCTATGATATATGAGAGAGGTGAGAGAGATGCCATCATTAAACATGGATATGTTTTCGTTTGTAGTAGACGATACGATAACAGAGAAAATGTCGAGCGACAATAGTGACCAGAGAGAAGAGAGAGAGAACGTAGACGGAGAGGAAGAACCAATGCGAGAGACACGCAAGCCAATGCTAACTGGGTTCTTACTCATTTAATTTTGTTGGTATTAGTTACAAAAAATATTAGAGAGAGAGGTGCGAGATGAATAAAATTAACATAGACGATGACAGTGAAGTTTGTACGAAAAAATATAGAATCGCATATGAAACAACATCGACACATGAGGTTACTGTAGAACTAGATGAGAATTTCTTTGATGATACTACTCTATCTCAAGTAGATGTACCAGAGTGTGATGGGTCAGCCTCAACGTACGAACAAGAGTGTCTACCTATAGCTGTATATAACGAAGAAGGAGATGAAGTATGGACAATATGAAAGAGGTGAGACATGAATGATTTAGTGCATAAAATAATTCTGTTCTTAAGAACATATCCTACAGAGGAAGAGATAGAAAGATTTTATGTTAATCAAATACTTCCACATGACAAGAGAAGTATAAGCGAAATTCTAGCAGAGATTGTTTTAGAAGTGCGAGGCGAAAAGTGTCTCAAGTGTACATGGCGAGAAGAAAATATATAGAGAGGTGTAAACATGGGAATCATTTGCGAGAAGTGTGACTGTCCATCTGTTCACAAAGAGTGGCAGATCAGACATGACAGAGGTCAATCATGGGTTATGTGCCAGGCGTGCGGGCATACGCAATCCGTGAGAGTAATGGGAAAGAATTTCATAACAGATAAGAATAGTTTGCACGCACTCATGACAGTGCGAGATTCTATACTTTCAAATTGTAAGTAATACATACAAAAGGAGAGCGAGATATGGAAAGTCCTTTGCAGATTTATAAAGGTGTTGATAAATGGCATGACACGATGAAGGAGATAAGGTGGCACACGCATGGAGATACAGAACTACTTAAATTTGCGAGTGCCAAGAGCCAAGCGAAACTCAAGGCAATCAAGGAATGGTGGTACTATGAGTATCCAGACATAGAACTCAATGCATACACATGCAGCCTACCGAGTGGATGGACGTGTCCGTTCGCACTTGACTGTCTATCCAAGGCAGACAGAGTGACTGGGCATATAACAGATGGCAAGCATACCGAGTTCAGATGTTTTAGTGCATCGAGTGAAGCTATGAGTCCACAACTAAGGGCAATGGCGTGGCATAACTTTGATCTGTTGCGTAAGATGGATACAGAGGAGATGGTATCTGTGATACATGAGAGCGTGGCAGAGGATTTAACTCTGATGAGAGTACACCAAGGTGGAGACTTCTTCAATGCTAAGTACTTCAATGCTTGGATGCAAGTAGCTAGTCTATACCCCAATAAAATATTCTATGCATATACTAAGTCACTTAGGTATTGGCTTGAGTGTCCTGAAATACCAAGCAACTTCAAGCTGACTGCAAGCCGTGGCGGTAGAGATGATGCGTTGATTGATGAGTTCAATCTCAAGTGTGCCGAGGTTGTGTTCAGCCCAGAGGAAGCAGAGAGGAAGGGGCTTGAGGTAGATACTGACGAGTGGCACGCTATAGTTGGAGAGGAATCGTTTGCACTATGGGTACATGGCACTCAGCCCAAGGGCAGCAAGGGTGCTGAAGGTAAGAAACTATTGAAGGAACTAGGAGTAAAGCATGAGTACACAAGAAAATAAAAGGAGATAACAATGAAACAAAAATGGTTTTGGTATGGGGTTTTACAAGGACTGAAGTATGAGTACTGCTTCATAGCAGAGACAGAAGAGGATTGTCTCAGGCAGATGAAAAGGAAGTGGTATGAGTATAGAAAAATGTGGAAATATAATGAGAAAGATGTGGAATGGACATTCGATGGTGCCGTAGAATACCACGGATTCTGGTTGCCGACAAGATTTAAATGGGGCGAACCCATAACAATAGGTTAGGAGGAATAACATGCCAGTACTAGAATCGACTCAATACCATACGATAGCAATCACTGTGAGAAGTGATATAAATAACGGACGTTATGTCCGTGCTAGAGGAAGTAACACTACGATATTAGATGCATTAGCAGAAGCACTGCCTAATATAGTAGCTAACATTACACAATTTAGAAGTGTAGAGCTACGTGTAGAATCACATGACTACGTAGATACACATGAGGAAACAATGTAAGGAGGAATATAATGAGTGATTCAAGCGATGAAACAACATGTCCAAACTGTCTCGATGACGAGATGCACAGAGAGAACGAGGATGGATGGTATACATCGGTGGAGTGTATAGAGTGTGGGTTCTACAGTACAGTAGAAACAGGACAGATGAGCAGAGAAGACATAGATGAAGCACGTGAGAGCAGAGATCTTGAGCCGTTGGCAGATGACCATGTCATCAAGCCATTGGAAGAAGGTCTGAAATATAAAAGCTACAAGACAAGGCAGCTAGAGGAAGAGAATGAACGCCTAAAGAAAAGGATAGGGGAACTCTTTAAAGAGAGAGATGAACTCTATGATAAGTATGTGAATAAAGACACATTAAGATTCAGAAATAAAGGGAGAGTAAATGAATGAGTATAATTTACGTACCGTCTCAATATGCACGGGAATCGGAGGACTTGAACTCGGAGTCAAGAGCGTTGCAAAAACTAGAACAGTCATGTACGTGGAAAACGAAATCACGGCTGGCCAAATCTTGGCTCAAAGAATTAAAGAAGAAAACCTTGACGATGCTCCTATCTGGTCTAACCTTAGAACCTTCAGAGGAGAAGGACTTCATGGCAAGGTGGACATCCTCATTGGGGGATTCCCTTGCCAACCCTTCTCAGTTGCAGGCAAGAGACTCGGAGATGACGATCCAAGAAACCTCTGGCATGAAGTCAAGAGGATTGCAAGAGAGCTCGGACACCCAACTCTCTTTCTTGAGAATGTCGAAAACATCTCACGATACTACCACGATACAATCAGAAAAGACCTACAAGAAATGGGTTACACAGTTACGGAAGACTTATTCTCAGCGAGTGAAGTTGGCTTACCACACCGTAGGAGAAGACTACTCATGCTCGCATGTGTCACAGACACAGACTACCTCAAGCCCTACCTTAAAAATGTGGAGAACGGCATCGGCATCGGACAGCCAAGGTGGGAACGAGGACTACAAGAGGAAAGAGATGGAAGGCAAAGCACCGAGGATAAAGCTGAAGCTACAAGCGACATACAAAGCAATGGTAAGGAAGAACTGGCCGACTGCTCTATCCAGGGATTACAAGGGAGGAACCTATTCGAAAGTGAAACACATGCTCCCGGATGCAGCTACACGCTCAGGTTTGCACCACCCACAATCGATGACGACCTCGGATGGGCACACACACTCGCTCACATGCCAGAGATTGAACCCTCTTTTTGTCGAGTGGTTAATGGGCTTCCCATTGGGATGGAGCAACGCTTACGAGCCCTTGGAAACGCAGTCGTTCCAGCAATGGCAGCAAAGGGATTTACAGAACTTGTAAAAAAATTACAGACCTGTAAATAAATATAAAGGAGAACTAAATGAGTCACGCAGGAAACGATGAACTAAAAGAAAAGGCATTGGAAGAAAAGGATTGTTCTTCATCTTTGGATGGTGAAGAATGGAAAGATTGTACATGTGAAGACCATGAATGCCATGATTATACATGTCATGGTATGTATAAAAGAGATAACGGATCACTGAATGATTACTACTACTGTGGTAGGTGTGGCTATCTACTACAGGTAGGTTAAGGAGAACATAATGATAAAGATAACCAAGGAAATGATACTGGAATCTAATGATACCAGTGACTGGTTGAAGAATTCATTGCGTACTCTACTGGAGAGAGATCCAGTAGATGCACTCAATGATGTAGAGGTTTTAAAGATAGTAGCAGAGAAGGAACTATTACCAAAGATAGCATATAGGAGTACACAAAAATGAATAACTTTGAAATAGGAAGAGACAAAATTATAGAATCTTTTGAAATAAAAGGATACAAAACATGGACTGCACGTGAAAATTTAGGAGCACAGGGAACTGTTTACCATGCCGGTAGGAAGTTTGCCTTTGTTAATGATGCCGGTATGGGTGGAGAGATTGATGTTGAGGTGGGTGAGCTGCCTAATTTGTTAACTTTTCTTAAATCACTTCCACCGTTCACTAACCGAGAAAGGAACTGGCCCTTTGATGAAGATGAAAGCCAAGAATGGGATGTGGAAACGTGGGGGGATGTGATGTTGCGGCTCGGTGAATATAAAAAGCAATTCAACAGACACATCAAGAAGGTATCTATAGTCCATGATAAAAATCTTGTTGGAGTTGCAGTATTTAAATACCCTGCATCCAAACTAGAAGACCCAGAACTGAGGAAGTTTATCAAAGTCAAACACCCGAACGGAATTATACTGAATGACCTGGATAAAAAAGAAGCATTCAGATTGTTCATGAGACATTGTTCAAGTGAAGTTAGCAAAGACGGTCAACCAATAAACAAATAGTATGTATATTATATATATACTATATACATATATATTTACACTTCCATGAAAGAAGTGTAAATATATATATGTTTGACACATATGTACATATAAACTATAATACAATAAGAAGGAGGTAAATATGGAAAAAGATTTAAGAAGAGAACTATGGGATGATACCAAGTCACTGTTCGTTGATCTGGCTTCGATACAAAAGATACTGGGTATAAGTAGATCCACCATCTACAAGATGGTCAAGGATAACGAGATACCTGGAAGTCAGTCGTTCAAGTCAAACGATAAGGAACGCTACTTTATTGACAAAAAGAAATTCAGAGATGCGTTTAACATATCCAGTCCAGATGAAAAAGAACAGTAGACATAGAGAAGCAGTAGAAAAACATGGTGAAAACTACTGCTCCCCAAACAAAGGAGAACACCAAATGTATCACGAGAGATGTGATGGTGTTTTAATTAGGATAACAAAATAAAATAAAGTTGTAAAGGAGAATAAATTGGTAGATCTAAACCAAACAATAGAAATAGAATACAGAGAGAAGGTTAACAAACCTGACGGTGGCGTGATGATACGTGCTATGGTACCGGGGATAACAAAGGATTGGCCTATGCCCCTACACCTAACACCAGAACAGGCTGAAGCATTGGGTGATCCAACGTCTGGTGCAAGGTTCAAGGTTAAACTTGTACAGAGCAGCCTAAAGGATGGTAAGGATGGCTCATGGCCTTCAGACTTCTGGTATAACGTAGCGATATTCGAGGGTGTGGTTGACGAAAGGAACATAAAGAAAGAATCTTTCCTTGACTCAGTCAAATCCGCCAGCAGCGTAGCCACTGACATGCCAAAGGTAGTGCCAACAGTACAAGCACCATCAGCTACTGGATTAATAAAGGAAGAAGAACTTAGTCAGAAGGATAGGATAATAGTTCAGGAGATAGCCCTGAAGTTAGCCTTTGAACAAACAAGTGGAGATACTCTAGAGGAACATGTGTATAACGCAAGTCTGTTGTATCCAAAGATACTAGATGTATTCTACGGTAGGTTTAAAGCTTCACCTCTAGTAGAGGAAGCATCCAAGCAAGGTGCAAAGATAGTAGAGATAAGACCTGACGATAAGCCAGAAGAATCCTCATTAGATAATGCTGAGTGGGATTACAAGCAACCAAAGGAACTCAAGTCGAGATCATCCTTTGTTGAATACATGCAAAAGTGTGGATGGTCTATGGACGATGTAGTTAGATGGTTGGGTGTTAAAGAACTTGAAGACTACGTATCCATAACAGGTAACGGTTACATGAAGGCGGCTAAAACATGTAAAGATAAAGCATTAGAAGAAGGACTAGAACCACCAGAAGATTTTAGACAGGAGAAAAAATAAACAATGGAAGAAACACGAGAGATGATAAAGGTTTGGCCTCGTAAAGATATATCGAGAGAAACCTACATGACGAGAGTAACAAGTAAACGTGGTGCAGGTAGGGGGTATGAACTAGAAGGTGCAGTAGCAATGTATCCTTCTGTTACACACATACTATCCTACACTACAGTTAAACATGCACTACCCCAATGGTATGCAAAGAAGGTAGCCGAGAAGGCAGGAGAACATTGGAAAAACGAATACAAGCCAAGACATGATACTCCAGTAGATGAGTTCATAAAGGATATCAAGTCTGCACCGAGTGAAGAGTTCAAACATGCGGGTAAGATAGGTACTCAAGCACATGACCTAATTAACAAAGCAATCAGGTACAAGATGGACAACCCCTATACCGAATGGTCAGAAGTTGGAGAGGAAATGTATCAACTTCGCCCCGATGCTTTGTCTTTGCATACTGAGGTGGCAAAGGCGTTTGATAATTGGCTAGTGTTTATCACGGCTAACTACCCGGACATGGTGTTCCTTGAGACAGAGTTTGCTACCTACATAGACGGATATGTTCCAGACCCGGCTGTTCCGGGTGCTAAGAAATTCAATCTACCTCTTTATGCAGGTACAGTAGATGCAGTTGGACTTACACCTGATCACAAGTTAGTAGTGTTTGATTGGAAGACAGGCTCAGGTATATATGATGAGGCTGGATACCAAGTAGCTGCTTACTGTCATTCTATATGGAACGGCAACAAACAACTGGCTGACATATACGGTGGTATATCAGGTGCAGTTGTCAGGCTATCCAAGACTGATGAGGAGTTTGAGGTAAAGACTATAACCGATTGGGAAAAACCAGCGTTGGTATTCAATACAATGTGTTCATTGTATACTCAACTTTCCTATAGTGTGTTCGACAAGAAGGAAAGAAAGAAGAAGGTATCCAATGCATAACGACAGAGTAAACTCCTGTCCTGAACTAGACTATCCCCACACTTCCTTATGGTGTGGGGGTTGTCATTCTAGGCAGCAGGCAGCACGCATCGCTAACGCTTTAGAGGATCTAGTCAGTAAGTTATCTACTGAAGAAGGTACTCTGGAGATGAACATACATAAGGAACAGAAGAAGTACATACCACCCAAGCCAAGAGAAGATAAACAAACCTTTAAAGGAATAGACGTATGAGTATAAAAGAAACCTTAATGGTTGGGTATCATAAGTATGAGTTTGAGGATGAAGGCATCTCTATAACAATGGAGAAATTCCGGGAAAGAGATGGCAACCTTATGGGAGACATGACAGTGGTAGCAGACCCTACCAAATATGTTGACCTAAGTAACTCACACATAATAACCCAACGACAGAACATGTCTTCTGCTAGATCTAAATCAGAGATAGCAAAGATACTTAAAGCAAGACTCGATACCCCGGACTGGGAATCAATTATCGAATATGTATGTGTTAAGAGCATGAGGAAGCATAGAGAGGGTCACCCCTTAGTGAAGATAGGTAAACTAGAACCACGCAAGGAAGTACCCTATCTTCTGCACCCTTTGATTAGAAGAGATGTACCCTTAATACTATATGGAGAATCAGGGATAGGTAAAAGCTACGTGTCTCTCTTTCTGTCTTTGCTGATTACTGAGGAGATATCAGCCGTAGGCCTGACCCCCCTCAAGGGGAAGATACTATACCTGGACTGGGAAGACGGTGAACAAAACTTAGATGAACGACTCAAGGCACTGGCTTCCGGTCTAGGCATAGAGACTCCCGAACTATGCTACCAGTATATGGATGGGCCGTTCAATGACAACGTACATACCATAGCCAAGCGTATAGCAGATGAGAAAGCTGACATGATTATAGTAGACAGTAAGGGTGCAGCCGTAGGTGGTCGCATCAATGAAGCTGATACTACCGTACAGCTATTCAACTCCATACGCTCACTTAGGATCACATCCATAGTGATTGACCACGTTGCCAAGCAGTCAGCCATAGGCCCTATAGGTAGTACGTACACCGTAGCTGAAGCACGTAATGTGTGGGAGATGAGGGCAAGCAAGACTATAGCAGACAACAAACTCAGGATAGGCTTCTATCATAGGAAAACAAACATGAGTAAGAAGCATCAGCCTTTTGCCCTAGAGTTTATCTTTGAAGAAGATGCCAACGAGATTGTTCAGTCTGTCAAGGTAGAACAGGCAGACGTAACAGAAGATGCAGATACTAGAGCCGCACTACCATTGGTAGAAAGAATAAAGATATTCTTAAGTGACCAGATTGAGCCAACCGGACAGTACCAGGCCATATCTGTTGAAGATATAGCAGAAGCCTGTGGGTCTAGACCCGGCACAGTTAGGGCCAGGCTATCAGAGAACGTAGACAAGGATGGGTATTGGGAGAAGGCAGGTACTGGAGAATATAAATACAAAGATAAGGAGCCCGCATGGTAATTAAAATAAAAGGATACAAAAGGTTTGGTTTGCCAGAAGATTGGCAAAAGAGTATGACTCTTGATGAATTGAAAGATCATTTTAATATGCTAGCTAAAGATGCTAAGGAAATACATGGTTTGTTAGATGAACTTGTATGGGGTGGTCATATAGATAAAGTACGTGATCTTTCTGGCCGTCTATTTCCTAAGATAGATAAAGATTGGAAAAAGGATGATGATGATGCAGTTGGTATTATCCTCGTGGAAGGAGAATGATGAAAACAATAGTAGAGATACCTCACTTACCAAGCTTTGACCTTAACCCTAATGCTCGTGTGCATTGGGGTAAGAAGTCAGAGGCAAAGAGAAACGCTAGAGACATCATGATGGCTGCCCTTAAAGATAAGGACAATCCAGTACATATACCAAACGAACCCTATGAAGCTGCGATATTAAAGATAGAGTTTGTTGCAGGTTTCAAGGATAGACAGAGAAAGAACAGAGACATGGATAACTTATTGGCATCAGCCAAGCCATACATAGACGGACTTGTAGATGGGGGTGTGCTTGTAGATGATACCGCAGTACGCCTACGCTATGAGTTGGTCTATCGATTTGGAGAAGAAGCAAAGATGGTATTCACAGTAACTAAAAAAAGAAGGAGATTCTAAATGAATAAAGAAAATGAACAACCACCCAAACAAAAATTAATCAGTATCAAAGACCTCGTTGACCGATGGGGATGCTCTCGACATTTCATCTGGAAGAAATGCAAGTCTGGAGACATACCTGCAAACAAGATTGGGGAACGATGGCTTATCAATCTGTCCTGGGTAGAGGAATACGAGGACAACATGATAGGAGATTCTAAGTGAGATCAGATTATGTTATTAGAGAAAAGAACTGTAATAAATGTGGTGGGAATATAATCTTTAGGCAAGACGAGAAAAGCTATTGCTATTATTCCTGCCTACAATGTGGCGGAACTAAAGAACTAGGACATGCCAAAGTATTAGGCTATGCCGAACCTGTTAGTACAATTAGTAAAAAGATGAGCATCCACCCGGATGGGTTAAGAGGCTTTCTGCTTAATTAACTGAACCTTTTTAATGATGACCCACATCTGTGACATGATGGCTGACTTCTCTTTCTTAGAGAGTTGGCCGTCACTCACAGAATTCTGAACTACCGTAATCATTTCGATTGCCGGCTCCAACAAATCCTTGTACTTCAATGCTAACTTGATTGCCTTAAACATAGTAACCCCTCCTCTTTGTTATGTACTTACGTAGCAATACATAGGTGCTTACACCTGTTGCTACTATCGTTAATGCTTTTGCTAACTTCTTCATTTCTAATCCTTATTTTTACCAAATACACTTCCAGTTATTATCGCACCAAATGATAAGTGAAACAATCCACCGCCCTTCAATGTGTTAGGTTCATGCTGCGAAACCAATTTTTTTAAGTATTCCATTTGCACCATAGGATCTTCGATCTCCTGTAGATGACTCATATAATCAGCTAGATCTAATCCCATTCTTGCTACCCCATAATAGATAGGCACTAACATAAAGTCGTATATGCAAATTATCAAGTACACAGTTACGACTATATTTCGCCATATCATTTCACGCTTATATTCCTTTCAGTATTCCCCACAGAACTAAGTGACCGTGTCTTAACGGTACTTCCCAATACGAAACTGGCACTATCTATACCTGTGCCGTCCCCTATTATCAAGTCCTTTATGGTCACGTTACTACAGGCTATGTCCTGTATGTCTATAGGGTTCTTACTTCGTATATTCTCAAACGTGATGTTACCCACCGTAGATGTACTGCTACCAGTAGACACTACTATGCGGTCAACATCAGACCCAGATGCTTCAGGCACGCTCAGAGCACCACGATCTGAACCGAACCTGTAGTCAACCGGGTCTGAGTTTAACGTGGGTGTAATTGAGAATCCGTCAGCTACTGTACTACTTACATATAAATTATATGCGGTACTTGAATTAAATCTGAGTGATGGTGCGATTATATTTTGAAGTAATAGATTCTCACATAGAATCTTAGCACCAGTTCCGTCCGTGTTATCCACCTGTATAGCATATGTAACCCCACTATCTGCCCCTACATTCATATCTTTGAAAGTTAAATCACTTACTATGCTGCCGCCTATGTTAATCTGTAGCGTTTGTGTCTGATCCTTTATTTCTTCCCCTACCGTGAGCTCCACAAAGCCTAGCTGTTGTGTACCAGCCACATCATACATCCCTGATTCGGGATACATAGGTGCCTGAACCACACCGGCTATAGAAAAGTATATGGCTAGGGATAAAAGTGCTGTACTGGCTAGTATAGAGCCAAAGATGATAGCTGATGTCTTGCCTTTAAGGTTGAACCCTGAGAACTTAGGCAGTTTCAACCCACCTATCTTAGGCGTGTCAACATTCGCCATCTCTGGAGCCTTTACGGACGGCATCTTAACGGTAGGTAGTTTTAATTTCCTACCTTTGATTACAAATATTATCTTATTCCAAAAATTCTTATTCATCTTTACTACCTCCTAATTTCCAGAGCTCTCCTAACCCTGCTGATACTGGTATAGTCAGTACTGCTAGTGCCGTTAACAAACCTTCAATTGAATCCAGGGTTTGTGGGTTGGATGATGCACTCCATATGATCCTCGCACCCAAGAACAACCACGTAAAAACTACCGGGGCAAAGATCACTAGTATTATTAGTTCTCTACCTGTTAGTTGTGCTGAACTTTTATCCTCTTTACTCTTCTCTTTATCCACCATTATTCCACACTGCTATTCCGATTATGATAGTTGCAATACAGTTTACACCAAGTAATATCATTATGCCTAATAGCATGGTATCCATGCCACCTATCGTACCTCTAAGCCTACCCATGTCTGACCTTAAGTCTGAGATAGAATTTACCAATTGTTGGATATCCATGACTAGCTAGGAGAGAAACTCGAATACGATACTGATTGCCTACCCTCATCGTAAGACCTTACTCTAGCAGTCAGTACGTTAACCAACCTTGCTTTTAGATAAGCTGCATCTATAGTTACTGCGTTACCATCTCCGTCATCAGTAGCAAATGCTGCCTGTGCTGTAGCATATTCTGCATCACTTAATTCTATTGATATTGTTACTGCCATGTTAAACCTCCAAGGCTTCTAGCTTTTGTCGTAGCTGTTTATTTTCTTCTGATAATCTATCTAGCTTGTCTGCTACCTGTATCAAAGCACCATGATGTAACATGGATAGCTTTGTTGTATTAATCATGGCTCTTTGTTTGCCGTTTTCCATATGCCAAGAGTTTTTACCAATAATGCCTACTGTTTCTAAATATTTTCTACGCTCTGTTTGTCCCTCATCTTCTCTAAGAAGTAACTCTTGTTCCATACCTTTAACTAATCCAAGGTCATCTTCTTTATCGTATGTAGTCCATTCAACATCAGCGTGAGCAGAGCCTTCTATGTCCCAAATGAACCTAACAGTACCACCGGGACCTCGGACAGTTAATAGATTGGCATCAGTACCCGGAGTAGTTACACTAGTGCTTCCATCATATGTCTCACAACGGATTACTACATGAGAGTTAGCATTTACATCTTTAGCAGTATCATCTGTAGTAGCTGCCCCAACAAGTTGCATTCCTCTTTTAGCAGATGAATAACCTTTTAATACTAATCCACCTTGGGTGCTACTTGACTTTCCTATAAACCCATAGGTGTCAGATTCTGTTTTAGCAGTCATATCATGACCACTTCCGTCTGCATCAGTTCCACCAAAGTCACTAGCTTTAAGTGTTATTATTTCACCTTCATTACCTGCCGCATTTATAGTAAGCCCTATAGTCTGATTGGAATTGGCAGTATCGCCTATAAATAATTTCGGCACACCTGCTAATATCAAATCATCTTCTGATTCATCCCATAACATATATGAGCCGGCAGTTTCCCCAAAGAACTTAACATCTTTTCCATCATCGTCTACACCTACGGTAACTGTATCAGTAAAGGTTTTTGCTCCAGTAAAGGTTTGTGTTCCACTTAAATGTGCTGTATCTGAATCAAGATACGCAGAAGCAATTGCAGTGCCGTTCCAAGTACCTGCACTAATAGTACCTAGGGTAGTTATGAGGCTACCCGTTACTATGTTAGTTCCACCTATGGTAATCGCATCAGCTTCTAACGTGCCATCAAAGTATGCATCCTTAAACTCAAGAGCATCGGTTCCCAAATCCACAATAGCATTAGAAGATGGAGTTAAAGCTCCATCAGTTAATGTAAGTTGGTCTTCACCACCAGCTCTAAACCTAATATTATTGTCAGTAGTGAAATCTATATCGTTGTCTGCATCTCTACCAACAACTAAACTTGCATTAGTTATTGTTGTAATGCCTGTTTGTGCTCCTGCAAGAAGTACCTGCGTACCTTCAACCGTGATTGCTCCAGAACCTGACCTAGCAATAGTCGTATCACTAGCATGACCTAGCTCTATATTTCCAGAGGTTGTAATAGTACCTGAACTGACAGTGCCAAGACCACTGACATTACCGCTGGTATCAAACGTATAGTTACCATCTGAGAGTGTACCGGATAACGTGATATTTGTTATACCGGTCAAAGCACCATCAAATTCTACTGCACCGTTGATGTCTACTGTAGTGTCTGACGTAATTGTAAGTACACCGTCAGAAGACTGGTGTATGAATGTACCTGTATCCCCAAAGGTTAATTTATTGGTTGAATTTAGAGTTAAGCCAGTACCATCTGTATGTGTTAACGTGGTATCGTTATCTGCTCCAAATCCTAGAACAGCAGAATCGCTGTTCAGTTTTAAGTCATTGCTTACTAGAACTGCGGTAGAAGCATTAAGATCTATAGTTGCTTCTCCATCAATAGTCATAACACCGTCTGATGATTGATGTATGAATGTTGCAGTATCACCGAACAATATCTTCTCGGTACTATTCATAAGTATTTCATCAGAGAACTGGAAGTAGTCCTCATCTTCCATCCATGTGATTACACCATCTGCTGTATTGGCATCAAAGGTAAGGGATATATCTGTGTCTGCACCTGACCCTATAGTCAGAGAATCTACGTTCATATCGAATGACATAGCAGCAGCATCACTTGATGTGATTGTCCATACCTTGGTAAGGGTTCCTGCCTTCATGACATCGAACTCAATCTGTCCATCCTCTGTACCATCTGTTACATCTTTAGCAACAACAGTCATACGTCCATATTCAATCAATTCTGCTGCACTATTTGCCAGCTTAAAGGAAGTATATATCTCATCATCGTCTGCTCTGGTAGTATTAGCACCGCTGAATACAGCTACCTGATTAGCTGCGTTATTAGTGAGGTTTGTGAACGTAGCAGCAGGTCTTGTGTTACCGTTATCATTACGTACATCGAGCTCTCTAAGAGATATTTCATCATTCCATTTAATATATCTAACAGATGTACCTGCTGAAATCTTTACATCGTACTTACCTTCTGCAATGCCATCAAAATCCCACGCACCGTCACTATCTGTAGTATCTGTGGCTATTACTGTAGTAGTTCCTGCCGTTAAAGCCTGTACTGTCGCATCGCTTACGGCATCACCGTCATCTTGGTATAAATTTCCTTTTAAATTAATAGTCATATTAACCTCCGAGAGCTCCTAGTTGTGAATGATCTCTATATTTTAGTGCCTCTTCTACGTGCCATTTTGCATCACGTAAAAGGTCATCATCATCAAGAAATACCAACGTCATTCCCTGTCCGGCAAGTTGTGCTCTAGCCATTAAGTCTCTGGCTTTTGTTTCAACACCGAACTCATAATGATAATACACCCCCTGTACGTTGATTGCCAAGTCCGGAGGATTATCAAATAAAAAATCTATTATCATACCACCCTTTTGGAGCCTTCCACCTTCTAATGGGGACTGGTATGTAAAATCTGAATTGGGCTGCTTACCCAACGATATGAGAGTTGTATAACAAAGGTACTCAGGCTTACTTCCTTCCCAATCGGGAGGAAGTTCTATGTCATTGTAGTTTTGAGTAGTCATCTATCCATCCACTACAGCTATCCAAGCTAACTTATCACCATTGGTAGCTGCATCTGCCCATAATGTAGAAAATAATATACTTCCACCTATGTCAGCAAAGTTGATTTCAATCTCATTACCTGCAGACAATTCATATCCCAGAGCTGAAGTTATACTTCCTGCTATACCTAGATATGCTATGCCTGAATTTGCTGCGAGTGCCTTGACCTTTATCCACAATACACGGCTAGTAGTATTGGAAAGCTGTACTTCAGTACCTGCTGTACTGACTGTTGTTGTACTGTTTTTTACTATCATGGTTCCACCAGCATTATTGTACTTGATCCCCTCTCGTCATAGCCTGTAGACTCCAGTCCGGTAGCAGAAGTGACATCTACATAGTAGTTTCTGTTGGTACTATCGTCATCTCTGAACGTAAACTCTACCAACGTACTGCTTTCTATTGCAGATATGAGAGCTGACCTAAGTTGTTTGGGAGTCTTGCCTTTATAGTCTCTGTTTAGACTTACACCCACCTGATGCCCCCATTTAGCATCTAATTTCTTTCTCCATATCAAGGTCATAGACACTACATCAGGGCTATTTTTTAGATAGTTAGCCTCACTTGTAGTGGTTGACCTAGCGAGAGTTAGTTTGAACTTGATAGATCTAAACTTTTTACCTATAGGATTATTGCTACCATCCCTAAACGAAAATTCAGTTATTCCTGATGTTGTTCCAAGGGTTGTACTTGTTATAGTACTGATATCATCACCAGAACTATCGGTAAAACTTGAATAGCTTTCATTATAATCAGTAGCATATTGAACCTGTACAGTTTCTTTGGTAGATAAATCCTGTGTTTCAACCTTTAACTCTAATGCTAATTTATCTATCTCACTCTGTCCTGCATTGAACCAAGGAGTCTCATGTACTCCTGAAGATTTATACTCAAATTCTGTAACCTTAGAGGGGTTTATGATATCTACAGGTAGCTTCATATAATATACCCTGTCATTAAATCCCCACCATAATCTATAATTTTCATTCACATCAGAGTATGCATTGGAAACGTGCATGGCATCTATCTTTCTACCTGCGGTAGATGCTACCCACTTAGCTTCCCACCCTAAATCGTTATATCCAAGTATAGAGCTGTATCCTGAAGCGTTATCTATAACAGGAGAGCCGAAATGGTGCATACTCCACTGATATGGAACACTATCAGTCGATGTAACTGTGGGATTTGTAGTAGAATCTACGCCTACCAGCAACTCATTATGAGTACCTTCTGCAAGCATTATAGTTCCTCTATTATCAGTGGGTAGACCGTCATCTCTGTCCGGCCCTACAACAGTAAGTACGGCATTGTTAGATCCGTTGATATATTTGTATAATCCTAATCCACTGGGGAAATATATACTGTCACGCCACCTGGTAGTGCCTTTTCCAGCGTGTGGATGAAAAGGAAAATCCATTTCTGTCTGTACAAACTTAGCGTGCATGACATCATGTGCCCATAATCCCTGCTTTGTAGCTGCATATAATATAGGCTCACCACGTGTATCTCTAGCTACAAATAATCCTGTTACATACCCTTCAGGTAGAGGTAAAAGGGCATCATCTGTCTCTGTTCCGGGTGTTATTGCGTGCCATAGCTGACCCGCATAAGATATACCCCATAACTTACCATCCCATTCTGCAAGGTACTTGGTATCTTTAGCATCGTTAGTCCATGCGGCATTACTACTTCCGTCATAACTAGGAACAGTAGCATAACTATACCCAGTTCCGTTACTGTCATAATGTGCAAGTACAAGGTAGTTATTATTAGACCTATCGGTAAAGTTTAGAGAATCTGTTACCTGGTCAGGAACTCCAAAGCTATCGCTTCCGTTAACTCCTATAGCCTGATCTGCTACCCTACCATCCCACCAATAATCTGATGCATTATTATATACAAATATCTTTGGAGATTCAGATATACTACCGTTCCATACGGCATATATCTTGTCTTTAAACTCAGTTATGGCTGCTATTCCAGTACCTACACCTGATTTTACAAGTCCGTGTGCATGGGTATCTGTTGCGTTTGCATAGTTTCCAAGTACTAAATGATTCTTATATCTAAGCTGACAGTCACTCCACCATGCTCTATTAACCTCTCCACCTTCCATCCTGTCTATACCTATGCCACCACGCCAGTCAGACCATGCTATGATGGATGACCGTAACTGTGAGTCCTTACTGGTATCACCTATGACTACCTTACTTGGGTATATAGACGCAAGTACGCTCTGTACAGGACGTTCTATAGGGAAATAGGTTTCGTTGAGATATATCTCATTTGGAGATACTACCTTATTAGCCATTAACTAACCATCCTTACGTTTCTAAGCATAGGGAAGGCACGTTTACTCTGCTCTGATATACCGAACCAGAAAGCAGCCTGTTGTCTGCGTGCATCCGGGTCTGTAGCAGGCCCGCCTGATGCAGAAGATAGTGCAAAAGCAGTAGCCGTAGCTATAATATACTGATCGTCTATCTCACTTGCAGTAGAGTCAGCACTCAATAGAGCTGGCTTTTCTCCACCTACTAACTTCAATAATTTATACGATGCAAGTGATTTGAAATAAGAATCAAATACTATATCGTTAGATTCTTTATCTATTTTCCATAGATTTCTAGGTACTTTCTCCCACTGAGCAGAGTCGTTTCTTACAACCCTGATGTCATCTAGCCAGATAGTACAGGCTCCAAGGTCTGTAGTGTACTTTAAACCTATAGATATTATTGCAGTATCTAGCTCTGGATTACCTAGTTTAACCCTAAAGAATGTCCAAGTATCATCCTTAAGAATAGGAAGACTAAGTGTTTCTAGTACACTTACACAATTAGCCGTGTCATCAAGTAGTATCTGCAAATCTCCTGCTTCAGTGGCAGTTCCACTACTTCTTGTAATCTTAGCCCAACCCTCTAAGTAGTCATATTTACTGATATCTTTGCTTGTTATGGAGTCTGTTACTATATTACCTGCTCCACCACTTGCTGAAATTATAAACTTATTAGATGCAGTTCCCTGCTTTTTATCTTCTGTGTCAGTTACCGGATATATAAGAACATCAGCACCGTCAGAGTGTGTAGCTGCGGTAGTACTGTTTGCTCCTCTTGAAACTGTCAATGTATTAGAAGAGATACTACTTATAGACATCTCTTCTGAACCTACTGTTATAACTTGGTTAGCTCTTAATGTAGTAGCAGAAGTAACGGTTACAGAAGTAGCTGTTGCATCACTAATAGCACCGTTTAATGTAGTTGTTATTAAAGTTGTAGACTCATCAAGGGTATCATTTAGATTGAGTAAGGTAGTAGAGTCCACCTTATCCCGGAAGTATATATCCTGAACCATAGACAACCCTGAAGGTACGTCAAATCGTAATTGCCTACCATTAGAGTGTAAATCCAGTTTTTCTACGGGGTCATATACGTGTCCTGTAGCGTTGATTACTGCTTGGTTTATCATGTCATGGATCATGTCTGGATTGTAATCCATATCCCATAACTCGTATGAATCCCCATCAGCAGTAGCTATTATAGTATCACCTTGTCCTGCAACAAATGTTAGTGTAGTACTAGATGCTGTGTAATCTGTTACTCTTGCTATATCACCGTCATTACTACCGGAAGTAAATACTATCCACTTACCCTTATGTTCATCATCTCCACCTATAATTGTAGTAAGAGATGAATCTATAAGAGTGACTGTATCGCTTGCAGTAGTAGTAACTTCACCTATACGCATGGCTCCTAGGTTATAGCCAATACTCTGGCGTAATTCTTTACGTGTCCGTCCCTGAATTGTAGGCATTTAATAACTCCATAGGAGCCAATTAATACTTTAACTTTGTCATCTTCTTGCCAGTCTTCTTGGCATAAGCCTTTGCCTTTTTAGGTTGCTTTTTAAAAGTACGCTTCCCAACTTTAATCGGCATTTTCTTCCTCCGATTCGTTACAGCTACAGGACTTCTCCTTTAGTTCTTCAATCTCTTTTTGTTGTTCACCAAGAGTTCTACTAAGAGCAGCTATCTGCAACTGATATTTACCAGCCTCAGTATTGAGTACTGACTGTACATCATCGTTTGTAATATTAATTGACTTAGGTTCTGTTGTCATAAAATCTCCCCTTATTTTATAGACTGATAGAGTATCTTATTATTGCTACTCTGTCTTCTCTTTTTAAAGTTCTTTCTGATATCATCAAGAATCTTTCCTATTTCCTTTCTCTGGCTAACAGTAGGAGCCTTCTTACTACCCTTTGCTCTTACTTCATTAAACCAGGTCTCTGCTGATTGGGCTGCCATATCTTCTATATGTGCAGGATCCGTATAGTCATCAGCTAGGATCTTTATAATAGTCTTCTTACCTGTCTCCTTATCTTCAAGTCGAAAGGTATGAGTAACTACTCTTTCCCCGGTTTCTGCATTGTACCCACTAGGGGTAGTATTTAATTTAACTACCCCCTGTGGTGTCCATAAGTCTGTAGTCATTACTGTATGTTTGCTTTGATTAGCGAGTATTCAGTATCTGCACCAACAGTATTTCCCATGTATCCAACTATAGTACCTTCTGCATCATCATCAGAATCTAAGGCTTCAACAGCACCGTCTAACGTATCGTTAGCTGCAACTACTGGTAATCCTATTGTAATAGCTCCATTACATAGAGCCATTGTTAGACCCTTCACACACATCCATCCGAAAGAACCTGATGCGACATCAGAAGCACTCCACCCAAGAGGGGATCCTACTATAGCATCATGCTGGTAAATCGTTGATGAAAGGTACGGATTAGCTGCTAGTCCACATTGAATGGCTGAAGCACCTGCAGAGATAGCATGTACAAAACCATCTTCTTCATCAAGTGTGATAATGACCGTGTTATCGTCAGATGCATCGTGAGCAGGATGAGATTTAATCCTATACATATGACCTTCTTCACCTATGTCATTAAGTATAAGCCACCCATCTTTGTACTGATCCTTAGTTAAGTCTGTAGTTGGAACTTCTAAGCTTACAGTAGTATCTCCCACTGAAATATCTGCACCTGTAGTTACAGTTATATCACGGTCGTGAGCTGCAACTGCAGCGGGTTGCATCAGTAGCAAACCAGCAGTTATAGCCTCGCCTGCTTTATAGTACTTAAATTCTCTATCATCAATCTGCATTTGAGTACCCAGTTTATGTTTTTGAGAGGTGGTAACTGTTTTCTCCCACCCATATTTACCCATTATCGACTGTGGAAATGACATATTAATATGCCTCCTATTTATATTACAGGGTCAAGCCCTGCGACCAACCGATATTTTACTATAGACTAACGCTCGGTCAATCGTTACACGTCAATCTATTTTTTCTTAACAAACTTTCCGTTCTCGTCTCGATTGAGTGTAGATGCAGCTCTCTCTCTGCACCATCTACACTCACATGTATCACTAGGAGGCCATTGGAACAAACCAATCTTAGCCTTCTTTAATGTGTAATCAGGACTACCGGGTACGTTCTCTATGAAAGTACCTACGTCAAACACTATATTCCCTTTAATATCTAATGCAGGCTTATGCCTGTATAAGGTTGTTTTAGGTTGCCATTCATCCATATATTTAAGTGAATAGCCAATATCAACCAACTCTTTCTTCATTTTATTATGTTCGGTTATTCCTGTTACCATTATTAACTCGTTGCAGGAGCAGCAGCATCAAAAGTAAGAGGTGCACCACGGCTGTCATCAAGTTCAAACACACCATAGTCAGAAGTCATTACGATTTCTGTTGCCCTTAAAGAAGCGTCTCTCTGTCTTTCAGTCTTAGTCGTTAAACTATTAAGTACAGCTAATGCAGATTTATCAGCTATTACACCTATTGCATCATCACCACTACTTGTTGACAAGTTTCCATCTTCAAAGATAGGAACATTGTTAAGTGGTCGTATACCACTCCAGAAGTTGCCGAGTAAATCCTCAGACCAACCTTTTGGAATTGCATACTGAGATGCTGTTACAGCACTACTTGCTATATCAAACACAGCATTTGGATGCTGAAGTATATATAGCTGACTGCCGAACTTGTTTGCTTTAGCGTAAGCAATCGCTGCTGCAACAAAGGCTAGACTCATATCTGTGGCATTTGCTCCAAGAGTAGTACCTCCGTTAAGAGCAGAATACAATGCATGAACATCTGTATCCTTTTTTCTAGCCATACCGTCACCCAACTGCCTGCCTATAATAGACATTACGTTGACTGCCGATTGCCTTAGAAGTTTATCCGTAATGATAACTTTAGCCCCTACTTCAGACGCAGTAAGATCAACAGTTGTCATTCCGATTTCTTCTTCGTCTACTATGTCCTGACCATCGACTAGGTCTGACATAGTCATCTGTCCTACTTTAGGGACAGTCACTTGCTTCTCGCCTTTTCCAAGGCTAAAACTCTCTATAAGAGCCATAGCAGGTGCGTTGTGTTCCTCGGTGTACCGAGCAGCACTTATAATTATTTTCTGGGCATTTTCTAGATTCCCAGTTGTCGAAGTCTGTGGCATGATTACCTCCTATTGGTAATAGATTTTAGCCTAGTCCGGCAGCACGTCTGGCTGCTGCTTCGGTTTGGGAGTTTCTAACCCCCGAGTTATACTGATCTAAGAGTTCGTCCTCAGAACCTGATGCACTTGCAGCAGGTTGATTAGTATCAAATTGTTGTGGCTGGACTTGTGCTTTCTTGAGTGCATCAAGTTCAGCTTTAGTCTGCCTTAGTTCCTGTATCCTTTTAGCTTCAGTCTCCATATCCTGTGGAGTACCGTGTTTCTCAAGAGAAGGCATATCATCAAAACCTAATCCATATTTCTTTGCAAAAAACATGGATGCATTTCTCTGTCCATCCCTAAACTCCTGCTGTTGCTTCAACTGTTGCTGTTGCTGCTGAGACTGCTGCATCTGTGAAACATAGTTTTGAGCTACGGTCTGTGCCTGGTCGGGCATCCAACCCTGCTCTTCTAGTTGCTTCTGATATGCAATAGCCTGTTGTTGAGCTTTGTTTTGAGCATCAACGTCAGCAAGATACTGTAACTGCTGTTGCTGTTGAGCAATAGTCTGTTGTAGATTAGCCATTCTACTTGGTTCAGCTACGGGCTCTTGAGTCTGTACTGGCTCCCCCTGTTGTACAGTCTCAGGTTGCGGTTGAGCTGCTTCTGGTTGATTAGTAACCTGGGCAGTATCCTCCGCTACAGGCTGTTCAGTAGTTTCTGCTACCGGCTCCTGCGTAGCTGTTTCTACCTGTACCTCTGATTGAGGTTCGGGTGTCACTTCTACTATTTGTTCATTTTCTGTAACCATATATTCCCTCCATTATTTCAAATTTTAGTTACACTAAGTAATATTGTCAACGTCTATTATCCTTTATACAATTCCTGCAGCAATGGTTTTTTCTGCCTTTCTTGTTGCTCCAGAGCCTGTCTTTTTTCTCTTACAGATTCGGGAACACGCCTTTCTTCTGCACCAAATCCTTCAACAAATGGACTTCCCGAACTTCTTAGTTTTCTAGCCATGTCGTATTTAACCTGAGTTATATACGGTAAGTGAGGAAGAATATTTTCCGGTATATTTATATCATATGCGTTCATTCTAACCCATGCTAAAGCCATAGATGCCTCTGGATGAGCAGATTTCTGAAGACTATTTTCAAACGAATCCAGCATCTTATTATATTCATCAGCTCCCCGTGCTCCAGACCTTATCTTTCTCCACTCTGCAAGTTTTCTATTTTTAAAGTCCATCTGCTGTAGTTCTTGTTCAGTAATATCTTTCCATTCCTCTCCATACATAGACTGGTCTTTTCTGGAAAAGAAGTCAGAACGTATAGAAAAGAATAGGTCACCTATTTTGCTTCTTACTGCATCTGGGACACCTTTTATATTCTGCATCTCATAACTTTGAATCCATTCATTTACAGACATAGTTTGACCACCGATAGTCAGTCCTATAGTACCTATATTGTTTATAGAATCCTGTTCGTTTCTATTAAGTTCTGCAAGTTCCCCGGTTAATCCGGAAGTTCTTTCCATACCTCTTGCAGTCTCTTTTTCTCTTCCTATCTGCTTAACCGTCTGTTGTGTCACTATACCGGGTTCTTTGCCCATCTCTGGTAATTCTTCATACCCCAAAGGAGATTCCCATGCAGAGGTAAGTTCTTTGGCTATATCCTCTTTAGTTATATATGTAGATGTACCTATACCAAATGTTTCTGCGATACCCGCACCTGCTATTCTAAGATAAGCATCCCATCCGGCTCTACGTTCTGAAGGATCTACTCCAATTCTCTCTGCCATTTCTGCAGGAACCATAGGGGTTGCATATTCGTCATAAGCATCATGTATAGTTTCTATCATCATTGGAACTACCATCTGATACCATAAGCTACTTTGTGTATATGCAGGTTTTTTCATGTCTGTCCATATATCTGCATCCTCACCAAAGAATCCCTCTCCTGTTATAGCATATTTTTTAACTGCCTGTCCTGCAGGAGAAAACTTTGATACGGCAAATCTTCCTAGAACATCTAGCCTGTCTACATCCATAGTCTTTCCCGTAGTGGTTTCTCTTTCTCCTGATGCTGTTTGAGCTACTGCTTTTGCCAAAGGAGCATAACCAGCCCATATATCAAATGTAGTATTTCCTATCTTAACCTTTCCAAAGTCACTTGCATTAGGATTTATTCCTGCATCTGCTCCGGGTATAAAGTATTTAAAGAAAAGCATAAGGCTTACACCGGTACCTACCCATGAAACAAGTCCTGTTGACACACCTGATATTGCTGCTCTAGCCGTAGAATTACCCATTTTTCTTGAAGCCATCATGGCAGAATAGGGAAGTCTTATACGTGAAGTTAAAAATCTTGGTGACCATAGAAATGCGTTCATCACAGAATAAGTTGTCTTTGCCCAATGACTTCCATAGGCATCTGTCATTGCTCTAGGCAATGGGCCTCTTCCAGTAGCATCATTTATAAATTTAGCATTCCAACTTAATGCATCCCAATACTCTGGGTCTTTCCTAAATGAAGACATCTCTTTACCTGCGTTTCTCATTACCATCTCATAGTCTCTAACACGATTCAGGAACGTATCAAAACGTAACTTATTACCCATAGTCACATACGCTCTTTCAGATGCCCTTATATATGGAATACCACGTACCAAGGCTGACTGAAATTCATCTTCTCTAGCTGTTATATTAAGCATGCCGGTCACGTCTGTTAAATCTAATCCTGCCCTTTGAGATACAGGATATAACTCATGATTTTTAATTGAATTATCAACTACAAGTGCAACTCGTTCTCCACCCGGTAATGCAGTTTTAAGCATCATATTAAAAGAACTTTTCCATGCTTTGGGATCATGTGCTAGCAACACCATTCCCTGCCTAAAAGCAAACGATAGGTCAAATGATGCTCTAAGACTTTTGGGTAAGGATATTAGATTCCATATAAGTTCCTGTGGAGTAGAGTTTCCTATTCCTTTTAATCCAAGCACACGCCCAACAGGAGCAAGTGCACTCATTCCCGGTATTCTAGATAATCTATTTGCAATGGTGCTTACTCTTTTAGCTAACAGAGCTTTACCTACATTAGGGCCTAATAAAGTCGCAAGCTGATGTATAGCATATTCGTTTGGAATAGTACCTAGATTAAAGATAGAATGAAAAGCCTTTATTGAATCATTCAGAGCATAAGGGCCAGCAAGTCCACTGCTGCTTACTGTTTGCCCCTTACTTATAGCCTCTGCTTGTAACTCTTCTAGTCTTGTTTGTATACGATCCCATTCCTTCTGTGTGTTAAATTTTCCAGAACGTAATCCCTGCAGCATTTCATCATCAAGCCGATTAAACATTCCTGTATATGCTTTATTATTATAAAGCTCTTCAAAGGCTGCTTCAAATACATCCATCATCATCCTGTGTACTTCTTCAGGATTATCTAATATTTCCCTTAAAGGCTTATCCATTTGATGGGGGCCTAGTCTACCTACCAGAACTCTTAGGTTAGTCTTATATAATGAAGCTGCAGTAATATCATCTCCGGGAAACAAATTCCTCATGTTACCCATAAGAGCTTTAGCCCCTTCAGTTAGTTGTCCTCCTCTAGCTAGTTCTCTAGCTTCATAAGATGGTTTGGTAGCGGTAATAGCTTTAGACATAGGCTCTATAAGGGTATCATATATACCATCAATACCTACTGACTCAGCCCAGCTTACGCCACGCTTGTATTCCGGTGCAGCAAATTTTGTAAGTGCCGGTACAAACCTAAACCATTTAGGCCCATGTACATCAGTAACTATTGCCTTTAATGTATTTTTCCAAGATATTTTTTCTTGCCCTTCTGCAACACCAGTTCTTGTTAATTTCTCAAACATTTTTGAACTGCCACCATGCATTGATATAACCATATTTTCACCTGATTGAAGAAGTTCAGGAGACTCTTTTGCAGACGGAACTATTTTACCGTTTATATATCCTTTTATAGGTTTAGCTTTAAAGAAAGGAGTTTCAAATGCTTGTACATTAAAACGTGCAGCTTCTATTTCTTCTGCTTCACTTATGTTTCTAAGTGCCTTATTTCGGATTTCAGAAGCTGTTTCAAATCTACCAACTGATGCACCAAACATATTTGACTCAGCTTCATCCATGTTCTTTGCAAAAGAATTAAATATATCCAGTTGCTCTGCTTCACTAAATAATCGTTTAGTATTTCTAGTAAGCATTAAAGCAGCTAGTTTATCTGGGAGTATGTGTACACCACTTAACTTCTGAGGGCTACTTAAAAGAGATCTAAAATTATCAATTGTGGCTTGTTCTGACGGGCCAAGTATATCTTTTGGATTAATCCATCTTTCGCCCTCTACACCAGCCGGACGATATTTCATTGAACTTTCTCTTGGTCTAGCTACAATAGGAATGTCTGGAAGGTCAAACTTTTTAAATCTTTCGGGTAATATATCTGGTTTTTTTATTTCCAGCCCCTCAAGCACATCTTTGGTTCTAGCTAGTGGAGTCAATCCCTCACCTTTAGTTACATCGAAAGGCATCCTTTGTTGTTCTGCTATATTAATCGCACGTTGTCCGGGTAATAATTGCTGTTGAATTGGTCTTATGCCAAGACCTTCTGCCATCTCACGTCCTAGTCCTTCTGCAGCTTGTTGTAACTGAGTACCTGGAGTTTGTGTAGGTAATGGAATTGGATATAAAGTAGGGTCGGCAATATCCATTACACCTTGTTGTAAAGGTCTTGCCGCTTTAGCAATAGGCGGAATAACATTAAAGGGAATAGCTAGTGCCTGAGTAGTAGGTTGCGTAATAGGTGGAGTAGGAATATTATCTGCGGCTTTTCTTAAGTCTGTTTCAGGAATATTGAATCTTTTAAACCAAGAAGGAAGAAGTTCTACATTAGTTTCTGCTGCAGGCTTCAGAGCCTTTGCAGCTAGTCCTGTACCACGCAGGGCTTTTACTCCCCTGATTCCCGCTCCAACCACCTTGCCTATTCCGGCACCTAATGCCCAATCCAAAGGATTAAATACACTTGTTCCTATCTCCTGCCACCACGGACGTTCCTCAAATCTCTTCTCTAGTATTTTTCCTGTTTCGTATAAATGTTTGGCATATTCAGGAGAAGTTCCTATGCCTACGGGGCCTGCTTTAAACGCACCAAACTTTTCTGCTATCTCCTTATTCATCTTCCTACGTTCAGCTATTATTTTTCTTGTCTCTATTGCTCTTTCACCACCGCCACCTATATAAGGAATACTTTCAGGTATCAAGCCTGTAGCCAGAGAATAAGCCGCTTCAGGCATTGCCTCAAAACCTAGGTTCCATACGTCTGCGGCAATAGGCATTGCACGTTCCATTACCTGTGTGGTAACTCCCTTCTGCCTATCTTCCTCAAGTCTTTTTATTGAGTTGTCTACGTATTCCTGTGATGGTCTTCCCATTAAAAATATATATGTCTAGCTTTAGGACTATACCTAGCTGTAGACTCTCCTCTTTCACTTGGAGTTAATTTGCCATATCTTTTTGTAAACGGATCGGTTTCTAGATAGTCAGTAAAGAACGTTGCATCTTCTGGTATTCCTTTACTCATCTGATCTTTTTGGTATCCAAGAAACTCATCGTAGATTTGCTCAAAGCTATTTTGGAAAAATCTTCTTTTGGCAGGAGACATATCACCGAATGCCTGTCCAGCTCCACTGCCATAGTAAGCCATCCGTGGTTCTACAAGATCTGGTGCAAGTGGAGTATTAAAATTAGAAAAAGCATTCTGTCCAATGGTATTTCCAGCACCTAGGTCTGAATAACCAATACCAGTACCACCAAAACCTGTCTGTGCTGCAGGTCTGACAATATTGCCTTGAGAGTCTATAGTCCAAGCAGGATTATCTCCCGTCCACCCACCTTCTTTGGTAAACTTATAGCGTTCCTTATCAAGCCTTGGGTCTTTAGGGTAATATGTACCATTTATATATACTCCCATAGTAGCTCCCGTATTTTGCCCTGTATTTACACCAGATGCAAAAGGTCGTGCCGGGTTTTGTGCATCCCATAAATCTATTGAAGTGTATGCCATAATCTATCCTCTATAAGCATTATTATTTAAAATCCTTCTACCGGCATTCCTGAGGTTGGATACCGTGTTGGTGGACGTATAGGCATCAGCCTCCTAAATGGTACCCATGGTGGTAATGGATTAATTTCCTGTTGCATTTGTGGATACCCACGGTAACCTCTTTCTATTTGACCAGTAAATCCTCTAGGTGGTACAACTGCCGGGCCAATTCTGCTAGGAGTAGGATAAGGGTGCGTATAATCCCAAGGAATACCAGTACTATTTGGTTCAAATGCACCTCCTGCCATCCACGGAGTTACATCAACCCCAACATCAGTTCCTCTACGAATAGTTGGGCCAGTCATGGGGCCTCTAGGAGTGTAAGGGCCCTGTTGCATGTTAGTCGACGGACTGCGGGTATAGTCATATGTGTAAGGTATAGGCGAAAGATTATTTTTAAACATCTGTCTGACTTCCGATAGCCCTAAAGGTGAAGGTGTAGGTAGTGCTCCTAACGGAGGCTTTGAAATAGGAGGTTGTTCCCTAGGAGTGTAAGGTAGTGCTCCTCCTAACGGAGGCTTTGAAATAGTAGGTTGTAAGTTTCTAAGTTGGTTTCGTCCCCAATCGCCAAGACCTTCTCTCATTTCACGTCCACCATATTGACTTGCGTATTCAGCGAAAGTTTCAGGACTTCTTTCTCTCCACTCTTCTCTAATACCAGTAGGAAGCCTATTGGTTCTTGCTCCCTGGGCTGCATCAAATCTGTCAACATAATTCATAGTCATAATTTATCTCCAATATATCTATTGTTATTACCATCCTCTGCCCGGATAATCCATACCGAATGTCCTACTCCAAGGATTTTGTATTCCTTTTTGCCAAGCATATGCAAAAGGGTTATCGTATTGTAATTGAAAACCCTCTGGATATCCTAGGATTTTTCTTTGTTCTTG
>Ga0208790_1000233_pt1 | contig 29264 bp, 22 predicted proteins | sample 10_taG_FD_184083 | JGI IMG/M metagenome (GOLD analysis project Ga0208790, IMG submission 184083) | Marine viral communities from the Subarctic Pacific Ocean - 10_ETSP_OMZ_AT15264 metaG (SPAdes) (version 2) | ecosystem: Environmental > Aquatic > Marine > Oceanic | place: Pacific Ocean | collected... | reverse complement strand
GTCGGTCTCAAAAGAATCATGCTCATGCTCCATACCAGAACGGACATCAAACCAATCAATAACTCTGGACTTTCCAACTTCTTGATCCTTTATGAGGGGCAGCCCATAGATATCCCTATCATCATAGATGACCAGCTTCTGAAATTCAAACCTCCCCAGTCGTGAGTTGAGGGTGGTAGCTTTAAGCAGATTATCACGTACATTAAGGGAGCCCACCTTATCGCCCATTGGGAGCTGACCGCCCAGAGATAATAAGAAGGTTACTCTTTCCCATGCTTGAAGCAGGTCTTCTTGTTCGGACTCCAGGAGCACTTTTTGCTTAGACAGGCCAAACCTAAAGGGAGCATCAAAGCTTCGATAAATACAAGGGCACTTATTATAATAAGCATACATTTTAGCACTTAGACTTCCCCCAATGACGATAGTCTCGCATTTGTATATATGCTTATCTAATCTCAACTTCCCTCTTTTCCAAATTAAAGCACCACAGTCGGGATTGCTCCCTCGTGCTATGCTTCCTTTTTGGACCTAAGAATTGTCTTCACCTTGTTTTCTACCAACACCTCACCGCGTGTACGGATTGGCGCCTCCAAGAGAGGATTCTTTAACGCGATCATTTCTTTGATCAAGTCTTCCAATAAAGTTATAAATTGTGTATTATCTTTCATCTTTTTACCCCACGATTCCCAGAACGTGATTTTCCAATACTAAATAGGACGGACCTTCGCCAAAATCCATTTCTTCAATCATGTGACTAAGGACGACGACCTGCTGGCCGGCGGCGAGAGGCGGACGGACCTCTGCCGAGATGGCCATAATCTGCACTTTTTCATACCTGCTCTCATTCCTAAATGATCCCTCTGGCAAAGCGATGAGGATCTCGCCGTCCGAATCTTGCTCCCTTGCTCTCTCTACGAGCACATATCTATTGCATGGTGTAAACATTATCTTTCCTCCACATTGGTGTTTGTGCTCCTAAGAGCTTCTAAATATTCTGCTGGCATTTCACAAGCGCCGCCTGCACACGCTGAATCTTGCTGGAAATCTATGCTGTCCTCTTCCTCGCGGAGGGAGGTCCAATCAACATCCGAGTATTCTAAACTTAACTTTTCCCACATTTTTAAATTATATATATCTTTTAGACAATATGTCATCTGCCTGATGTCGCCATCGAAATGACTAACTGCAAATTTAATTGCGGCGGTGACCCAGTCTCTTTTAAGATATTTCGTTTGCTCCATTGGCTCGCCTATGCCCAGGAGGCAGTCACATGCAGTCCAGAGATCTCCAGTGAAGGCTGTGAGGCCGGCCTCTATGACGCCGCTGGCAAAAAACGATCCAGGTCCATACTCCCGCAGGATATCGTTGGGGTAGGGCACTGCGCAAAAGGGGGCCTGGGGGTAATCTTTATCTCCCGAATTAGGAATAAGGGAAATTCCAGCAAAATATTTCCGGTTCTTAAAGATATAGTCTGTGATAGAGTCCCACTCATCGTGTCTTACATGGATTGTATTTGAAACATTATGACTCAACCAGGGTTGTGTGCACAGGTCCTTATTCGCCCCATAGCGAACCCAGTTTTGCTGGGTCAATTTTACACTTTCTAATAGCCGGAGCGCATCTATTTGGTTCTTTGTCTTGGCCCCCGCAGGAACTTCACACAAAAAAGTAATTACTTCAGTCACGCCATTAGGATCCCAGACCGACTGCTCGACTGCTCGCGGATTGGTTTTCTTAAAGTGTTGTACAGGATTCTCCTGCACATTCGCCTGAACTCGTCGGAAGTATCTCTTAGCATGATGCGGGTGAATTCCACTGGCAGTGCCCAAGATGCAACTCGTGGAGCCGGCTGGTTTGACACAAGTCGTTCTTGCGGCAGGGTTGATATTGATGATGTCCGCGATTTGCTTATTTATCTCCTTGACGATTTTAGCGCCATTGCGCTGAATCTGGGGATCGAATAAGACTTCTGGGTTGTCCATCATCCCAGTAATTGACACCCCAAGTAATGCTTCCCTCTTGGTAATATTTTCCGTTGTTTCTCCGACATAGGGGAAACTCGTATAAGCGGCCTGAAGGGTTCCCAGGATTGAGGCGGCACGACAAGCATTATAAAACTTCTCCTCGGTGTTTGCGCGCTTTCCGTTTATCTCTGCGAGGTTACAGAACTGCCAGCCGGATTTGCCAGTTTCCACATCCACAGGGTATAATCCGATCTCTACGCAGGGATTGAAGCCCATTTCGGTGCTTTCGGCCCACACAAAGCCCGGTTCCCCGTATTCTTTCACCCATGACATTAACTGGTTGAAAGTTTCTTTAGAGGTTTTGTCCCTTACTAGGAGGGCACTGTTATTGGACCTTCCTCGTTGCGGGTTCTCGATAAACCAGTTGCCAGTTTTGGCGGTGGCCATCGCTTTATCATCAGGAGAGAAAAGCGCGATAGTGGCCGAACGGCGGACACCACCCGAGATTACCGCATCTGCGGCATGCATAATAATATCATAAATGTCTATGGGGCGCATTTTGACGCGGCGGGAGACAGAGAGTTTTTTCTCAAAAATCTCTTCAATCTTTTCAATTGACCGCATCAAGCCTCCAGGGCCTGGTGCTTTAGCGCCGGAACTCAAGGGTGCGCCGGCTGGACGGATTTTAGAATAATCAAAAGTAACCTGCTGGCCGGCATATTCATCAAACTCGGGGATTCCCCCCATATAGCTCGCCATCAACACACCGACTGCATCTGCCCAGCCCTCAATCGTGTCTGGCACAACGTAGGTTTTTCTCATTATTCCACTTCTTTTTTCCGCTGGCGGAAGCTGAGAAATGTGATGAGTTTGTACTGAAAAACCGATACCACAACCACACAAAAGCAAATACATCAATTCCTGAAAGGCGCGAGGGCGATTGATGTGTCCGAAACCACAGTTATAAACGCGGGCGTTGTGTTTGAAAATAGGCTCTCCACCAAACTGAAGGATCCTTTGGGATCCCAAAATGTCCTTTCTCATTACAGCCAACTCGGCAAAAGCGACATGCTCCATCACTTCGGGGAACTCCTTGAAATTCTCTCTGTGCATCTGAAATACCCTACCCACTTGCTCTGCCCATGTTTCTCGGCGCCTTTTCTCCGGCAAGTATCTCGCATATTTGGCGATGCGTGTGTATTCCTGCAAACTATTCAATGACATTTTATTTTCCCTCTTTTGTTTTCTTGTATAATCGTATTAACTTTTGCTCCTGGCGGCGCTTGGCATCTTTCTGGACTTCACCTATAGTCTCTCCAGTAGTCGGCAAGACTTTAATAGTGATATTAGAGGTGCTCATAAATATTGGAAATATAAGCCCATCCGGTCCATTTCTATTTTTTGCGATGAAGATCCTGCCTTGGTTGTTTAACTTGTCCTCTGCCGTCCTCGATATGGAAAAAATAAAATCTGCTACAAAACATTTATTGAAAGCCTCGCTGATTGATTCCATCGTTATAACCTCCGCATTTAATCCGGAACGGTTAGTCTGACTGGCAGTCCATAGGCAGCACTGGTTTTCTTGCGCCAAGCCACGGAGCTGTTCATAAATAGTTTCTAATTCGTGTCTTTTCTCTCTTAATACGGAGTGAGGACGTAAAAGATCTGCATAGTCTACGATAATAACGTCTGGAATAAATCCCCTGTTCTTTAGTTTCTCCACATGATTCTTAAGGGTGGCAACCGAAGAAGACTTGGTGGGATATTCTTTAACAATCAGGCGCCCTTCAATGTCCTGAATCTTTTCAAATATTTCTTCCTTGAATGAAGTCAAAGAGTCTAGCGGGACGTTAGTGATACAACTATCGAATCGGGAGCCCACTACTGTGTCCGACAATTCCAAAGTATAATAAACCACATTTTTCCCTGCCATGACGGCCTGGGCTCCGATGTGGACCAGTGCCATACTTTTTCCCGCACCTGTAGGAGCGATAACGACGCCCAGTTCCCCATTGCCGAGTCCTTGGTGTGTTATTTTATCTATCTCATCCCACCCGGTGGCAACAGGATTGCGCGATTTAAAGAGGAATCTTTGCTCGAAGTCTGCCAAATAGTCATGGCCGCAATTAGAATCGGACCCCAGCTTAATCGCATCGTTTATGACTTTGGAAATTTCGTCGAAAGAATGACACTCTAAAAGTTTAACCGATTTAAGCATTGCCTTCTTTAAATTCTGCTTTCTACAGAAATCCAAAGAGGTGTCCTTTATAAAGGGGGCGCCGTCTACTTCGGCACGATAAATCCTAGCAAAGTAATCTCTCGCTTGTTTCTGGACTGCCCCTAGTTCATCCGAGATTTCGGATCTGATGATGGTTTTCATGCGATCCTCCGAGGGGTGCTCTGGGTATTTCTCTCTATAAGAGATTATCCTCTTTACAAAGACTTGCAGATATTTCAGCTCTAGGAAATTAATGTCTAGAACTTCGAGTATTTGATCTGCGAATGGGCGGTCGACCAAAATTAGGTGACACAGCGATTCCTGAAAATCCTTGCCATACTGGCTAAAATCTTCCTTAGACATATAACCTCCGATAGTTTATAATATATCACATATGGAAGGCATTGTCAAGCGCTTCTTGAAATTCTTCTAAAGGCAGCGAACAGAGAATCGGTCCGCATCTCTCCGAACCCGTCCTCCTTCATTCTCTTAATTATTTCCGTCTTATTAAAGTGGGGCACAAAGTTGTCCAAGGCGTATTGAACCTTGCTTTTTGTCTGGACAGACATAAAGGGGGAATACAATTGCATGATTTTGTAATTTTCTCTGATTAGATCTTCGCCTTCCAGAATAGAATCAAACATTTTGAGACCCGTATTGTTATTTTTACAATAATCGAACAAATCGTCAAAGGTAACCCCCTTTTCATCGGCAAAGAACGGCAGCTTCTTGGCAATCTTGCCCAGGCCAACGCCGTATACTCCCTTTAAATTGTCCGACTTATCGCCATCGATGGCGCGGGCAAGTGCATAGTTGGCGGGATGAATGCCGTCTTCCTTCAGGATTCGTGGCTTGTTGACAAACACCTTTTGTATTGGTCGGTAAAGGATGGTTTCGTCATCGCAGAGTTGAAAAAAGTCTTTGTCACTCGATACAATAACCTTTTGCCACCCTTTATATTTTCCGTTTTGCACTACAAAGGAGATAATGTCATCGGCCTCAACTCCATCACTGGTGATTTGAATTACTGGTGCCTCATTGAGCATTTCCATCAGGCGTAATTGTTGCCAGACTTTATTGTGCATCTCCTCATCTTCTGTGAGAGTTCTCACCGCTCGATTAAGTCTGATAGGCTTACGACCTTCTTTATAATTTTTATTTATCTGCTTTCGCTTTTGAGAGCCGCCGGCGCCATCCCAGGCAATCACCACCTCATCAGGCTTCAATTCTCTACATAGTTTTTGAAGAATGTTCAAGAAGCCCTTGTATCCCCCAATGGGGTGGCCATTCAGTGATAGGCTCGGATTTACGATATATGCCCGGAAATAGGCGTTGAGGGCATCAATTACCACCAATCTTTTTGTCATTCTTTACTCCGTTTCTTTTTTAGAAATCGTCTGAATCATAAATTTAACATAGTCGTTCATTAAATTATCTTTTTTGTCGGGCGTCGAGAGAAGCCAATTCCACATCCAAGTTGCCTTTTTAGCATCTATCTCACCCTTCATTTGGGCTATCTTATTTTCAAACATAAGGAGATTTTCAATTGAGATTTCAGAGACACAGAGATTGAGGTCTGAGGCAATGATGTGAAGCTTGAGCAAATTATCATCGTCCTTTGCTAGCAGCGCCTCACTGAAGAGGATCTTTTTTGCTTCTCTTTCGTCGAATTCGAGATTGAGTAGTTTATCGGGATGGGTTACAGCAGCGATTTGGCGGAACAACTGCTCTGACTGCTTGCTCACCTTTGTCTTTTTTTCTAAGACTTTTTGTGCCTTTTGTTGCTTGGCATGTTGTTCGGCGGCCGACTTTTCCCCATAGAAGACTTCTTCTAAGCCGCGTTTTTTGATTGCCTCTCGGCATTGAGCGTCAAATTCTGCGCTGGCTTTTTCCAGAATAGAGTTATGGTAATGAAGATCCGCCTCTAAAAATTTAAGCTCAAACACGAACTTGTCATACTTGATCTTTTTAAACGAGTCTTCCATACTACCAACTAGTCAACACTCTCTTCAGAGTCATAAAAATCCTCTGCCTTTCCCTGTCGCTTGTCAAACTTCATAATGACTTCTTCGTCAATGATCTGATAGACTCTCTGCCGAAATTTATCGCCTTGCATCTTCTCTACCCATTTGGCGGCTTGGAACTTTTCTGTTGTTCCATCTTCAAAGACCATGGCATACCATGCACCAGATTGAAGAATGTTGTCGGAAGACTTTACGGCGTCGAACAGCGACTCATCATCCTGGATTGCAACGCTTGCGCCACCCCAGAGGATGCGAAAATTACATCTTCGGCCTGCTGTTCCAAAACGAGACTTTTCTATTTTGACCTTGACTTCAGAGCCTATTCTAAATCCATTTTCATCCACAACAAAACTCGCCTTGGCTTTTCTGCCTGTGAGCCAGACGCGAAGAGAATAGGCGTATGTCATGGCTTTTCCGCCGGGCGTCACATAGGGTGTGGTCATGGCTTCCGACGCGATGCGAGTGATGTTTGTCTTGAGCTGATTTAACACAAGTAGCGTAGCATTTGCATTGGCTATTGGAATGGCAAGTTTGGACATCGCTCTAGCAAGAATTCTGGCCTTCATCGCCATCTGTGACATAGGGTCAAAACTGCCCTCCACTTCGCTAATAGCAGGCGTTAGGGCGAGCGAGTCCCAAATAAACAGCATCTGATTTTCTGATGCGAGCAAATCTTCGATAGTCTCCAGGACAAATTCGACAGATTGAGCCTGAACATACAAAAGGTTGTCTAAGTTACAACCAGCGTTTACGAGGAATGAGGGATCAATAGCAGATTCGGAATCCAAATAAACAACATCAATTCCCATCTTTTGAGCGTTAGCAGCGACTTGGGCAGCCATATATGACTTACCTGTTGCTTCAAGGCCTGCGATTTCGGTCACTTTCCCAACAGGGATGCCGGCATAGTGACCCTTGCAGATAATAGAATCTAACCAGCGGGAACCGGTGGGAATCCACTGCGTGACCTCTGTGGGGTTTGCCTCGTTTAAATCGTATGCAATATCCATACCGGCTTTCTTATTAATCATCTTGCGCATATCGGCCATCGATAGTTTGCCAGATGCTGTTTTTGTCTTCTTTGCCATGCTCAATCCTCCAAACAATAAAACGGGCAGGTTATTATAGCCGACCTGCGGGCGGAAATGCAGACTAGGTGCCTGTGGTTGTGGCCGAGACTTCTACTAACTCAATCTCAAATTGTAGAGTCTTTCCAGCCAGTGGGTGGTTAAGATCCACTGTTACGGTTGTTTCTTGAAGTTCCGTAATGCGCCCATACAGGGTGTGCCCATTCGGTGCCCGGAGGGGTACCGGCATGCCCTCGGTTAGTTCAAGTTCCGCAGGGAAGTTGGTGCGGGCGAATTCAGTTTTTGCATCCTCGCGCACTTCGCCATACCCGTCCGTGGGGGTAACCGTAAAAGTCTTGGCTTCGCCAACACTCATACCCACGACTGCATCGTTAAATCCCTTAATCATCATTCCGCCATTTACAACAAATTGTAATGGCTCCCCACGTTCATGGGAGTTATCAAATTCCGTCCCATCTTCTGTAAAGGTTCCACGATAATGAACTGCGACGGTGGTACCATCAGTTGCGGTAGTGAGAGCTTCAGTTGTATCGGATGTGGTTGCTGTATTATCTGTCATTTATATTCTCTTTTATTAAAAAATGGTGCAGCCTATTATAACCGGGCTGCTTCGGTTCGGAGGCTAGAACAGTAATTAATTCCCAGTTAACTCATTGAAAGCGGCGAGTACATCGGGAGTACCTTCGCTGACCACCAACTCCGGAGTTGATGTTTCACCTTCCAGAGAGACAATAAAATCATCTAGTGCCTTTTGGACCTCCTCTTGCGTCTTGAGTTGAAAGAGGTTATCAAATTTTGGAATATTCTCCAGAAGTCGATTACACTCTGTATCACCGCCGACGGCCTCGTCGCATAAGGGACTCGTGCGACGTCGTGGAGTGAGGGTGGTTTTGGGGAAACTTGCTCCTGGGGGCTTACCGTAAGTAAGATTCAGGTCGGTGCCATCATCAACATCGGTGATGTCTCCATATTCTGGATTAAGCACCAAATTCAATAGGGCAGTATATGCTTCTTTTCCATAGCCCCAAATACGGACACCTTCGGACTCTTCCCCTCGCACCAAAACGGGCGAAAAGAAACGCTGGCGAGGACTCAAATCCTTTGCCATTTTCATCGTGTCTTGATCCTTGGAATCGTTGAATTCTTTCCACAGTTGATCCTTGAAGTCGCAGATGGGACAATCATCCCCATGGTTCTTCTTGGGGCACAATATTCCGCCTCTTTGATCTGGGCCCAGATTATAGTGAAACCAATAATCTTTGAACGGGTCGCCGTCCTGTGTGGAAACAATTCGAATTGTTTGCTGCCCATCTTTTGGGCGCCAGAATGATCCCCCTGCCTTACCATTATTTTTTACTGTATCGAGCCTTGCTCTGATTTTTGCGATGTCTAATCCCATCTTTCTTTCCTCTCTTGTTAGTTGTGCCGATATTGGCTATAGTCAAGGTGACAAATCTCTCACCCTGCTGGTTGGTTAATTAAATATTAAAATTTATTTTTGAATGTAAGGAGTTCTCTCGATTATATAGCCGATATCGTAATCGTAATCAGTGGAATATACGGCATATGAAATATTCAAGTGTTCTTCTTTTTTAGAATCAATTTGTTTTTTAATTTTTTGCATAAGATTTTTATCTGTCTTTAGCTTTTCTTCATTAACTCCATAAATATAACATTTATGACGGGGTTTGTCAAGGGAAAAAAACATTTTTTCTTCATTTTTTTGAATATTGAGGAGACCGACCGTATATAGCCGGTGAGTTTCTTTGGGTTCCGAGACCTCTCCCAGAATTGCTTTGCTGTTCGAAAAGTAGTTTACCATGTGAAGTGCTGGCACCAATGCCTCATTGAGATAGGTATGATATCCCATGATTGGTGCGCCGCCGATGGCGCTATCAATAGAGGCGTTGGAAATAATACACATCTTTTCAAAGACTGCTGACCTCGCGTATTCCTGAAGTACGTTATATACCACTTTTTCTATCATTTGACGTCGTTCGCTCAATAGTGAAATATCCGGTTTGATATATAAAACTGAAATGGGGAGCGCCCTTACATGCTCTATGACTTTTAAAGACGCACACGAAGAGTTTCCCGAACCTGCAATGATGAAAGTGGTTTCCCCTTGCAGATTCTCGAAGAAGGACTTTAATTTGGGATAAGAATAATTTTCATACTCTTCCACATCTCCAAACTCTGGTATAGAATAACATCTTTTCCCGGAAATGTCAACATCTATTTTATAAATTTCATATTGAGGATACTGTGTAAATGCATCTGCAATAGAACAGGCTGCCGTTCCGAGTGCAACTAGGTTCATGAATTCACCTCTAATTTTTTTAAATCTCCGAAGTTTTTTCCCACACTGACGTTGACCTTGAAGCGTCCGAGCCCTGTATCTGCAAACATCCTTACCATTTCGGGTAGCAAGTGCTTATCCTCCAATGATAAATCGATGACTATAGAATCATGAACTGGGAAGGACACATAGGATTTGCGACCCTTTAGGCTATCGGATACCTTTATCATCTGCCTCAATACATTCTCTGCGCAAGTACTTTGGATAATATAATTTAAAGCAGTTCTTCTCTCGGATGGAATCACTTTGTTCCAAAAGGTCGTCACTTGGCCCTGAGTGAAGTATTTTTGTACCACAGATTCCCTATCATAGGCAGATTCGCACAGTCCATCTTGGCTTTCTGGATTGTATAGCCAAGCGAATATTCTCTTTTTTGCCTGATCTCGTGACGTAGAGGGTCCAAAGATATTTTTAACATTCCAGGCGTGCATGTCTCCTGCGGGCAAACTTTCTCCCGACAGAGAGAGCAGGGTTCTCAGTTCCGCTGCGTTGAAATCAAGTTCTACAAAATAATCATTGTGAGGCTTCACAACTTGCCTCATGGTCTTATCCAGAGTAAGAATGGGAAAACTATTTTTTAAAGTAGTGAGGCGACCCGTCTTTGTTCCCCAAATATTAAACTTACAATAGGGATCGATTTTTCCCAAATTCTGGGCGAATTTTCGATGGCGTGACTTATACATCTTTAGAGAAGATTTTTCTATATTTAATCTGATGTGTCTCATATCTCCCAATACCCTGGCTAAATCAGCCAGATAATCATAGTTCTCCGGGCGAGCATAGTTCTCGAAAATATGCCGACAAATCAGATCTTTCACATAACACCACTCCAAAAGAAACTTTTGAGGAACTAAATCATAAAAACAGTTCTCATTTAGCGATACGCGCGCCGTAAAAAAAGACCTATAGAATGCAGCCAATTTATTATTTATATTTGACCAGCGCTCTCTCAGGCCCTCTGGGCATACTTCTGTGAGCCCTTTTCCCTGGCAGTATAGGTTCGCGTACTCCACGGGACGACTTTCCAAGAAAGATGAGTGGCTCCACGTTTGAGATAGGCCAGCTGGAAGTGGGTCGTTGAAGTGCAGTTCACCATCTAGGTACAAACCTACACACTCCTTTTTGTCATCGAGAGTTTGGAAAAGCAATGAATCCTCAATAAATTCTATCTGTTGACTTCTTAATTAACATTATAACATACTCATGGAATTTGTCAAGGGGAAAATCATTATTTTGTGCGAATTCCCTTCTGAGTAGTTGATAAGTCGTGGAGCCCTCGAAAGTATAGGGGGTGTTAAATTTATTCTGAATATAGGCCGGGGCCTGGCTGTTTCCTAGATCGACAGCATTAAAGATAATTTTATCGAGTTCGCCCATGGTATATTGGTGATTATTTTCCTTGTTTTTGACAAGGACGTATTTTCTTATCCAATAGGGAACACCAAATATCTCATTTACGACATAAGATTTTTCAACCTTCTTTCTTTCGAAAGTGCACACACCTTCTCGATAAAAGGGGCGAAAGTTGGCCAAAGTATTATAGCCGAGGACGCAGGCTGACACCAGATAATCTAAATCATCGTAGTAGATTTTATAAAAATTAGCAGATAAGAAATTGGAAACAGGATCTGATGATGGACCAAAGAGCATATACTCTTTATTAACGGGAGAGGACAGATCGTAGTTAAGTCTCCATGGAATATTTTTGTCGATCAAGAATCCAAAGTTTATTGCAGCCTCGCGAAAGAACTCGAAGTTCGGTGAGTCTATGAATTTTTGTTTTTGACTGTTATCCGAAGGATCCAAATCGGCAATTTCAATACTCAATCCTGAATTGAGGGCACTTACGCGATTAGATAAATAATATGCGGTGCGTGTCAAAAACGGGACTGTGTTTCCAGACAAGCAGTGGTCGAAGAAAATTTTAATGTAGTCTTTAGCATCCTTGATGGCCAAATCCTTTTGAGCGCCTACAATCTGTTTGTTGAAGTTTTCGATCACTTCGGTTAGGTATACATTATAGTCCATGTCTGGGTTGGAGAAGGCTCTTTTGATTTCCAGATTGTTCAGGAAGGGATCTTTGGCGATGAGCCCAGACCGAGATCTTTGCATGAAAAGTGTCTTCATTTGTTTAAAAGAGTCTATTACTCCCGGCAATGCCATGAATGTATCATTTCCTTGGGAGTAGGAGGTGAGGGCCACTTTTTTCACGGCAATTGCCGCAAAGGACTTATCCACTTTTCCATAAAGCAAGTTCTCTCTAGACCAATAGTCCTTGACTCCCACTGGGGTCAATGCACCGCTTGTGGATCCTGGGGCCGCTAGGGCAAATGCCTCATAGAGAATGCGATCAATGAAGAGGTCTCTTAAGTTAGTATAATTAGTGGCATTAAAATTTGTCATTTTTCTCCGTCTCCTGACGCGGCGAAGACGGTCTTTAATTTCGTCTCAAAGGCGCCATCGGAAATCGTATTAGTCACGCCGGTAATAATATGATAGCCGCCAAGACCCATTATATTAAAGATAGACCCTTTCTTATAGGGTCGGCCGCCATCGCCGATGGCGTAGGATGGATTAATATATATAAGGCGGCCGGGATAAAACATCGTATTCCCATAAAGAGAAAGGTCTACGTTGAAAACATTTCTTAAAATGGCATATGGGGTTGACCCTTCTGCGATTCTGCGCTGCCTTTCAAATTCGAGGTCTGTTTTTTCAAAGTTGGCGGATTTTACAATCGAATCATTGGATCCAAAAACCAAATGGTAAATCCCGTTTTTGTCCTGATCTATCTTTTTGGATCTAGAATAGTCTGTGGGATCTGCCAATACCATTTCCTCGCCGTCTTTGGGGGAAGTATATATGGTAAGATAACTGTTAGAAGTTCCACCCTTAAAGTTTGCTTTTATTAGAGCCGAATCGGCAAGGCCGGCGATGCTATTATTCGACGTGATCATGGTTGTCTTAAATTCTCTTCTCGAAGAGGAGAAATTCTCTATTTGGGGCTCTATTTTCCCTTCCACTACCTGGGTCAGCAACTCCGAAACAAATAAATGAAGATTCTTTGATTGCAGATGGGGTTGAATGATTTTATCATAAAAATGCACCGCGAAGAGATTCAGATCGACGGGGATCATGGCAATATTTATTTCCCGGTCGCCTATTGTTATATTGGTGGTGGCTATATTTTGAGAGGTGAGAAAATTGGGATCCGGGTGACCAATCGCCTTTAGTTTGAGTTTGTCGGTGGCGTTTTTAAGAACAACTTCTAGAATATCTCCCAAATAGGCATAATAGATGCGCTGCATGGGGTCATCAGAAGTCTTTTTTCTGCCCCCTTTTTTCCAGCTATCGACCACGGGGTCCAAGAGTTCCTGTTCCTCTTGGGGTGCGTTTTTGACGGTTTGAGCGGCAATCTCCTCGTCTACTCCCGAAAAGTCAAGAATGGTGGCTAATGGCACCTTGAGCATGAAGATCTTGTCTTCCTCTTGCAGCGTCTTTAAAATAGATGAGTATGCTTCGTCGTCGGCATCGTCGTATAGGCCCTCCAGTTTTTTGCTGATCTCCTTAATATTCTTCAGATTGGCGTCCCCACTTTTCTTATTTTTTTTCTTATTTTTTTTCTTACTATTGGCCTTTTGTTTATCCAGTGCCTCCTCTTTTTCATCCGATGCTGCTTTAATTTCTTCGCACAATTTGACTTCGGGCAATAAAATATTTACCTTGTTATTCTTGATGGCCGATTCATAAGCCGAATGATATTCTATCTGCAGCGTGAAGGAATTCTGATTTTGTTCATCAAAAGAAAGAGAGTATTCCTTCATTGTTAAGAGCAGCGAAGATCGGTTAGCTCGAACTGCGGCTAATTCACTTTCGGTGAATAAAGAACTGGCACTTTGCGGTACCGACCATCCCACAACGGCTTTGATATAGTTTACCCCATTCTCTCGAAGTTTTTCGTCCTGCTCTAATATGAGATCCACATAGGTAAATTCTCCGCTCGGGCCCTTGCGCTCTGCTACGAATTGTCCAAAATCTTGAAAATATAATACCAAATTGGCGCCCACATCGACAAATTTTGTTACCTCGTCTTGTCCCGACAAAATCCATTCAAAAGATTTTATTCCAAACCCATCTCTATTGGTAAAGTATTTTCGTGAAGTCGCGGAGGGGCTTTGTAGAAAATTGCGGCCTGTGTGGGCCCTCTCCAGACTAGTAGTGGGGAATAGAATTTCCGTTTCCACCGGGGCTGAACCCATAGAGGAGACTTTATATAATTTAATATAGGGAACAAGAACCGAAAGTTTTTCAGTAGAGAGGGTCAAGAGTTGATACCCAGATTCAGTATTATAAAAAGGGCCCAGAGGATTGGAAGCGGATTTAGGGCTGTGAGATACCAAGATGCGACTATGCTGGGCGGCTTGTATCTTACCCTGTTCTTCTAAGTGCTCAATATTCTGCAAAAGATAATTCTGGTGGATGAACCGGGCTGCTTTTGCCAACTCCGTGTTAACAAAGTCTTCTAAGTCTGCCTCGGCATCCTCTGGATTTGTTTTGCCTGCTTTGATTTTATCAAGCTTATCTTTGGCTGCTTTTTTGGCCATGTCTTCCAACGCCGCCTGTGTCTCTTCCGGGTATTGGTCGCTGAACTCGTCAAGGGCGGTGTTCGTTAGGTCCCCAAGTAATGCTTCGTCATTAATGAGTTCATAATTGGCCAGATCTTGAGGGTCTCCCGCTGTGAGTATTTGGTGGACCACTTCAGGAGCAAGTTGGGGATAGAGTTTTTTATATTGAGCATTTCGGACGTCCTTGTCTGAAATGGCGAAGGCTCCTTTCGCGTGATCTGCTTTTTGGAGGGCCACGGCTTCCGGGGGTGTCTGTAGAGCGTCCGCCGCTGCGGCGGATGCCTCTGGGGCCTTTGATTTCAGTTCGTCGAATCCATCGATAGCCTTAAGGTTTTTGAATTTATCTTCTTCACTTGACCAGAAGCGCATGAGTTTTACTCCAATTTTGATTTATACCCGATAGTATTCTAATATGAGTTCTAGAGACAAAGGTATATAGTAAATATCACCATTTTTAAAATGTGCCTCTGTTGGTTTCTGATTAAATTGTGCTATAACCCACCAATATCGTGAATCTCCATAAAACTCGTGAGATACTTTATAAAGCCTGTCGCCCATTTTCCACCTACGAGTTTCATAGGTGACATTTTTCATTTGATCTAAATCTGGAAAATATATGGTGGGAGTCTCATATTGAATTATTTGCTTTACGCCTCGCTCTGCGAAGAGTTCGTCGTATAGCTCGTCATCATTGACGATTTTTTTGGTGGTAGAATATCTAGAAAGTGGCATTTTTTATTAGTCCTTTTTTGGAGTTGACATCCGACGCCAATCGAAATCGAGAACCTTCCCCGTGTTCGCACCTGCTTGAGGCGATGGTGTTGTGGTAGAAGGATCCGTGGGTGACGCACTTGAGGCCGGTTTATAGACGGTTTCGATATTTATAATGGGGCCCGAGAAAGATACTAGGATTTTTTGAGGTATAACCGAGTTCGCGCCCATGTCGATGCCTGCGCCGAATCCAGGAGAGTTGCTTTCCATCATCTGCTGAATTAATCTGCCGCGCTCGCCGTAGTCCAGTGTCACTGAAGACGCAGCGAGAATAAATCCGGATGTTCCGTAAAAGGGGTTTTCGCCGGTGCCGAGGTCAACTTTAAGTAGGGGGGATTGATTGATGATCCCGTTGTCATAGGTTGGTCTCAACATCTTGTTTAAGTTTTTCACTAGCCAGTCCATCGACTGGATGAATTTTTTCGTGCCCGGCTCATTCTGGGCAGGCTTGAAAGGAGCTGAAAAACTTACTGTCTGGCCTGTGGATTTATAACTTTGTATTGGATCTTGCCTTCCATAGATGGGAACAGAATCCCACGAAATGTCATAGGTAAGTGTGAAGTTGTCGATGCTCGTGAAAGACACCACTGTGGACTCGTCTGGATAACTACTGATTCTCAACATTTTCTATTTCTCCCAAGTTGAGACAAAAGGTGTTTTTTCCCTCTGTCCGGGAAGGACCATATATTTATTAGGGCGTCTTTATCTGGTGGTGATGTCATGTTTTATTTTCCTGAGTTATCCTATATTTGTATATTGGGGCTTGCCCTTGACGGTCTCGTTTATCGTCTTTTGGGTGTGGGTCAAGAACTTCGAACTGGTGCCGACGACGACTTCGACTTGTTGAGGGCCATTTTTATCTAGCGATGCAGTCAATTTATTAACACTGGCTGCCAACTCCCCGTTGGACATCGCGGTGGAATCGGCCTTTGATTGGGTAGAATTGTAGATGGCCGCGCCTGCATCGAGACTCGCCTTACCGCCAGGGACCAGGGCGGCGGCAGCGGTTATTTTGGCGGCTTCCCACATACCACTCTGCGCGGCCCCAGCGGTGCTTTGAGCCGTTTCCTTGACCCAATCCCACGAGTTCTTGGTGGTGTCTGCGGCTTTTTCAGATGCATCTGCGAGCAGGCCCATCTGCTCTGCGGCGAACCTGATGAGTTCTCCGAGAGCCTGGAACACGGGCAACAGTGAAGAAAAGGGGCCGGCCAAAGCGGTGACAAATGTTCTGACACCCCTAAATAACATAAATGATTTCCTGAAATTGTCACACATCTTCCAGTACCATGACACAAAACTCGTTATGCCCTCAATCACCCAGGGGAAAGCTTCGTAAGCTAAGTCCCCAAGATACTTGACAAACATAATTATGCCCCCGATGGCTGCAACTATCGCGATTGGGAGGGCCAAGACCGAAAGGACCACAACTCCTATGGCGATGGCGATGGCGTATAAAACATATTCCAGGACCCCTAAATAATCCAAAAGTGCGATGATGCCTATAACAATGAGAGCAGGGAATGCGGCTACCAAAATGAACGCTGCAGTCAGGAGGCCGATGACTCCGACAATCGCATAAATACCCCAGCGCAAGGCCTGATAATTATCCCACAGGTATCTTACTCCCTCTGCCAAGTGGACTATAGCGGTGAACACTGCAAGCCACATCCTCAGTTGGAATCTGACGAGAGTGGCTATCACTTTTAGTACATTACCCCAAACATCGAAAGATTGAGTAGCAGACGAAGACGCACTTGTTACTGCGCCAAAGCGTGTTGCAAGCTCAGAAAATTGAGCCAACAAGTCGCCAAAGTTATTTCCCACCCATTCCATTATTTCTTCCCAGTGGGTGAAGACCTGTGCGATTACCCATATGGCTCTGATCAGTGGGCTTGCGAGCATTATTGCGATCTTAAGGTAACCCATGAGTTGGCCCCAAGGCCCCATTGAGCCCGATAGCTGAGTAGTAAGTTCATTCCAAGTACCTAAGAAGCTATATAAGGCGCCTGCGGCGGCGATAAGAGCAGTAATAATTACCCCTACCCCCACGACTATGGCGCCTACGCCTGTCGCTGACATGGAAGCCATGATGACGATGGCGGCGGCGGCGACTGCGGCTGCGATGCCTGCGATGCCTACTTTGAGGACGGGAAACGTAGCAATTAAAGTTCCGATGCCACCCACAACGCTCTTTATGCCTTTTATCATGGGTCCGAAATTGGCGATTATCTGCTTCAGAGTAGAAGAGATTACCTCGCCGACTTCATTAAACTGGGCCGTTTGTTCGGCCAACGCCTCCAATTCTGCTGCTGATTTTTGAGTTGCGGGGGCTAAAAGGTCAAACCGGTTATTCATGACAAGGGCCAACTGCGAAACATCTTCGAGACCCATTGCTGCAGCGAGTGCCTTTCTTTCATAGTAGGCCATTGAATCAAAAGACTTTCCAGCGTCTCGTGTGGCTTGGGATAAGATCTTCATCCTGTCGGTGGGATCTGTGGTTTTGATCATCTTGGTGACGCTCATATATGGGCCGCCGAGGATGGCGTTTAATTTTCCAACGGATTCCGCAGCAGAGTCGAAGCGATCAAACTTTTCCGTAATCGATAAAATGTCGCTCATCGACATTCCAGCCCTTTGAGCGTTTACTTGCAATTTCTTAAAGACTTCTGGGGCGTTTTTGCCAAAGGCTGCCAATTTTGGCATGGCCTCGCTGAAGGCGGCAGACATACTGTTGGGAGACATTCCTATCTGCTGGGCCAAGTAAAACATTTCATTTTGAACTCTGTTGGCGGCGTCTGCACTCATGCCCATACCGGCTATTAATACGTTGAGATTACTAGCTGTAGTTTCATAGCTCACACCCAATTCTCCAAGAATTGCCGTATTCTCGGCAAGGGCGCGTTGGTTTTCGTCGGCCATATGGTTGAACGCTCCGAAATTTTGGCTTAAGGCCTCGAAGGTTCCTCCGAGGTCCTCCATGGAGATCTGGTTGGATCTATGTTGGGCTTCCAAGGAGAGCATCATGTCGCCATATTTTCCGGCGGCGCCTGTAGATTTATTGAACGAAGTCAGGGCTTTATCGGTTTCCAGCGCCATGGCGACTGTTGCACCGACCATCATCGTTATTGCTTCGATAAGGTAAGAAAATGCTGTGGCCAGAAGGTTGGCCTTAGTGAACATGCCGGTGAAGGCTTTGGAGGCTGTTCCCATTGAACTTGACGCGTCTCCGGCTCCTGTTGCGACTTTAGCCAAGTCCTCAATTAGGCCGAACATACTCCCTTCCGATTTAACAATACCAAACATGCCGGCTGCCTTTTCTCCAAAAGCTTGAGCGGCTTTTTCCGCAGTGATGGCTTCCTTGGCGGCGTCACTAGCGGCCGCAGATGCGTCTTTGGCTTCTTGAGTGGCGCCTGTCATGGAGATCGAAAGATCGCTGAAGGTCTCTACAAGGGCGCGAAGGGCCTCGTTGAGTTCTTTTATCTGGTCGGAATTTATGTTATCCATACATCAAGTTTTCCTTCTGCCTTTATTTAAAGGGCCACTTTAAGCCCGTGGCTTTCTCAAAACCGCTAACTGCTTTCGTAAGAGAACTCTTACTCTTGTAAGTCTTCTCATTGTCTAGTCCGTGTTGTTTGACGGACTCTAAATATTTTCGCTCGCTGCCAAGTGCCTTCGCAAGAGCTTTAAGATCTTTTGGCTTCCCCTTCACAGAGGCTGATGGCCCAAAGATTGGCACTCCAAACATGGATTTTAAAATAATCTCAATGGACGTGCCGAACATTCTCAAAAAACCTTCATTAAGTTTTTCTTCTTCGCGCTTTAATTCTTCTAGGTCTAATACTATTTCTGTTTCGTTATTCATCATATGTGTGTCCTTGTTATGGGGTTCCACCAGCTCCTGTCGTCGGATCCGGTGGGACTTCGCCGTTCGCGGCTGGCTTAGAGGAGCCGGCTGCTGAGGGGCCGCCTGTACCAAGTCCTTGGATTACATTGTAGGAAAAAGTCATTGTAGCCTCTACTATATCTGGATCAGCGTAGTCTAGGTCGCCCAGATCATAAGATATAGGGAGCACATTCGTATACTTAATCCGAATAGGATTCTCGTTGTTTAATAGTGTTACAATAATGGAGGATTCTTTTACAAACTCATTATTAAACTTTGCACCTAATTTTGATTTCTTTTGTAGAAACGGCAACGGTGCTTGGCCATTGGCGTTGAATTGGAGATAATAGGCATAAAATATAGAGGGGATCAGACTCGGTATATTTTTTACCACATGAAATTTCACCACAAGATCCTCGAAATCACCTGGTTCGGACTCGATATTTGAATTTGCAGCAAAATTGCCTGCATAATTTTCGATACTAGTTGAGAATTTAGGCAAGTCTACAGATTTTATAAAATGCGGAGGAATTACTGCTCTGCTTATCTTTGATTTTTCAATTGTCGCCTGCGATTGGACTGCTGCCTCCGATTGGTCAAAATCGTGGATATGCTTTAATATGAGCTGTACCTTAAAGTTGTGCTTTTGGTACGGTAATAAAGTTTTATCTGTCCAGAACTTTGCCATTAGATTCCCTTCTTCTCTCTAATTAGTCGAAAAAAACAAAAATCCAAGAAATAGAATTATCTCTCGGATTACTTGTTAGCCTTCTTAGCTTGCTCCGCTTCTCTCTTGATCTCCGCAACTAGCCTTTCCAGGAACCAGCGCCGGATGACGATGGGCAGGTTATACGCTTCTATGAAACTCCAGCCGCCGTGATATTTCAAGAGGAAGAATTCCTCATAAACGTTCTTTATGTATTCAGGACTGAGGCCAAAAAAATTCAACGGTGAACGGTACCTCCACGACCGTTCCGTATCCACAACTCTCACATTCAAATTCATGTGCCATGGAAATATTTGGGGTGTTATTCTTGTAGACTTCCCGGAGATGTTTAATGTCCCTCGCTGGGACCTTTGTTATGAATTGCGTCAAGGTATCGTTAGTATTATCACCGTTGACTGAAACAATCATGGTCTTTAGGATATCTTGCATGGAGGTTTCGAGTAACCTCTTTTTCCTTTTGGATTCCTGTAATCGACTTAAATACATTTCGTCTTTACCGGTTAATAATCTAGCCTCGACTTCCAGACCGCTATAGGGAAGCGTCACCAGCATGTTCCCTTCAGCGTTCCATTGCACCTCGTTGTTGTCTCCTGCTTCGATGATGGTAGAGGTCGTCAAATCATATCCCACCTCATTGATATTGGTGCATGCAGGACATGTAACCTTTGCGTTATATTCTTCACCGTATCCGGAAATTCGGGTGGCGATCAAAAGCGCATTCCTATCTCCCGTCAACATTTTAGAGGGATCAATCTTCTTATCAGTGATTACACTCTTAAGAAGCCTCTCAAGTGCAACACCCTGTTTTATGAGTGTCTTAGAAGATAAGATATCCTCCTCTTTGGCGGTCATAAAGCGGATTTCCACTGTATCGACACCATGAAGGGGATGCCCTTCGGGGTAATGTCTTCCACGGGATGGAAGCTCTACGAACTCGGTGGGAGTCGCAAATTCGAGACCTCCGCCCAGTTCCAACGCTGCAACCGGATCTGCTGCAGGGGGTTTGGTAGATTCTTGGTCTTTACCAAGTCTACTCTTACTGTTTCTAGCCAATTTTCACCTCGTTTGTTATTTATTGGTTATAAAGTTAAATTATTTATTGTTTTGATTGTTTTGATTGTTTTTGATTGTAGAAAAAGGCTCTCTTAGGGTCGTCCTCTCGTGGAGAAATTTCACACTCTGCCCAGTCATAGCGGAATGTCATTGAAATTTCAGATAAGTCTTCTGATCCATAGTCAAGATCGCCAAATCCTAATTTGATAATGATGGCGTTTTTAAGGGTCCATTTTTCTTGCTCAACCCCCTCTGCATTAATCTGTGTGATGATTACATTAAAGGCTTTTATTTTACTCAATGTTGTGGGCTTATCTGCAATTGCAGAGTTTGGTCCGAGATAACCCATGGTTTCGAGCATCTCTAGAGTCTCGGATGCAGCATCGGGAGAGATGGGGTCTACGAGTACTAAGTTAACTTCATTCCACTCAACAGTACCAGGGAAATAAAACTTATGAGACATATAATTTGCCTCTCCAGTATTGACTGTAATTTCTGGTTTATCGACCGTCTTGGCAAACCAAATCGGACTACTAAGTGCAGTACCATCGGCGGCTCCACCGGCTAACATTACAGTAAACCTGTATTTTCTCTTTGGATCTGTATGATGAGTTGTCCAAAATGCATTTGACATATTTTGTTTCTCCTTAAATGGCCTAGTCGCCTAAAATAATATAGTCTGATATCTTAAAAATCTGAAGATTATTTTACTAGTCTTCAAATGAAGCGCCCTGATTCGTGATAAAGAAATCAAGTGCAATGTACTCAATGGCCTTGGCCGGCTTGAGGAAAATCTTTGCATACATGATATTCTGGTCTACAACATCTGGTGTAGTTGTTGTGTCGTCCAAAATCAATTTGTAGTCACTTAGTCCGAGTCGGTTCTTGACGCTTGACAGGAATGGCTCTACGAGAGCAATAAATCTGTTCCACGTTGATTGAACGTTCTGATCGAATAGGACCTGATTTGCATATATGCTAATCTGCTTCTTAACAAAAATCATCATACGGCGTACATTGATTCTATCCAAGGCTGATGGCGTAATCTGTAGGGTCTTTTGACCAAAGACTACGATACCTTCGTTGGGGAAAGAAGCGAGTGGGTTAATGTTTGATTCGTATAGGCTATCTCTGTCTCGTGAACTCAGTTTCTGACTGACGTTCAAGACTGGCAATCCGCCAGCGCCTTGTGAGAGGCCGCCGCGATTGAAGCCGGCTGGTGCGAACCATAATTCTGTTTGGGTATCTGTAGATGCCATTGTTCCTAGCGCAACTACCGAAGGTGGCACCCATAGGCGTGAGTTCGAGGTCGCTGTATCTTGGATTTGAACCCAAGGATAATAAGTACAGCCGTAAGAACTGTCCAACTGGCGTGCGTCCAGTGCTGTTGTTGCGGCACTGACTGAGCCACGGCCTGCGTCTGTTGCATAATCGCTGCCTTCCGTGAAAGGAAGATAGACGTTTGGCAAGTCGATGATTGCCAGAGAGTCGCCACGAGTCTCACAAGTTTCTACAAGGTTACGAGTGATAGTATCGTTGGTGATGCCTGGAATGACTGCTAAATTCATATCTACAACTTCCGGATCATTGATGATCTCGATTGCTGTTCTGATGGTATTGTAGGCGTAATTAGTTGCTCTACTTGCTTCGTCCATTCCACTATTTCTGAATGGCTCAGTTTCTGTAATCTTGAGGCCGTCAAATCCACCGTACATTGGTGCAGTGAAGCGGTCCCAGCCATTGTCGATAACTGTTCTCCATCCTTCCGAGCCCGTAGCGCTTACTGAATAGTCAAGGGCTCTGGAGCCTCCTGCATAGTAGGCATATGATTTGCCATATGGCTGAACTACATTATCTAGACTGAATCTCCACTGTGGGGTTGTCAAAGTTGGACCAACATCGCCGGCGAGTGGGTACACAAAGTCTGCATAATCTGGGCTAAATTGACGGTTAGAATAACCGGTAGTATTTTCCAAGAAAGCATCCGTATTAAGTCCGAAATAGGCATCATCTTGGTTGTAAAGTTCACCTGCAGATGATGAATTTCTCAATACTAATTCTGGGAAGTTCAAGGATGCGGTGTAATCAGCGACTCCACCCGTGGCGAACTGGTAAGAGACGGGCTTTAGATTTGCCGGTGCGGTGCTAGGCGCCACAATGTTTGCCAAACTAACTGATGAAGAGAGTATGACGTTTTTGAATTTAAGCGGGCCCTCAACTCCGAATGGTAGCATATCCGGGGATAACGTTCCGTTCTGGACGACATCGGTCACTTCTATTCGAACATATTTTGAAATATTGTCGTATTCACCCTTTTCAACCAAAACTTTAGTGTCCTGGTCCCAAGTGGAGTGTTTATCACCGATCCTCTTTCCAATATAGTTTTCCGACACTGGATTGAGATTCACTCCCGAGAACTGCTCTACGATCTGTTTATTCTTATCAGTATCGTCGGCTCTTCGCAGAACCAATGTAAATGTTGCATAATTGTTTCTTCCAGAGGTACTGACTGAGTAGGATAAACCCTGAATTGAGATTTTAAGACTATCTTGTACCCATTTTCCTGGCTCTAGGGCATGGACGCGGAAGAGCTTCTGCATGTTAGCAGCGTCATAGGATGCAGGATCCGAAGACAAATCTTGAGAAAAGAACCAGCCAGATGCTCCGGAGGAGTAATCTACACTGTAATCTGCTTTTGCTGTCAAATTAAACGGAACAATCATACCGTAAGAATCGTTTGAAATTGCGCCTTCATTAATCTTCTTCTGAATAAAAGATTCGTAAGACTCTCCGAGCCAATAATACTGTTCTCCGTTGGTCAGATTGGTGGTAGGAGTAACTCCGCCACGAACTGTTTGAGGGTTAGTATTGAATGCTTTACGAATGAAGCTTCGCGATGACGGGTCAAAGTTAAACTCACTCTTATAGGCTTCCGCGCCGGCGTCGTCCCAAATAATGGCTTTGAATGCAGGGCCTGCGAAGGAGTCAGAATCGGAAGAGGTTCCGAATAGACCACAAACGCCCTCGGTGGTTGCTGTCTGAAGTGCCAGCGAGCCCGTAAGGCCTACGGCGCCGCCAGAATGAACATACCAGACTGCAGCAAGATAGCCTTCCTGTTTACCTGATCCAGTTGGGCAAATGAATAGACCAAATGCTCCACCGTTGGATGCGTAACCAGCAGCAGGTGCAACTGTGGTCCAACCTGCATCACCATCACCGGTGTTATCTACCGACGAAAGGCCAGCGAGACGAATCACGCTGACGCCATCGGTGCTATTTTGTAAATATGCTTGGGCCGCATAAGAGGCATAAGTGGGAGCTTGGTAATTACCATCTCTCCAGACATCGCCTGTCTTGCGTCCAGGTACAGGTTCTCCAAAAACCTCTACGAATTCGGCAAACGATCTTACCGATACAGGCTCCATTGCGGGGCCTTGGGGTAGGCGTCCAATAATCATGGGGCCTGGTGCCGAATCTGCAGCGGGTAGCTGGGATTGGTCAATTTCTCTGGTAATTACTCCAGGGGATACAAATTTGAATTTTTTAACTGACATTCTAGGGATTCTCCTATAAAAATCTAGATTGTTTTATCACAATAATAAATAGTTTGTTGTTTTTCCAAAGTCACATTATTTATTAGTCTTCTTTCTTTTGAGGAACCCCGGCTTGCCGGTTGCAGAAGGGACTGAAAACTCATATAACTGACTTTGCTCTTTTAAATACTGCTCCTTGATTTCCTCTATTTTGGTATCCGATGCCTTTTCTAACCTCTCAATAGCTCGGATGACACTTATCTCTTTCATCTTGATATTATACAGAAATTCCTTCATATCGTTGTGAGCTTTGGTTATGGCATCTTCATAATTCTTAACCCCAGCACACTCTGTCCACGGGACCTCGATGGTGTCAGGCAATTGTGCGGGCTCATCTGGGACCTCTGTCTTTTCCTCTTTTGATTCATCCGTCATGGGAAGTTGTTCTTTTTTTGAAAATAGGGAAAGCAATTTTTTAAACATCTTGACCTCTCGATGCTTAATTAGTCCTCAAAAAAGAGAACCCCCCCACAAAAGTGGAGGGGCAAGATAAAATCTTTTTAATCGTTTGTTATATCAAATTATGATACGATAGAATATGCTTTCTGTCCGTAGTAAGCGATACGGTCACCTGCGTCAATCGGGCAAGAGAAAACAATCGCAATGATGTTTCCGTTGTTATCGAGATTGAGCGTGTAGTCACCTGCACCACCAGCCATTGGCATCATCATCATACCATTGACCGTAACATATGCCAATTCTGACATAGGAAGTAGGCCATCGGCAACGATGTCAACGATGTGACCAGCGAGCACAGCTGCACCCATTGGGGCATGTACATGGCTCTGCCATTTGCCGTGAATCTCTGCCAAGTCTGCCTTAACAAGGGCTTCCTGAGCAACACGGCCGGCAAGTTCTGCAGCCATTTCGGTATCGTGCTTGAGCACAATTGAGGCTTCGGCAGCAGCAGCACGAACCTCTTCAACACCCAAACGAGTAGTTAAAGAAAGTTCTGCAGCGTCTGAGTCTGCTTCATTCTGATCAACATCAGCAATAAGAGAAGCAATTTCTGCATCGTACTTGACGACGAGAGATGCATCTGCAGCGGCACGAGCGGCTTCTTCGACACCCAAGCGAGTAGTTAAAGAAAGCTCTGCAGCATCGGAGGCAGCTTCGTTTGCATCAACATCAGCCTGCATTGCAGCCATAACGACTACGATAGAGGCATCAGCGACACCACGGGCTCCTTCTTCAGCAGCGAGGCGAGTGGTTAGTGAACCATCAGCAGCGACTCTTGCGGCTTCTTCAGCAGCGAGAGCAGCGTCATTAGAAATGACATATGCAGCAAGCGCATCGTCATTGACAATGTCTACAGCATTAATGAGAGATACAATCTCTGCGAAACTGTCCTTGTCTGCATCAGATGAAAGAAGGACAGCATCCATTCTGGCTTCTTCCGAAGCGAGACGAGTCTGCAGTGAAGTATCACCGGCTGCTCTTGCAGCTTCTTCGATCAGGGCACGAGCATCGATAGATGCATCGGCAGCTGCTCTCGCAGCTTCTTCAACACCAGAGCGGGTGTCGATAGATGCAACTTCTGCGATGCGAGTGCTCTCTTCGGCAGCAAGACGTGTCTGTAAAGACAATTCTGCAGCATCGGAGGCAGCTTCGTTTGCATCGACATCAGCTTGGAGTGCAGCACGGATTGCATCAACAGAAACATCACGGGCACTTTCGTTAGCAGCCATTTCGGTGCGAATTAGGGCACGATCTGTGTCGCCATCTAATTCATTCTGATCAACATCAGCCTGAATAGCATTGCGGGCAATTAGAGCGAGTGCTTCTTGAGCAGCCTCTCTTGCAGCCTCAGTGATATCGCGAGCAGCGTCTTGAGCTGCCATTTCGGAGCGGATTGCAGCACGATCATTGTCGCCATCCAATTCGTTTCCGTCAACATCAGCTTGAAGAGCAGCGATAGCTGCATCTGCATCCAATTCATTCTGATCGATATCAGCCTGGATTGCTGCTTCGTTTGCACGAGCAAGTACGATTTCTGCAGCAAGGTCTGCAGCGATGGAAGCATCAGCGGCAGCACGAGCTGTTTGTTCTGCAAGATCTTCCGTGTCATGCTTCAGCTCAAGAGAGGTGATTGCATCTGCACGGCTTGTTTCTTCTGCAGCCAAACGAGTTGTAAGAGAAGCTTCAGCAACATCTGAGTCTGATTCGTTCTGATCGATATCAGCCTGCATTGCAGCCATAACAACATCGATAGATGCGTCAGCGGTACCGCGAGCGGATTCTTCTGCAGCCAAACGAGTGGTGAGAGAAAGTTCTGCTGCATCTGAATCAGTTTCATTCTGATCGACGTCTGCTTGAAGGGCTGTCATGACAACAACGATAGATGCATCAGCAGCTGTGCGGGCACCTTCTTCTGCAAGGACACGAGCATCCGAGGATGCGAGGGCCGCAGATCTGGCGATCTCTTCGTCGCTTAAGCGAGTTGTAAGAGAGGCATCAGCTGCAATTCTTGCTGCTTCTTCTGCAGAGTCGACATTTGCCAAGCTCAAGACTGCTGCTGCAAGATCATTGTCATTGGTCAAATCAACTGCGTTGATAAGAGAAACAATTTCTGCAAAGCTATCTTTGTCTGCATCTGCTGCAAGAAGAACTGCATTCATTCTTGCTTCTTCAACACCCAAACGAGTAGTAAGGGATGCATCACCTGCAATTCTTGCTGTCTCTTCGGAAGCCATTTCACTATCGTGCTTGGTTTCCAGGCTAAGTACAGCGGCTGCACGAGCTGCTTCCTCAACTCCGATACGAGTATCGGAAGAAGAAATAGCGGCTGCTCTTGCAGATTCTTCTGCTGCCAAACGAACCTGCAGAGAAAGCTCTGCAGCATCAGAGTCGGCTTCATTCTGGGCGACATCAGCGATAAGAGCGGCGATTGCAGCATCTGCATCTGCCTCATTCTGATCAACGTCAGCCTGAATCGCAGCTTCTGCTGCTGCTGCACGGGCTTCTTCAACACCCAAACGAGTTGTGAGTGATGTGTCTGCTGCTGCTCTCGCTGATTCTTCGTTAGAAGAACGTGTATCGAGAGATGCAACATCTGCGGCACGGGCCGTCTCTTCAACACCCAAACGAGTTGTGAGTGATGTGTCTGCTGCTGCTCTAGCAGTTTCTTCGGCACCAAGGCGTGTGTCGGAAGATGCTACAGCCGCAATGCGAGCTGCCTCTTCAACACCAACTTGGTATTGTAACATACCGTAGTTGACGATTGCCTTGTTGTTTGCCGCAATTTGGTAGTCTTCTACCGCTGCACTCAAAGCGAGTGCTGACATGCTGAACATGCTAGTTGTTAATTCACCGAGGCCGGCTTTTCCGCCAGCTGTGGCTTCTTCGAAAGTTTCAAATTTTTCTTCATTTTGTGCGGTGAGGGCAATATCGAATTGACCTACACCCATTCTTGTTCTAGCCATATTTATTTTCTCCTTGGGGGGTTTCCCCATTTAATATTATGGTTTTGTCTCCGGTGTTTAACATGCTCGGAGACGAAAGCATGATGTAAAATTACATAAGTCGCTATGCGGATAAGAAGATAACCAGAGCAGCAGTGGTAAGGATATTACCGTCTGCGGATGAGGCGACCCATTGATCAAGTGCATAGCTGTAGTTGAGGTCTGTTGCATTTAAAGCAGCCATTGAAGCTGACATTCCTGCTGGACCTATAATGTTTGCCCAATTTGCGAGTGCGAAACGTGGCTCAAGACTGAAGTCGTCCTTTCTCAAGATCATGGCGACACCATCGTCAGCTTCAGCAATATCTACACACATCGCACCAACCGGAAGAGTATATCTCTCAGTTGCCACTGATCCAGCGACTGGAATTGTGTACATCTTGCCGCCTGCTTCGAAAATCCATTCTCCCGAAGTTGCTCCATACTTCGCAGTATTAATCCGCTCGCCTCCAGGCATTGTATATAAGAGAGCGAAAGAGGCAGGAACAGAATTCCCGTCAAGAGTCATCTCGTATACATTTCCGGTGGAAGTGCCGACAAATACTTTACCATTTGGACCATATTCCATGCAAACTGGAGATCCGCTGATTCCAGATGCAGCTGCATCATATGAACCAAAGGTTGCCCAGGATGTCATATCTGTAGCAAAGTACAGAGTTGTGGAACCATCACCAGATTCTCTCTTAGCATAACCATAAGATGCTGCACCCGATGCCGAAGCACCTCGGCAGAACTTAACGATATTGGAAAGATTTCCTCCGTGGAATGGATCATATGCTCCACTAGACGCAGCATATGATTCTGCTCCTGCTGCATGTAGAGTTGTGACTTCAGATGCTCCGAGAGCACGAGACCAGACTCTAAGATCGTCTAAATGACCATGGAAGTCGTTGGACCACGAAGCAACCGTATCACCAATCCTCAAAGTAGAGTCTGGAGTATTTAATGTGATTGACCCGCTGTTCTCCAAAGAACCGTTAACATATAGTTTTCCAGTTGAGCCATCGTGGGTAAAAACGATGTGTGCCCAAGTATCCAGCTGCACCTCACTTGTTCCTTCAACGTCACCATTGTAACCCCAGAAAAACCATCTATGATTCCCACTGTGGTGTCTGTGCCCCAAAGTAGACATCAGCAAGTTACCTTCTGCACCCCAACTCAGAGCGGGCGTGATTTTACCGTCGTTCCCAGGAACTGAGGAGACTTTCGCCCATACGGAGATGGTTCGTGCTGCATTTCCAGAAATCCCAATATTTCCAGACGTTACCACAACATCTCCTGACCCGTCAAAAGTCGCATATCCGCTATCAAAGGATACACCCGTTGCTGTTCCGTCATTCGATCCAACAGAATCAGTTGCATCCGCAGAATCGAAGTTCCAAACTCCGACAAGATCATCTGTTAGAGCTGGCGGAACATATGGTTCTGCTCCTGCTGTGTGTAGAGTTGTGACTTCAGAATCTGAAAGCTGTCTATCCCAGATCCGGATGTCGTTCAT
>Ga0208790_1000232_pt1 | contig 29272 bp, 35 predicted proteins | sample 10_taG_FD_184083 | JGI IMG/M metagenome (GOLD analysis project Ga0208790, IMG submission 184083) | Marine viral communities from the Subarctic Pacific Ocean - 10_ETSP_OMZ_AT15264 metaG (SPAdes) (version 2) | ecosystem: Environmental > Aquatic > Marine > Oceanic | place: Pacific Ocean | collected... | reverse complement strand
AAGCAAAAAGGGTTATTCAAAGCAAAGCTATTGAAATGTGGAACTTTGCATCAAATCTTGATGGCAATGACCTTTTATCTCATGATATATCAAGAATATGGGGTGCTGAAGATAGAGGTTCTGGTAATTGTGATTGGCATGTGTTTGAAGACTTATGTAGTGCTTTTGTTAATAATGTATCAGAATATGATGATACTGATGCAGAAGACCTCGCATACAATGCATTATTAGCAAGAGACACATATTTATTATATAGATATTGTGAAAGAATATACTGGCTGGATAGTATAGGAAGCTATGGTGAGGATTTACTTTATGAATTAAGTGAAGATGTTTATCCATCTGTTGGAGATGCAGAAGAAGGCAGACCTATTGCCGATTATCGCTTAATGGTAAATACTTACAGAGTTTCAACTAATCAACCACTGTATCCTGAGTACCTTGACATGTTAAAACCTAGTTCTGAAAGAGAAGTAGAATTAGATGATACTCTTAACGCATGGTTACATGCAAATGATGAAGAAAGAGAGGTAGCAAATGAGCGGAACCCGTTCTGATGAAAAGAAAGATGCCAAGTTCTATATCTCTAAGGAGGATTGGAACAAGGTAATAGCATATGCTGAATCATCATATCACCAAATGAAAGCTGAAATAGGTGGACAAATGGTAGTAGTTGAAGATGAAGATGGGGATTTTATTATAAAAGACCCCATAATCCTTAAACAAGAAGTATCTGGTGGAAATTGTGAGATGGAAGCTGAAGCATTAGCTCTTCATTACTCTAAAATGGTAAGTGAACATGGTGACAAGGTACGTCATTGTTGGTGGCATAGTCATCATACAATGGCTGCATTTTGGTCCGGAACCGATAATGCTACCATAATGGCAAGTAAATCTCATGATTTCACAGTATCTCTAGTAGTTAATCTTAAACAAGAATACAAGTTAAGAATACAATTCTTCTATCCATTTGAGCATGAAGAAAATGTTACGCTTAATTTCCTTGAAGATATAGACGAAGTACGAGATGATAAGCTTGATGCTGAAGTAAAAGAGCTGTGTTCTAAAACTACAGTTGCTGTTACCACATATAACAAGAATACTAGAACATATGTTAATGGTAATCAATCTACACTTTGGACTAAACAAGACCAAACAGAAGTTGATGATTATAATATGTATGGTTATGGTGTAAATTCTTATGGTGACGGCTATGGATATCGACGCAATCCAAATGTTGATATGGATAAAGTTCCAGCTGATAAAGTTAAACCTATCAATGATTTGATAGAAGAGATGCAGGACAAACTGATAGAAGATGATGATGTTACCTATACACAATATCTTGAAATGAGAAAAACAATTAATGCAAGTATCAAAGGATACAATCTGCAAGTTAAACTCATGGATAAGAATGAATTGGAAGCATTAGTTTATCACTATTGGCCTGATGATTTTCTTGAAAATATAAAAGGGAGGGATACAGTTGTTCATTAATGAAAGAAGCAGAGGTCTAATCGAAGACTTCCAAGATAAAATCTTTCACATACTTGGGTGCGGGGCTATAGGTAGCTCTGCATCCACACAGCTTTGTAGGATGGGTGCAGATAAATTTGTATTATATGACTTAGATAGTGTAGAAATACAAAATATTGGTGTATCTCATTATGTGTGGAAAGATATAGGCAAAAGTAAGGTAGAAGCCTTAAAAAGACACCTTAAAATGATTAATCCAGATGTCGATATTACTGTAGAACCAGGGCGGTTCTCGGCATTCGTCAAGCCTCTCAGCGAAGACGATATCGTAATTCTGGGTTTTGACAGTATGGACAGTCGCCTTGAAGCCGCGACTGCAGCGCTGACCGAGCGTAACAGACCATTTGCCCTTATAGATGGGCGAATGGGGGCGGAGGAGTACCAACAGTATGTGCTAACGAATCCAACTCTTGCGAAGTATAAAGATACTTGGTATTCAGATGCAGATGCTAGTGAAGACCCTTGTAACGCCAAGGCGACATCCTACTGTTCTAACATGGCTGGAGCGTTCATTGCGAATGCTATAAAACGGCTACTCACAGAGGAGGAATGCCCTGAGCAATTTCTCTTCACATTCAAAGGATTATCACTTGGTTATACTGTACAATGAATGTATATTATAACTGTTGATTAATGACAAAATAGGAGAAAGTTATGGCATTACAAAAAGCCAAGCGCAAACCTGTTTCTGTTAATCCTAAAATCCTATTGCTATATGGGGCCCCTAAAGTAGGTAAAACTACTATGCTAAGTAAGTTAAATGACTGTTTAGTCATTGATACCGAATCAGGGTCCCATATGCTTGAGGGATATTTTCAAGGTGTTAACAGTAAAGAGGAACTCCTGGATTTCTATAAAGAAGCAGCAGATGGACACGAATACAAAATCTTTGCATTGGATACAGTCGACAAACTAGTCGAATGGACCACAAAAGATGTGATTAAGGAAATGGGCGTAGATGATATAGCCGATTTACCTTATGGAAAAGGTTTTGGAATGGTTCGTGAACGTGTGTTGAATAATATAAAGAAACTTCAGAGTCTATGTCCAAAGACTATTATAGTTGGACACCGAAAGACAGCAACCGCTGTTGATAATTCTACTGCCGTAGAACCTGAATCTCTAGATTTATCTGGCAAGCTTAAGAACCAGTTAATGGCTCAATCTGATGCTATTGGCTATATGTTTAGAGGCGAAGAAGATGAGCTTATGGTTTCATTTCAATCAGGCATAGCATTAGAAGCTGGTAGTCGCTGTGAACATCTTAAGGGGAAAGTATTCCCTTTTGACTGGAAGAAAATCTATAAAAAGGAGAAAGAATAATGGCATTATTTAAGCCTAAAGGAGCTACAGGTGGCGGTGGTAGCAATAAATATATGGGTATTTGTGAGATGGGTTTAGTCTCATTTGAAGACCAATCAGACAAGTTTGACTGGGCTGATATATTTATAGTTGCTGAAGTTGCTATTAAAGAGAGTGATTATAATCGTGAAATAAAAATACGTGGTTCATTTGATAAAGATGGCAAAGGAAATATTACAGGCGGTTCAGTATTGAATCGTATGTATAAGTTCTTTGGCGACATTGGATGTACTGCAGGTATTAATGTCAAGGGTGGCTGGGAAACAGAAGATGGAACAGCTATTAAGGATATTGCTAAGTATTTAACAGATAATCACTTGAGTAGTGTAATACCTGGAACTAATCCATCTTATGATTTTGTAGGCTATGTCTATAAAGAAGCTAATAAGAAAACTGGTAAAGCATATAATACTGTGCATTATCGTGTATTTCCTAACAATAGCGTCGGTAACGTTGATTTAGCTAGTCATGTCAAATGGATGAAGACTAATGGTTATATTAAAGAAGCAGCTGCTGAAATATTAGCAAAACCTACTAATACTACCAAATTACCAGAGTCAGTAGAAGACGCTCTGTGAATTATATAGAGATAGCTAAAGCGGAACCAAGAAATCGTGGTTTTATGATTTCTAAAACAGAGCTATCTTCTTATATAAATCCTGAAGAACCATTATATCGGTCATTATATTTATATGATGATGCGAGTAAAAGTCAAATTGAAAACGCCGGGTCCGTAGGAGATTTCTACGGTACTCGGTGGATTGACAAGGTTCTAGTTGACATTGATAAAGGTGATAACTCTAACGAAGAAACATTACGTCAAACTAAAGCATGTGTTTATGCCTTAGAAGATGCTGGAGTTATGCCAGGGAAATCAATTCAGCCCTACTTTAGTGGAACTGGATATCACCTAATAATTCCAAATAATGTATTCAACTTCCTACCTTCACCAGAACTACCCTATATAGTCCGTCAAACTATGGCAGCGTTACTGCCAGGTATAGATGATATGGTATATATTAGAACTGCTATATATCGTGTACCTCATACCATTAACTTAAAGACGGGATTATATAAAGTTCCATTAACTATTAAAGAGCTTGATTCATTAAAAGCAACTGATATACTTGACATTGCTAAAACGCCAAGATTAGAATTTGCTTATCATTCTTTAATAGGAGAAGGTGAACTGGAAGAACTTATAATTAAAGAAACGCCTAAAATCACTGAATTACGGCCAGTAACTGAAAACCTGAAGGTTGTTCCATGTGTGCAAAGAATGTTGTCTATAGGGCCCCAGAAAGGCTCTAGAAACAATATCTCTATGCGAATAGCTAGCCATTTTAGAAGGCATGGCATTCCTAGTGAATTTGCCAAGGTATCATTACAGCATTGGAATAATGGTAGCTTAGAAGATGGTGTGTTAATGAATAAAATAGAGCAAACCTATAATAAAGGATATCAATATTCCTGTCAAGACAAGTATATGAAAGAATACTGTCAGACTCGGTGTATATTCTTCAAAAGGAAAGACTATCTTATTGATATATTAACAGCTGATAGCCTCCAGGATGAGTTCCACAACCGTATGACCACTGATTTTAAAGGAAGAACAGTAAATCTGTCAAGAATGTTAGGCTTGCCTACACATATTGATGCTACTATCTATCCTGGCGAATTAGTTACAATATTTGGACCAACTGGTTCAAGTAAGACGACATTAGCACAGAATATTGCATTGGGTGTTGATTTCGTAAATAATAGAATAGTCAAAGAGTGGCAGATTCCTACGCTTTTTATATCTCTTGAGCTTTCAGCCTGGTATATGCATAGAAGACATATGCAAATAGTAGCTGATTGTGGTAAAGAAGATGTAAATGAAAAGTATGATAATATTTTTCGTAAGCATAGAGATGAATTGAGTCATGTTTCCATACAGACTGTATCTCCAACTATAGAGCAAATCAAAGACAAGATACGCGAAATGAATCCAGCTATGGTAATTGTAGATTATATTGACCTTGTTGAAACTCCTCCTCATGTAAGGGGAGAATATGAGCAAATCAAGCATATATCTCACAGTTTATCTAATATGGCAGTGAACTTCGATGTAATAATAATTCAGATTTCTCAAGTAAGCAGAGATTACAGTAGGAACGAAGTACTTGATTTATATGCTGGTAAAGGGTCAGGTGCAATTGAAAATGCCAGTAGAAAGGTGTTAGGACTCAATGGTCAAGCTGATGACAACATTAAAAATATCAGTATGTATAAGAATACTGATGGAGAATTGTTTGACAGTCAACTTGAATGGTATCCTAGCTTTAGATTAAGGAGAACAAGTGGCTAAAGGTTATATCTTTGACTTATTAAAAATAGAAAACGGATGGATAATGACTCTGTTTTCATTTTTCCGAATAGGCTGGTTAAAAGCTGGTGAAGACAATCGTTTTTACAAGTGTATACAACTAGGTATTGGAAAAATCGAATTAACTCTATCAATTGGGTGGAATAACTCTTCGCTTACCATAGATGGTAATACAAGAGGAATTTCATAAAGGAATTGTATGGAAAAGAAACGGTATAAACGTAAGAGAATCAAACATAAAACCACTATGGATTGGGAAGAAAAGTTCTTGCCATTATTAAAGAAACATCATGGCACTCACGCTCAAGGTGTTTTCCATAGGTTAATGAAGAAAAGCTCAACATTACGTTCAACGCTTAAAAAGAGGAGCAAAGAATATGAAGTGGAATTCAACATCTCTCTGGTTATCATTAGAGAGCTCTTTCTATCAAATTATGGCTCATCCTGTAAGTACTGTATTAGTGTACTTGACGTTAGGAATATGGTGTGTGACCATGTGGTACCTCTTTCTTGTGGTGGTCCTTCGACTGTGTGCAACTTAGAAATGATATGTCGACGTTGTAATACAAGAAAAGGTCCATTAACAGCAATACAATACCAGGATGTGGTTAATTGGCTAAACCTACAACCGGAGCAAGTACGCTCCTATATCTACCGGAAATTATCCGGGAAGGAGATGTTTTGAGAAAAACAACAGTAAAGAAGTATAGTAAGACTGACTTTGAGCGTTTTATGAACTCTCAACCTCAAACTACAACAAAATCTACAACTAAGGTACATGGTTATAAGATTGAAAAGGATATACCAATCCCTGAATATCGAAAAGTATCTAGATATCCTTTGCTTCATATGGAAGTTGGAGATTCTTTTACAGCTCCAATTAGTGAAGTTAAGCAGGTAAGAAGTGCTATTACTAGAACTCATAAGGTAACTAACAAAACTTATAAGTTTCTTACTAGAACTGTTCACGGAAGAGGACGAACTGGCAAACTATTACGTGTTTGGCGTGTAGTTAGCTAGTCTAGGAAAACGAATGGAAGGGAAGGAATCAGAGAGCAACGCTATCGAGTGTTCTTTCCCTTTTCATTTTTCTACAGAAAATAAATTAACAATTTTAATTATGTTGTGGATTATAGATAAAATAATAATGATAATATTGTTTTGGGCTATGAAACAATGAGCAGGTACGCTTCTATCTTGATGAATACGTGTAATTCTACACAACCCCCCCAAGCTGCCTGCTCAAAATTTAAACACTAAAATGAGAGGCAATTATGAAAGATATAACAATTGATGGAAGACCTAAAGTAAAAAGTTTCCATATCCAAGAACCATATAAAAGTGGTTATACAGAAGCGGCATGTGGTAAATGGTATTATGAAGAATACTGGACTATGTCCCACTTAGAAAGACGTCAAGCTAACCCGCAGAAGATGCGACATCCTTTAAAGGAGACAGTATGAAAACAAAAGAAAGTCCGCAAAAACGACAAAATGCAATTCAGCGAGAAATTTATAAAAGAAATCCTGAAAAATTTGACCGTGATAACGATGGGTCTAGAATAAGCAAGGAAATGGCCCAGCATAGATGGGGTCTTGCTGGGAAAAAATATTTAGCTGAAATGAGAAACCCTAATACTATTTATCCTTTATCTTTTGAAGAATTTGATAGTATTCCAGATATTGGGGAGGAGACAGAATGAGTAGAATAGAAAACATCTTTTATGATGTTGTTATGCAAGATAAACGATATATTATGACCAAAGACAAATATAATTGGATATGGGTATATGGCGACAAAGATGCTCCGTTAGAGAATATTATTAAATCTCAAACAGCCTCTTTCTATACTAGTATTGAAAGTATGTTTGTGAATTTGCTTGAAAAACGCTTCAGAAATCATGTAGTGGAGTTTACCCCTAAGAACTTTAAGAAAGCTCTTAGAATGGCGTTCACAGAGGTCAGGCAACTAGGTGATGCTTTAGACAAGGTTAACTGGGATGTATTAGGTCGTGGAGATTATTGTCCTACATGTAATAGTAAAATCAAAAATAACAAGGAGAAAGAATGAAAAAAGAAATAAATGATGTAATAACAGAAAGTTTAGTCGAAGGTTTAATTAAAAAGAATGCAATCAATATGGTTCATGTTGCTCATGATGATTGGTGTGCTTTCTTAAAAAACCAATCTAAAGACTGTAATTGTAACCCGGATATTGATATATCTGTAAAAGAATAATGGGATTAATATCTAAAATATATGGTAGTAACCAAATTCTGTTTGCTGCTGGTAGCCGTAAAGGTAAGACACAAGCAGAGATTGCTTTAATGGTTGAACGAGCAAAGCATAAAAAAACCCCTAAAAGTAAAGCTTATATTGCTTTTCTAAAGGAAAAAATAGCTAATGCGAAGAAGTAGCCCTCCAGTATATAGTGAATGTTGTAATATGTTCCCTGTCTTCCAAGAACCGACAATTTGTTGTGGTTGTTTTCAGGAGGCTACATTTTATGACCCTGATGACACTATGACCTTGCAAGAATATCAGAGAGAAAAAATGACAAATAATGATAGTAAGTTTGACATAGATTTGAAATATGGTCAAATAAGAGAGCAATTATTCGCTGATATTATGGAAGGTAAAGAACAGGTAGAGATAAAGACAGAGCGTGGTATGTGGCAAACTACCGGAAATATAGCCATTGAATGGATGTCAAGAGGCAAACTTTCAGGTATAGCTACAACTGAAGCTGATTGGTGGGCACACTTTCTAGCTGATGAAGATAAGACTGTAGCAGTAATAATGATTCCAGTGCCAGAATTAAAGGCCAAGATAAAGAAACTTAAGAAACTTGGCATTGCACAAGAAAAACCGGGAGGAGACGATAATACAAGCAGGCTTGTCTTACTCCCACTTAACCAATTGTTTGGAGGCGTATGAAAATAGCAGATAAAAAAATAATTCTTGATTTGGAAAAGAGAATTAATAAACTTGCTGATTCTGTACAAGGATTGGCTGAAATAACTGATGAAACATTGAACACTACTGTTGAGTTAACAAAACATATAGTTTCTCTTCAAGAGGACTTTATTACAGTTATCAATAGACTTAATGAAGTTGAGCTATCAATAGAAGGCAAGGTAACAACCAAAGAACTGTTTGTTTCATCGGCTGAAGATTTTAATGGAGCAGTTGAAACTCCTTATCCTGGCAAAACTAAACCTCGATATAGAAGGTCTTCAAGAATACAACGAGTGGTAACTAATCTAAAGAGATTGATTAGAAACCATGCCACTCCCTAATCATTGTATAGATTGCGATAAGGTTGCTACTGTCCTAGATGGTAGTACTCCTTATTGCTGTCGATGCTATAAAAGAGAGGTATTAAATGTTAAGCGAAAATCAAGTAAGAAGACTTTTAAAACAATCAGAAAACGTTTATAAGACTGAATCTAAAAATACTACTAAAGGCTGGATTCAAGCTTTACGACTTGTTTTAGAAGAGGACACTTATCCAATTAGGAAGGACCCTATAGATGTATAATGACAAGCTTACAGAAGAAGCTGACTGGAAAGATGGAATAGGAGCATTCAGAGCTAAAGCCTTAGAAAGGATTCAGCATCTAGAAGCTCAAATAGAAATGTTAATAATTCGTATCAGGGATTTAGAGGAGCCACCCAAGGCACCACACCCACCTAAACAAGAGGAAGAGATGAAATTATGAAATCAGGTAGACCAAGAAAAGTCGGTATATGGACAGCTAAATTAATGCGCCTATACCGACATTTGGGGTATGATATGGATACATTGGCAGAACGATTCAAATTATCAAAACGTACCGCTTATAGGTACACAGCCAAAGGAGGCTATAATGTCAATGACAAGAAGAGATTACGTAAAAATAGCCGAGGTAGTTGATAGATATCGTACGGCTTGGCAAGAACATGATTATGTTGATTTTGTACATGATTTATGTGTAATTTTCGAAGCAGATAACGACCGATTTGACCCAGATAGGTTTAAAAAGGCCACTAAGGTCATATGAACAATTTCGAAAAAGCACAGATTCTTATCGAAGAACTAACAGCTGAAAATGAACAACTTAAACAAAGAATAGCTCAATTGACTGAATGTAATATCAACATGCAAGTTGATTCTAGTCATAAAATGGAGCTAGTAGAAAGAGAGAAGAATGCCGCAATGGCAAGATTCACTGAAAGGATGAGAAATGAAGCTAACAAAAACCGAAGGAAACGGAATGGCTAAGAAAAACACTCATAAAAAACCAACAATGAAAGAAACTGTCGGTGTTATCAACCAAATTATACGTGAACTTACAGCCCTTAGGACTGATATTCAGACTATGACTGGAGTACTTGACATGTATATTGAAATGAATGGTGATACAGACAAGTTTACTAAATTTGTTAATAAGCAACTTAACATAGAGGAAGACAATGACGTACGAACAAATGAAGAGGACAGTACGGTCGCAGTTGAAGGAAGTCCTCAAGACTAGAGACGCGGGTCAAAAAGAATATGCTCATGACATAGATAATGTCTTTGCTAATTTTGAACGCTGTGCTAGTTTGCTTGACATTCCCAGAGAGAAAGCTTTAATGGTTTATTTCTTAAAGCATGTTGATGGGATATCAGCCCATGTCAAGGGACACCAATCGCAACGAGAAGATGTTACAGGGAGAATAACGGACGCTATTGTTTACCTTTGTTTACTGAGAGGTATGATAGAAGATGGAAAGAATCGGTCAAAAGGAAACGTTGTACGTTCTGTGTGAAGAATGTAATGAATTAATAGGCCCTACAACTCCTGCAGTAGAAGTATCGCATGGTTTTGTGGCAGAAGACGGCTTTTATATTGATGAAAGTGTGATAGTACACACAGAATGTGTAAATGGAGATACTCTTACAAGGATTGTATCAAAAATTGAAAAGAATTAATCTCCCATGATTAATAAGTGTGGAGGATGAGTAGCATATATGTTACTTGTCCTCCGCTAGAGCTTTTAGAATTATAATAATAACGTACAGGAGGGTTTTTACCGTATTTTCTCGTAAGACTCTTCATCCTTCCACTTAGTAATATTACGCTGCAGCTGCATCATTGGGAAGCCAGCTATCTTCTCAGGAAGTCTCATAGGATTTTCTATCAAATTCCCTTTAGCAAAAGGAAGAACATCTCTCCACATCCTCCCAAAAGGTATCATAGTATATCCATAATATTCAGCTATCCTAGACCAGTCGTCATCTAGCATAGCATTAATAGTGGGGCCCACCATCCGCAGTCCGGGAGGAGTAACCATTTGAAGAGGAGCGACTGCTTTTGGATAGGCCCCGTAAAATGCTTTGTCTCTTTCACCTTCATCGCCAAATATCCAATCACCGAAATCCTGCATCCAACCCCATGGTTGAGGAAGGTTACTTTCAAACATTGAATACATAAATACATTGGCAAGTGCAAACGAAACCATATCTGTCTGCATAGTACGTTCAAATCTTCTCCATTCTTCCGTACCAGGTGTAAAACCATAAATTCTTGCTTGACGCCGTACATCGTTCCTAAAGCGCACAGAGTTCCAAGACCATAGTTGGAACCTACTCATTATCTTTCCTAGCCCAGAACGGGCAAATGCAGGCCTAAAGGGAGCATTGTATAAAAACTGTGTAGCTCTAACACCCTTCTTGGCCATTTGGATTAGATATGGATGGTCATATTCTTTAATAGCACCACCAAACTTTTCCCAGGCATGAACATAATGAGCCATGAAGGCATCTCTACGTAACATACGCTCTGGAACAGTCATAAATTTGGCTGCAAAGTTCATCACAGTATCTTTAATACCATATTTACTAGCTATTTCGCTTAATGTCTTGTCTGACATCTCAGGGTCACGAGTAAGCTTGGCAGATAATTCTGCTATAAAATCTTTACCCTTGTTATTTTGAAAAGCCTTTTGTAGTCCCATTTCATAAAGCATAAATTCAGGGAAAACACCTTGGCTGGTAACAAAATCATCTACAGCTTGTTTATTCGTCCACTTAGGATTAATCTTTGCAAGATGGGTATAGCTTTTAGCTTTTATAAAGTTGCCTATACCAGCAGATAAAATAGTATGAGTAGTACCACCGAATATATTAGCTACTGCTGATTTAGGATGGGCAAGTAATGTAGCCATTTGATATTGAGCTTCTAAATTAGACCAAGCTCTAATAGTCTGTGTATCTGCTCCTCTAAGCTCTTCTGGTAAAGCCTTATCACCTAAACCTAAAGCCTTGCCAAACTTATTAATTCTATCTCTAACACGATTATCAGCCCACCAAGCATAAGGGGTCCCCTTTATTTTCATTTTAGGGTCTTCATACATATATTCAGGTATAATAGAAGGGTTGCCTATAGCATCTTGAATATATAATTTCATAAAGTTCTGCCAAGCAACCGTCTGTTCTTTACCCCACTTACCTATCATCTGTCCATACATATTCTGTACTTGTTCACGACCAAACATTTGATTAAGTTGTCTATGATAAGTGTTAGACAAGGAACGTATATATGACTCTACTACTACAGGGTCAATACTCCATCCTGCCATGTGCACCTCTCTTGATTTCATCGAACCAGCACGTTCATTAGAGTTGAACCATTTAATCTTGTCCTCAGAAACTTTCTTTCCTTGAGCTATATCATCTAAGACATCATCCATTAGCTCCCAATCCTCAAGTTCCTCAAACCTCATTTCACCACCAAGAGACTTATTTTTATAATAAAGCTTTTTAAGCTCTAGTTTTTTCTGCTCTTCTGTCATCTCAGAAAGAGGACGCTCTATTATTCTTTTAATAGCATCCTTCATTATACGTTTAGATATTGCCTTATCAAAGAACATATGGGGGAAATAAGCATCGCCTAAGTCTCCAGTATCTCCAACTTCTTGAGAAGCGATTTCTTGTCTCATTTTCTTATCAGTTATCATATCAATCTGCATTGAACGAGCTATTTTCCTTAAACCATCAATACCAAAATAAGATGGTACATCAGAAACGTCTTCTTTAATCCAGCCCTTTGGAGTTCTGCCAGATACATGTTCTTGAAGGTGTCTTACAAATTTCTTATAATCATATTCAACATGACCTTTAGGCATTTGATACCGATATTCATCTAAAGCTCCTTTTTTACCTGTAATAAACCCATGCATTTCCTTAAAAATACTAGTTAATTCTGAATTAATCCGTTCAACAACTTCTTTACCAGAAACATCTTTTCTCACACCATCAACAGTAACAGTATAATTCTTTTTTTGTAAATCTGTCCAATTATTGGCTTTTTCAACATCATGCAACCTAGAATATATTTCAGCTAAAGCACGTTTCTTAACCTCAGGGTCTTTATCACTAGCCCTAATACGGTCAGTTTCTGTAAAGTGAGCTTCACGCTGTCTAATAGCAACCTCCCATAACTTCTGAGAATCTTCTAATCCACTATGAAAATGCATAGCTTCGTTAAATCTTTTAATATACTTGTCAGATACATTTACAGCAGAATCATTCATCTTACCAATAAAGTTCTGCACTATATCTACATAATGGGTGGGGCGGATAAGAATACCTTGCCTTCCGGGAGTTCCAAATTTATCTATAAAGAAGCCTTTTTCCTTCATCATAACAATATCGTCTCTCATAAGCTCAGCATTAACAGCTCTAGGAAATAAAGCCCAATGACGTTTATTAAGCTGTACTGGTCCTGGCTTATGGAACATACGTTGAATAAGGTTGCCTCTACGAATATCTGTTAGCCAATTTCTAAACACTTTAAAATCTTGCTTATTCATAGCATTAAGGTCTTTACCAACGATTCCCCTCATAAGACCATTGATATCTTGACTATCCTTGTTATGCATTTCCTTTAAGATATCAGCTATTTCAGCAACTATCTGTTTACTTTCAGCGTCAAGCTTACCTTCCTTAATACCACCATAGCCAGAAGGTAGTAGTGATTCAATTAAGGCTGGGTCAATACCGTCATCTTCTATCTTAGATTCATACTCCTCAACAAATTTGTCAAGTTCTTTTAGTTGAGATTCACTCGGAGGACGATGTCCTTCTTTAAAGTTTTCAACATAAGAGACAATATGTTCTTTTATAGCCCTATCTGATATAGCATTACTATTAAATCCAAGTCGAGATATACGAGTTTTAGAAGCTTCTGATTTAAGACCTTTTATCACCGATACAGTAAAGCGGTCTAATTTTTTGACACCTTTTTCAAACCTTTCAATAGCCTCCATATTACCACGATTCAAAGAACCTAACATTAGCTGGTCAAATAAAGCTCTTCCACCAGGAGTTAATTTTTCTTTAAATGTGCTTATAGCCATATCAACTTGATTCTGGTCCATTTCTGCAGTAGGCTCATCGCCCATATCTCTAATAGTCTTTTTAGACTTTGGCTTAATTCCAAAATGCTCATTATACCATCCCTCTAATTGAGCCCATTCCTTTGCATCTTCTTTGTTAATTAGCTTTTTACTTTCCTCTAGATGGCGTTCAACGCTCTTTCTGTCTCTTGCCATCAAATAAGAATGGATTTTCAGTCTATCAACTTCATTATGGATACGAGCTACAGCCTGTTCTAAAGTAACCTTACCATCTAGATTATCCTTAAATACAGCATCTTTGTTTTTTTCTAAAACATCTGCTATTTTAGAAATATTAAAAGTACTAGCTAAATCTGTCATATCATTTACAACATAATCTTCACCTTCAGCCTTTAATTCCATTAGCAAATCACGACGAGCCATCTTCTCTCTTGGTCCGCCCAAATTAAGGATTTTACTATTCTTCCTTTTACTGAAATATTTGCTTTCATTCTTATTGACTTCAGCTTCATACGTAGTGCCCTTAATAGCAGCTTTAAAGTCAGCTTTACTAGCAGCAGTACGATTTATACCTTGATTAGTCCATAAATCATATTCTAACACATTTTCTACATAAGCAGTCTTTTTTACCCTCATAGTAGGGCGACCAAGCAAATTCTTCAACCAGTCATATTGACCAACTATAGCTTCATGGTCAGCATAAACTTTTCTTAATGCGTCCTTATTAATTTTGCCAAATACAGAATCAGACCAGTCTAAACCATGTAATAACTTGCCTGTACGAGCTAAGAAGGATGTTTCTTGTGCTTTAAGGGGCACATCTGCAATTGCTCCTCCAAGGTCTAGTATCTCATTCATATTAAACTTACGACCAGCAGTCCAGTTACGACCCCAATAAGCTTTATTAATTTTAGTCATATTACCTAAGATACCATCACGAATGGCTCCAGATTCTAAGATATCGCCATGAAAGATTTTATCAAATTCCTTTTCAGTTAATTTCTTTGGCTTTTTACCTTTACCACGCAGCTGTTCAACAGAAGCTATATCAAAATGAGCTTTCCACATTTCTTTAAACCAAAGCTTATTACCCTTTAATCCAAGTTCATCTAGAGGGTCAGAAGCTAATCCAATCTGAGCTCTCCCCATATTTCTTTGATGCTCTCTATCAACCTTATTATTTTTAGCATTAATTGATATCTTATAAGTACCTTGTGTTTTACCACGACCACCTTTAACATAGAAAGTATCTTTACCACCATTAGCCAGGATAGCACTATAAGCCGCAGCCATCACTTGCTTGTTAACTACAGCAGGTCCTAATTGATTACGACCATTAACAGCAGCCTCAGATATACGCATTCTCTCTGTAGGAGAATACTGAGATGCTTTAGATATTAGATATTCTCTAGCATCAGAATCAGGAGAAGCAGCAAGGAGTTCTCTGTAAGTTTTATCTGTACCAGGTATTTTGGCGCCTTTATTATCACTAACTTTTTCAACAGTTCTTTTTAATCTTAAAGGTTTTAATCCGCCAGTTCTTGGGATTAACTCATATTTCTCTTCTGTACGATAAAATTCCTTCTTATTATCTTTATAGGCTTTCTTCCAGCTCTTACTAAAGCCACCCTCACCGCCAAAGAATACAGCAGATTTATCACCATCAAGGTCAGCACCACCCTCAGCTCTCATAGCTCTACCATGCATTAAGATACCATGACCTTCTCTACCTGTAAATCCGGCAAACTTCAATACCTGTGCTCCAGACATGGAATCCATAGGAGTACGAACAGTCACAGCCTCAAATACTTCTTCTATATATTCCTTATTTGCCTTAGAAAGACCCTTGCTATTATATATTTTCCATAAATCGCCAAGAGATATATTGGGACCAGCATCTTTCTTTTTATCAAATAATTTTACATTAATTCTTGTCTTTTTAAAAGCATTATCTAAGAAAAAGATTTCATCATTAGTTTCTAATTCTTGCAACCTAGGATTAATATCGTCAAGATTCAACCTCATAGCCTTGTCATAAGGTCTCATGAAGGCAGATGCAGAGTTCTTTCTAACAGGCTTAGTAGCCTCACTAAGTAGGAAGTTCTGCACAGCCTTTACTCTAAAGTCTCTAATAAACTTATGCATATAAACTGAAGTAACATTAGCATTAATACCTTCCTGCTTTTGACCTTGAGCCCATTCAGATGTAATATTAATTATTCTATCAGCTATAGAGTTGAATTCAACTAGTTCCTGCTGTTCTTCATTGAATTGTTCTTCACTAATATCGCCTTCAAGGAACCGCTGCATTGATGCATTCTTCTCAACCTTAAGAATCTTATTATAAATAGCTTCAGATAATCCAGGAGCATATTCATTCTTCATAGCTTCAACAAGCTTCTCTATACCTATTTCGTCAACACGATTAATAAGTTTAGTTTCTATATCAGTTAGCTGTTCAGGAGTAAGCTTGGCATCTTTGGCTACTTTTAAATAAGAGTCAACTGCTTTATTAACAGTCTCATTACCATCCCATCTTTTACGAACAATTCCGTCAAACATATCATTGATGGTATCAGTAGATATTTCCTTCCATGTAGTAGGTAGTAAGTTTTGTAGTAACTGTTTAGGAATACGTTGGCTTCCAATCATATGGTCATTACCATATACACCGAAATTACCCCTTACATTCTCAGGAGCAAGGTCGGAAAGTACAGACTTTTTATCAAATTTTAAACTACTTTCAACTGCAGGAGTTTTAACATACTGAGTTCCTTTAACAGCAAAAGAGTCTAGATTTTCTAGGTAAACATAATCTTTAGCATTAGCAAATTCGACTTTAGCTTTTTGAGAGTCAAAACCTTTAATATCAATACGTCTAATATCTTTGCCAGCCTTAGGGGAATAATTTAGTTCATTAATATAATCGGTATATTCTTGCATCAAAGGAAAACCTTCTTTTATTAAAGTACCCTCATCCTTTAAAACCCTTGTTGCCTTTTTACCAGGAACAATACTATAGTCTCCTATTTCACGCATTCCTCTTTGCTTAATAGCAGTCTCCTGCATAATCATATGAATACCTGCGGTGTCCATAAGCTCACTCATCTTCTCACCAGCAGCATGCATCATATATTTGCCAAGTAAAGCTCCCTCCTTCGCGTTCGGTGACACGATGAAGGATTTATTTTGACCTGATGCGGGATTACCGAAGTCAGCATTGATAGCATTAAGCACTTTATCTGAGACTATAATAGCACCATCTACATTCTCAGGTAGTTCACTATTTAAACGAGATACATCATGGAAGAATTGTTTATCCTTTTTAGAAGCCTTCTCAATAGCTTCAGACAAATCTCTAACAAGTAAGTAGCTATAGTTTTCCTGTACCTCACCAGTTGCCTTGTTAATAACATCAGTTAATTTGACACCTTGTTTTTTAATAAACTCAACATCACCTTCCCAGGCATTGTTCATCCATATTTGCTGACGTTTATTAAATGCAGCAGAGTCTTTGATAAACCCTGGATGGGTTAGTAGTGTTTTAATATTGGCATCAGTAACATCCATACCATTCATATGTAAATCATAATATAGATTAGAAAGCCACATCTTATCGAAATCACGACCACGGCCTTTGTATTGTTGCTTAAATTCTTCTCTAGATTGATTTAATTGAGTCTTAAACTTCTGATGTTTAGATTTAACTAAATTATTAATATCACTAATCTTTGTTACTAATGCTCCAGGAGATAGGTCTGCTGCTTCAGGGTTATACTTGGCCCATACTATTCTATCTTTATCAGAAGAGCCACCAAAGGAATAATAGCCTTTATTTGCCATCTTCTTCATAGCCTCACCAACAAAAGCATTATAAGCTTTCTTGGCATCTCTTTCATTCCAGCCATTTTCTTTTAATAAGTGATTATTCCTAAAAGCAGACAGGTCTATATCCCTATTACCCTTATCTGTCTTAATAGTTACATGGTCAAGTACCATATATACAGGCTCATCAGCAGTGCCACCTCGTTCTACATAAGATGCTTCAATTCGTTTAATAGGTTCTTCTTGATGCTTCCTGTTACCAGCACGAGATATAGGGTCTGCTGGATTAGACATTTCAAATACAGTAAGCCCATCCGACTGTAAATGAGTGACAAGTTTACCCATATTTTTCCTTGTCATCCATTGTCTTAATTCACGCCTTCCACCTTCTTCTAACTTAAATGTACTATCACCAGTTTGACTTTGCAATTCCTTTTCTAAGGCATTAGCCCATTCTTCTGATAGATTTTCCTTTGAACCACGTCGTAAATAGAGAGGATTACCTCCTTCGTCAGTACGCTGAAGAACTTCTTCAACCGTGTTAGAGAGTTCACGCTTCTTATTCTGTTGGTCTAACGGAGTTGGAGCCCCTGAAAATAGTTTGCCAAGATGCTTTTTAGTAAACTGCAGAGCACGCTTGCCTACTTCTAATTCGGTTGGACCCTCAAAATCCGTATCAGCCTTGTCAGATATCTCGCTTGATATCGTCTCTTTATTTATAGGTTCAGGTTCAACTCCTGTTGCCGGAGGAGCTGTCATTCTATTACGTTGGTTAACAAGTTCTTGATTCTTAGCTTCTACTTCAGCTAGATTGCTTTCAGCTAAATCAGTATCTATACCTTGCGCTTTCTTAATAGTTATATCATCTTTAATTTCAGCCTTTAAATCTTCTGTTTCTTTAATCTGCTTACCAAGCTTATCTATTTTAGCAATCCTAAGCTTGTCCTTAGCGTTTCTAGCCACTTTCTCAGTAGCAGTGGACACTGGCTTCCAATTGTCCTCAAAGAGCGTTGTAATCGCTTGTCTACCCGCCTCATTAATCTTCCTAATACCAATACCGGCAAATCTATTAGGTGGTTTAGGTGGTTTCTCTATATGAGTAAACATACCAAGACCTTTATTAGCACCTTGATTCCATTTATACCATGTGCCTTCAGCTTGATTGAAGAAGAATACAGGCTTAGCATTATCAATAGCCATCTGTACTGATAGCCCAGTACCACCCTTGACTTGGGTCTGTCCTTTAATATAGAGCTTTTCACCCTCTTCACTTGTTCTTACTTGAGGACGTTCAAATTCACCTACAGCATATACTGCATTAGCATATTTGATTTGATACCAATTACGTCTTTGGAGGTTTCTTGAGAATTCCTTGTTAGGAACTTTTTTACCGATATTCTTATTAGCTTCCCTAATATGACCATCAGCTTCTTCTAATTCGGCAGTAGATAATACACGTTGAAAACCAGTAGCTCTAATGCCCTTAGCATGGCCACCAAAGGTATAGTTAATAGTGGGTATTCCCATTCTATCAGCTTGTTTGGCAAATTCAGTATCAGCGCCTTCAGCTCCACCAGAAGTAACATATGTTTTAAACTTTTCACGTATTGCTTCAGCGTCTGGTCTATATATTTGCTCACCATCTTTATATTCACCAGTAGGCTCATATCCTGCCTCAATTAACTGCTCTTCAGTAACCTTGCCTTCTAAGCCAAGTTCCTGTAGGAGCTTCATAGCCATCCAGCCTTCTTTATTAGCATCAGGATTTCCCCAGGCTTTTTCAGCTGCTTCTTTTAATATAGGTTTGACTTCTTCGGGTAATTTATCATACTTAGGCATAAGTTCAGGGTCCATACCTGACATCCCTGCCCATTCTGGTTCTTTTTTAGCTTTCTCAGCCATCGTCTTCATAAACTTATCAGCTTTAGCTCTAGACCATGAAGTTTCATTACCACCAAAGTAAGCACCCATAGTATATTCATATATTTGCTCAGGGGTAGTATCGCCTCTCATAGTTGATGGGAGACCCATAAATAGAGAACCCGCTATAGCTTTACCTACCTTCTCATGGGTAGAGGTACCAGGTGTCAAGTTTCCTATTGTTCTGAAGATACCTCCAGCTAGAGCGCCCCCCATACCAGATTCTATCATCTGGTCTACACCACCTTGCCATGAAGATATAGCAGAAGCTGTACCTAAATGAAAGGCTCCTTCAACTACGTGACGGGCCTTATTGCCTAAGAGGAAGTTTTTAGCAGTTTGAACAGCTTGATTTCTACCAACGAAACTTTTACCTGTAGTACGTAAAGCTTGTTTAGTATACTTAGTAGCTAAATCAGCACCATACATTGGTAGGGATTTTATCTTAGAAGCGGCAGCTGCGAAATTACGAGCACCTTGCCACTTTAAAGCAGTTCCTAAAGCCATTGCAGGTTTAGACATAATACCAGGAGCAAAACCGGCAAGGTGCCCTAAGTTTCTAAAGACTTGTTCGTATTCGTTATCGGGATGGTCAGCTATTTTTAGAGTAGTAAAGCCTTCTACGAAGCCAGCACCTGCTTGACCTATAGCATCAAGGATTGAGAAATCGCCAGTAAAATTAGGGAGACCATAAGCTTCAGCATGATATTGAAGCTCTTCTTGTTGTTGTTCAGTTAGAAAATGGGTTTGGCCGTCATATCGTTTTAACTCTCTTCGAGTAGTTTCCTCATCCCATTGTGGTTGCCAATTGGCAGGTACAGGCATATTACTCCCCTAGTTTTCTTCAGACCATGCTTGATATAATTTATAAACTTCAACTGCTGACCAACCAAGTGCTAAGATATCTCCAATAGGCAATGCAGGTGAATCAGCCATAGCCATAACACCCATTTTAGCTGCCATTGAAGGAGCTTTAGAAGCTAAATATGAAACAAATGATTTACCAGCAGGCTTAGCTGCCTTATTAAGTAGATAACCAGTACCAAGAGTTTGTCCAACATCACCACCAGTATCTCCAGCGATAGCTTCTCCAGCCATTCGTCCTGCACTAGGAGCAAAATAAGGAGCAGCTCCTTTTACAAAACCTTTTACAGAAGGCTTTGCACCTTTGGGTGTTACTTTACCTTTAGCCCATTTAGCTGCTTTTCCCAAGTATGTTTGAGATAAACCTGTATTACGAGCATGTTTGGCAAGTTTTTTAGAAGCCTTAAATGTAGAGCCTTTTTTATTAGGATTCCCAGATTGGCTTTTAGTTTCACCATAAGTCTTTTTATATTCTGTTGCAGACATTCCGCCATCTTTAGGTTTACCCCAAGCTACTTCAGCAGCCTTAAGATACTCAGCGCTACCTGCCTTAACCGTATTATAAGCTTTACCAATTCCATATAAAGTTGGAACAGTCATCATCAGACCTGCAGTAGGTCCACCTTTTAATTCAGCACCACGACCTTCAATGCCTGGTTCATAAACCATACTTGCCAAATCTTTATACCATGGCTCATCAACTGTCGCTGGTAAGTACTTTAATGGATTCATTACAGCCTGACCGGTTGTGTTAGTAGATTGAACTTGCATATAATTTTCATATACTTGGTCAGCGTTATAATTAAGCCTCAATTCATTCATTATAGACTTTTCACTTGCATTAGGATTCTCATTTTTCAGCCTATCATACTCTAGATTAAATCTACCAACAATAGTATTCATATAAGCAGCATTTTGACGTAATACATCATTCTGAAACGTTGCATAATCAGGATTAGTAATACCATTAGCAAGAGAAGATTTTTGATAGCCCTCTATTTGTGTTGCTAAACTAGGAAGTTTAGCACTAAATGCTACGTTGTAATCTGGATTAGCAGCAGCTTTATGGTCTAAGCCATAAGAACTCCATTGAGTCAAGGCTTTAGCTTGATTATTAGTTTGTTCAGTAAGCTTCTGATTATAGTTGATTTGAGCCTCTTGCAATACAGCCATACGTTCGGCACGAGCATCAGCAGATTTAGCAGTTCTCATCTGTTCAAATTGACCTATATAATCCATTATTTCATCAGGCCCAAAGTCTGAGCTAGCGTCAATTGCCATATTAGGGTTAGTATATATTTTTGCTCCCATGTTTTCTCCTATGAGTTAATAGCTGTGTCCCAGGACATCATATTATTCCAAAACTCCTGGTTATAATCATCTTGTGCATCTTGCACCTGTGTAGCTGCATCTGCGACAGTTTGTTTCATATCTATTTCTAGACCTTCCCTATCTCTTTCTGTGCTTCCAAATTGTGATTCAGCCTCTTTAACGGCTTGCTTTTCTGCAAAATCTGCAGCAAAATCACCTGAACCAGCGAAACCTTTTTGAGCGGTAGTATCTTGACTTTGAGTAAGCATACCAAATAATCCTGATGAAAGGCCGGAACCAGTACTTTTATCTTGAGCCGTTAATCCTTCTCCAACCAATTTCTGTTTTTCTAAATCTCTACCCATATTAGCAATAGCTTCATTTTCTTTCCTTGGGTCATATTCATCGAGATAATCAGCTATATCATTAGATTCAACTGAACCTGGATAACCCATTCCAGATTTATCTGTAATAAAATTATTAAATTGCCCAGCATAAGGTGCAGTCAAATCTGTATCATCAGTCTCAAAACCTTCCTTATCTTCAGTAAATATACCTGCTATATTCTGGTCTTCATAATCACGCCTAAAATTTTCAAATTGCGTATGCCTAACTTTACTTTCTCTTTTAGCTTTATCACGTTCTTTAGATGCTTTAGTTGAACCAAACATACCCCATTTACCTTCAGAAGGTTTCCAAGTACCCATAGCTGATTTTTGCAAACTATCCCATTGTGATGCCTCTACTCCAGTAACTTTCTCTGCTACCCATGAAATGCCTTTTGATAGCCAGCTATATTCAGGCAATCCTGTCTTAGGGTTTCTAGTACCACTACCAACACTTTGTACCCAAGCTTCTCCCATAGGGCCAAGCATATCAATAGCATTAGCTTCAGTAGTATTAACGTGAGATACTTCTCCACCTACTCTACGTAGTTCAGTATCGCCTTTACGACCCTTACGAGCTACACTTCTTATACCAGCATCCTGATTAATATTAGTTCCTGGAATAGACCCACCAGATGGCAAGTTTCCTGGTTCATTAGCATCTGAGGAACGCGTTCTAGAACCCGAGGGGCTATTGTGAAGATTACCACGCATTTGATTTGCTATTAATAATAAATTAACTGCCATTATTGTTGGCCTCCCATCTGTTCCCAAAGATTCATGTCTATTGTGTCATCAGGAGCCCAACCACTTTCCATATATTGTTTTATCCTTGCTTGCATAGCCGGGTCTGCATTAGGATTTTGACCTGCAGATTTGAACCACTGTTTTTTTAAATCACCTTGAGTAGCCATATCTAATAAATTTTGCTCATTCTTCCAATGCGCATCCCATTCATCAACAGTTGCCCCACCCCTTTTATGCATAATCTCTCCATCGGGATATGTAGAGGCATTTGCCCATGGACCAGGACTGTCAAGTGCCCATGGACCAGGATTATCAGGCATTCCAGGAAATTCTGTATTAGTTGCATCAGGAAATTCTGGTATTTTTGGCAAAGCTGCTGTAGATGCTGCTGAAGGAGCCTTTTTAAAGATTTCACCGAATCCGCCAGTTACACCACCCATAAACGCACCCATATCCTTGCCACCAACTAATTGGTGTCCACCTTGTAAACCAGGGATACCCGTAGTACCCATTCCAGCTCCAGTTTCAAAACCTTTGCCAAACTTAGATAAACTACTTGCCGGATTAATACCCTGCATAAAGCCTGAAAGTGTTGATTTAGCTACATTAGCAAATTCCTGTTGTGCTACTTGCTTGGTAATATTATGAGCACTTTCTTTTCTAAACTTAGTATTAAGGATATCACCTTGGCTAGCGCCAGAAGTAGCTCCACCTATCTTACTACCCGCCAAACTACCAAGACCGGCTCCAATAGCAGCACCTACGCCAGGGATGGGAATTAATATCTGTCCTATAATTCCGCCAAGTAACCCTCCTATACCAGAGCCAGTTGATTTAGCTTTAGCAAGGGTTTGTGACATTTGTCCAAGTTTAGTATCAGAACGATTAACATCTCTTCCGAGAATGTTCATTCCACCTGCGCCTGTTTTAACTCCCATAACTTATTCCTTTATTTTTAACCACCTGAACTCCTTGTAAGTACATCGCCACCAGTTTCGCTTTCTTCCTCTGCAATAGCTTCTGCTGTTTTAACACGTCTTAACTCAACATAGCCACCATATATCAGTGTATTAGCAGGCATATCATTAATCGTAATATGACAATAATTTGATTCCTGTCCTAACATTGCAGTATCAAATATAATCCTCTCGTTAACATCAGCAATCGTATCTAATAAAGTAGTGGCTCCTCCATTAGTTAAATTACCTTGATAAATCATAACTCCAGCATAAACACTATGGCCTCCTGCACTAGCGGTCCAAGTATTTGATGCATATATTTTAGCCGCAATAGCCCAATATCCAAGTGGTACAGGAACAAAACAACCAACACCTCTATTGTCACCAGCAGCAGAACTATCTCTATACAAACCTAGCCCCCCCGTCGTTGGAGAGCCTGCATTATAATCGGCTCCAGCAGTATAATTTGCTGCAGGGTCTACAGAATCAGAATATGATAAAACAGGCTGAGTAGTATGAGTAGGTTCATTGTCAGATATAAAATCCCTTGGTAAAAGCTTTACATATTTTTGACTACCATGCCATCCATCATTTATATTGCCACTACCTGATTTAAAGGGCATCCATCTACCCTGGCTCTTGATGTATAGCGTAGAGCCTACCATTAACTGGGCTCCATCATCACCATCACTACTAAGAGGAACATTAGACCGGGTAATAATCTTATTACCCTTTTGATGTGATAATCTCCTACTATCTCTATCCACTACTTAATGCCCTTAGTTCTATAAACAAATGAGATATCATTAATTGCAAAATCCTTATCAACAGCTCCAGCTATTTTAAGTTGTATAGATTTACAGCTATTAGTACCACTACCAAATACTATCTCCTGTACAGTCCATGCTGACTGGCTTGTTGAAAAGCTCCCACCAGAAGATACAGCAGTCGTTGGAGTTGTATCTCCATCTATTCCATATGTTGCAACGGCAGAACAAGTACTTCCCGACTTATATGATACATAGGCTTTATATACCTTTTTGCGTACTGCTGGTTCACCAAAGTCTATATCTTTAGTTATTATAACTATGGAAGGCGTCGTATCTCCAATAGGGTCATCAGCCCATTTATCTATTTCGGTACCAGTCTCATTATATATCAAAAGACTACCATCTACAGGGTCATTAATAAAGTTAGAACCTGTATCCCCATCAGCTACCATATTTGCTGAAAAAGTCCAGCTCTTAGTTACCATATCATAAACATAAGCATTATCACCTGATGTTCCCTGTAATACAATGAGTTGGCGCTTAAAAGGATTAAAACCTATACGATGATAATTGTCTGTTCCAATAAAGGTACTCCAAGTTGACTGATTAATCTTACGCATACCTTGGTCTTCAAGTAAATCTGTAACTTGCTGTCCATCATACATATAACATCCATTCTGATTAGCCCAAGCAGCTCCATAATCCGTTCTACAAGCAGCTCCTGGATTAGTAATACCTTTAAACTTATGTTCTGCTTCTAAATATTCGGTATTGCCGGATACATTAATTATATAGCAAGTATTCTTCTTAAATTGCAGTATCCTATCAGCATACTCAACAAGAGCCACAATATCATCACCATCATGTATAGCAACATCAATATTATTAATACTAGGGAACTTGTCAAACTGGTTAACTGGAGATTTGAGCATTCTATCTCCATGTATCTTGCCATCCTGTTTAACATTACCTATATACACCCTGCGATTAGCTACTGCTGCAGTCTTATAAGAATCAACTTTAATTATATCTGTATGTGAATGAGCATTTAAGACGTCATATTGATAATATCTTGGAGGATTGCTCCATACATTATCAGCAGATATATCTATACTTACATGGCCATTGCCGCCTGCATTTTCTTTAAATGGAGAATAGCCGCTTGTTCCACCACCACCACCATCTATGCCGATAAGTTTAGCCCCTTCGTCAAACTTAATATCAAACAGTTGCCATAACGTAGTATAACTATCTTCATTGGAAGCCCAATATAAACGTACTCCACTTATACGTAGATTTCCTCCTGTATTATCATCAGTATTAGCAGCACCAAAATTATATGCAGAACCTATTGTCTTCCATGTAGGTGCAAAATAAACAGCTACATTTTCACCCTCTTCATCAGTGTTTCCATTGGTAAAATAAATTTCTGATTCAACAACCTTTCCAGCCCAAGTTAAACCACCTAATACTTGAGTACTACTATGCATACGCATTAACTGTGGTAAACTTTCTTGTGCATGGTCATCGTACATAGTTGTAATATAAAATTTATATCTAGTCTCAGGAGTAGGCATCCATGTTCCAGACCCATTTCCATCACTAGATTCGTCAAATTCAAGCTGAAATCCCCATTCATGGTCTGAAGTAGCTGTTGCCAATAAGCCATCATAATCTGTATCAGTAGCAGTGCAAGACACAGCTTGATTAAAGTCTGTAGCATTAGTTCCTAAATCATCCTGCACATTTATAAAAATAGCATTTTTACAAAACTCTGTAGCTTTAACATTAGCAGATAATGAAGCATAAGTCGGAGTAAATACTTCAAAAGCACCTTTTATTTCTGCATTTACTGTAGCCCATTGCTCAGAAATAGTGGTTACACCAGAAGAACTACCAGGATTATATGTCCTGCCTTCAACAAATCCTCGCCATACAGGAGTAACATCAGCACTTGTAACATCTGCCTCTGCTATTCTAAGGGCTCCACCAACATAATACATACTTGCTTCATTCATATTACAAGCTATAGTATCAGTTTCACCATTTTCTCCTATACCTCTAATAGTATCACCATCTTCAACAAGATAATATGTTTGTCCAGGAGCGGCAGGAGTAACGCCATCATTAAGGAATCCAGTATGGTCAGTACTACACGCAAATAGGCCTCTACCCTGTCCTGTAATATCCCCAGCTAAATCTTTGCGTTGAGTCTGAACATCACCAAGTACTATAATCTTCCCCATTTCATCGACAGCAACATTCTGCAAATCAGCAAACTGATTATCCCCTATATCTCTAGGGTCAGCATCATTGTTTATGCCACCATCAAAACGGAGTATCTTATAAGTACGTTTAGCCATTAATCTCTCGTTCTATCATTTCCAAAGAGAGCTCTACTAGGTCCAGTTGCATATTTACTGCCTTCACCACCACCAAACAATTTATTAATCCAACTTTTAGGGGAATTATTTCTCATCATGGTTGACATTCGATTGTCTTCTGGATTACGATAATCTCCTGAAGCCCAAGGGTCAACAGGCCCTGATGGGTCTTTACCTGGTTCATAATCAAAAGATTCTTCTGGTCGTTCAACTGATTCTCCATTAAAGTCTTGACCTTGAAGTATCCTCATAGCTGATAAAGTTCTATCACCCATCATAGAATCTGCCTTCAGAGCTTTACCTTCAAAATCTTTAATACCAAGTTCATTTAGCATATTTTGCATTTCAAAGACATCTTCTTTACTGCCAACATCCATATTCTTTGCAAAGTCTCTAGCATGTCTAGAAAGCTCATTGCCTTCTTCCATACCAGGGTCATATGATGTACGTTTGCCCTGGAGCATATCTCTGAAACGTCCACCAACACGGCCTTCTTCGCCACCCTGGAACAGACCTTTATCGTCCATTAAGCCTCCAAGTAGCCCTTTTAATCCCTTCATAGTATTATTTCTCCTGTGTTAAGCTTGTCATTATATCCTTGATACCTTCGATGTATCCTCGGAGTTGTCTAAGTTCAAGCTGTGCTTTTTTTTGCTGGTCAATTAGCTTAATGATGATATTCTCCAGCCGTCTATCATTAGTTTCAATTTCTTCGACAAGTTCATTCTGAATCCACTGATTCTGTTTCCATATAAAATACCCAAAGACTATCGTTACTACTACAGGTATCCCGTAAAGCTCTAGTATCTGAAATATATCCATCTATGCGCATGATGTGCTTGTGGTCTGCCTCGCAGTAGTCTGGGCAACCGTAACCACCCATTGGATGGTCGTCGAGGTATTTGCCCAAGGTGCCGAATAATATGATAAGTATGAACATGTATACATCTTCTATCCCTTCAATGTGTATCCCCATAATGTTGCCTTTCCACCTACTATCTTGACCGGAGTAACCGCAAAGTTACCTCCTTTGTAAAAATCAACGATAGCGAAAGAATGCATCCATTGATGAGGACGTCCTTTAAGCCATTTATTTTTCTCGCTGGACATATCTTTCAAACAACCGATAGACCACGCTTCTATGGGCCCTTGCAGGCCTGTAGCACCCATCATCTGCATTGAATGATAATGTCCATACATAATTGAAACGCCAAGTTTCCTTAAGTGGTTGGCTGTATGATACTGCCCTCCGAAATGATGTCCATGATAGAAGTGGAGTTTTCCTATGTTAAAGTATTCTCCAGCTGGATATAGTTTATACCCTCTTTCAATAACACCACTCAATGTTTCATATTTGTAATCAGTCAAGTAAGGATGTGCCTCTACGAAAGCCGTAAGCCATTCTTCATGGTTGCCCATACAGAATCTACGGTCCTTTACATTTGCCTTATCTAGACTATCATCAATTTCGTCAAAAAGCTTGTTTGTTGCCTCTATATCTGCATTAACTGCAGGAACCAGATATTCTAGAGGTGGTTTCTTTCTATTTTTCCATTGCCAGTGTGAAACTGAATTCCACTCTGAAAAGTCTCCTAGGTCAATATACCCATCCGGTTTTAGGGTCTCTATTGCCTGTTTAACGACAGAGATTGCTTTCTTGTCGTGCAATGGAGCATGCTTATCTGGAGTGACTATGTAACGCTGTGTCACCCCCCTCTCATTTACCATAAAGCTCCTAGTTATATTCTTCGGGCGGAGGTTCGTTATCCCAATCTTGAGGATTTATATAAGCATCCTGAAGGTTGTCAAACTTTGCCTCTAGCCAGTCCTGCTTGTAACGTAAGTGTAATGCTCCACACTTATCACACTCATAGAATACTGGCTTCCTATACACTCCTATGAGCGATAGATTACTAAATTCATCATGTTCACAAACATAACACTTACTTGGCACATGACGATAGACCCTGCTACTTGCGAGCCCGATTTTCTCAAGCAGTTCATGAGGGTCTTTAATAAGTGACCATAAACCGAATACGGTCGCTATCTTATCTCCTATAATCCGTTCAGTACCTTTTTTACTTTCGCCCATGCCTCATCATCTTTTTTAGACTTAGTAATACCAACTGCTAAATCTCCAATCTTAATCAGAAGATTTTTTAAACCATGCTTCTTTACTAATTTACCTATGACAACTTTTAACATTATTTCCCCACTATTTTATATATTGACTTTTTAATTGATGTCCATATAAGGTCATCCCATTCAGTAGGGCTAAGAGCTACTACCTTATCTATGGCAAGTATTCCTATTAAGACATATTCCCAATTAGTTGATAATAATTCAATCATTTTAACTCCTTATAAATTTTAATTAACATATAAACCAGGGTTGCTATAGCACCTAATGCGCTCACAAATGGAGGAAACCATTCTGTCCAACCTAATGTTGAGCCA